>Ga0207733_100177_pt1 | contig 59705 bp, 49 predicted proteins | sample A23P3SouthBayCA_FD_187735 | JGI IMG/M metagenome (GOLD analysis project Ga0207733, IMG submission 187735) | Aerobic enrichment media microbial communities from Eden Landing Ponds, California, USA - A23 P3 (SPAdes) | ecosystem: Environmental > Aquatic > Marine > Unclassified | place: Emeryville...
GTCAGTTCGTCGTACGGTATAAGTGAGCGCTGACTGCCCGCAGCGGAAGTAACAGTTCACTTTCGCGCCGGTGTGGGCTGACAGATAACCACCTCATGCGCCTGCATTTTCGATGGCATGACTCAAGCAACGCTTCAGGGCCCGCGGAGGTATCCGATCATGCGGTCAGACCGCATTACACGCATCGAATCTGACCCAGCGACGTGGCTTCACAGGAGAAATGACTGGGGACACTGCGAGCAGTGCGGTGACCAAATCCTCCTCAACGAGGGGGACTATCTGGTCGTGACACTCCACCTCGATATTCCGAGGGAAGAAGAACGCGAACGGCTGTGCTCAGGAGAATGCTACCGCCAGGGGGCCCACGACGGTATGGAGACTGGGTGGTGAGCGTCGGATGGACGTGACACCGCCGCTCGAACCCGGCGTGACGGTCGCCGAGCAACCGGATCGCGGGGCGATTCAACGACTTGTCCTCGAAACCGATGTCGAGGGCGAGGCGCTGTGGATCGATGCCGGCGGCACCGCGTCGACGTACGATCTCACGGACCTCGCGCCGAATCGCCGGGCGTTCAGCGGCATCAACATCGCGCGGGCGTTCACCGCCCATCAGCACGCCGATCTCGTCCGGCATACAGTCACCCGAGCCAGCGGGCGAACCGGTCTAGTCGTGGCTCCGAACGTCGCGTTACTGTACGAAGCTACAGACATGGGGGCGGCCGAGATCGATCCGTTGTTCGAACGGACCGTTACGCTCCTAGGTGGCCTTGCTGAGTCGCTGTCGATTCCGGTGCTGGTGACGGCCCCGCGGGCGAGTGATGCTCTCTACGATCGGATCGACGAACTGGCCAGCCACGAGATCGCCTGCACGGCGACGGGCCTGGGTTATGCGTTCAGCACGGAGGATTTCGAAACCCAAGGGTACTGGCACGATGGCTGGTGGCAGACAACGATCCCGTATTGGGTTGACCTCGTCGGTGCCGTGGGTGACCTGGATCCGGTTGAGGCCGTGGATCCCGGACTGGTGGTGGCCGACTGATGGGCCGAACGAATCCGACGTACCGGGACTTTCTCGAACGGTACGAGAGTCAGTTTTCGGATGTCAGGAGGGCACTCCGCCGGCAGCACCAGGAGGATTTTGATGCGTTGTTCGCGGGTGCGCGACAGTTCGCAGACGCTGCAGGGTACGCGAATCACCACGACCGTGATTCGCTCGTTCTGCTGTCGATGTTGCTGGCGCACGAAGCAAAGCTGCGTGAGTACGAGGCAACGATTGAAGAGCTTCGTGAGGAGGTTGAGAAGCTCCGCTCGGAAACGGGTGAGCGTCGATAGTCATGGTGTTCGCGGTGGACATCGGCGACGAGACCGTCGACGTGTGGCGTCGTGACGGCGACGACGCCGTCGTTACGCGCGACGAGGCCTATCACCCGACGATTTACGCTGCCGCCAATGGGGAACAGCTGACCTGGCTGCGGGATCGCCTGGCATCGGATCCGAAAGTCGACGTGATGGACCTGGTGGAACGCCGGACGTCACTCCGTGACGACGGAAGCACAGTCCTCCAAATCGATTTGGATCGCCAATCCGAAGTAATGACGCTCGCGCGTGAAATCCGCACCGTCCACGAACCCGAAGAGTGGGCTCCAGGGACCTTCCGTTTATTCAACGTTGATCTCTCGCCGAAGTTCCGGTATTGCCTGGAAACCGGGACCGATCCCACACCGGCGGAGCGCCTGCGCTCACTTTCACTGTTGCTCGCCGACCCGGCGCTCGCTGACGAGGACGTCACTGCATTGCAGTGCGAGGGCGAGTCTATCGGAGAGACCGCACGCGCCGCGCTCACCGGGGTCGCCGCCAGGGTAGCTGACGTCGATCCGGACGTACTCGTCCTGTCGAATGCAGACCTCGTCCCGCTGCTTCACGATCGTGCTGACGAACTCGGCGTCGACATGCATCTCGGCCGGGAGCCTGGTCACACTCAACTTGCCAGCGAGTCTACGTTCGAGAGTTACGGCCGCGTCGGTCACTCGCCGGCGCGGTACAACGTGCCTGGTAGAGCGATTGTGGACAAGTCGAACAGTTTCCTTTGGAGTTCGGGCGGGATTCCTGGCATGGTTGATCTGGTCAAGCGGGCGAAGCGCCCACTCCAGGAGGTCGCCTGGGGGTCGATCGGGAATAATTTCACTGCGATCCAGATCCGCGAGGCGACCGAGCGTGGTGTGCTCGTCCCGTGGCGGGCGTGGGAGCATGAGGACTTCAAGTCGGCGCGGACGCTGCACGACGCGGATCGAGGTTCAGTGACGTTCGAGCCTGAAACGGGGTTCCACGAGGATGTCGTCGAGGTCGACTTCGCGTCGCTGTTCCCCAATATCATGCGGACCCGGAATCTCAGCCCGGAGACTGTCCGGTGTGACTGCCACGACACTGATGACGTCCCCGGTCTGGGGTACTCGGTTTGTCCCGAGAAGGACGGCTTCGTCGGCGACGTTCTTGGACCGATCATCGATGATCGCGCTGTGATCAAGCGCCGCATCAAGCAGACCGATGATCCCGAGGAGATCGAGCGCCTCGAAGGTCGGTCGGAGGCGCTGAAGTGGATCCTCGTCACGTGCTTTGGCTACCAGGGATTCAACAACAGCAAGTTCGGGCGCATCGAGGTGCACGAGTCGATCAACGCCTACGGGCGTGAGATCCTCCTGGACGCGAAAACTATGCTGGAAGACGGCGGGTGGCGATTGCTGCATGGGATCGTCGACAGTCTTTGGGCGACGCCGCGTGGGGATGCGCCAGTGGATATTCACGACCTCTGCCGGCAAATCACGGATGCTGTCGGGATTGATTTGGAGTTTGAAGCGAAGTTCGACTGGGTGGCGTTCGTCCCGCTTCGAGACGGCCGCGGCGGGTCACTGACGAGTTACTTCGGGAAGAAAGCAAGTGGCGAGTACAAGTACCGCGGGATCGAGGTCCGCCAGCGATCGACGCCTGCGTTCGTCGGTCGGGTGCAGGAAGACCTCATCGAAACATTGGACGAGCATCGGGCGGCTGAGCCTGTTGTTAATCGCCTGGCGCGGCACCTCAACGAACTTCGGAGCGGGAGCGTCGAGCCTGAAGATCTGGTCATCCGGACGAGGGCGTCTAAACCTGTAGAGGGGTACGACCAGCGGACGCGAACAGTCGCCGCGTTGGAACGGTACGCAGACCACGGAATTCCCCGGAACCCCGGGCAGGACGTACAGTACGTGGTCGTCGACGACGAGAAACGGACGCGCGAGCGCGTTCGGTTACCGTGGGAGGCAGACAGGTATGATCCGGAGTGCTACGCGGAGTTAACGATCCGCGCTGCGGAAAGTGTACTCCTCCCATTGGAGTGGGACCGAGACAGAATCAATGAGTACCTGCGTGAGACGGCAGACACGAAAATCACGTCGTGGGGCCGGTAGCTCACCCGAGTCAATTGACAATTGAGACTGTGGGTATCCAGTGGGAATAACGAATGGAGGGTGGCAAATTCTGCCGGACCGGCGTTATTACACCTCCTGTTGGCCCTTCCTCGTAAGGGACCATTTGCTGCCTTCCGCAGCGATCATTTCCCGCTTGACGTTTAGATATTCGATTAACCCTTTGAGGATGTACCGCTCGTCATTGTACCCGGAACCGCGAGGCGGAGAGTAGCTAAAGCTAGACTCGTTCGACGATACCAACCTGTCGTGAATCTCACGCAGTTGAAGCCCTGGATCCTCCCCCAATATATTCAATATCCGCTCAACTTCTTTATCGGGACTCAGCGAGTTCATTGTGAACGCCCAGTTCACAATCACGAATCAAATACCTAATGCCACTCGAAAATCGCTATTCCCTGTCGGTCGAATCGTTACGAGTCCGCGTCAAACCCATGGTGTACTTCGCGTCCTCGTCGTCGATATCAGTCCATGGTTTGAGATACACCGGCTGTTCAACGCGTTCAGGAATCTCCCGCTCATCCATGAGGTTGTTCCACCGCTCTTCAATCGTATCTCCCGGTTGATTCTGTAGCGTGCGAGTTATCTCATCGATGAAGTCCTGTCTTTGTGAGCGTCTCTGGTCAGTTCCTCGGTCCGCGAGGACCTCCTCGTATGTTGGATCAGAAACGAACGATCTCACTAAGTTAGTAATCCGAAGGGCCCGTTCTTCAGTGACACCGAAGGCTTCATTGAACTCTTGGATAGTGTGAGCGGCCCAATCTGAAGCACCCATGCAACATTACCCACAGCCTGCGGCCAAGAAGGTTAATCAGAGACAGAGGTTACGAACTGTCGGCGGCCCCGGTTTCATATTTCACGATGCACTGTGGATGGAAGAGATATTGCAATTGATTCGGTTCGTGACTACTCCTCCTGTATCGACCGTCTACGACGATTCGTCAATTCAGAGCCTTCGAAATGGGCGTCCACACCATAATACAGGCACCCAAGAAGCATGCCAATGACATGGCCGCTGTGGGGACTGGCAATCCAAATCGTCTGATGGAGGAGCAAGATCGGCGTTCCGATGAGAAGGGACAGGGCGATGACTGTTTCCACTCCGTACCAAGACCAGGTTAGCCCGTCGGTCATTCCAGTAACTGCCCGGTGTCTCAGTCGAAGCCCAGTGTATGCAACCAACGCGAGTATCCCGCCACTCGCCCCGGCGACAATCCACATTCGGTGATACAGCGCCGTTACGTTCGCCAAGTACGTGCCTATGTAGCCGATGCCAATTACTGCGACCAACAACCGCTCCTTGCCGATATACGGTTCGGCCAGTGCGCCAACAACGAACAACAGGGCAACGTTGGTACCGATATGAGTGACCGAGTATAGGTCGTGGGATAGCGAAGCAGTCAGAATCCCAGGCGAGATGTGATTCGGTGGTTTCTCGAAGTAAAACCACCATCGAGCCGCATGTTCCCCGGCACCGTGGAATACGGCCAATTCAAGGCCGTACCAGCCAATAAAAAACACAGCGAGGCCGATGGTGGCGGCCCTTCGCTGCCCCCACTCCTTGACCGGTTGCACGCCTCGATTCTGGGAAGACCGTCGTAAATACGTTACTGCGATCAAAACGCAAACGGGGGAGATTGGGGCGAGTTGCGTCCGCTGAAAAGTCATTTACAAGTCATTAGAACGTCACTCAAACATCCTCGTCTTCCATATATATTGTAACAATGGGGTGTGAAGTTCCCGCTTCTAAGTTTTCCTTCTTTATAGACACCACTACCACGCATTTTCCATTGTTACCATCCCTGTCCTGTGTCCTCCCAACGAACCTAAACACATTTTCTCCCGGCGCTCTCTCAACTCTCCCATTTTCAATCACATGATGGGCAATTCCTTTGTTTAGATGACGCGATCCCATGCGGTGTTGAGCATGATCTGTGATTGTATACTTGCGCCTATCACGTGGAACGTCATCTTTCGTGATCTCCCCCGTGACTTTCCATTGATCAACTCCCAATTCATGGATTTTCGCGAGATGATGGTTACATGGATTATACATCCCATCACAGTCATCACACCGAGTTATATCAACCACAGAAAGTTTCCTTTCCTCCATTGTTACTAAAACATCATCCGCAGGCGAGGAGCATTAATATTAGCCTGATTCCATTATGTATAGATCTTTTCAAATCAATGGTGAGATACAGATTCAGTCGATAGTGTGGGTTGATGCAAATCTTTCCAAAATCGGAATTACACCGGTTTTGAGAGTATGTATTTCACCCTGCCCCGCCGCCGGTTTCAAGTTCTGGGTCGAGGTGGGGAGATTTATATAGGTTCTTCGTGATTTTCCTGTCACGTAATTAATGCCGTACCTCGCGCTCGCTGACGAACAACAGGTTCTCCCGCCCCAAATTACGAGTGCTGATGCGCTATTCTGTCCTCAATGCGATGATCAGATGAGTCTGATCCCAGCGCACTATTCGGGCGGGACGTTTGTGTCCGCGCACTTCCGTCACGAAGTTAGGAGTGACTGCCCGGGCGAGTCGCCCGAGCACGGTCGAATGAAGTCGGTTGCCTTTTCGAAACTCGAAGAGGCGTATCCTGAAGCTGAAATATTGTTTGAAGCCGTCCTGAAAGACGGTAACGAGATTCACCGCCAGGCTGATGTTCTCGTTGAATTTCCGGAACCCCGTCACCCGTTTGGGAAGGGAATAGCTGTTGAGGTTCAGTATCGGAATTATTCGAAGGATTTGCGCGCCACGGAGCAGGATTACTACCAGCTCGGGTACAGTGTTTTGTGGCTCTACGAGCAGCATTACTCTGACAGCGGGAACGACGTTGATATTAGGCACGTGAGAACTGTTTGGCCAAATGCTGTCCCGCATGATGACCGGTCACGTTCGACGCTTTCCGATTTTCTCGACTCAGACGACCAGGAATCAATTGAGGTTGATGTCCGATTTCCCGATGCGTTCATTAGATCGATCGAATCGGAGTTACGAGACGCGTTTGAGACGGGTGAATCTAAGAGCGGGTCATCGTCAAATGGGTCAGACGGACTCTCGTTCGATGATCTCTCGAAAGTGCGAACCACTTTCGACCCATATCACAAAGCGTGGCTCTCTGGACACACAACAAAGGTGAAGAAGTCCTTGGAACTGGTTACCGGCGGTCGGACTAAGTATGCACTTCAGTTGAGCAAAGGTGAGAAGGGCAGTTCGCCTGAGACAGTGAAGATTCCAGTAACGCCTGCGAACGTTGAGGAGCTCTCGGTAATTGGTGAGACGATTGCGTCCGTTGATTCCGCCTTTCAAACGAATGGGGAATGGGATACGTTACTAGTTCATCAGATCAAGGACTCGGATTCAGGCATTGTAGGAAACATCACTTTGAGTTCACCAGATGATAATATAGGCGTGGTTCTCCAAATCCAACGTGTCTATAGTCATGGTCATAAGAAGGAACTCGGTGCGAAATTTGTTCCTGATCGAAAAACGGTGCGAGGGTTATCGAAGTTTTTCAAAGATATGAGGAATACTGTGGCTGAAAGCTGATTGTAGAAGTGATAGTAGAGGTGCTATCCACAATTCCTGCTCGGAACTCGTCCCAATGGAGTAATCAGTCGCCTCGACGGTTGATCAATTAGACCTGGAACAGACAAAAGGGCTAGCTCTTTCGCTTGCAGATGACCAAGCCTTCCAATCACGGGGCGCACATTGGAGTTGCCAGACGCCGTCAGTGTCACAGGAATGAATGTCTTCCTCCCACGTAGACACCCCTCATTCTGGACAACCATTTTCGAGGATGTCATCGCGTTAAGCCTGATCGACTCGGTCTACTCATCCGGTGACTCATTACAATCGGAAAGCACAGCTGGAACCCTCAATTGGTGACGGCGTTCAGCGATTGTGTTAATGTCAGAGGATGTACTCAGAACTTCCGTTGAAACTTATTACCCTTTGAGGAGGTCAACAAAGCCGATAAAGAGTATTTCCAGATGATTTCGGATAAGTACGACGAACTCGCGGAGACGGAGTCATACCCATGGAGACTTTCCGTACTGCCGTTCACTCAACCATGTATTCACGAGCGCGGAGAATCCGGTCAATCTCGACCGGCGGAAGGTCGTAGGGGGAATTAATAATATAATCTGAGATGTCGAGCTGATCGATGTTCGAGATGTCCTCATGATCAATCTCGTCACCGGCAGAACTGAACAGGAAAAGCCTGTCGTGTCGGTCGGCGAACCGTTTTAGCTTGTCTTTGTCGCTGAACGAACCTCGCTTCACCTGCACACCGTACGTCTCCGGTCCCTGGTCACCGGTGGTGCGGAATATGGCCTCTATACCGGGGTAAGACCTGGAGGATGGATGCATCACTGCTCCCGTCTTTGCTTGTATGTAGGTGCACACGACTGTCTCCAAACCGTTGTAGCTGCCTGAAGCAGACAACGAGTCAATCAGTCGATCGGCGTTGTCTTTGTTATTGGCGGGCCTCTCAGCCAGTTCGGAAAACGCTGCAGACAAATCCTCTTCTTCAATCTCGTAATCGATATCGCCAATTGGGGAATCGAACTGATCGGTTATTTGTTCCATGGAGGCTCTGTCGAGACCCGGAAGGGTCACGGTACCGCGACAGGTTGTTGAGAGGACCTTCGCGGGAGCGTCCTCTGGACTGACATCCACCCATTCAACCTCTCGATAGAATCCGATGCTGTGTTCCCTGAGTTCGTCTTCAGCATCCGACTCGTCACGATGTTTCATCGGTCCCTTTACGCGGGCGTACTTTGCGACAGGACCCAGATTCTTCGTGATTACAATATCACCCTGTGAGAGCCACAACGAGAAGTGCGCAAAATCGTTTTCCGCGGTTGAATCTGCGTCACCGTACTGCTCAAAAACCCGGCGTGTATAGTCGCTTGCTGATAGTTGTCTGTGATCCTCTCCATCGCCAGCACCTCCCCACCCCACGCCGATGATATTGTTGCGATAGCATGCCTCAGCGGCCCCCGGATTATCGCTACTGCTACTGGGGTACAGGTTCATGGTCGCAAACTTGATCCTCTTGCTGGACCCCCTTACAGTATCCTTACCGATCAATGTGTCCCCCCTCCTATTAGGCACTCCCAGGTCCGACATCACGGATTGGACCCCTTCGTCTAACTGGCTGTGGTCAATCCGTTCCATCCCGCTCGCCTGAAATTCAGCCACATCGTACAGTTCGGTAGCCATGGAAAATTCCCCGTTGCCAATGCAAAAAATCCCTTGCACTGAGTGATCTGTCCATCAAATTTGAGGGTTACTCAGTGCAAGACTCGCACCCTGTATTCAGCAGGACCACTAGAAAATCAACATAATTTAGTAGAACATTCGGCGTCAGATTCGCAGCGTTCAGCGACCAACTGTTTCCTGCTGCATCCTGTTTGAAGAATATGGTTTCACCAGAGAGAGTTCCTCCAATTGCTTGAGCCAATATAATAAGTCGCTCTGCTTCGAACTACGTCTGAAACAAGGACATGGAAATCGATCATGAGCGGTGATATCGTTGACTTCGAAGCGGACGAACTCGAACAGTTTATTCAGAAGTATATGGAGCTCGATCGAGGGGTCCAACAACCGAAAGGGATCTTCTCTATACTACGAGGTCCGCGGGAGAGACAATATCAATACACGCTCCAGTACTTCTTAGATCCGCAGAAATCCCACGGTTTCGGCGATACGCTGCTTGAGACGTTCCTTGACTGTATTGGCTTTCACAAATTCAATCTCACTGGTCAACATATCGAGATTAGCGACGAGGTCTGGATAGCAGATGATGGATCAGAGGGCCGAATCGATCTGATCATCTGCGGCGGGAATGCGTTGGCTGACCATCCAAAATGGGCGGTATTCATGGAATTGAAAGTCGGCGCTGAGGAAGGAAACCGTCAAACGACGACGTACGCCGAGGCAGATACGTGGGACCTCAGTTGGTTCGATACGAGTGAGGTGAGGGTCGACCGACTAGATGATGCAAAATACGTGTATCTTAAACGTACGGTCGCTGACAACCCCGCTGATCTGACCGGTGACTTCGACGTTATCGACTGGTCCTATCTTATCGAACGATTCGAAGCCGATATCCAAGACTCGTTGTTTGAATACCCGAACCGTAGCGTCATTCAATTCACGGACTTCATCCGGTCATTAAAGGAGACAGAAGGCATGCACTCAGAAATCGACGAGGACGAACTCAACGAGCGTCTCAACCTGTACTTCGAACACGACAAGTTGATTCGCCAGGTTGAGAAGGCGAACAGTCAATTTGAGAGCGACTTCGAGGATGTGAGCGACTACCTGACGGACAACTGGGAGAGTGAAATATTCGAGAAGTGCGATTTCGACGACTCTGGGTGGAAAACATCTCCGTCGAGTAGCCCGAAGTGGCAAGGTATCCTGCCGGAGTACTGGGATCAAGATCCGCTTGGCGGGTCGAGTACGATCAAACTCTATTTCCGACATTCACCGACGACCGAGTCGCTGCGGGACCGTCGACTCACGTTCAAGCTTCGACTCCCTCCAGCGAGGACCGTGCATACGGAGAAACGGGTCGATGGAGAATCGTTTAACGACATGTTCACCCGGAAATGTACGGCGGAGTACGAAGCGAAGCTTCAGGATTCACTTGAGACGTTAGGCGTAGATGACCGGCGACTCGGGACTGCGTCTGCGCTCGCTGTGAAAAACTATCAACTTGATCCACGTAATCTGACCGGGTCATACTTCGAACAACTTGAGCGAGCTGTCGACGAATTCTGCTGTGCCGAAAACGAGCTTCTCCCAACGATTAACGACGTCTTCGAAGAGACGTACCTGGAAGTGTTCGATGAGGAACCTGCTGGGAACTTTCCGGGCTGTCTCTCTAAGCGAGTGTAGATCTACAGATTGCTCGTAGAAACTGTGAACAGTTTCGTTTTGCTTGAGAACAGTATCTGAAGTTACGCCCGAGCTTGCATTGGCTTCGAACCACATCTGGAATAGGCAGTATTCCAATGACGATAGCCTCGTAATTCGCACCGCAGTGCAATCATGGAATGGAGCTTTTCTCAGCGTCCAATCCAAAACAAACGGTCCTGATCACTTGAACTCACTAAGCCCAGCCTGACCGTGACCGATTGGCTCGACGATTGATGGCGAGTCGTTCGCTGGGTTGTTGACCGTTGTCGAGATCTCAAATGCTTCGAGTTCGTCGTCGGCGTAGGGATCGAGAAGGTTTTTCCGCGCCTCACGGTTGTCTTCTGCGAGCCAGGCGGGCTCGTTGTCGCGTTCGAGCAACACTGGCATTCGGTCGTGTATCGGCTCCATCACGGCGTTCGGTTCTGTCGTGATGATCGTCACTGTTTGCAGGTCTTCGCCCCACGTTTCCCAGAGGCCGGCGAATGCGAAGGGTTCGTCGTCGACGCGTTCGATTCGGTATGGAGTCTTCGAGCCTCGGTCACCCTTCCACTCGTAGAAGCCATCGGCGAGAACGAGACACCGACGTTTGTCGAACGCGTCGCGGAAACTAGGCTTCTCGTCGATGGTTTCAGCACGCGCGTTGATTGGCTTGTGCCAGTCGTCGGGATCATCGACCCAGTGCGGGATAAGTCCCCACTGGTACTGCTCGATTTCATTCGTGCGCTCGTTCGTGATGACGGCGATATCGTCTTGGGGTGCAATGTTGTAACGTGGCTCCCAATCCCCGCTAACCTCGGCACCGAAACGTTTCTCCACGTCGGTCTGGGGCGCGAACAGCGAAAAGCGTCCACACATGATCGTAGAAAGGCGTGTTGAGGAGATAAAGACGGTGAGAAGGGGTTTGATCCGGATCCTGCACTTGAGGTGGCCAATCTCTGAGGTTGGATCGAGCTTCTGTCTGGGGTTAATTCGTCGGCAGAACACTGGATTTGGATTATCGAAGCCAGCCGACTCGATAGTCGACATTAGAATTGCAAATCTCAGAAGAGTCCAATGCGTAAATACTTCGGGATCAGATGATGAGTTCACCGAATGATTCTTGCCTCTGTCATGTGTTTACTTGGTAACGAATGAGTATCCGGTTTCTCCATGCTGCGGACCTCCACTTGGGTAGCCAACTCAAAACTCAGCATCGCCAAGCAACGGAAACAGTTGATACTCTCAATTCGGCACCGTATACCGCAGTCACCCGTCTTTTCGATACGGCGATCGAGGAACGGGTAGATTTTGTTGTCCTCGCTGGCGATCTCTACGATGAAGATTCACGGAGCGTCAAGGCGAACACCTTTCTGAAAGAACAATTCGACCGTCTCGCCGAGCATGGCATTCCTGCCTATGTCTCCTACGGAAACCATGATCCGGTCGGGAGCGCGACTGACTACGTTGATTTGCCCGAAAACGTCTATGAGTTTGACCACGAGGATCCCCAAGAGTTCCACTATCCTAATGAGGAATCACCGGAGGCGAGGATCTGGGGGCAATCCTATCGCAACCGCCACGAAAGCCGCTCGATGTATCGCAGATTCACGCCAGCCGATGATCGAATTCCGAATATCGGTGTACTTCACACTGGCCTGAATCCTGACGGAAACCAGTACGTACCCGTCGCCCGGGGCGACCTCGCCAGTAAAGATGAAATTCACTACTGGGCACTTGGCCATATTCACGATGCACGGATACACGAGGACGAACAACCGATCGCTTATTCTGGCGTGCCTCAGGGGCGTCAAATCACCGAACCAGGACTTGGGGGCGGCTACCTCGTCGAATTAGATGCAGAAGGTGAATGTGACATCGAGTTCATTCCAACGAGCCCAGTTGTCTGGCAAACGATTGAAGTCGACATCGGCGACGACGATATCACTTCGATTCCCGACATAGAGCGTCGAATCGAGCAAACCCTTACGGACTTCGCTGCACCGACCGACCAATTCGACGGAACAAGCGTCACTGTTCGAGATCCTGACTGGGGGATCGACGGGTACGTCTGTCGATGGGAACTGACTGGGAACGGCCCAGTTCACGAAACACTCTCAAATGACGAAGAGGCACTCCACGAGCTAACTCGACGGCTTCGGGATGGGCTTCTCTCACAGCAGCCATTCGTCTGGACAGAAGCAGTTCGGAACAAAACTGGGCCGCCGATCCCGTCCATCGATGACCTTCGTGGTGATGATCGAGTGCTGGATGAGTACCTGACACTCATTGATGAACTCGAAGCGACGGCGGTGAGAGAGCAGTTCCGTGATGAGGTCGGGATGGCGTGGGAACCAGTTGATGATCACGAAGATGATCGCCCAGACGAGCTGCCGCTTACGAATGAACGGCTTGATGAACTCATTGACCGTGCTCAGGAGCGCGTTCTGGAGGAACTGGCACTACGGAGGGCAACCTAATGCATCTGACCGAGCTTCGGATAGACGATTTCGGCTGTTTTCGAAATGCCCGACTCCAAAACCTCGACGACGACCTTGTCGTTATCGGAGGCCCGCAGCGAGCCGGCAAGACGACGTTCATGCAGGCTCTACGACAATTCCCTGACGGCGTCGACCGAAGTAATGACCTTCCGCCTGCCACTGATGAGTATCGAATCGACGCTGAGCTCATTCACGATGGGAGTCATTATCGCTATGTGCTGAATGGGCATGCGAGCCCATCCGTTTCACCGATCGATGGTGGGCCATCGGTCAACGCTGAAGATATCTTTGGACCAGTCACCGAACGACAATACCGGAATCTCTATACGATCAGTCTCGATGAACTCCGACGACTCCCGCCAGGAATTGATAATTCCGAAGATCTCGCTCGTGTTTTACTGGGGGGCGCATACGGTGATATCGCCGAGATCCCTGAAATCGAAGAGAAGTTCGGTGACCGAGCACATGACATTGGGCTCACGAAGGGGAATCCGAATACGAAGACATCGCAACTCTACGAGCCGTATCAGACGGTCAAAGACGGCATTAAGGCACGAAAAGAGGCAAGCCAACAAGTTGACGAGTACCAGGCTGTCACGAAGGAAATCAACGAAAACCAGGCTGAAAAAGCTGAGATCCAAGAGAAGATAGACCATCGCCAGCGAAAGCGAGATCGACTGAACATTCTCAAGGAATTGTTCGATACCATTCAAGAGATTGATAGGTTGGATGCGAAACTTCAGAACGCCGATCGTGATACGGTAGAGGACTTCCCAACCCATCTCACGGATCGACTAACCCACTTCGAAGAGCAATTTGAAACGGCGACGACATCACTTAGCGAGGCCCAACAGGAATTCGAACAGGGGGCATCAATCAAGACCACCGATGCGTATTATGAGTGGCTACTCCAGCACGAGGACCAGCTCCAGTCACATGCGGAGAACCAGAAGTTGTGGATGCAGACGGCCGAACAACTCGCAGACCGGCGCGAAGACCTCGAAAACAGGAAGCGAGAACTAGAAGGTGAAATTGCTTCCCTGCACTCGGAGTGGGGAGAATCATTCGGGCATATCGACGAGATAGAAACGAATGCCGTTGACACTGCCAAAGTCGCCGACATCACGTCTAGAATTGCAGAGCTCAAGGATGAGCGGGAGAACTTGAAGGCGTCTATTGAATCGGACCGAGCCCGTAAGGAGGATCTTCAGTCTGAATTGGACTCGATGGAAGAGGAGCACGATGAGACGGAAGAAATCCAAATACCGAAACGGAAACCAGCCATCATTGCAGCACTTGCTATCGCTGGTGGGACTATTGCGAGCTTTGTATCCACCCCACTCATTGGCGGGGTAATTGGACTTGTTATTCTTGGAGTTGGTCTATATACAATCGATTCAACAATTTCCGTGGAGACATCGGTGGATGCGGATCCCTATCGAACGGTCAAAAGCCAGATAACGACACTGCAGGGAGATATCGCTGCTGACTCCCAACGACTTGAGGAGGTTGAAGAGAAACTCACCGAAAAAGAAGGGGAGTTAACCGAGCTAGTAATAGAACTTGGTCTGCCAGAGGACTTACCCCCGAGCGAAGTCCCAGACTTCTACGAACGTGTCGTCGAGCTTGACCGTCAAATCGGCGCTTTTCGTGAAGACCAGGAGGACTGGGAAGAACAACAGACCGACTTTGCGACCGAACTCGACGAGGTTACAACATTACTTGAAGAGGTAACTGATGTTTCGTGGACCGCTGATGACCCTCTGGCAGATGCATACGATGTTCTTTCGACACTCGAAAACGTCGCCGATGATCTCAAATTAGCGCAAGCCGTTCGACAGGCCGAGTTTGAAAGGGCTGACTGTATCGAGGATATCGATTCTGTCCTTACAGAATGGACGAATGAGAAATCTATTGAAGCGGCCACAGAAGACGAACAGATCCTACAGCACATTGAGGATTTCAAACACGAAGCTCAACGAGTTGGAGAACTTGGAGATGCATTTGAAAAGCGTGAACAACTTGAATCGCAAGTCACGACACGTTTAGAAACTCCCTCTGCACAGGAGGTATTTGAACCACTTCGAGAGGACGATGAACCGTGGGCTGACGTCGTTCGGGAAGCGTCTACTGCGTATGCAGATTCTGATGCAATTGCAGACGAAATTCGAGACGAAAGTAGCCAGTTAGATGACCTCGAATCCCAACGTGACGAACTGCGAGAGGCCATCTTTGAACTCAAGCAACGAAAAGAAAAGCTTGCCTCAGAAAACGATCTTCAACAGGCCCAGGCGAAAATCGATGAAGGTCGTGTCGAATTTGAACGAACCGGAGAGGCCTATGCCGTCAACCGAATTGCCGAAGCGATGGTCAAGGACCTCCATGACCGGTTGATGGAAGACATTGTCCACTCTCTCATGGACGATGCGAGTGCAATTTTCAAGGAGATAACGCAGGAATACGAGGGAATAGAGTTAGACGGTAACGTCCAAGAACTACAGTTCCATGCCCTTCGTGAAGAGAAACCCGATCACGGCGTCGGTGAGTTGAGTCGAGCAACAGCAGAACAGTTGTTTCTTGCCGTCCGGTTAGCCCGAATCCGTTCTACCGATACATCACTTCCAGTTGTGCTCGATGACGCCGCGACGAACTTCGATCCGAACCATATGAAGCGGGTATTCGAGGTCATTGATCAGCTAACCGCTACGAACCAGGTGTTCTTCCTGACTTGTCACCCTCAGTGTGTTCGCACGGCAGCCTCGAACGGCTTTACTGCCCAGTACTGGTCGCTCGAAGCCGGCCAATTTTCTCGGCAGGATACAGCGAGTAGTTTAGAACAGCATCTCGCGGCAGATTAACTGCGATCTTGGACGACTAGTTTACGATGACCATAATTCTATTGTACCGTCCCCGTTGACCACGCACCTATCGATTTTACTATTGTTGTGGGTCTTATTGGGAGCAAAATTTGTTGAATTTGTCACCGACAATCTGCTTAGCAAATCAAGAGGAAGAGCCAGAATGGGAGGTAACAGATGCTGATCTCATCTTTCTCGATGACTAAGGATTCCTGCTCCCTGACCTCCTTTGGCAAGCTGTCGGTGATGATGAACCGGTACGGTGCCTGGTAGTCTAATTCCTGGAGCTCTTCACTGTCGGATTCGGTGTGCTGGCCGGCTTCGGGAGTGAATTCTTCGGCGATCGTTTTGGCGTTGTCAGTGTGTGGGTGGTAGGAGAGGATGAAGGGAAGAACGTGTCCGTCGCGGTGGAGAATGTAGTCAACGAGTCCGGACTCAGTTTCAGTGTATTCGACGTCATATGCCCCAACGTGGAATGCGAGGCGTTTGGCATGGTCGAAGGCAACGGTGCGGGCGAGTTTGTATTCGAATTCGTGGTTGAGGGTGTCTTGTCGCTCGAAAGCTTCGAAGCCAACGTGTTCCTGCCGTTGGGAGAGGAGGACGAGGTGACGTGGATTGCGGAGATACAAGCGAGTGCGGCGGTAGCGTCGCAAGGAATAATCGTGGGATTCCGTGACGGCAATACCTTCATCCAGGACGTCAAGATAGTTGTCGACGGTTCGCCTGTCGACACCGACTTGGTCGCTAAGTTCAGTGTACCGGAGTTCTTCACCGGCGTTGGTGGCGGCGATGGAACTGAGTCGGTGGAGGTTTTCAGGTTGTTGGATAGATCGGTACTTGGCGAGTTCTTTGTAGAGGAAGAGGAGGAAGTGTGATTTTGCGAGATCGTTTCGGATTGAAGGGTCGTTTGTCTGGTTGAGTGTACCGCCTGTTCGCAGGTATGCGCGCGCGGCGTCGTGGAGGTTGTCTCGGTCGTCATCGTCGAAAACGTCGAAACAGAGTTCTGAGAGTGTCTCGATACCTGTGTCGAGATTGGACTCGGTATCTCTTCCGGACAGCCCAGTTCGAATCGTCTTGATCGGCGATGGGCCGTCTAAGCTGTCTGATTGGTATTGTCCGAGTCGGGTTCGGAAGTCGTCATCGAAATCAACGCCGAGGCCTGCCCCGATTTGAACGGTGTCGATGAATTTCATCGGGAGGATCGGCCACAGCTCAAATTCCTCGACGGTGTCTGCGGATCCGATAGTAGAGAGATCGACTTGAGATTCAACGATCCCAGTCAGGAATACGTACGTGTTCTCGTCAACGAGGTCGAGTAGCTCCGATTTCCGGTTCTCGTCGAGGTCAAGGGCTTGGACGTCGTCGAGGAGGATGAATTTCTGTCCCTGGCGTGGTGCGACGTGCGTCTGGAAGTAGTCGATGACTTGCGTGAGTCGTTTAATACCGTCGCCAGGTCGTTCCAGTTGATAGAGAGAGTCCTCTAAGGGAATGTAGAGGATTTGTCGGGGAGCAATCGTTGATGTGAGTTCGAATTCATTGTTTTCCCGTGGGAATTCAGTCGTGTCGAGGAGGGCTGCGATGAATTGATGGAGAAGGGTGGTTTTTCCAATACCAGTCTGGCCGTGGATTGCGTAGACAAGTTTCTCGATGTCGTCAGTGTAGTGGGTGTTCGTCCGGTTAAGGACACGGTGGAAATCTGACCGAGGAGTGAGCGTCGCAGCCTTCGATAGTTCTGGGGAAGTTCCGTCACCCCACCACTGGTTGTGGTGTTCAGCATCGTTGATGAACTCTTCTGGGCTCCCGATTCCTGGCATAGGGACGATTAACCTTGGCTAGTACAAAAATTCAGCCATTCAGATGTCCCTATTTTGAATCTATTCCGTTTTTTTCTTCTGTTGTCGGATTGTAGAGAACATATTCAACTGCGTCGTTGTGCCTCGCTCTCTCCGTAGCCGCCATCCATCAGGGCTATAAAGTGTTTCTACACTGCTCATATGCTAATTCTCATTTTACGTGTTTTCGATACGCCTAGTGAAAACCTATTTATCCCATGCCTCCATTGGTCAGCGTAGATGGCAGTGAAGGCCGACATCAACGATGGGGAACAGATCGATATCTCATTGTGCGTCACGGGGGCTGAGGAGTGGGACCACGATTCGATCGCCCGGAAGATTCAACTGAAGGACGTCGAGGGGGCGGCAGTGATGCTGACCGTGTTTCATAACAACGAGATTTCTGATTTCGAATGGGAAAACGACCAATGGTATTTGCTTGAGAATGCGGTCGGGAACGAGTTCCGCGGTGAGGTGCAACTCAACCCCGGGTTCGACCTCTCAGTCACGCCACTCGACGAACCGCCAGTCGCGGCCGTAGTCGACGAGACGGGGACAACGCCGGTTGATCAGGATTCAGAGAATGAGGATAGTGGATCTACCACAGAGGGGAATTCAAACGAACAAACAGAGTTTGTTCGAGGAAGTGAGGTATCGGGCGAGCCTCGCCCGACGGCAGATGGCGGCGGTGAACTCATGCGTCACAAGCCGTTGTCGGACGGGAATTACCTGCTGCAGTTCGAGCTCGGAGAACTTGAGGATCTCACCGTCTACGAATATGAGCTCCAGACGATCGAACGCGGTGGGATTGACCCGGATGACTTCACGAATGGAATTGCAGGGTTCACGGCGAAAGCAGCGAACATCTATCAGTCACGGGTAAACAGCCCGGTCACGACTGCGGACCCATCCCAGCGGCGGATCTATGCGACCGTAGAGCTTTCCAGTGCAATTTCGGTTCACGGGTACACGGTCAAGCCGGTACATCGGGGAGAGACAACGCTGGAAGCGCGCTCGTACACGAACGACGGGCCGCTTCAAGAGTTCGTCAAGCAAGATGTGAAGCGGGCTGTTGCTGATCGCTTCGAGGTTTCGGGGATCGATTCGATCATCGAGACTGTTCCGCAGCGAACCGCGACCAGCGAACTGTTCGAAGCATATCGGAAGTACAAATGCCGGATTCGCGTTGATGCTGATGGAACCGTGATCTGCGGCGTGAACGTCGCATACCATCTGGAGTCGACGTTCTCCGCCGCCGAGTGGGTGCAACGCGGACACGACATCGCCGAGGTGAACGTCAAGCACGACACGGGCCTGTACGACAGTGCTCGCACGGCGACGATCAAGGAGATCATCGACATGGACTACGATGATGTGCTGGACGGGCCGGGCGTGCCGATGTCGGAGTACCACGAGAAACACGTCGAGAAAGATGTGATCGAATCGATGCGGGCTGGGGACCCGATTATCGCTGATCTGCAGTACGGAAGCGGCGAGGATTCGATCTTCCCGCAGCTCCTGGAGTACTGTAAGGTCATCCCAACGTTCGATCAGTTGGGCGAGGTCGATGAGACGTTCCTGGAAGTCATTCACAACGAGAGTCGAATGAAACCAGAAGAACGGTTCAACGTCGTGACGTCGTTCGTGGACTCGCTCGGTTCGACGCCATACTTCGACTTCAACCCCGTCCCGCAGCCCACGAACGTGGGATACCGAGAGCACAAGACGCCGAATATCCCGAACATGCGGTTCGGCGATGGAAAGACGGCCTTTTACGGTGCTGACGGGCTGGAACGGAAGGAACACGGGGTGTACAAAGCTCCTGAGTCTTTCGATATCATCGCGCTGTATCCAGAAGATGAGGAGGACGACGCGCGGCCGTACGTGCTCTCGTTGCTCAACAAGCTTGCAGACTACGAGGCGGGTCCAACGGCGTTCGATCAGGAGACCTACGAACTCGGTTCGGAGTTTCACTACTCGCAACACGCACAGAAAGCGAGCGGGTACGATGCAGCACTGATCGTCGTGCCGGATAAGGATAAGGCCGGGGCAGCGGACTACGATGATCCGTATCCCGAATTCAAGCGGCGACTCGGAGAACTCGGCGTGCCGAGTCAGATGATCTCCATCGACAATCTCGGCAACGACAACTACCGCGGTAACATCTGCTCGTCCCTTATCGGGAAGGCTGGCGGCGTGCCGTGGCGTATCGACGACGTCCCTGGAGACGTTGACGCGTTCGTTGGCCTCGACGTGACGTACGACCATGCTTCCAAGCAACACCTCGGCGCGGCCGCAAACGTCATCATGGCTGACGGAACGATCCTCGCGTCAGAGGCCGTCACGAAACAGGCTGGCGAAACATTCGGCGAGGACGACGTAGCGAACGTCATCAAACACGTCCTCGAAATCTTCGCAGAAGAGGAAGGCCGGCCACCGCGGCACGTCGTGATTCACCGTGACGGGAAGTTCTACCTCGACATCGAGAATCTCATCGAACGACTCGACAAGGCTCGGGACCTCATTCAGCGGTTCGACCTCGTCGAGATTCGAAAGTCGGGGAATCCACGGATTGCCGAGTATGATGGGTCGAAATCACGGTTCGATATCGCATACAAAGGCGTAGCCTTCCACGTTCACAACGGTGATCACTCCTACCTGACCACCACCGGTGGGAAGGAGGGCAGCCCTGGCACGCCGCGGCCGCTGCAGATCGTGAAACGCCACGGATCATCAGATCTCGACACGCTCGCGGAGCAGACTTACTGGCTGTCAGAAGCGCACGTTGGTTCGCTGAGTCGGTCAACCCGGCTCCCAATCACGACGTACTACGCCGACAAGTGCGCCGACTTCGCCATGAAGGGATATCTGATGAAAGGCAGCGTCATCCGGGGAGTACCGTACATCTGACCATGCTGCCAGCACAGACCCTCGCAACCACCAGCGGACGCGTGAACATCCCGGTGACCCTCGCATGACCAAGACAGAATTCGAAGCGACAGTCGAGTTCGATGACGGCAGCACTGCCGAACTGGAGATGGCTGCCGACAAATCATGGGACAGTTTTCTGAACTACTTCGGTGACGCCCAGCATGTCTACTGTGTCACGTACAGTCAGTCCCCCACGTTCATCTACAAGATGTTTCAGAATCAGGATCTCGCTGTAGACTCACTGGAGGTCATCGTCGGGGACAACCAACACGACGACTACCGGCGGTCACTGAAGAACACGAACAACGCGAAGAAAATCGCCGCGCAACTGGAATCCCTCCGTCGAGACGAAAATCTCCTCATTCACACCGTCGACTCAGCACGCGTCCTCCTCCACACGAAGCTCTACATCGTCGAGAACCAGGACGGATCTCGTACGCTCATCTGTGGGTCAGCGAACCTCTCCAAGCAAGCTTGGCAAGGGAGTAAACAAACCAACGTCAACATCGCGTGGCGTACTGATGGTGACACGCCTGTTGACGACTGGTTTGAACGGCTTTACGCGTTTCACAAAGACTACGCGACGCCGTTCATGGAGGATCTCACCGAGGAAATCGACGACGCGGAAACGGCAGAAGAAGAAGCAAAGATCTACGATATCTGGCTGGGTGGAGACGAGTTCAGTGACGACCCCGTCGCCGAACTGAACGCACGGCTCGACGAAGCGGTTGACGACGACCAAGTCAATACGTACAACGTCGTCACGGACGCCGAAGAAGCAGAAAAGGCGGTGTTCGCCGCTGAAGAAACTGATACAGACCCGACTGAGATCAGCCCGGACAAGCGCGTGCGGCTCTCCCCGCAAGGCCTCGAAGACGCCATCTCGAATCTGGACGACACGCTGTCTGCCAATAACATCCGGATCAACGACGGGGAAATTGTGGCGACCCCCGCCGGTATCGCACGGTTCAAGGAGACCTTCACCGGCTACCCTGATCTGAACGTCGATAGAGATCAGAAAACGGTCGGGCTTCGCGTTGATGACTCTGTCCTCGAACTAACGGCACCTCTTCCAGACGATCCGCAGGCAGTAGCTGAGGCGCTTAATCTGATCGAGCAATACGTCGAAACTGTCGGCGAGTTCGGGGAGACGCGAACCGAGAAAGAGACGCGTGCGCACTTCTACGAAGGGATTATCTTCTTCTGCTGGGCTCCGTTCGCCAACTACTGCGCCCATACCTACGCCGATTACGAATCCGCAGAACTGGACAAAGACCTCCCGTTCCTGTTCCTCCACGGTGACAACGACAGCGGAAAAGGCATGTTCCTTCGCTTTGGCGCGCGGCTCATTTCGAGCGGGTACGTCCAGGAGGTCACGACCGGCGGTGACTTCATCAAAGACAACATTGAGCGCGCTCGTGCGTCAGACACCGTTTTCCCATATATCGTTGACGACGTTGCAAAGTCGAAGATCGACCGGGATATCATCAAGTCCTATTGGGAGGGGAAGTGGGACGGCACCATCCAAATGCCGACTTTCATCTTCTCCTCAAACGACTCCACCAAGCCCAAATCCGAGCTCCGGACTCGCATGAAGACTCTGGATTTCAACGTCAACTTCTCAGAACTGGAGAAGGACGAACGCGAGGCAGCCGCGCAAATTGCGAGTCGAGCAGACGATTGTAATTTGTTCCCTTGGTTCGCCCATCTGTTCTTGCAGCGGGATATCTCCCTGCCAGATCAGGCGGACCGACTGGCGGATGCTCGGGACGTGTTTGCGGAACTGTATGCCTATGCCGAGAAGGAACCGCCGGAATACGTGCCGCTGGAGAAACCAGCCGAACAGGAACACGATCCAGGGCGACGAAAGTGGATCAGTGCGCTGTCCGACGAGCTGTGTGAACTCGATTTCAAGGACGACGGCCGTATCGTCGCCGACTTCTCGGCACATTTAGATCAGCAACAGTGCTGGGAGTTCCAGAAGGCAACCCCTGCCCATATCCGGGCAAGTATTTACGGTCCAGCAGTCCAGTTTGAGAGTAGTAATCGGTTCCAGAACTGGATTGATGAGCAAGAAATTATTGAGCAAGCACGACGCGATGGGAGGGCAGCCAATGGTAATAGTGGCGTCCTATCTCGGGTCACGAGTCTCGTTCGGGGATAATACAGATGTCTAAGGATCCTTCTCCTCAACAGTTCGATGGGACGTTAGTCAAAGCGGCGTTCGGTGGCGCGAATGTAGAGCAGACTGTACTGGAGGAGTATAGCGCACTCCTCGATGAGCATGACTCAGAAGATGTACTCGTAGTTTCTAGCGCACCGACGAGTACGGAAGCCTTCCGTGAAGCGCTAGATGAAGAGGTTCCGGGGGCGGCGACACCGAACGTGACGTCGTTCGTCGTGCACGCGACCGACGTCCTCAACCAGACTGATGACCGCGTCATTCTCTCCGACGCATTGCGGCGTGAACTTCTCCACCGATTCCTGGCTGACTACGAGTGGGAAACAGAGTACTTCCGACAGGCGTCTGCACAGCCCTCGTTCATAGAGGACGTGGACGCCGTGATGAGTACGATCACGTGGCAGACAGCGACGCCTGAGGAATCTCCGGAACTTCGTGACATCGTGGCAGCGCTTGAGGCGTTTCACGAGTGGCTCGCCGAACACGACCACATGGAACGCGGACAACTCATTCAGGAGGCTCTCGATGTGCTCTCCGGTGATGCCCGCGACGATGTCGTCGATTTCGATGCGGTGCTCGCAGTCGAGTTTGAAGAGTTCTTCCCGCTTGAACGCGCGTATCTCGACGCGCTCAGCGGAGACTGTGAACTTGTCTGTGTTGCCGAGGAGAACGCGAGTGTGCGCCGCACGTGGGTCGAGACAGGGCCAGTTACGGATTACGTCTCGTTCAGCGAGTCCCGACGTGGGGCATCGGGGTCTCCGGCGACGCGATTAGCTGCTACGGCTACTTATTTCGCCGAAGATACGGTCCCGGAAGATCCGGGATCAGGGTCGGTCTCCGTCCTCGCTACAGATTCTAGTGACGAACAACTCGCCGAGATTGCGAACGAGATCGAGGAGCTCGTCGCGCAATCGGGTTGGAGTTACGACGACATCGCTGTCGCCACAAAGCAAAGCGGTAGTGCTGTAACGGACACGATCGAGGCGCTCGAAGGCACCGGGATTCCAACTGAATCGACAACCGTCACCGGGTTCGGTGACGATCCCGCGATTCGAGAACTCCTCGCCGTCGTCCGGTATCTCAGCATCGACGACGAAGAAGAAGTACCAGACCACGGTCCTGAACTCCATACGGAGCGCTTAGACCGTGTCAGCGAGATGGACAGCCTTGATGACGCGATCCGGTGGTGGGCGACAGACTCCGGATTAAAAGAACGGATCGCCGAACGGGCAGCACCGTTGGATGCACGGGCGCAGTTCGGAAACGTTCGACGGGCATTCCGCATGGCGGAGTTCCTCGAAGAGACCGAGTTCGTGGATGCGACGTGGGAATCCTTTGAGGAGATGCTCGAACGCGCCCATGAGTACGCGCCGCAGCAGAATCAAACGAGTGCGACGGACCTCAACGGTGGTGTCCGCGTCGATCACTTGCAAGCGATTAAAAACGAGTCCTTCCGCGTGGTCTTTCTCGTGAATCTTGTCGACAGCGAGTACCCAGGTGACCCGTTCCTGACACGGTTGTTCCCGACTGAACGAGTCGCGTCGATGCCAGACTACCCAGGGGTTACGGAGCTTGATGGGGCGGATGTGGATGCGACGTTCCCAACGACGTCGACAGCGTCAGGACGGCCGTTCACGCAGTACCACACGGAGCACGCGCGGCGACGATTGGCTGTCGGGGCGGGTGCGGCGGTGGAGCGGCTATACTGTTGTCTCTACGAGTACGAAGACACGGCACTTGAAGAGCGTGCGCAGGCGTCGCGGTTCCTCACGGCAGCCTACGACGACCTGCACTGGATGACTGAAGCCGATGAGCCACACATTACGAGTGAGCAAGCGGCGGAAAAGTACCTGTTATCGCGGGTTGACGATGCGCTCGCAGAGGTGCGCCGCGTGAACAGTCAGGACGTGACGGTGTCGCTTTCAGAGGTTGAAGCGGAACTCGGTGAGATTCAGGAACTACTCGAACAGAGCGGGTCCCGCGGTGATGAGCTTCGGGAAGCGTTGCGTGCACGTGTCGAGTTCGCTAACGGGGAGGTGCGGCGATGAGTCGGTCGCTCTCCCCGTCACGATTAGCGAACTATGCGACGTGTCCGCGAATGTACGATTACCGCTACGTGCAAGATGTGAACGCGCCGGACCGCACGGAATTGTATCTCAATCAGGGAACGATCTACCATGAGACGATCGAAGATGTGTGTGATGCGACTGACCGCGATGACGACCCGGGGACGATACACACCCGGGCGATGCAGATATTCGATGCGAAGTGGGACGAGTACAGTACGCCGGATGACTACGAATCTGCTGCGCATCAGGAGTACCAGCGAGCTGAGAATCGCGCTGCTATCGAGTCGTTCTTCGATCCGGAAGCCGGTGACGGGATTGAGCACGCTCGCTTCTCCGTCGATACGGAATGTTGGGTGGAGTGCGAAGTGGATGGTCGAGAACTTCACGGGAAAGCTGACAACGTCGTCCGGTCTGACGACGGGCTCCACATTTTCGACTACAAGCGGAACACGAACGGCGTGCTATCATCCGGGACGGCCGAGTATCTTGGCGACCATCTCGACGGAGAGACCCACGAACCGAAACGGGTCCGGAACGCGTTCCAGACGGCGACATACGTCGAAGGCGTGAAGAACGAACCGTTCTACGAAGAGGGGATGGAGGTCCGGTTCAGTTTTTACGGCCTCCTCAATAGCACGTCCTTCGAAGGCACACCAAGCGGATACGACGTGTCCGCGCGTGGCTGGGCTCGTGAAACCACTGAGATCTACGAAGAGCACTACGACACGATCTGGGCACTCATCCGGGACGCCCACGACGGCATTACGAGTGAGACGTACGAGCCCGGTTTGCTCGACCTCATCACCGAGGAGGCGTGCCCGGACTGCGACTACCGAGAAATGTGTGCTGATCGACTCGCTCCGGAGGTGCAACGATGAGCGACGAGACTGAGTACCCGTCCTGGTACCCGGAGCCGGAAGCAGACGTCTCACCGGAGCCCCAACAGCAATCGATTATCGACTCGGACGCGTACCCGATGCGTGTCCTCGCAGGAGCAGGAACGGGCAAGACGTTCACGATGGTGCGGAAAATCGAGCACCTCATCGACGAGGAAGGAGTCTCGCCAGACCGCATTCTCGCGTTGACGTTCACGAACAACGCGGCGGACTCGATGGTGGAGAAGCTGAACGCGAAACTCGGGACAGCAGGGTACGACATCGACGCGTATACATACCACTCGATCTGTAACGAGATCCTCACCGACTACGCCTACGAAGCCGGGATCGACCCCGACTTCGAGGTCGCAACGGACGCCGAGAAGTACGCGATCGTGCTGGATGTCCTGGACGACATCGAGTACCGGTCGGTCAAACCAAACGTGTACGGCAGCGACGGATACGCGTCCGGAGCTGCGTCGAAGCTGCTCAACTTCATCGGGTCGATGAAGCGCAGCGGCATCTCTCCAGACGACATCGATGCGTTCCTCGGGCCTGCCGACCGCGTCTACAATCTTGCCGACCTCCCGGAGCGCATCGAAACGATTGCCAGCGATCATCTCGCCGGCCGTTCCGTGTCAAGCGTCCTGGACTCACTTCCCGATGTGCGCGATGAACTCACCGCGGAACGCGACGCATTGGGGACGGACGGAATCGAAGCCAGCGTCCGGGACTTCCTCGACCGACTCGTCGATCTGTGTGATGCGCTCGAAGCCGCGTTCGAGGCTCACGAAGTTGGCGAGCGTAACCTGCCTGACAACGCGTACAAACTCCCGAAGTACCTGTTCGGCGGGTACGCAAGCGGTGCCGCGAAAGGAATCCCGGACGATCTGAACCTCGAACTCACGAACCACCTGGACTCGTTTGTTTCCGACTGTCTTACCGCCCGAGACCTCACCGCAGGGTACGCTGCGTACGAGCGAGAATTGGACGAGCGTACTCTCATCGACTTCGACGGCCTGGTGGTCGAAACGGCTGCGCTAATGGACTCTAACGTCGGCGATGAAATCGCCGAGCGGTGGGACTACGTGTTCTGCGATGAGTTCCAAGACACGGACCGCCTCCAGTTCGACCTCGTCACATCACTCGTCACCGACGATAATCTGTTCGTCGTCGGCGACGACGACCAGGCGATCTATGAGTGGCGCGGCGCACACGTCGCCAACATCACCGACGAACTCGACCGAGCGTTCGCGGCGCTCACGGACAACCCGTTAGAGGAGAACTTCCGCTCCCGACAGCCGATCCTTGACCTGGCGAACGAAGCAATTCAGAAACTCGACCACCGAGAACGGCACAAAACGCTCACTCGCGTCGACGAACCCTCGTATGCCGGGGACACCGTTGCTACCGTCGAACTACCGGACGAAGACGCTGACACGGGCGGTGCAACCCAACTTCGTATTGTCGTACAGAATTTACTCAGCGGGGCAACAGACAATCTCGATACGGCGTACGATCCGGGCGACATCGCGTTACTCGTTCGGAAGAACAACCATGCAACACCTGTCATCGAGGAATTCGAGGACGCTGGTATCCCGTATCAAGTGGCTGGGGATTTGGCCACGGAATCGGTCGGCGTCGGGACCGTCACTGCCTACCTGAAGGCACTCGCACGGCCTGAAGACGAAGTGAGTTGGAATCGTATCCTGCTGATGCGGTACCGTCTGTCCGACGCTGACCTCCGGACGCTCAATGCAGGCGACGATCCGCTCGTGGATACGCTACGAGAATCACCGCTCGACGAGTTCGATGAGCCCGACCGCGTCGCTAAAGCCCGCCAGCATGCCACAGAATTACTCGACTTACGGGACTCAGCGTCACTCAGCCACCTGTACCGCGAACTGACGGATCGCACGAACATCGAGTGGTATCTCAGCGAGCAGGAGCGCCGCGACCTCGCACAGCTTGAGGACGTCATCGAACAGTTCGGAGACAGTGCCGTCCAGCCACCGCTCACTCCGGAGTTCATAGACTCACTAGATCACTTCGACTCCTTACTTGATGAGAGTGGATCCACACCGACGAGTCAACCGGACGTCGCCGGCGACGCGGTAAACGTGATGACCATCCACAAGAGCAAAGGCTTGGACTTTCCGGTGGTCCTCATCCCGCAGGTCACGGCTGACGAATGGGCACCGAGTTCACGCTCATACGATGCGTTCGAAGCGAGCCTCTCCGATGGGGCGAAGGCAGCATTCGATGAGGACTTCATCGAGCGTGATGCGCGGGAAACCCGTCGTGTATTCCACGTTGGAATTACTCGCGCCGAAGACATCCTCGTCCTACAAGGCGGCAGTGAAGAAGAGGATGGTGACGCCGATGAACACCCGGTATCTCAGGCGGTCACCGAGATCCTCCCATCACGAATCCCATGGCAGCCGGAACGTGGCCATCTCCCACTCTGGACTGACGTCCAGGAGTGTCTCCCGAACGAGACCGTTGACTGGACTGACTCGCTCGCCAGTGACCTCGTCGGCGACGTCGGCGGATCCATTCACTACCAGGACAAAGTACTTTCTACAACGGCTGCGCGAGACCAGATTCTCGATACGGCTACCGCTGCATTGAACGCTGAGCTCGATGCTCCCGATGACCGTCTCCGCATCCACGTCGAATCACTTACGGGCCCGCAAACACCGTCACCAGCCCTATCGCACAGTTACACGTCGCTGAAAGCCTACGAAGACTGTCCGCGGCAACATTACCTCGACTACGTCGTGAACGCATACCCAGACTACGCTGGGGGCACCGCGACCGAGTCAAGTGGTGTTTCACAGCGTGACATCGGTGTCCTGTTCCACGATACAGCCGAGCAAGCAGCCGGCAACGGAGTCCAGCACCCCGACGGCTGGGACGAGATTTGTGAACGTCTCGCCAGTCAAAAACGAGTCGAAGATGCTCTCCCTGAAGCGAAACGATGCATCGAACGGTACTTTGAAACTGATTTGAGTGACTACGAAATCCTCGACGCCGAGCGAAAGTTCGAACTCGATATCGACGGGCACGAACTCGTCGGGTTTATCGACGCCGTGTATCGGACGCCGACCGGTGAACTGCTCGTGATCGATTACAAAGCGACAGAGCGCCACAGAAATATCGAGTCGGATAAGCAACTCCCGATCTACTTACTCGCGTGCCGCGAGTTGTACGACGAACCAATTACTCGCGCAGGGTACGCGTACGTTGGTGAGATTGGGCCTGCAGTGGAGACACGATCGTTCACTGAGGAGGAACTCGACGCTGTCGCTGATGATGTCCGAACCGCTATAAACGATATCAGCGACCTATCGTTCACTGAGTATTCGTCCGGTGATCATTGCCAGTGGTGCCAGCATTCCCACTTGGATTGTGCACCTGACACAGCGACCTCCGATGACTAAGTGACAGTATCGTTTTCACGCTCACCAGGTAATCACACAAGCAGTGTACGATCTATCTCAGCCACTCACCGATGGGATGCAAACCTATCCTGGTGATCCTGACGTCGACATCACCGCCGCCGCAGATTTCGAGACTGATGGGTACCGGGTGACAGCAGTCAGCTTTGGAAGCCACGCAGGGACGCATATCGATGCTCCAGCGCATACGGAAGCGGACGGAAAGACGCTCGAAGCGTTTCCAATCGATCGGTTCGAAATGGACGCGATCCGCATCGACTGTGGAGACCTCGGAGCGCGTGAACCGATCCCACCGGAGCGCGTCCCGGATGCCGACGTCGACGCTGTCGTGTTTCACACTGGCTGGGACGACCACTGGGGCACGACGACCTATTACGATCATCCGTTTCTCGCACCTGAAACGGCTCGACAATGCGCTAACCACGGATACGACGTTGCTCTCGATACGCTGAGCCCGGATCCGACGTCCTCATCGAATGCAGATGACGACGAGCCAGACGGGTTCGAGATCCACCACGAATTGCTTGGCAACGAGTGTCTAGTCGTTGAGAACCTCAGGGGGCTTGAACGGCTCCCAGATCAGTTTGCACTGCGAGTGTATCCGTTGGCGCTCGACGGCGATGGCGCTCCTGTTCGAGCCGTCGCAGTGTGCGAATGAGCACAGAGTAGCCTGATCCAGTTGGCGTGAGCAGTTACTCTTGGGCGCTAAGTTCCTCGTATGATTCTGCGATGGAGAGCGACGTTTGGAGGTTTGATTCCAGCGGTGGACTTCGCGCATCGAGTTTGACGCGTTCGTTCTGCCAGTCGAGTTCGTCTTTGCCGCGCCACACGCCGTAGACGGTTACGCTCGGTAGTTCGATGATTCCGAAGACAATCGCCAGCATATACAGCAGGACCTCGATTTCGTCCCACGTCGCGGTCGCCGAGCGGGGGAACTCAGTCGGGAAATCGACGCGTTGCCCAAGCATTCGATGGGCTTGCGCGCGCTCGACGAAGTTCCGGTCGTTGCTGAACAACAGGATGTTGCTTCGATTGTCTCGATCATACTCATCGTACCCGGTGATGATGTCATCGTCGCCGGTTCCGCTCTGGACTTCGACCGCTTGTTCAATGTCCCGGATCCGTCGGTACGTGAGTAAGCCGAGTCGGCCGATACGGGCAGAGCCGAGTGGTTGATTCCAGTACTCTTCGTATTCACTGCCGAACGCATCGACGAATGGGTCGGTGTCGTGGCACTTGTAGTCCCAGTCAAGTTCGTCGCGGACTCCGGTCGCCAGCACGAATCCGTTCACATATCCGAGGCCTTTGTCGGGTTCGTGCAATCCGAGGACACGATCGATCCGCCACGGTAAGAGGTTGGTGTCGAACCCGGCGAAGGCAGGTGAATGACCCGCCATCAGATCCGGATCGCCGTACCGATTCAGGAACGTCTGAATGTCGTCTTTGTTCGTCGGTTCAAGGATCCCACTGGCAAGTACAGCTTTCAGAAACGCATCACCGGACGGTAGATCGTTGACTACCGTTTCAGGGTGAGATCGACCGATTTCTTGTCTCGCCTCAATGTACTGCTCGATGTCAGTGGAAAACGTGATCTTGCACGCATCATGCGCGGCGAGTTCAATCCGCAGCAACTCACCGACCTCACTCGATGGGTGATCGACAGAAAACGTCGAATCGCCACGGTCGAATAAATGATTTAACAGTGCAGTAAGGTGCTCGCGTTTGACCTCCATCAGACCACCTCCGTGAAATCGATAAGATCTAGTGCCGTTCGCGGGATCGTCGGGTGACACTCCCCAAAGTACGCCTCTGACTTGACGTGGGAGTAAAACAGATGGTTGACATCGTGTTTGATGCCTGCTTGGAAGCTAATGACTGACCAGAAGCGGCGGCCTGGCGTGATGTCGATCGCAATTTCTGCATCAGATTCGTCTCCCGCTTCGATCGCTGAGCGTAGATACGCGGTGATCGCTTCGAAATCCGTCTCGTCGTCGATGGTCTCGACAGTAATCGACGGTTCATCGCCGCCGTTGGCTGTCACAATCGTCTTCATTAACGAGGTTGCGCGGTCGGTGACGTCCTCGATGATCGGATTATCGAGGACGTAAATCTCGGTCGGAACGTACTCCTCGTGGCATGCCGCAGCGAGCGGATTAACGACCGGAGCAATACTCGTCGAACCGTTCGTGATCCACACTCGCTCCATATTTTTCTCTCAACGGCGACCCCCAATAACGTAGCGGCGATATTACGAGATTTGTATTATACTGCCCTCTCAGACGGCGCGCCTCCCTTAGAAAACGCCCCTGACGACGGGCGACCAAATATTGAATCGATATGATAGGGTCCCCTGAGTACGAGAAGACCATTATTGGATCGTAGGGGCGTCCATTGTAGCGGTTCTGCAGTATTCATTGAACGAAAACGAGAGAAGGAGCAATTCCCCAGGGCAACCCACATCAAACCTAGAATCACCGGAACAGCGATATGAGCACTCTCAGCGGGAATCAGGGCAGAATAGGCAAAGATTGATTGTGAGAAATCATCTGCTGATCCCTAACCTATTATTACAATTGGAGGATAAACAGTGTAATGGTTAGTAATAATCCGCGAAGGTCAGCGAAAGACGCGTTAGAACCAGACACGTATTACCGATTGTACCAAGGCGCACTTCAGATTGATAATTACGAACGTCGCCTGATTGCTTGCTTCGTTATCCTCGTCGCCGGCCGGTTAGGACTCAGAATTGCGGAGATTCAACACTTGCGGGAAGAACACATCCATTGGAAACGAGGGGAGATTTGCATCCCTCACAAAGATCCGTGCGCTTGCTATCGGTGCTGGGTTCAGGCACTCGATAAGTGGGGACGAAAAGGGCTCAAAGAGTTACAACAACTCGGCGAATGGGAGTCTGGTGTCAAGTGGAAGTCGCTTGGTGTGGACGAACGAGAAGCAGTTGTTGCGGAGGCAGACTATTGTACACCCGAAAACCTGGCGGATATCGTGTATACGGAGAAATTCTCCCCAAAGTATGATCGCTCGGCCAGAGTGATAGCCTTCGGGTGGTCCTATAGAATTACTGCCTGCTTGATGACCTTCTTTGACGAGTTCGACTGTCTGGAGCCACAGCAATTCTCCATCAATCGTTTGCTTAAAGAAGCGGCCGATAATGCGGATGGGCTCAATCCAAAGTACATCTCCGCTCACCGGTTACGAGCAACAGGTGAGACGTTTTTCGCAGACATTTCGATTGATCCGAAGATGTTGCGGGATCTCGCTGGCTGGCAGCAGATGAGCACCGGTGACAATTACTGGTCGAAAAGCGGCCGGGTCAACACGTTGAAGCTGTACAAAATCATGGGCAGAAAAGACGAGGCACCACCGGTTGTCCCAGAAGATCCGGGTCAATCCTTCCCGATCGTCTGCAACCCAGTACCGTTCCAAAACGAACCCTTCCACCCTATCGGTCCCGAAGGTATCGCATACGATGAACAGGCAAGACTAGAGCGTCACCGTGAGCGCGAGAAAAAACCACTCAGATTACGCCACCCACGAGAAGTCAGCTTGCCGTACGACAGGGCAGGGTTCCCATCCCCAGACGAAATCGAATACGACCCTGATAAACACGGGATCCCGGGGCACATTGACCCTGACAGTGATCATGTAGCGGTGCAAACTGGAGAAGTCACAACGACAGCCACAACGTTACACGAATTTACTGATCATCATCGGCATACACGGTCCTCTGAACCCAGTCCAGGGTCCGACCGCATCAACGAGTATGAAACGAAACTCGATAAGTTCACAGATAAGGATGGTCCAGCTAGCCATGCTGCGCTTGACGTCGTCAGTGCAATAGCATTAGCGACAGTTCGAACAGGTGGTTATATGAAGGAGCGCCTGGGGAAGGAGTGGAATCAATACTGGATGAACGAACCGAATCAATCCATCAGTCCAGTTCGGGCAGCCAAAGGAATCACTATGTATCTCCTCGGTGTGATAGCACCATTGACGATGGTGTTCGGCTTGATGGTTCCCTATTGAGGATCGCCCGCTATAATCATCCTCACACACTGGTAGGCCGGTTGGCAGCGTGACCGTTTTACTCGTAATTCGTCTAGAATCAATAGAGTCTGAGCAGCGCGTGCAAGCACATGTTGCGGTAATATTTTATACTATGGTCCTTCTTTCAGTGCTTAGAAGTACCAGGGAAAGCACGCAATTTTTCCTGGATCGAGCTGGAAGAGTAACTCACAGAACTGACGCCCTCACACATGTGTCGTCCGGCTTGACCAGAGAGCTACTAGTAGATCGGTTTTGTTCAGTTTAATAGATGTGAAATAGCAGAGAGGTAGCTTTGCGAACTGACCGTCGGGTTTCCTGCCGGCTTCAGACGATGTTTGGAGTGTCGTTCATGATGTAGTCCGCTCATTGGTCAAGTAAGGGGCCTAACTAGTCCGTGCTATTTGAGGTTATAGACCGAAGCATCCCGACCATGAATTGACTCACTCAATATTTACTCATGTGCCAATCATCACGCACCTATGAATTGGTATTGAGTTTTTAAATACAATAACCACAATCAAAGGTTAAGGATCTCTTGCCAAATACCCCAATATATGAGGGATGAAGGATTGTGCGCAGAAGATGACTATATTCAAATCTGTATAGAAGGAGTATCGAAGATTGATACGACGAAACTTAGTCGTTTTAATGCTGATGACTGGTCTGTTCGTGTCGCATATTTCATTGAAATCAACAACAAACACGATATGAAATTTGAGTTTAACCCAAGTAAATTTGATTTTTTATTGGAAGGCGGAACAATAGCAAAAATAGACCAATTTGTATTCTATCATGATCTCCATTTTCCAGATGGGTGGCAGGCGGTAAGCGAATCAATCCTTCCCAACGAATCAGTCAAATTGCTCGTAATACCAGAAGAACAAGTCGGAGATCAAAAGCCACAGTCAATCGGATATGAACAGAAACTAGCAGAAGCATGGTATGACTCAATCAAATCTGATTCTGATGAGGAAATTATCAATTATTCCGGAAAACAAATCCAGGTCAAATTAACCCCATCTATGAAGCATTGGAGGCAAATTAAAATGAATATGCGATAGAAATTTCAAATTCTTCAATTGCATTAACGATTTCATACCATTCTACGACACAATCTGTCTTAGTGGCCGTTTCCATCTCGTCTAATCGGCTCAAATCAACCACACGTTGTGTGTATTCTTCAGCAACCGCTTCTTCTTGCGCTTTTGCTTCCTTTTCGGAATCGTACCAACGTATCTCCTGAATCTGCTTCGGTGGATATTGTTTTGTGAAATTTGCACCTTGAACAGTTCCTTGAACATGTTGTAATATTCGATGAACCAATCGATTGCTCCATCCAACGTAGTAGAGGTGGTCTGCCAAAAGCGCCTGGTCTGTCCACGTGTTCCCGCACCCATCATGTGATGGTCGAATATCACGCGGATTCGTTGGAGAAAGACATTTTAACACATAAACAGCATTTTCACTCTTGTTGTAACCATCAAAATTTTTCACCACTTCAACTATCTGGTTTTTTTGTTGTTCAGGTGGATCATCTCGGGAAGGCAATTCATAAGCCAATATTCTGTGATTCACCGAATTGAATATAAATTTACGTTCTTCGTCATATAAACTCATCCAATTATTGGTAGTCCGTATTCGTTAAGGAAATCACATTTCTCTGCATCCTTTATGGGTCGCAACATTAGATAAGGGGTATTTCAATTGAATCACCGTGATTAGAGCGTGGTCGTCTTGATTAATGCACCACCTGTATTGACCGATAGGTGAGTCCTCTCTACCGAGAATCGCACACCCATGCCTCGATGATTCGCCACTCGCTTTCCTGACGCCACAAGATCTTCCCTATCTCAGTGAATGGTATTCTCCTAAGAAGCATGAATTTAGTATCAAACCCATAGAGTGTGGGCCAAGATTCATTCTCACGCCACGCGCTATCCGGGAATCCTCTCGTTGCCGTCAACAGTTGTATAAAGCTATCCCGAAATACCGGCCCATGAACCTCCTGCCCTGGTTACTCGATTGGCCCCCGAGTCGGGGAACCATCGCCGTTTTCGTCGTCCTGACGGTCTTCAGCGTCGGGACGTTGATTGCCTTCGGCGGGGTCACCGACGAAATCACCGACGGAAACGTCTCTATCGAATCGGCTGATCTCTCCGTCACGTTGAACGACGAGGTCAATATCCCAGACACAAATGGCTCCGTCCAAACATGCCTGGGAAGTGGGACACCCGGGGATAGTATCGCCGTTATGGGTGACGTTACGGTCGACATTCCCGTTCAAGAGCAACGCGATCGGAACCCTGAGCGGATTCACTCCATCGTGGTGAGTCTCGCTCATACGAACGAATCGACAAGTACGGCCGTTGAGAGAACGGGTCAGGTGACACAGGACGTGTCCTGGATACTGGACGACGACGAGTCCCTCGCTCCGGGCGAGACGGCGAGACTGCAAATTCGCGTTCGGACAGCCGAGACAGTGGTCAACGAGACGACCCAGCGAGTCACTGTCAAGAACGGTTCACGGTCGTACGACTGTTGACACATTAGATGGGGTGAGAGCCCAAGATAGATGATTGCGATACAGCAAATTACCGTAACAATAGTAACCACTCGGGATTAGGCTACCGTTCCAATCAGTCGGTTCGACGCTATAGCCCCATCGTGTACTCCCGATTGCGTCGATCTGTTCTCCGAATTTGGCAATCTTGTCCGAATATGCAACTCCGTACAGTCCTGCCCTATGAAAAAAGATGCAACCAACAGGTGAATGAGGATGGCCACTGTCGAGGGATATTCTGGATGGACGAAAAGGATTGTTGTAACCGGCTGAAACACCATTTGAGGGCCTGACGCGGGTCACTCCGAATCAGCAGTTGGGCCAGCGAATCCATAGAAATATTGTTCTGGACTAGGGAATTCGGTGCATAATGACATCCTCTCCGTTTCTCGATCAAGAAAAAGGAACGCTTGACCTACAGCAAATCCTGAGCGAGGCCATCCCCTTGGTAGCACTCATCGGCCTCGTTGCCACTGTCGCCTTAATTCCGCTGGCGATTATGCTCACACTCGGCGTCCTCCCGATTATCTTCACGATTCTCACGCAGTTCATCCTCGCCGTCGGTGCCGGGATCGTCCTCATCTATATCATTGCTCGGGGAATTCAACTCGCAGAGGCGTAATCAAATCTGACGAGGGAGAATCACCAGTATCCATGTCCGGCGCGAACCGGAATTCCACCCATCCGCCGGCGAAGATACATCACCGCCTTCGGTGGGTCCCTCCCTCTCGTCACCCTCTCGGGGTGCGCAGGCATTCTCCCGACCGGCTCCGACGACGGTCCGCAATATCCAGGTGGGACACTCGTCGTCGAGAACACAGCGGATTCGGCGTTGGACATTTCGGTCTCGGTTCCGAGAAGAGTAGATTCGCCACAGTTTGAGACGGATATTCCAGCGGGGGAGACGGTAATTGAGCGCGGATTCGTCAACGCATCTGACGGTGAGGTCGTGACGCTATCGGCGGTGATCGGGGACGAGGGAGAGCCGACGACGTTCGATTTCCTGCCGGGTGGTGGGAAAGATGCACAGCCGGAAGTTGCACACCTTTCCATCGAGAATGCCGTCGAAGAAAGTGCATCGTGGACGGCGACAGCTGGCACGAAATAGAACACTTCACTTCCCAGTCGTTCGAATTGACATCACTTCTCCTCCAAGACTCGGTCGGCCTGTCCACTTGCTGTAGATTCGAATCGTGTAGTTGATTTGTAGCGGTGTATATGATGGAACTCTTCCGGCAGGTTGGATCGACCATTCTTTGCTTTCGGTCGTCGAGAAGATACCGTCGTCTGACGTAGGTCCGACGGCGATTCGAACACTTGTGTCGTCGCGTGGTTACACCTTCACCCCGGTTTGTGCGGCTTTATTACCATTTCACCCTCAGACACTATTGCAGTCACACACTCCATTCGTTACCCCCCCCCCCTTTCGCAGAACCCACGTGGGGAGTATCTTCCATCACTTGTGGATGGCCCCTACTTTTCCATATTTCTCCGGCTCATAGAATCCAGCCACTGCTGCGAAGTCCTGCATGAAGCAGATCCAATTCCCTAAGAGTTCGATGAAGATTTGAGCTGCGAAGTCGAGTTCTCATTGTATATCGTGCCACCAAGCTCGCTCTGTCCTGCGAGTCACACTTGCCTAGGTGGCAATCGTCTGGGTATTTTATGTGGATCGAACCACATACTACTGATCGAAGCGAGTCAAAATCCAAGATATCGCGGGTTTGATCTGGAGCTTCCGTCCCGCCATGTTTCGGGGCCCTCCGGCCTCTCACGGCAAGGACCAGGGTTCGAATCCCTGACGGAGCATCCGACTCAGCGATAGATTTTCCTCAGGAATATCCGTCCCGTTACAGTACACCGCAAAACGGCCCAGTTTCGTGAGGGTCGTTTTCAGCGAGTCGATCCACGAACATCGTTGACAGCTTTGGGCTCGAAACGATTCTGGCGGATTCTACACCCGAGCGAGATTGTTTATCGTCAATACTACCTATATCATCCCATATTCAAACTTCTTGATTCCAAATATTGGTTTATACAGTCCAATATCGGCAATACGAATCTTAACTTGTTATATTGTCTCGTATCTATAGTATATAGAGTTGTAAAAAAGGCTATTATAATTCCAGATTGCTCTTACCCGTTCGTGGTTTTCAGAATTAGAAAGTCCGAATTTCCCGGAATTTGACCTCGGAATAGCATCGACTCAAACGAACCGGTACTATGCGTTACACTACTATGCGTGTGATCTTAACACTCTATTCCGGACTGTTCACGATCGCTCCTCTCAGGATGCAGAAATCCCGGCAAATCCGGCCTCACCCCACACGTTATACCAAATAATGTCCGTATATGCCGGATTTTCTACCTCTAGTACCCGCCGGCTCGATAGCCCACCTTGCCTCGAAACGGTTCGATTACTGGTTCCACTCCGAGAAGGTTCGACGGAGCCTAACCGGTGGATTCTCCTGGGAAATCGCCTGGTAGTTGACGCATCCGACGCTCGACTCGTCGCTCTCCCGGCTGAACGCTCGAAGCTACAGTGGTTTGTGTCTGGGGAACACCCCATGCCACCTATTTCCGAATTTACCGGACGTTTATTACCCATCCGCCCCATCGCTCACGATATGAGCGATACGGAATCCGCGTTAAAGGCGCCAAAGACGACGTTCAAGATCATCGACGCGCTGAAAGAGCACAATGGCGCCACGGTCACCGAACTCTCGAATCGGTTCGACAGGCCGACGAGTACGGTACACGATTACCTCCAAACGCTGGAGAGTGAGGAGTACCTCGTCAAGGAAGACGGCGTCTACCGTGTCGGGGCACGATTCCTCGAACTCGGCGAACAGGTACGGAATCGGAAGAAGGTATTCTCCATCTCGCGACCGGAAATCGACTCCCTCGCCGCCGAAACGGGCGAGCACTCCAACTTGCTCATTGAAGAGCACGGGCGCGGGGTCTTCCTGTACAAAGCGCGCGGCGAGAAGGCCGTCCAGTTGGACACACACGCTGGAATGCGGGTCCCCCTCCAGACGACGGCCCTCGGGAAGGCGATCATGGCGTTTCGCCCGCGTGAAGAGGTCGAGGCGATTCTCGACGCCCACGGTATGCCGGAGATCACCGACAACACGATCACGGACCGGGATGCGTTGTTCGACGAACTGGCGGAGATTCGCGAAAACGAGGTGGCCCTCGACGACGAAGAGCGGGTCAGTGGCATGCGATGCGTCGCCGCACCGATCACCGACGAGAACAATCGCGCGATCGCGGCATTGAGCGTCTCCGGGTTGAAAAGCCGGATGCTCGGCGATACGTTCACCGAGGAGATCCCAGAGATGGTCAGTAAGAGCGCGAACCTCGTCGAGGTGAACCTGACGTATTCATAGCGCCGCCGTGTCGCTCGCTCACCGCGGACCGATGTTACGATTCTGAGGTTCGGGTCCCACTATCACTATGTACGCTGCCCACGATGAGCGTCGTGTAATGGTACGAATCGCCTTCCACCTGGAAATCAAGGACGGGAAGCGGGACGCCTATCGCACCGAACACGAGAACGTGCCTGCGGCGCTCGAGGAAGCGTACCTCGAATCGGACGCCAACCTCGAAACGTACTCCGTATTCGAGTCGGATGGCCACGTTTTCGGTTACATGGAAGTCGACGATCCGGCAGTGATCGAGCAGGTGATGGCAGAAAGCGACGCGCAAGCGGAGTGGAACGAGGTGATGGACCCGATCCTCGAAGACGGAGACGACATCTGGCTGGACGAAGTGTATCGGATGATCTGATAGCGGCCACCCTCCAGCTATCTGGCTATTGCTTCGTATAGCCGCCGTCGAAATTTATCGATTCACCCGTGAGCCACGCGCCCTCACCGGACAGCAAAAACGTCACGAGATGGCCGATTTCCTCCGGTTTCCCCATTCGGTCGAGGATGTGTTGATCGAGTGCGTCTTCGAGCACCGCGTCAGGGGTAACACCGGATTGCTCGGCGTTTTCTGCCAGCCACTCTTGAACCATCGGCGTATCGACCGTCCCCGGGTTGATGCAATTTGCCGTAATCCGGTGTTCACCCAGTTCCTTCGCGAGCACCATCGTGAACGCGATGACTGCTGCTTTCGAGGCGGCGTAGACGCCCTGCCCGGGAAACGGACGTTCCGCGGCGGTCGACGCGATGTTGACGATGGCGCCCTCGACGTCCGCCTCGACCATGTGCTGGCCGATAGCCTGACAGCAGTTGAAGACCCCGCGTGCGTTGACATTCATGTGAGCGTCCCATTCGCCCTTAGACAGTTCGAGAATGGGGATGGATCGCTGAATCCCAGCGTTGTTTACCAGGCCGTGGATGGGGCCCATCTCTTCGACGGCGTCACCGACGGCGTCCTGGACGGCGTCGGCGTCCGAGACGTCGACCGCGTGGACGCTGGATCGGCCACCGCGTTCCCGCACAGCCTCGCTCGTCTCAGCGGCCAATTCCGTCTCGACGTCGAATATCGTCACGTCGGCCCCGGCGTCGGCCACTCGCGTCGCGATGCCGCGTCCGATTCCCTGGGCAGCTCCCGTAACGAGGACGTGTCGCTCCGAAAGTCGATCATCGACCATACGCTGCCATTCTCGATGGATCCCTTTAATCCACGCGTCCACGCCTGGAGTACGCTGAGACTAGCACATCCTTCCCCATCAACTATGCACAACGCTTTTAGGGGAGGGTGAAACATATCAACGCGGTAGTTGGGAACCCCCGGTTAGGGGTGTTTCCGACACGAATTACGACCATGACCGACGATTCACGCACGCTGCCGCTTTCGCGGCGCAACGTACTGACCGGTATCGGCGCGGGAATGGCCGGCGGCCTTGCAGGCTGTTCCGGCGATGGTGGCAACGGAAACGGCAACGGAAACGGGAACGGCAATGGAAATGGCAACGGCAACGGGAATGGCAACGGGAACGGCGAGGTCCCGACCCAGGATCTGAACTTCTGGTTGTTCGGTGGTATCCCGGCGGAACGTGAGTACATCTCCGGCCACTACTCGAACTACGAGGAGCACAACGTCTCGTACTCCCACCAGGAGTGGGGCCAGAAGTACCAGATCATCGCCTCGGCTGCGGCGAACGATAACCTCCCCCACGTGATGGCGGGACAGGCACAGCAGATTCCGGACTACGCTGGCGCCGACGCGATCCAGCCCGTCGATCAAGGTCCGTTCGCGGATCGCCTCGAAGAGATCAACGACCTCTTCATCGACGCGAACATCCAGACCCAAATGTACGAGGGAATCGGCGGGTACGAGGAAGAACGCCAGTGGGGTCTCCCCGGTGGCTACGCCGACCTTGGCCCCTTCGTCGACATCCGAACTGATTACCTCGAACAGACGAGCTTCGACGCCCCGCCACGGAGCTGGCCGGAGCTCATCCAGCTCGGGGAGGAAATGCAAGAAATCGACGAGGTCTCGGCCGCAATCACCGCACCCGGTACGGACTTCGGCCTGACGACCGGATACTTCATCGGGTTCGTCTACGCCAACGGTGGCCGCTACTTCGATCCGGAAAGTCTGGAAGCGACCGTCGACGAGCCCGGGTTCGTCGACGCCGTCAAGCTCTACCAGGACATCGCCGAGGCAGGCCTCTTCCCGGATTCGATCGCAGAGAACAACCACATCGCGGCCGGACGACTGCTCCGCGAAGGCGAGTCGGGTATCTTCATCACCTATTCGCACGCGAACGCAGTGTACCAGACGACTGGCGCACCTCAGCCCTGGCTCGACGGCGAGGGCCACACCGTGACTCGGGCCCCGCTGCCCGACAACCCGAGCGGGCAGTTCGAACCCCAGGACTTGCTCCTCCAGAACGCCCAGGGCTTCATGATGGCAAACGGTGCCTCGAACGCGAATCAGCGACAGGCCGCGTTCGATTACATGGACTGGTGGAACTCCGAAGAGCAACTCGCTCCGTGGACCTACAGCGCCGACGCCGACGTCGGCATCCGTGGCCGCGTGCCGACCCTGCAAAGCGCGTTCGAGGATCCCTCGGATCTCTTCATGAGCCAGTTCGGCGACCTGGTCACGCTCTACGAGAACGACGAACTGTTCACCCAGACGTCGCGGTTCCCCTCGTTCTCGGGCATCGCGTCGATCCAAAGCGAAATCAACACCAACGTCATCCAGCCAGTCGTGCTGGGCGAGATGACTGCCGAAGAAGCGTGCAGCCAGGTTAACTCCAACATTCAGGAGATCATCGACGACAATCTGGCCTGACGCTCCAGGGAAATACTTTTCATCACCCCTGCAGAATCGGTTCTATACGTCACGGTCGATACAATGAGTTACGCAGATACTGCACAATCGTCGCTCGACCGGGCCATACAGCGGGTGCCCGAGCGGTACCGGGTCTACCTTCCGATCATCCCGGTGATGACGCTCGTGGGCCTGTTCATCCTCTACCCGATCGCCCAGGCGATTTACTCGAGCTTCTTCGAGAAGAACCTGCTCCGACCCGGCGACGCGGAATTCGTCGGTCTCGCGAATTATCAGGAAATCGTCTCCAATCCCGACATCCACGAAGTGATCGTCAATACGATCATCTGGGTGGTCGTCGGCAGTGGCGCGGCGATCCTCATCGGCTTCGTCGTCGGCTGGATGCTCTACGAGAAAATCCCGTACGTGAGTGTCGCCAGCGCAATCGTGCTCATTCCCTGGGTGCTCCCACGCGTGGTCGGTGCCTCGATCTGGCAGTTCATGTTCAGCGGCTCCCAGGGCATCATCAACGAGTTGTTGCTCCAGCTCGGGTTCATCAACGAGTACGTCGTAATGCTGGGCTCGACCGAGCTCTCCTTGTACCCGCCGATCGTGGGCATGATCTGGCGATTGGCGCCACTCTTCGCGCTCCTGACACTCACGTCACTCCAGGGCGTGCCCGACAAACTCTACGAAGCGGCACGGATGGACGGCGCGACCCCCTACGAGCAGTTCCGGTACATCACGCTCCCGATGCTGAAGTACCCGCTTGCCATCGGATTCCTGCTCATGTTGATCTACAACATCAGGAACTTCTCGATGGTGTGGGTGATGACGAATGGTGGCCCCGGCGTCTCGTCAAGTACGCTGCCCGTAATGATTTACCGGACGGCGTTCGTCGACTTCCAGGTCGGCCTGGCATCAGCACTCTCGATGCTCCTGTTCGTCGTGCTGCTAATCTTCTCGTACTACTACATCAAGGTCTACAACCGCATTCGAGGTGACACCTAATGGCAACCGACACGAGCGAAACCCCGGCGGAGTTCAGGCGCAACGAATCCTGGTTGTTCGACTCGCGAGTCGGAAACCTGCTCCGGCAGGGTGGGCTCGTCATCACGGGTCTCCTGATCGGCATCTTCCTGTTGTTCCCGCTGTACTGGATGATCGTCACGGCGCTGAAAACGACCGCTGAAATCCAGCAGATTCCGCCGACTGTGTTCCCGGTCGATCCGTCGATCACCGGGTTCGTCACAGTCATCGAATCGTCGTTGCAGACTGCTGGTATCGACACGTTCTTCGAGAATTTACTCGGCGTTGAGATTTCATCGGCGATCGACATCAACGTTCTCGGGAACATTTACAACAGTCTCTTCGTCGCCGTGGGCGCCGGTATTATCGCCGTCCTGTTCGGCTCGGTCGCGGCCTACATCCTCTCCCAGCGTGACTTCTGGGGGAAAAACGGGATCATGGCCGTGCTGTTGGCGTCGTTGATGTTCCCCGGCACGGCGATCATGGTGCCTGAGTGGGAACTGTTCTCGACGCTGGGGCTCTACAACTCCAAACTCGGGATCATCCTGTTGTACGGAGCGATGACGGCACCGTTCGTCGTCTGGCTGATGAAGGGCTTTTTCGACGATTTCCCGACCTCGATCATCGACGCCGCCAAAATCGACCAGTGCACACCGTTCGAAACGTTCCGGTACGTGCTGGTGCCCATGGCGCGCAACTCCCTCATCGCATCGTTCATCTTCGCGTTCCTGTTGGCCTGGAACGAGCTCGTGTTCGCGCTAACCTTGCTCAACCAGGAGAATTTCACGGTCCCGCCCGGGCTGTTGACCTTCGTCCAGGGATTCAACACGCAGTGGAACGTGGTCGCAGCGGCATCGATAATCATCTCGATTCCCGTCCTCATCGGCCTGGCGTACATCCAGCGGTACTTCGTCCAGGGACTCACGGGCGGCGCAGTCAAAGGGTAACAATCCAATGTTCCAAATCTTTAATAATGGAAGGAGAGCACTGATCACACAATGACACGCGTCAACGTTAGCGGGCTAACCAAGGTCTTTGGCGGCGGTGAGCAAGAAGTCGTCGCCGTGGACGACGTCAACTTCGAAGTGGAAGACGGCGAGTTCATCGTCCTGGTGGGCCCGAGTGGCTGTGGTAAGACGACGACGTTACGAATGATCGGCGGACTCGAAACCCCATCCGAAGGTTCGATCGAGTTCGACGGAACGCGTGTCAACGACGTCAAGGCCCGAAATCGGGACGTCGCGATGGTCTTCCAGGACTTCGCGCTGTACCCCCACATGACCGTCGAGAGTAACCTCGGCTTCGGGCTTCGTCGCGAGGAGAACGACCTGAGCGCGGAGGCCATGACCGAGCGGATTCGCGAGGCCGCGGAAATGCTCGAGATCGAAGATCTGCTCGACAAGCGACCCGCCGAGCTGTCCGGTGGACAGAAACAGCGCGTCGCGCTCGGCAGGGCGATCGTCCGTGAACCGCGCGTCTTCCTCCTCGACGAACCCCTGGCGAACCTGGACGCCAACCTGCGGAAAACGATGCGAACGGAGATCGACGCACTCCAGACCGAGGTCGGGATTACCTCACTCTACGTCACGCACAACCAGGAGGAGGCGATGACAATGGCAGACCGGATCGCGATCCTCGATGGCGGCGAGCTCCAACAGATCGGCGCCCCGGAAGTCGTGTTCAACGAACCAGCCAACACCTTCGTCGCGACGTTCATCGGCAGTCCGAACATCAATCTCTTCGATGGGACCCTCGAAGCATCCGAGAGCGGCTATCAGTTCGAGAATGCCGCATTCTCGATGGAGTTCCCAACCGGTGATCTCCCGGAAAACACCGGGGGCCAGGACAGCCAGATCGGTGCACGGCCACAGGACTTGCGGCCGCTCCACGGTGACGAGACGGCGGACGTCTCCATCAGCGGGACGGTCGATCTCATCGAACCACTCGGAACGGACGCGATCGTTCGCATCCAGACCGGCGAGGGACCAGTCACCGCGATGATCGACGGCTACGAACGACTCGATCACGGCGACGAATTGAAACTCGGCATCGAGCGCGAGGAGATCTACCTCTTCGATGCGGCTGGCGACCTTCTCAAGCCCCGTCACTACGAGGCGGCGGCCGACGAAGTAGCCGCCTGAGCGGGCAACTTGGCGGTCTGGGCGGACGAATGCGTTTTTGCCGCCGCGGTATCCACACCACGTTCTCCAGTTCAGAAAGTAAGGATAGTCCCCGCTTCGTCGGCCATCGATCAGGACGGGTCCAGTAGCTGGATTGGATGGGAGGTGGGTCGTTCCAGCAGGTCATCCAATTGATCGAGACAGGACGTGCCGCTGGCGACGACCGTCCTGTCGCGAGTGTCCGTATCGGTCAGCTGGGTCCGGAGTTCCTCGCCAACCGCCATGCTCACGTCGTAGTAATCGGTTTTGTAGCCGAAGCTGCCAGCCATCCCACAGCACTCCACGTCGGACGTGACGACGTCGTAGCCGAGCGTTTCGAGGACCGCGACGGTGTGGGCCTCGAGACCGAGCGTCCGTTGCTGACAATGACTGTGGTAGGCGATTTTCTGCCCCTCGCCCTGGACCAGCGCGTCCGTCGGCGCACCGTTCTCGAGCAACCCGAAGACGTACTCCAGGATTTCGAACGAATTGGACGCGAGTCGTTCGTGGGCCGTTTCGTCGAGCAGTTGCTCGTATTCACGCTCGAATAACGCGTGATCGCTGGGTTCGACGACCACGACGTCCCGGCCGTCCGCGATTGGTCCCTCGAGGGCGGCCGCGACGCGCTCCGCGTGGTCACGGGCAGTCGCAATCATCCCCTGTGAGAGGGGCGCGCGACCACTGGATGGTGCAGACGCCAGAACCACGTCCACGTCGAGCGCTTCGAGCACGCGAACGGCGGCTTTCCCGCGTTCGACGTGAACGTGGTTCGTGTACAGGTCTGGGTAGAGGACCACGCGCCGGCGTGGGTCCTCGACGGTGGTCGAACGCGCCTCGAACCAGTCCGTGAACGTTTCCCGTTGGAACGCCGGCAGCGCACGGCGTCGTTCGATGCCGAGCAGACGCTCCAGGAGTCGTCGCGAAACGGTCCGGGCGGCGAGCCAGTTCGACGCAGGTGCCAGTGCCGACCCGATTTTCGCGACGGTTTCGAAGTTGCCGAAAAACCGCTTTTGCAGCGGCGGCGCCCCGGTCTCTTCGTCAGGGCTGAGCCCGTCGACGAGGAAATCGAACCCATCCGCCTCCCCCGAGTGATTGATACGGTCCCGAACGACGGTGTTGATCCAGGGAATGTCGATGCCCACGGGACAGGCTTCGACGCATCGGCTACAGCCGGTACAGAGATCGTTGAACTCGGCGGCGGTGTCCAGGCCCTCCACGCCGGCCTCCCACCCGGTCGCGATGCCGCCGGAGTATGTCTCGCCGCCGAACGCGTGCCCGCCGACCTGCTGGAAGTTCGCACACGAGTTCGAGCACGCGGAACACCGGATACAGTACAGCGTTTCCCGGAGGTCGTCGTCCTGCCGCATCGCCATGCGTCCGTTGTCGATCAGGACGAGGTGGAAGTCCCGATCATCGTCGAAGGCCGACAGCGGCGTGACGTCATCGTCGAAGTCGACCGTCGGTGTCCCCACGGGCGGCGTGAAAAGCGAGATGTAGGAGGTGATATCTTGCCCGGTCCCCGAACGACCGATCAACTCGACGAACGGTTGGAGATCCTCGACCGACGGAACGACCTTTTCGACGCCGGAGACCGCGATCTGCGTGTCGGTTGCCGCCACGGTCTTTCGAGCGTTCCCCTCACTCGTCACCAGTGCCATCGTCCCCGTATCCGCGGTGATAAAGTTCGCCCCGGTCATCCCTACCTCGGCCTGCCTGATGCGTTCCCCGAGATACTCGCGTGCGAAGGCCGTGAGTTCTTCCGCCGTTTCCAGCGGTTCGTCTGGGTCGAATCGTTCGTTGAACAGGCGTGCGATGTCCGCACGCGACTTGTGAATTGCCGGTGCGACGATGTGTGACGGCGCTTCGTCGGCGACCTGCAACACCCACTCTCCCAGGTCAGTTTCGAGCACGTCGACTCCCGCAGATTCGAGTGCCTCGTTGACCTCGATCTCCTCACTCGTCATCGATTTACTCTTGACGACCCGCTCGGCCCCCCTGTCGGCGACCACCTCTTTGACGTACTCGTTCGCTTCCTCGGGGTCATCCGCGATATACACCGTTCCCCCACGCGCTTCGATGGAATCGCGGAGTTCCTCGATCAGTTCGGGAAGCCGTTCGATGGCGTCTTCCTTGATGGCCCTGGCCGTCGTTTTCAGTTCCTCGTAGTCCTCCAGTCGCTCGACGGACTGGTATCGCCCCTCGTTGAAACCCTGCGTGTTCTCCCTGACAGCGTCCCCTTCCGCAGCCATGACCGCTCGCAGCCGATCGGCCTTAGTCATCGTCGTCCTCCAGAATCAGGACGTGAACCTCGCTTGGCCCGTGAGCGCCGCGAACCAGCGCCCCCATGTCGGCGGTTGCACTGGGTCCGGTCGCGATGATCGCACTGCCAGCGTCGGCCCGAAACGCCTCACCGAAGCGCTCGAAGGCAGTGTCCATATCGGGGACGACGTCGGCTTCCTCGACAACGACGACGTGGCGATCAGTGAAGAGGCTGACCAGTTCGAGGCCGGAGTCGGTCGACGGCAACACGACAGAACCGTAATCAGCGATTGCGAACGACGAAGGTGTCACACCCGTTCGCGCGGCTTCGAGTGCGGCCGGCGTCGGATCCACCGCCACCGGCGTCTCGGACAGCGACACGTCGAGTCCGTCGAGCGGAACGCCGACGGCAGGGTCGGTGACGTGAGCAGTGACCGTCGCAGCGAACTCGTCTGGCGTGGTGCGCTCGCAGGGAACGTCGAGCCGCGACAATGCCGCCGACAGCGACTCGACTGGAGTGACTGACATCGTATACCACCCTATACCACACCCTTGCGCATGTAATTTGCGTGTTTCCGTGGCCCGCTCCGATCCGCTCGTTCACAAGATGGGGCGACTACTCGAGGCCGACGTGTCGCCGGAATGCCCGGTCGGTGAGCCAGGTACGATCACGCTTGGAGAGCCCATCGACCTGATCGAGCCAGTGCAAAGATTCCCCGTAGGCGGCCTCGTCGCTCACGTTCGGATAATCCGACCCCCAGATCACGCGCTCGGGGCCGAAGACGTCGAGGAACCACCGGACCTTGTCGTGCATATCAGGATAGGGGAATTCCGTCTCCGAGCGGTGGACGATTTCCGAGACCTTGACGGCGACGCTATCGTAGGTAGCCAGCTCCTCGAACTGGGAAAACGTCGCCGAATCGATAGCGACGTCGGGACCAGCGTGGGCAAAGTGGTCGAAGAGGTAGTCGATCGAGGGGTAGGCTTCGACGAGTTCGAGTGCCTGGTCCAGTTGTGTGTGATCACAGAGAATTTGGACCGTTGCGTCGGTGTCGACGGCTGCCTCCCAGAAGTCCTCCGCTGCGATGGCCTCTCGGAGCCAGTCGACACTCGGGTCGAACGTCTCCCACATTCGATCATACGGACACGCCGCGCCCAGCCGAAAGCCGAGAATTCCATCCACGGCCATGTACTCTCGAAGCCGGTCGGCAGCACCTTCGGCGAATTGATCGATCATGACGATGCCGTACAATCGCTCGTTGTTCTCGACTGCGCGAACCGTGTACCAGTTGTCGGTCCACTCACAGATAGGGTAACCGACCAGAACCGCTTCGTCGATGCCGTTACGGTCCATGTCAGCGAGCAGGCGCTCGGCAGTGTACACCGTGTGCACGTCGAACCCGTCGACGAGGTCGAGAAGCGGCCCGTTCACCCAGGGGTGGTCGTCGCTGGCGTGACCCCAGGCGTGCGTGTGTGCATCAAGTACCATGCCTACGGATGAAGCGTCTGTGTACTAAATGTTGCCCGTCGAAAAATTTCCGAAGGGGTCACAGCGTGCCCAGGTTCCAATACTGACCCCTCAGTCCCTATTCCTCGGCGACGACGGGGTTCGTGAGCGTTCCGATCCCCTCGATTTCGACGTCGACTGCGTCACCCGGTTCCAGAAGCTCCGGCGGGTCACGGAACACGCCGACGCCCCCTGGGGTGCCGGTGGAAATGACGTCGCCCGGACGAAGCGTCGTGAAGCCACTGATGTACTCTACCAGGTCGTCGACGTCGAAAATGAACTGCTCGGTGTTCGACGATTGTTTCGTCTCACCATTGACTCGGCAACTGACGTCGAGGGTGTGTGGATCAAGTCGATCCTCGGGGACGAGTGTCGGCCCCATCGGTGCGAACGAATCGTAGCTCTTCCCGCGGAACCACTGTTCGTCCTTGAACTGGGCGTCGCGGCCGCTCACGTCGTTGATGGCAGTGTACCCCGCCACGTAGTCCCGGGCGTCAGCCGCGTCGACGTCCTTTGCCGTCCGGCCGATCACGACCCCCATTTCGACCTCGTAGTCGACTTCCTCGAGTTCGGTTGGGTGGACGATCGGGTCACCGGGATTGGTGACGCTCGTGGCTGCCTTCCCGAACAACAGTGGCCGCTCGGGGACGTCCTCGTCTTGCTCTTCTGCGTGATCGTGATAGTTCAGTCCCACGCAGATTATCTTTCCCGGTCGTGGAACGGGGGCCAGCAGCCGTGCCTCGTCGGCCGGAATCGCAGTCGGTGCCCCAGCGTCGACCGCATCCTCCACGACGGCCAGGAACCCAGGATCCGTGAGTTGCTGGTACGAAATGTCCTCGCGAAGTCCGGCGAGTGAGACGATCTCGCCCTCTCGTCGAATCCCCCATTCCGGTGCGCCGCCGGTCGTATATCGGACGAATTGCATCAAGTTCAGATCCACCTGCCCGCAACCTAACAGTTCCGCTTGCGGATCAGTCAGGCACCGTTCGGCGCCACTCGGGCGATCAGCGCGGCGGCACTGGTCACACCTGTGGCGGTGTCCATCACCGGACGACTGAGCCCACGAATAAGACTCCAGACCCCCTGAAAGCGACCGCAGCCAGCGTTCAGCCCGAAATCACTCGACTGCGAACTTCTCTAAAGCGTCCCGATTGAGGGTCGTACTGACGCCAGGCTGGTCAGGCAGCGGGATCGATCCGTCTTCCGGCTGGGGCGGATTCGCGAACACAGCGTCCGCATACGTCGATTCTCCCTCCGAGCGACGTTCCTTGAACCACTCCGGGGTGGGGAAGTACTCGGCCATCGGCATGTTCGTATGGCCCGCGATTGCGTGGAGTGTCGGGTTCGTTCCGGCGTGGGGAATCACCGGCACGTCGTGGACTTCGGCCATGTCCGCGACTTTTTGCATCTCGGTAATTCCACCGACGCGACCGACGTCTGGTTGAAGGATGTCGACGGCGTCCTCCTCCAGTAGTCGTTCGTGGCCCCAGCGCGTGAATTCGTGCTCGCCGCCGGAGATCGGCATCGGGGCAGCCTCCCGAATCTCCGCGTAGCCCGAGACGTCGTCGGCGATGACCGGCTCTTCGACCCAGGCCATGTCGTATGGCTCCAGTCGATCGACCATCTTCTTGGCGTAACTGACCGACCACCCCATGTAGGCGTCGCCCGCGATTTCGATTTCGTCGCCGACCGCATCCCGAACCGTCTTCACGATCTCCTCGTTCTTTTCCATCCCGGACCGGCCGTCGCTCGGTCCGTGAAGGAAGCGGAGCTTCATCGCGTCAAAGCCCGCTTCGGCGTACTGCTGGGCTTCCCGTTCGAGTTTGTCCATGTCGACGGGGTGCAGGTTCGACGCGTAGGCAGGAATCTCGGTTTTCGTCGGGCCGCCGAGGAGTTCGTAGACGGGCTTGCCGGCGTCCTTACCGGCAATGTCCCACAGCGCCTGGTCGACTGCGCTGATCGCCATCACGGCGACGCCCTTGCGTCCGAACGGCAAGGTCGCACGATACATTTGCTCCCAGAGTCGCTCTCGATGCAACGGATTTTCACCCGCGACGATCTTCGACAGCGTTTCTTCGACGACGGTGGCGATCGCACCGGTGCCCCAGTTTCCGACACCGACCCCGGTAATGCCGGCGTCCGTCTCGATTTCGACGACGACGTCACCGACCGGGCCCATCCACTGTCGGCGGGCCTGGGGGTTCTCGCCATCGACGTTCCTGTACTCGTCGAATTTCGACATGATGGTCACGAGCGGGAATTCGATGAACTCGCCCCACGACTCGTTGCTAATCTTGGTGGCTGAAACGTTTGTAATCTCCATTGGTATCCCTGGGCAACTGCCCGTATACTAACGTCCGCGTGGAATAGGACCTTAAGCTTTTGTGACCACTGCCGTGGGACAGCCCTCACCTACAGAAGCGGAATCGATCTCGGGAGAATCACTGATCGGAAGCCGCCGGTATTTCGTTCTCACTCAGACGCGAACGAAAACACTGGCTTGCAGGTCTCGGAGGCGAGGAAGGCCTGGAACGCGCGTTCGGGGTCCGCCACGTCGTAGGACGTGTCGATAATGGCCTCGACGTCGATCACACCCCGGCCCATCAGCCGCAGCGCCTGCTCGAAATTGCGCCACGTGGACCCGTAGGACGTGTTGATCTCGACCTCGCCCCGGACGGCCGGTGCCAGGAACACGCTCGCTTCCTCGTTGGGAATGCCGACCATCACGATCTGGCCCCCCTTTCGCACCAGGTCGAGCCCTTCTTCAAGGCCGCTCCGGTGGCCGGTCGCGTCGAACACGACGTCGAAGCCGATGTCGTCGGTCCGTTCCTCGGCGACCACTTCGAGATCCCGATCCTGGACGTTGACCGTGTCAATCCCCAACTCTTCGAGGAGGGGAAGACGGTAGGCGGTGTCCTTGCCCAGCCCGGAAACGACGACGTCAGCTCCCAATGAATTCGCGACGACGGCCGTCATCACACCGATCGGCCCCGGGCCTTCAACCAGCACCGTATCACCGGGCGTCGTCTCGGACTGGTCGAACACGGCCCGCGTCGCGATGCTCATCGGCTCCGTGATCGCGGCGTCACGGAGTGAGACGCTGTCTGGAATTTCGTGGAGGTGGTCCTCGTCGACGACGGTGTAGTCAGCGTACGCACCGTCCACGTGCATCCCGGTAATCGAGAAGTTTTGGCAGACGTTTTCTTGCCCGTTCTTGCACTGAAAGCAGTGCCCACACTGGTGAATGGGCTCCTCGACGACCTTCTGACCGACCGTGAAACGGTCGACGTCCGCTCCCACTTCAGCGACTCGCCCCGAATACTCGTGACCCATGATCCGGGGAATGGGGATCCACTCGTATCCACCATCGTACTTGTAGGCGTGTGCATCACTGCCACAGAGCCCTGCACTGTGCACTTCGACGAGTACCTCCGTCGGACCCGGTTTCGCCTGTTCTCGCTCCTGTACTTCGATCTGCTCGGGACCAGTTTGGACAATTGCCCTCATTCAGTAATGCCTCAAATTGCGCTGATGAGCGAAGGTTGCATTTCTCAATATTTATAGCTTTGGACAGTCCGGCGTACTGCGTGTCCTTCGATCCCCTCGTCCCGGTTCCCAGACAGTTCCACCATCCGATCCTCTGCGATCGTCGCTCAAAATGTTTCCCCGAGGTACCGCCGCCTGTCCTCACTATCACAATCACTCTCGACCGAATTTTCCGAAATAATCGGAGAGCTATTCGCGCTCACGCCCACCTTCCTGCGATCGCACGCAGTCCAGAGAGACGAACGAAGGATCTTTTAGCTGGAACTCTGTAAAACGATTGACGGTCCTATGGCCTTGTGAATAGTTCTCCGGCCGGTTCAGTCCCCGACCATGCGACACCTCGAAAGCGGGACGCAAGGTGGGATGGATTTCGAGTGCGGAGCGTTAGCGTTCTATCGCGGGAAGTCCAGCAGCCCACCGCTTCCGGATTTACCGGACAAGAAGTAATTATAACAGACCTACCATTGTTAGTTTGACCGGCGAAGCGTGGTCGTATGGTGCAAGCACCCCACTCTGGGCGGCGGTGAAACCGTCGCTGCTGCAAAGCGGGACACCACACCGGCCGGATCGAGTGAGTAGGCCGGCGGAAGACGAAGCACGCTAACGGCCCCCATTTCGAACGTTATCGAGACACTCGTGACGGATATCGTAGATCGCCCCTGACGGGCCGAAAACGAGCCCGACCGTTCGCCCGATTGACCAACGACGGTCGGACGCCGAGGGTCTCACCGGTGTATTCGGATGTACGGCCCCAGGGGACGGCGACACCCAATCGTGATCCAGGACGTGACTGCCGCGCGACCCCGACAGTATTTCAGGAGGTCACCGCAATCACCGATGTTTCAGGGCCCCTCGGGGTTTCCCGGACCTTCCTCCCAAGTGCGCACCGACGCGGTGAGAGGGGACACACGCCCTGCAACGACGTTCGCTGTTGCCTTCGGCCAAAATCGATGTGTCCTCTCTCGTCGTGTCGTCGCGTGGAATCGGCATGCATCCTTCCGGCTATTCCGGAAACGTGGGTAGCAGCCAGCACCTTCGCCCGGCCGCGTCTAGACCTTCGCAGTTTCGCAACCGAACCAGTACGTGTTCGTAGCCAGGAATCGCCACGAGCCTGCCGTCGTCGTCCGAAGACAACCAGAATTGGAGTCGATGGAGCAGTGTAGAATCAATGGGTCACAAACACTTAATATGCTCATCGACACTTCTTGTACTATCGGGCGCGTTCCCGGGAACCACCATGAAGGGCACATCGGTCGTGCGGACGCTGATTAGCGATCTCTCGTCGTCGGAGTATATCGAACCCCGTCGGCAGGAACCACCGTTTACCGGCCTCAATAATGGGCGAAACCGATGGCGCCGACCGTCGAGCACCACAAAACGGAGTAATGTATGACTGCAAATTACGACATCACCTTCGAGTACAACATCCCAGTTTTCGCAGGGGCACCGGGCCCGGACGATGGGACCGATCCCATTCACCGCGACACGCCGTGCTACGATCGTCTCGACTGGGAGACCACGAAAATGGGCATCGAACGGGCCGAGGAACTGGGCTACGACGCAGTGTGGGCACCTGATCACCTCATGCTCGGTGTCGACAACGCCGAGTACGAGGTGTGGACGCTCCTCTCGGCGATCGCTGGCTTCACCGACGACGTCGACGTGGGCTCGCTCGTCCTCTCTAACGACTACCGCAACCCCGCACTGGTTGCCAAGATGGCTGCGACGCTGGACGTCGTCTCGGATGGCCGCCTCCAACTCGGCATGGGGGCGGGATGGCACGAACCGGAGTACGATGCCTACGGCTGGGAGTACCGCGACGGCTTCGAACGCCTGATGCGCCTCGACGAATCGATCCGGCTCATGAAACGAATGTGGGCGACCGATCCCGGCGAGGGCGCGTCCTTCGACGGCGATCACTACCAGATCACCGACGCTACCTGTACCCCCGGACCGGTACAGGACCCACACCCACCGGTCCTGGTCGGTGGGACCGGCGAAGATGTGACGCTGAAACTCGTCGCGAAGCACGCCGACATCTGGAATACCGACGTTTTCAACGGCGACGTGGAGACGCTCGAACACAAGATATCGGTCATCGAGGACCACTGCGAGACCGTCGGTCGCGATCCCGCGGAGATCGAGTACTCGTGGGACGGCCACATCATGTGCACGCGGGACGAGAACAAGCTGGACGAACTCCTCGAACTAATGACGCCGATCCAATTCGAGGAAGCATACCTCGACCAGGCCGATATCACCCGCGTCAACGCCAACGACTACTTCATCATGGGGACGCCGGAGGAGTGTGCCGAGCAGATTCAACGTCGGATCGACGCGGGCATCACGAAGTTCATGGGCTGGTTCGTCGACTTCCCGGATACGAACGGGATGGAACTGTTCGCCGACGAGGTCGTCCCGCAGTTCCAGTAAAAGGGGCGGGGTCGTTGCCGACGAGTTTTTGCGTTCAGTCCGGCCATGTTAGCCGGCGGCGCCCGCGCCACGATTGCCGGTATTCGCAAGTCCTGATCGGGCCAGAGGACGTTGATGATGGGGATTGTGGACAAACTATTATATAGGTTCCACGAGATCATTAATACGTATCATGGAAATTGGTTGCAACGTCGTCCCATTCGGGGACCAGTCGCTGGAAGAGGTATTGGAATATCTGGATGGTCTGGGTGCAGAAGCCGTCGAGCTTGGTTCGGGCGGCGTTCTGGGGGAGGATTTCCTCCCCCGTGATGAGTATCTGGACAATCCCGGAAAACAGCAAGAACTGCTCGACACGGTGGACGAGTACGGGTTCTACATCAGCTCGCTGTCGACCCACGACAACCCGTTACATCCGGACGAGGAGAAGGCCGAACAGTCCGACACCGACCTTCGAGAGTCCATCAAACTGGCCGACCAGCTCGGCGTCGACGTCGTCAACGCCTTCTCCGGGCTTCCCGCGGGTGGCCCAGACGACAACGTGCCGAACTGGATCACGTCGCCGTGGCCATCCGAGCACAACGAGGCCTGGCAGTGGCAATGGGAAGAAAAGACCGTGCCGTACTGGCAGGAAATCGGGGAACTCGCCGCCGACCACGACGTGAAAATCGGTATCGAGATGCACCCCAACATGATGATCTACGAGCCGACGGGCCTCATTGATCTCCGCGAGGAGACGAATGAATATATCGGCGCGAATCTCGACCCCTCACAGCTGTTCTGGCACGGGATCGACATTCCCGAGGCGATCCGATACCTCGGCGAACACGACGCGATCCATCACTTCCACGCCAAGGACTCGAAGCTCAACGACCCGGTCGCGAAGCTCAAAGGCGTCCAGGACCCGACGATGTACACCGAGGAACCCGATCGATCCTGGCTCTTCCGGACAATCGGGTACGGGCACGGTGAGCAGTACTGGAAGAACATCGTCAGTGAACTCCGGATGGCGGGCTACGACGGCGCGCTCTCCGTCGAACACGAGGATTCGCTACTCGACACCCAGGAGGGAATCGAAAAGTCGATGGAAGTGCTGAACCGCGCACTCTTCCACACCCAGCCCGGGAACGCATTCTGGGCAGAAGGGTCGCTGAACGAGTAACTCAGCATGGACATCGAATCGTATTTCACGGAGTTCGGTGCGCGGAACTGGGAACCCCCCGCCGACGACAGCAAGGTCCGCTTTGCGATCGTTGGCTGTGGCTGGTTCGCCGAGGAGTTTGCGCTCCCGGCGATCGGTCGGGGCGACCACTGTACGGCGACTGTCCTCGTCACGGGTGACGCGGAAAAAGGCAGCCGCCTCGCAAGCGAGCACGATGCCGATCACGTCGTCGGCTACGATGAGTTCAAAGACGGCACCGCGTCGGACAGCTACGACGCCGCCTACGTGTCGACGCCGAACGCCCTGCACCTCGAATTCGTCGAAGCAGCCGCCGAGCTCGGCAAGGACGTGCTCTGCGAGAAACCGCTGGAGGTTTCCGCCGGACGTGCCGAGCGAATGGTCGACGCCTGTGCGGACGCCGGCGTCACGCTGATGACGGCGTACCGCCAGCAGACCGAGCCTGGCATCCGACACATGCGGGAGCTCATTCAGGACGGCATCATCGGCACGCCGGTGTACGCGATCGGAGACTTCTCGATCACACTGCTGGGGCGGGACGCTGACGCAGACCAGTGGCGACTCGATCCCGACCTCGCCGGCGGCGGCAGCCTCGTGGACATCGGGATCTACCCGCTGAACACGCTCCGCTACCTCATCGACGAGGATCCGGTGGCCGTACAGGCCGAGACCAAGACGTCGGACGACCGCTACGAGGGTGTCGAGGAACACATCACGTTCCAGTTGTCCTTCCCCGGACGGATGAGTGCCGCCGTGGCCTCGAGTTACGGCGCCTCACTCGACGACACCTTCGTCCTCATCGGCACCGAGGGGAAACTAGAAATCGATCCCGCCTTCTTCCCCGAGGCCGAACGCACCTTCCACCTCGAACGCGACGGCACGACCCTGACGCTCGATGGTGGCGAAACGACGGGCATCGACGAAGAATTCGAGTACTTCGCGAGTTGCGTCCTGACCGACACGGCACCCGACCCGGACGGCGCGGATGGACTCGTCGACGTTCGAACCATCGACGCGATTTACGAAGCCGCTGAATCCGGCGAGCGCGTCGAACTCTCGGACTGACCGTCGATTTTACTTTTCACCGTGGACCGCCCATGACCCGCGGGTCCGCGCCTCACGGTGCTGTCATCCGTGGAAATGCGTTCCGGAAACCGATCGAATCGTCTCCCACACCCGTCTCCCGACTGTCAGCCGTCACCGACCCAAGCGACGATACGAGGCCTTGAATGGTGACGGAAACTCGTTACTCGGAGAGGGCCGGCCCACCGACGAAATCGATGCGCCCGCTGCGTTCGCTGTAAGGCAATTCCGCGGGGGGATGGTGGTCGGAGACCCGAATGCATCAGCCCGCAGTGAGCGCACTCATTTCACGGGGCGAGTTTCCAGGTATTGCCTTCCAGGGTGACGAGACCGTACTGTTCGAGGGTCTGGAGTGCAGACACGACGGTGTCCGCGTCGTACTCCGTCGCCATGTCTGCGGGCAAGTTTTCGACGATTACACTCTTGGTGCCACCGCCAATCACGTCGATCGTGTCGAGAAGCGTGGAAAAATCCTCGACGATAGTGTGTAATTCCTCTCGGCTTCCCTCATCGATGACGATTCTGCTAACAACATCGTCGTATTCGCCACTCAATTCCATAGTGACAGAAACGTTTCCGTCTTTTTCGATTTCTTCTTCCATATTATGTCCTGATTATAACGGTCTGCCTCTTAATTGTTTCTAAATATCTATCCGTGACTGAAGGTATGAACAGAGAGCCCAATCTGAAGCGAATGGTGAGCCATACTCGCTGCGGGCCGCCAGCACTGCGCTTGGGGTCGAAGTAATCACGCCCCGCTCATTCGATGTCGAGTTGGCGCCGTTCGTCGCTACCTTCCGCCCATTCGAGTTCGAACTCGATGCTCAACTCTCCTGGCTCGTTCGCGGCCCCTTCGCGTTCGACTTTGACTTCGAATTCCGTCGTCGCTGGTGGGTCGAGCGTGATCGAATCGTCGCCGGCTTCCACGGTGATCGGGCCGCCGGTATCGAGTTTTTCGGCGACGGTTCGCAGATAATTCGCGATTTCCTGACGGCTCTGGTCAGCCTCGAACTCGAAGAGTACCTCCTCTGGCATGGTCGTGGATAGCCCACCGACGACCGTAAAGGGAGCGGGCCTCTCCCAGGCTCGCCCAATGGGTATGCCCCTGGGAACCGAAGGCGACTCATGAGCGCGACTGATCACGTAACGGAGTATTACCAGGCGCTGGAAGCTGGCGACCCACTGGCACCGTTTTTCGCCGCGGACGACTCACTCGTGAAGTTCGGCATCTCCGAGAAACTAGTCGGCGAGGAGGCAGTGCGTGAGGGGCTCCGCGAACAGACACAGAGTACGCGCGAGTGGCGCGTTCGAAGTCACGACCTCCGCGTGACCGAACGCGAGGACTACGCTTGGTTCACCGATTCCGTGGAGATGGCGTGGACGGTGGTCGAGGACGGCACGCGACGGGAGTTTGACGCACGCTGGAGTGGGACCCTGGAACGCCGAGAGGATACTTGGCAGTTCGTTTCGATGCACGTCAGCGCCCCACAACGTATCTGATTCGTGAATGCCATTCGATCAGATCAGACGTCGAGAACGACGTACGCGCGCCAGCCACCGCCGGACTGTTCGATACGCATGTCGGAGTACGTGACGGCCTTGACTTCACGGGCGTGGATTTCCTCCAGCGGCACGCCCCGTGCCGACGCCGAGATCCGCCACCCATCGGCGGTTTCGATCACGCCAGCCGTGTTCTCGACTGGCAAGACGCCCTCCACGTCGCGGCGATAGATGAGCTCGTCGAGGTAGTCGAAGAGGAGTGCCTCCAGAGATTCGGCTTCGACTTCGATAGCGAGACGCTCGCCCGTCGCCGGGACCGTCTCACACATTGCGGCCGACATTCCGTCCGCGACTGCGGCGAACGTTTCGCCCAGGCGACCACCAGTGGCCTCGACGGCGACGTCCGCTGTGTGCTCGCGGAGTTCGAACCCCATTCTCAGCGCCCTCCATCGCTCATAGGCGAAGTAGGGGTGACCGACGGGAAAAGTCGTCCGTTCGTCGGTGCAGGGCGATCCCCAGACTCTGTCGGCAGATGTCAGTTCAAACGAAACGGTACCCTCTGCAGGGCTGGTCAAGGAGCAGCGCCAGCCGAATGGCGCATCACTCAATCCCAGAAGGACTGGGTGCGGGCGTACTCTCGTTCCTGGCGGAGGATATCACGATAGAACTCCTCCTCGTCCTCCCGTAACTTGTTGATGATGCGTGCGGCGTTGTGCGGGCCGACTCCGCGAGCGGCGAGGGCGATTACAGCCTGCTTGCCGTGGGTCTGGACGAGACTGGCCGAGCGATAGGCTCGTTGGGTCATCTTCTCCTGTTCGTCGTCCTTCTCGTCCGCTTTGATCGCTGAGACCACTTCGTCGGCCCAGGGATTCAGCGCGGCCACGCGCGTCGACTCACACAGCGGACAGCTCGGTGCCTCGTCGACGCGGCGGACCTCGCGGGTGCGTTCCCAGTCCTGGCAATGGAGGCAAAAGAGCTTCACGCGGTCCTCCTGGATGCGTTCTCGTACTGTGTTGATGACGCTCGCGTCGGCGTGGTCCGGAGAGAGTAACTCCTTCCCGGAGGAGTGGCCGCC
>Ga0207733_100178_pt1 | contig 59699 bp, 70 predicted proteins | sample A23P3SouthBayCA_FD_187735 | JGI IMG/M metagenome (GOLD analysis project Ga0207733, IMG submission 187735) | Aerobic enrichment media microbial communities from Eden Landing Ponds, California, USA - A23 P3 (SPAdes) | ecosystem: Environmental > Aquatic > Marine > Unclassified | place: Emeryville...
CGGCTCCACGGCACAGAGCGGCCGCCAGTCGGCCACGCCCCGCCGGTCCGCCTCGGCTTTCGCCTCGCTCACCGCCTCGACCCACTCGGGATGGATGCGCTTGTAGTACTGGCGCACCACCTCCTTGGACACCTCCTGTCCCTCGTAGGCGAAGCGGTTCTCGTCGAAGGTGCCGACCACGTCGGCCACCCGAATCTCGCCGTCGACGTAGCAACACTCGATCTTGCCGTCCTCGTGGACGAAGCCCGTCTCCTTCGCCCGCTCCGTGACGACGCGGTTCACCTCGCGCGCCAGATCCGCCAGCGCGTCGATGGCCGCGACGCCAGCGATGCGATCCGCCGCCGAACGGTCGAGATAGCGGTCCTGTTCCTCGTACTTCGTCGAGAACTCGACGACCGGATCGGGCAGATCGACCGGTTCGTCGGGCCACGCGTCCAGATCGAGGCCGTACTCGCGTGGCTCGCCCCGTTTCCGGAGACTCGACCCGACCGGCACCGTGTTGCGGAAGACGATTTCGAGCGGGATCAGGTAGTTCGACCCGGCGGCGGCGTGGTAGGCGTCGTAGTCGTACGTGCCGTCCGCGAAGGGCAGGTCCGGCACCTGCACGAGGTCGATGGCGAGTTCGTGCGGTGCCTCCTCGACTTCGGCGAGGGGGACGGCGTCCGGGCCCACGCCGCGGTAGTGGGTGGGGACGCCCTCACGTTCGAGCAGTTCGAAGTTGAACGCGCCCATCGTACAGAGGCTCCGCCCCTTGTCCGGGATCTGGTCGGGCATCTGCCCCCAGTCGAAGACGGAGTAGTCGTCGGTGAAGTCGAAGCGTCCCCGTCCCGTCGCCGTCGCCGTGGGTTCGCGCTCGACGCGGAACTCCTTGACGCTGGTCATGGTGAGCAACGCGGCGGCCGCCGGCAAAAGCGATTCGACCCGACCCCGGACGCTTTCACCCCCGCGCTCCTGTAGCCGCGTGTGACTGGCGCCTCGCGCGGAGCGGCGGCCGACGGCGGGAGCGACGGCGACGAGCCGACCGTCGTCACCGTCGAGGACGACGCGGTGTCCACCCGCCACCCCGACACCGCCGTCGACCTCCAACGTCTCCGCGACCTGAGCCACCTGCTCGACGACTCGATCCGCGTCCCCGGCACCGAATTCCGCGTCGGGCTCGAACCGCTGATCGGCCTCCTGCCCGTCGTCGGCGACGCCGTCGGCCTCGCCATCTCGACGTACGTCTTCGCCGTCGCCGCCCGCTCCGGCGTCCCGCGGGCGACACTGGGCCGCGTCGCGTTCGTCCTCTGGATCGACGCCGTCGGCGGCGCCGTCCCCGTCGTCGGCGACCTCTTCGACGCCTACTGGAAGGCGAACCTGCGGGTGGCCGACCTGCTCGACGCCCGACTGGCGCATCCCGCGAGCGCGGCCGCCGACCGTCGCTACCTGCGGCGACTGGCCGTCGTCGCCGTCGTCTGCACGCTCGCCGTCGCCGCCCTCCTCGCCGCCCTCGCGTGGTGGCTCCTCGGCTACGCCGGGGCGCTGTAGATGGCACATACGCCGGGGCGCTGTAGATGGCAAGACAGTTACGCCCGCCCGCCCCTCTCCCGGTATGAGCCTCCTCGACGACGCACGCCGACTCGCGGCGACCGGGCCGGTGTGTGACGCGTGTCTGGGGCGCGTCTTCGCCGACCGGAGCTTCGGGCTGACCAACGCCGAGCGCGGCCGGTCGCTCCGCGTCGCCGCCGCCCTCGACGACGACGAACCTTTCGACCCCGTCGACACTGCGGAGTGCTGGGTCTGCGAGGGCCGCTGTACCGAGTTCGACGACTGGGCCGAACGCGCCGCCGAATCGGTGGCGGACGTGGAGTTCGACACCTACCAAGTCGGTACCCGGACGCCGCCGCTGATCGAGGAGAACGAGCGCCTGCTCCGCGAGGAAATCGGCGCCGACGCCGACGCGGGCGAGCCGTTCAAGGCGGAGTTCAACCGCGAGGTGGGCAAGCGGATCGGCCGCCTGACGGGGACCGAGGTCGACTTCGAGCGCCCGGACGTGCAGTTCGTCCTCGATCTCGACGCCGACCGCGTCGAGACGGAGATCAACTCCGCGTTCGTCTACGGCCGCTACCGCAAACTCGAACGCGACATTCCCCAGACCGAGTGGCCCTGCCGCGAGTGCGACGGGAGCGGGCGACAGGGGAGCCAGCCCTGCGACCACTGCGGCGGGTCGGGCTACCTCTACGACCGGAGCGTCGAGGGGCTGATCGCCCCCCTCGTCGAGGACGTGATGGACGGCGTCGACGCCGTCTTCCACGGCGCGGGCCGCGAGGACGTGGACGCCCGGATGCTCGGCACCGGCCGCCCGTTCGTCGTCGAGGTGAAGGAACCCCGGCGCCGCGACGTCGACACCGACCGCCTGCAGGAGGACGTGAACGCCTTCGCCGACGGCGCCGTCGAGGTGGAGGGCCTCCGCCGCGCCACCTACGAGATGGTCGAGCGCGTGAAGCGTCTCGACGCGAGCAAGACCTACCGCGCCGCCGTCGAGTTCGACGAGCCGGTCGACGCCGACGCGCTGGCCGACGCGCTCGCCGAACTCGACGGTGCGACGGTCGAGCAGTACACGCCCCAGCGGGTCGACCACCGGCGTGCGAACCTGACCCGGACGCGCGAGGTGTACGCCATGTCGGGCGAACTCGACGACGCCACACACGCAACCGTCGAGATTCACGGCGCTGGCGGGCTCTACGTGAAGGAACTCGTCTCCGGCGACGACGGGCGGACGGAGCCGAGTCTCGCCGGCCTGCTCGGCGTCGGCGCCCGCGTCACCGCGCTCGACGTGTTGGCCGTGGAGGGCGAAGACGAGGTGTTCGAGGACGAGGACTACTTCGCCTGATCGTCCACCTCCGCCGCCTCGGGCGCGGAGTACATAGGGATCGGGTGCCTACACGCCCCCATGACCGACGATCACGCCCTCGCGACGCTCGCAGGCGGCTGTTTCTGGTGTCTCGAAGCCCCGTTCGAGGAACTCGCCGGCGTCCACGCCGTGACCTCCGGCTACGCCGGCGGCCACGTCGAGAATCCGACCTACGAGGCGGTGTGTTCGGGTGAGACTGGCCACGCCGAGGTCGTTCGGATCGAGTACGACCCCGACCGCATCGCCTACGCCGACCTGCTGGAGGTCTTCTTCGCGCTCCACGATCCGACGACGAAGGACCGACAGGGCCCGGACGTGGGCTCGCAGTACCGCTCGGCCATCTTCTATCACGACGAGGCACAGCGCGAGACGGCCGAAGCGGTCATCGACCGACTGGCCGACGCGTACGACGACCCCATCGTGACCGAAGTCGAGCCGATAGAGACGTTCTACCCGGCCGAGGACTACCACCAAGACTACTACGCCAACAACCCCCAGCGGGCGTACTGTCAGGTGCAGATCCGGCCGAAGCTGCAGAAAGTTCGGGAGCAGTTCGCGGAGCGCGTGGTGCGCGAGTGAGCGACGCCGCTCACCCACCCAGCGCGGCGAACGCGAACACGAGCCCGACGTACGCGACCACGACGACGATGGACACCACGGGAACCAGCGAGAGGTAGTCGTAGCTTCCGTTGTTGCCGTCCACGTTGCCACGCTCGATGGCGTCGACATCCACGTCGCCGCGCTCGATGGCCGCGGCCGAGGGCATCACTTCCGGCAGTCCCTTGCGTTTCGCGTCGAACTTGTTGAGCGCGACCACCGCGACTGCAGTCAGGACGAACGCCAGCGGCAGTGCGACGTAGGGCGTCTGGACCCCGAAGCCGTACAGGAGGAGGACGACCGCGGTGGCGCCCGCGGCGGTCCCCGCGAACGGAATCTGCGTGTTGACGTGGTCGATGTGGTCGGAGCCGGCGAAAATCGACGACATCACCGTGGTGTCGCTGATGGGCGAACTGTGGTCGCCCCAGATGGCGCCGCCGAACAACACGCCGATCAACACTGGCAGGATCGACGGGCCGACCAGTTCGTACCCCAGCGGGATCGCCAAGGGCGTGAGGATAGCCATCGTCCCCCACGAGGTGCCCGTCGTGAACGCGATCAGCATCGCCGCGACGAAGATGATGATCGGCAGGAAGCTTCCGGGGACCCCGCTGCCGACCATCGTGTCGACGATGAACTGCGCCGTGCCCACGCGCTCGGCGGCTAGTCCGATGGACCACGCCAGCACGATGATGGCGATGGCGATGTTCATCGTTTTGAACCCGTTGATGATCGTCTCGCTCGCCGCTTCGAGATCCATCGTCCGGTAGCCGAGTGCGCCGACGAAGCCGGTCAGCATGAACGCGAAGGCGCCGTACAGGAGCCCCAGCGCCACGTCGGTCTCTTGGAAGGCGGTGGCCACGTCCACGCCGGGCTGGTAGCCTCCGCCGAGCCACCACATCGAGACGAGCCCGACGACGAGCAACACCAGAATTGGGGCGAAGAAGTTCACGAGCGAGGGGTTCTTCTCGCTCGGCTCGCCGACATCCTGCGACACGTCAGAGAGCGCAGTCGCGTCCTCGCGGATCGTTCGCCCCGTCGACCGCGCCCGCCACTCGGCGTCGAGCATCGGCCCGAAGAATCGCTGGGTGATCGAGATGAGTCCGACCATGAAAAACGCCATGAAACAGTAGATGTTCCACGGGATGCTCCGCAGAAACAGGCCGAAGGCGGTCACGCCGAGCTCGGAGAGGCTGACCTGCATCGCCTCGAACCCGGCGATCACCATCGACACCTGAAAGCCGATCCAGTTCGACACGGGGCCGAACGTCGTCACCGGCGAGGTCGTCGAGTCGAGAACGTACGCGTGCATCTCCCGCGAGGACCTGTTCTCTTGGGCGAGTTCCCGCGTCGCGTTCCCCGTGACGACGGTGCTCGTGTACGAGTCGAAGAAGATGAACACGCCGATGAGCCACGTGAGGATCTGTGACTCGCGCGCGCTGTCGACCCGATCACCGATCCAGCGTTCCAGCGCCAGAATCCCGCCGGAGCGGTAGATGAAGGCCGCCCCCGCCCCCATGAACATGATGAGGAGGATGAACTTCGTGTCGAACGGCGACCGAACCACCTCCACCAGCCAGTCCATGGTGAGTCCGGTCGCGGCGATGGGGTTCCAGCCGGCCACGATCAACGCCCCGACCCACACGCCAGCGAACAACGATACCAGCACCTGACGGGTGGTCATCGCGAGAACGATTGCCAACAGCGGCGGCGCTAACGCGAGTGCTCCGTAGGTGGTCGCCATATCCCCAAAAACTAGTTGCGTTTCTGAAATAAGGTTTGGGGTGTGTGGGCACGTGACAGTCTGGCGGCGGATTCATTCGGGTGGTGTCACGCTGTCCCCGCCACCCAATATTTACCACCACCTGTCCGCAACGTCCGTGGGGTATCGTACCATGTGTCACCATCACAAGGCCGTCGACCTGATCGCGGAACGGTACGCCGAGTCCGAGGACGAAGACGAAGCCGAGGCCGAGACCGACCCCGAGACGCCGACGCTGACGCCGCCGGCCGACGACTGAGCCGCTCGCCGACGCGGCCGGCCGCATTTTCGAGCGTCGAGCGGGCTGTGTCCCCGATCCGAACGATTTTGTCGCCATCCGTCCACCGCCCGGTATGCAGATCGGTGCCGACGAGGCGGGCAAGGGTCCGGTGCTGGGGCCGATGGTCGCGGCGGCGGTGCGGGCGCCGGCCGACGCCCTCCCCGCCGCCGTCGACGACTCGAAACGCCTCGCGCCAGCGCGCCGCGAGGAGTTGGCCGACCGCCTCCGGTGCGACGCCGCCGTCGACGTGGGCGTCGCCGTCGTGACGCCCGACCGGATCGACGACCCCGAGACGGACATGAACTCCTTGACCGTCGCGGCGCAGGCCGAGGCCATCGCCACAGTCGCGGCCGACGACGACGCCGTCCTCGTCGACGCGGGCGACGTGGACGCCGACCGCTTCGGCCGGCGAATCGACGACGGCGTCGACGCCGCGGTGACGGTGCGCTCCGAGCATCGCGCCGACGAGAACCACCCGCACGTCGCGGCGGCGAGTGTCGTCGCCAAGGTGGAACGGGACGCGCGAGTCGAGGCGCTCTCGGACGCCTACGGCGACGTGGGGAGCGGCTACCCGAGCGACCCGACGACGCGCGAGTTTCTGGCCGAATACGTCCGCGACCACGGCGAGTTACCGGCGTGCGCGCGGGCGTCGTGGTCGACGTGTGCGGACGTACTGGCGGCGGCGGAGCAGTCGTCGCTGTCTGAGTTCTGACCAAAAAACCGGCGTCCGACGCTCCTACCGCGTCAGCAGCGCCCGCAGGATGTCCCCGTACGCCGGGCGCGTGAGCAGGACGCCCACGAGGACGCCGAGGATGGTGAAGATGGCGAAGCCCTGCAGGTCGCCGAGCGAGAGGACGGCCAGCGGGCTCATGGCGATGATGGTCGTCGCGGCGGCGGCGCCGATGACCCAGAACGCCTTCTTGAACCGGCTCTGGAACACCCGGCGGCTGTTCACGTCGCCCTCGGCCATCACCTCGTCGGCGATGATGATCAGGTCGTCCACCCCCGTCCCGATGACGGCGATGAACCCGGCGATGACGGAGAGGTCGAGCGGGTAGCCGATGCCAGCAGCGAAGCCGAGCAGGATCACCACCTCCGAGAGCGCGGTGACGATCATCGGTAGGGCGACTTCCACCTCACCGTAGCGCAGGAAGACGACGCCTGCGACGGCGAACACCGCGATGATCCCCGTCAGTAGGGAGTCGGTGCGGAAGGACTGTCCCTGACTCGGTGCGATGAAAGAGGAGGTGCCCTCGCCGTCCGGCCCGATGTCGAGCGGAGCGGGGAGCGCACCGGCGCGCAGGTTGATCGCCACCTGTCGGGCCTCGCTGAAGTTCTGCGTCTGGAGGATGAACCGGGGGTCCTGCGCCCAGTCGCCGGAGCGCATCCCGGCGGCGAGTCCCGGGCTCATCCCGAAGGAGTTGACGACCTGCCCGTCGACGACGAGGAGCAGACAGGGATCGGTGCTGTTGGGAGCGGTCTCGTAGCGACAGCGGGAGCCACCCTGACTCGCGACGCCCGTCTGGACCATCCGCTGCTGGAAGTCGGCGGCGACGCTCTCGCGCACCACGACCGGCACGTGGGGGAGCTGTCCCTCACCGCCCTGCTGGGCGTTACCGATGCTCTGGAAGTCGTCGCGTTCGAGCACCGTCTCCCGGTCGTAGCCGCCGTCGGTCGGGTAGTAGGCGTCGACGCGGACGTTCCCGCGTTGGTTCACCAGATTGACGACGCGCTGGCGGTTCTCGTCGGGCACCTCGATGAGGACGTAGTTCTCACCCGTCGGGGTCTGGATCTGCTGGACCGTCCCGCCGGAGAGCCCCGCCTCGTTGATCTTGTTCGAGAGGATGTCGACGGTCTGGGAGCGCGTCTCGGCGGTGACGCCCTCGCGCGTGTTCTCGTACGTATAGCCCGCGCTGTCGAGGGCTGTGCCGAGCTGCTCGGGCGTGACGCCGTCGACGGTCACCTCGACGGTGCCGGTCGTCTGTGTCTGCTGGCGGACGATTACGTCCGCGACGGTCACGCCGTCGAGTTGGCCGGCAACGTCCTGTTCGACCTGTGGTGGTTGCGTCTCGCCGAACTCGACGCTGGTGGCGGTGACGCCGACCAGCGGGGCGCGGATGCGCGTCCCGCCGGAGAGCTGGAGGCCGTACTGGAGGTTCGTCGCGCCGCTACTCGCGAGGCCGGGCGCGTCGGCGCCGTCCTGTGCCATCGTCGGCGAGAACAGCGCGAAGAGGCTGCCAAGCAGGACGACGATCAGGAGGAAGATCCGCCAGTTCTCACGAACGACGCCCATCAGTTACCCACCCCTTCGTACTTGTACCAGCGGAGGAGGCTGAGATTGAGCATGTAGGTGTTCATGAGGTCGGTGGTGAGTCCGAACACGAGGACCGTCCCGATGGCGGCGAGTAGCTGGATGCCGAACAGCGTCGCCACGATTGTCATGACGAGCATCGCCGCGAGCGACGTGAGCGTCATGGTGACACCCGTGCGCATCGCGCGGTGGGTCGACTCGTAGAACCCACCCGACCGTCTGAGGATGTGGTTGTTGAGCAGGATGTCGGAGTCGACGCTGTACCCGATGATCATCAGGAGCGCGGCGACGGTGCCGAGCGTGAGCTGGATGCCGAGGACGTTCATCAGCGCCACCGGGATGACGATGTCGGAGAACGCCGAGATGACGACGGCGATGGAAGGGACGAACGTGCGGAACATCAGGAAGACGAGCGCACTCATCCCGAAGAAGGCGAAGGCGACGCCGCCGAGTGCGAGCAGTTGCGTCCGCGAGCCGAAGGAGGGCGAGACGGTGTAACTCGACTGGACCTCGAAGCCAGCGGCTCTGGCTTGCTCCTCTAACGTCGAGACGCCGACCTCCTCGGTCTGGAACGTCAGGATGTACGTGTCGTCCGAGGGCACGCTCCGGATCGTCGCCGGATTCGGATCGAACGCTTGCTGAATCTGTTCGCGTGCCTGCCCGTCCGGTGCGTCGACGGCGACGCGCAGCTCAGCGCCGCCGGTGAAATCGAGGCCGGGGTTGACCGGTGCGCCGGTCGCGACGTACCACCCGCCGATGATCAGGAGGGCGACGGCGAGCACCGCGAGCGGCACGGCCGCGAGCTGGCGATTCGTGTACCGGGTGTAATCGATCTCCGGTACTTCGAACGCTACCATGCCCGCCGGTCCACCCCGACGCCTACTAAGCCTTCTTATGTCCGCTGGAACGGACGCCCCGGCGGCTCCGGCCAGCACGCGCCGTCGTACCACCGACACGCCCATTAGCGCCGCCGCGCACCGAGCGCCCATGGGACTCGTCGCCGAGTACGAGATTCCGTGCGCGCACTTACCGCTCGTCGACGTCGCCGCCGCCGTCCCCGACGCGACGTTGGACGTGGAGATCCAGTTCAACCACGGCGCCCGCCCACCGTTTCTCGTCCACGCCACGCACGACGACCACGCGCCAATCGAACGCGCGTTCGCGTCCTCGACGTTCGTCGACACGTACGCGCTGGTCGGGCGGGCGGGCGAGACGCGGCGCTACCAGATCCGGCCGTCGGTGAGCATGGAGGCCCAGTTGGGCGACCACCTCGACGACCTCGACGACCTCCGGGCGCTGGCGACGGCCGAGGCCATCGTCGAGCGGATTCGCGTCACGCCGACCGGCTGGGTGCAGACCGGCTGGTTCGCCGACCGGGCGGCGTTCGACGCGTTTCGGGCGTTCTGGCAGCGCAACGACTGTTTCTCGCTCCGCCGGCTCACCCGCGACGGCGAACCCGAGGCGCCGGGCGACGGCCTGACCGACCGCCAGCGCGAGGCGCTCCGTACCGCCTACGAGATGGGCTACTTCGCCATCCCCCGGCGGGCGTCGCTCGACGACGTAGCCACCGAACTCGGCATCACCGCCTCGTCGCTCTCCGAACGCCTCCGCCGCGCCCAGACGCACCTCATCGAGACGACCGTCGCCTCGACGTGGCCGCCGTTGCCCGAGTAGTGGTACATAAACGGCCCCACGACTGAGAGACAGGGTTAGCCCGCCGGGTGGCGAACTCGGAGTCGCCGATGCCGACTGTCACGTCCCCGGACGGTACACGTATCGCGTACGAACGACACGGCGACGGGCCGCCGCTCGTCCTCCTCCACGGCGGGCTGACCCGGCGCTACTGGGACCCGCTCGTCCCGCGGTTCGCCGACGACTTCACCGTCGTCACGCCGGATCGGCGCGGCCGCGGCGAGAGCGGCGACACGGAGCCGTACAGCATCGAGCGCGAAGTCGAGGACGCCCGTGCCGTCGTCGACGCCGTCGACGGCGAGCCCGTCCTCTTCGGCCACTCCTTCGGCGGTCTGCAGGCCGTCGAGGCGGCCAGCGTCACGCCCGTCGCGGGCGTCGTCGCCTACGAACCGGCCTACCTCGGCGACGACTACCGCGAGACGGCCGATCTGGCGGCGCGGATGCAGGCCCGACTCGACGCCGGCGAGCCCGAGGCGGCGACGAAGCTCCACCTCCGCGAAGTCCTCCACGGAGACGACATCGACGACATCGACGCGTGGCTCGACGACTGGCCGGTCTGGCCCGCGCCAGTCGACCACGTCGAGAACACGATTCGGATGAACCGCGCGCTCGAAGGGCACCCCCTGCCCGATTCGCTCGACATCGACGCGCCCGTCCTCCTGCTCACCGGGAGCGAGGGGCCCGCCCACCTCCGCGAGAGTGTCCGCGCGGTCCACGACGCCCTTCCCGACAGTCGCCTCGTCGAGTTCGAGGGCGTCGGGCACAGCGGACCGACGGAGGCACCCGCCCGCACCGCCGAGGCGGTGCTCGATTTCGTCGAGACGGTGACGCCGACCCGACCGGCGTAACTACGGCAGGTAGCGGACGCAGACGACGCCGGGTGCCGACCGCACGACGACGCGCTCGACGCCGAGGCGGGCCGCCCGCGACCGGAGGCCCGCCGCGTCGGCAAGCACGTCGTCGACGGCCGATTCCGTCTCCGTCTCCGACACCGTCAGCACGTGAATCTCTCCCGTCCCCGCGCGTTCGCGCCGGGTGAGTTCGCCGACGGCCTGTTCGGCGGCCAGCTCCCGTTCGAGCGTCGTCGGCGACTCCGCACTCTCCTCCACGCTGATCGACCACCGTTCGGCCACGTCGACCAGTCGCCACGCCACCTCCAGCGGCGGTTCCGGGGCGAGGGCGCCCTCGATGGCCTCGCCCTCCTCGACGCCGGGGTTCTCGGCGAGCGTGTGTACCTGCCCGTCGTCGACGTCGGTGAGGACGGCCGAGTCGTCGTCGGCCGCGGTGACGAGGAAGGTTCCGGTCTTTTCGTCGGTCATTGGTGCCGGGTAGATGGTCGAGGGCTTTCCGGGTTTCGTCACGCGCTCAACGGAGCCAGCGGTGGAGCACCACGACGAGCGCCGCGGCGACGAGTGGCGGCCCTACACCCGCGAGTTGCGGCAGGGCGTACAGCGCTGCGACGACGGGCGCCAACGGACCGTCCGGTGTCGTCTGCTGGGCCGGCGGCACCGAAATCACGAGGCCGAGATAGAGCGCGCCGACGAACAGGTAGCCCGCAGCGGCGAGGGCGGCGTCGTACGGGCCGTCCGCCGACTCGCCGCGCTCCCGTCGGCGCCGGTGGCGCCGCGCCACGAACAGCACGGGCGCGACCAACGGCACGACCACGAACAGGCCGACGACGGCGAAAAAGGAGCGCGAGAGCGTCAGGCTCCCGCCCGGGCCGCCGGTCGTGGCGGCGATGACGCCGATTAGGGCGGCAACGAAGAGGAGACTCACCGCGACTGTCAACAGGCCGCCGAGAACGACGTACGACCGGAACAGACGGGAGTCACTCGCCCGGAAGGCGTAGGGGAACGCGCCGACGACGCCACGGTAGTCGTCCGCCATCGGCGGCCGTAGTCGGCGCGGCGAGTTAACGGGCCCGGATTCCGCTCACGCGAGCCGATACCGCGTCGTGCCGTCGCCGTCGACTCGTTCCGCGGCGCCGAGAAGCACCAGCCAGTCCAGCAGGTGGCTCACTCGCTCGCGCCACGTGTCCGTCCACTCGGTATCGCGGTGGCGCTCCCACGTGGGCACCCGCTCGCGGACGCGCTCGAACGCCGCCGCGGCCGTCAGCGGCCCGGCCTCCGCGAGCGTCTCGCGCACGGCGTCGGCGGCGAACACCCTAGTCAGGAGCGCCTCGCGACAGCCCGAAACCGTCGGTGCCGCGTCCGTCCGCCGGTAGCCAGACGGCGTCTCCTCGGCGAGTTCGAGCGCGCGGAGGAACGTGAGCCACGTCCGCGCCGTGTCACGACTCGGCAGGTCCAGCCGGTCCACGAGGCGGGCACAGCAGTCGTCTTCGGTGCCGGGGACGAGCGGTACCGCCCGCTGGACGCGCTCGACGTACGCGAACGCCTCGGGCGCCGGGGGGACGGGTTTGAACTTCACAGCCCGAACGACTCCGCCAGCAGGTCGTGGTTCGTCTCGCCGAGCGCGTACGTCGGCCCGTCGATGACGTCGACCGTCACCTGCGCGGGCGCGAAGACGGACTCGGGCACCTCGTAGAAGTCCCAGTCGGCGTCCTCGAACACCTGTTCGAAGGGGGTGTCGTACTCGTCGGCGGCGCTGGAGGGCACCTCGTCGAACCGGTCGAAGTCCTCGCGCACCTGCACGTACGCCTGCCCACCGTAGGCCAGCGCGTCGTTGGTGCGGCCCATCGCCACCGCCTCGTCGTGGCTGACGGGCGCGACGGGCGCGCTCCCGGCCGCCGACACCACGTCCGTCGGGTCGTAGCCGAGTTCGAACAGCCGGAAGAGCGCGAGTTCGGGCGCGCGGGCCGCGGCGCTGACGCTCCCGACCATCGACCCCGTCGGATACGTGGGGAGGAACACGCCGCTCGGCTCGACGCCCGCGCGCTCGGCCACTTGTTCCGCCGCGTCGTCGCCCGGCAGGGTGTCGGCCTCGACGGTCAACACCGTGAGGTCGAACTCGTCGTAATACCCGACCACCTCGAACTCGTACTCCTCGCCGACGAGCGCCCGCGCCGGACCGGAGCCGAGGCCGTCGACGCTCTCGGCGACGAGCTCCCACCCCGCCTTCTGCGAGCAGAGGAGCGATAGCGCCGGCTTGTCCGTCGTGAGTTCGACGTGCGGGAACGGCGTCCCCGCCACCTCGTCCATCCGGGTCTGGATGGTCGCCAGTCCGGCCGTCTGAATCTCCGCGAGCAACAGTCCGGCTTCGAGGCCACCCGCGGCCGCGACGCCGAAATCGAGGACCGTCGCGCCCGAGTCGAGTTCGAACACGTCGACGTTGAGTTCGCCAGCGAAGTCGATGGCTTCGTCGACGAGCTCGACGGCCATCCGGTTGAGACTCTCCATACGGGGCGGTTGGGCGCTTTCGGTTAAATGGGTTGTCGGTGACGGTCGGCTGCCCCCCCGCTCACTCCCGCTCCCGCTTCGCCTCCCGCCCCAGCGCCGCCTCCACCCCCGCCACCTTCGACGCCGCCGACGCCGAACTCGTCCGCTTGTCGTCGATTTTCAACACCGTACTCACCCGCTCCGCATCCACCGCGCGGTGGGCGGCCTCGCAAGCGGCAAAGAGCGTCCCCACGTCGTCGGCTTCGATCACCGTCCCCATCGGGTTCGTCTCGTAGCTCACGTCGAAGTCGTCGAGCGCGGCCACCGCGTCCGCGACGTCTTCAGCCATGCTCCCTTCTTTCACCGGTGCGACCGAGAGGAGTGCGACGACGGTCATGGGGTCGGGTAGGGCGGCCGCAGGTATATTTCCCATCGCCACGTTGACGGGAGCATGGCCGCCATCGAGGTGCAGGGACTGACCAAGGCCTACGGCGACACCGTCGCCAACGACCACCTCGACTTCACCATCGAGAGTGGCGAAATATTCGGTTATCTCGGGCCGAACGGCGCGGGCAAGTCCACGACGATCCGGCAGCTCATGGGCTTTCAGGCGCCGACCGAGGGGACCGCGAGAATCTTCGGCCACGACGTGCGTTCGGACCGGGAACTCCGGAAGGCGAAAGCGCGGATCGGCTTCCTCCCCGGCGAACCCGCCTTCACGCCCTCCGTCACCGGCGCCGAGTTGCTGGACTACCAAGCGGCGCTCAAAGGCGACGAGCGCCGCGAGGAACTGCTCGACCTGTTCACGCCGCCGCTGGAGCGGCAGATTCGCGAGTATTCGACGGGCAACAAGCAGATGCTCGCCATCGTGCAGGCGTTCATGCACGATCCCGACCTCCTCATCATGGACGAACCCACCTCGGGGCTCGACCCGCTCAAACAGGAGGCGTTTCACGGCTTCCTCCGCGAGGAGCGAGACCGCGGCAAGACCATCTTCTTCTCCTCGCACATCCTCGGGGAGGTGCGCCGCGTCTGCGACCGGGTGGGGATCATCCGCGACGGCAAGCTAGTCACCGTCGAACACGTCGAGGAACTACTGGCGCGCGGCGGGAAACAGGTGCGCGTCCACACCGACCAGCCGCTGACCGAGGCGGATTTCGACGTGGACGGCATCGTCGGCTTCGAGGCCGAGGGACGCCAGGCCCAGTTCACGTTCACCGGCGACTACAACGACCTGTTCGCCGCCCTCGCCGACCACCACCTCGTCGACATCGAAATCGACGAACCGCCCATCGAAGAGGTCTTCATGCACTTCTACGGCGGTGAGGAGTGATGCTCGACACCACCCGATACGAGGCGCGACAGCGCGTCCGCGGCACCCTCGCGTTCGCCCTCCTCCTCGGCCTCTTCGCTCTCCTCATCATCTACATCTTCCCGACCATCGCCGAGTCGAGCGCCGACATCGACGCGTTCATCGAGTCGCTTCCGGAGTCGTTTCGGGAGGGGTTCGGCGCCGAAACCTACACCACGATAGAGGGGTTCGTCGCCGCGGAGCTGTACCAGACCGTCTGGGTACTCCTGCTCGGTCTCTACATGGCCTACGCGGGCGGCGGCCTGCTCGCCGACGACATCGAATCCGGGCGGCTGTATCTGGTGCTCGCGACGCCTATCGCCCGCAAACGCGTCGCGTTCGAGAAGTTCCTCTCGCTCGGTCTCCCCATCGTCGTCCTCAACCTGTCGATGCCACTCTTCGTCTTCGGCGGCTCCATCGCCATCGACTACCCGCTCGATCCGTACTACCTGCTGGTCGTCCACGTCCTCTCGATTCCGTACCTCGTCCTCTGTGGCGCTATCGGGCTGGCGCTCTCGGTCGTGCTCGACAGAGGTGATGCCGCCCAGCGCGGCGCCATCGCCGTCGTCTTCCTCCTCTTTCTGCTCGACTCGGTGACGCTGGGGACGGACGTGGAGTGGCTGGGGGCGATCAGCCCGACCCGGTATCTCGACCCGACGGACATCCTCCTGCACGAGACCGTCGACCTCGTCGACCCCCTCCTCCTGTTCGTGGTCGCAATCGTGCTCGTCCTCCTGAGTCTCGTCCACTTCCAGCACCGGGACCTCTAGTCGCCCTCACAATTTATGCGACCGCGTGGACGTAATGGCAGTATGCTCGCGGTCCGTCCCCGTTTCCGCACCTCCACTCGACACCGTCCGCGTCGGCCAGCGGGGGGATCGACCCGATGACGGCGCTCCGCAAACTCGCTGGCGTCGTCGCCGCCCTCTGTCTCCTCTCGGCAGCCGTCGCCCCCGCCGTCGGGGTGGAGCAAGTGATCGGCTCGCCCGACATCGCCGTGTTCAGCCCCGACAACGAGGTACGCCCCGGCGAGGAAGTCGCCCTGCCGGTGTACGTCTCGAACGGCGGGAACCTCCGCCAGTCCGGCCCGGCCGAGTACGTCGACCGCGTGACGACGGCCCGCGGCCTGACGTTCACCGTCTCGGACGGGGACGCCCCCATCGACGTGCGCACGGGTCGGTATCCGGTCGGGAGCGTCCCCGTCGGGAGCGAGGGCCCTTTCCCCGTCTCCATCACCGTCGCGGAGAACGCGACGCCCGGCACCTACCGCATCCCGGTCCGCGTCCAGTACACGTACACGCTCATGGTGGATTACAGCACGTCGCCGCCGAACTTCGTCGACAGCAGGCGGGACCGCCGCTACTATCTGACCGTCGTCGTCCGCGACGTGCCACGGTTCGAGGTGGTCGAGACGGCGTCGCGGGTCGGCGTCGGCGGCCGCGGCAACGTCTCCGTCACCGTCGAGAACGTCGGGACCGACCCCGCCCGCGACGCGACGCTAGCGCTCACGTCGCCGTCCGACGAGGTGTCGCTGGGCACCCGCTCGACCAGTTCGCGGGCGTTCACCGGCACGTGGCGCCCCGGCGAGCGACGCACCTTCGAGTTCGTCGCGCGGACCACGTCCGACGCCGTCGTTCGGGAGTATCCGCTCGTCGCGACCGTCTCGTACCGGGATCGGGACGGCATCCAGCGCACCTCGCGGGAGCTGACGACGGGGTTCACGCCGCTCCCCGAACAGACGTTCGCGGTGACGAACCTCTCCACGACGCTCTACGTCGGCGAACCCGGCACCGTCCGGGGAACGATCACGAACACCGGCCCGCGACCGGTCACCGACGCCAGTCTCGTCTACACCTCGACGAACCCGAACCTCGCGCCCGTGGACCGGGAAGTCGCGCTCGGCCGCCTCGCACCCGGCGAGCAGGCGTCGTTCGCCTACGAAGTGACCGTGTCGGATCGCGCGACGGCCACGACACAACAGATCAACCTCTCCGTCCGCTACCGCGACGAGCGGGGGGAGCGGCAGGTGAGCGACCCGCTGGAGCCGGCGGTCACCGTCGCCCCCGAACGGACGTGGTTGGCGGTGACGCCGGTCGACAACACGTTCGCCATCGACACCGACAACCGCCTGACGATCCGAATTCGGAACGTCGAGCGCGTGCCGATCCGGAACGTGGTCGCGCGCCTCGCCGTCGACGCCCCCTTCGAAACGGAGTCGCGGGTCGCGTACGTGGAGTCGCTCGACTCCGAGGAGACGGCGACGCTGGCGTTCGAACTCACCGTCTCCGAGGACGCGGTCCCGACGCAGTCGTCGGTGCGACTGAACGTCACGGCCGACCGCCCGGACGGCGAGACGATTCTCCTCGACACGTACGACGTGCCCGTCGTCGTCGAGGCGGAGTCGGGGCCGACCGACACGGCCGTCTTCGTCGCTGGCGCCCTCGCTGCCCTCGCCCTCCTCGCGGGCGGGTGGCTGTGGCTCCGCCGGTAGTGTCGTCGACCGGGCGCTTATGCACGTCCTTCCCCTCGATCCGCCTATGACGGCCTGCACCTACTGCGGCTGTGACGTGACCGCCCACGACCCAGTGTACGTCGAGGAAGTCGAGGACGGGGACCGGATACCCGCGGGCCAGTTCTGCAACTACGGATGTCTCGCGGCTCACATCGAGACGGAGGGACTGACCGAGGGGACGACCTGTCGGATCTAGTCCGCGCGCGTCGCCTCGATCACCGACGGCTCCCCGTCGAGGCGGACGCGGAGGGTGTCGCCCTCGCAGTCGACCCGCACCGTCGCCCGCCACGGATCGGCGTCGGTGACGGTCGTCCGCTCGTCGGAGGCCGCGAAGGGGAGCGCCCAGATGTGTCGGCGGGTCACGTCGATACCGTGATCGTAGAAGAAGGAGACGACGGCCGGGTGCGTTACGAGGAGGCCGCCCAGTCGCGTGTAGATGGCACCGTCGCAAGTGTCACAGACGTGCAGGACGCGGTGGTCGATGGCGGGGTTGTCGCGGTGGGGCATCTCGGCGTCCGTCGGGAGGATGCGCGAGGTCATGCGGCCACAGCACCACGGACAGACGCCGTTCGCCATCGACGAGATTTCGCGCTGGATGCGCTCGTTGGCCGCCCGGAGGACGCCCTCGCGGTCCCGTTCGGTCAGGCTGCTCGGCGGACAGAAGTACTTGTAGAAGATGGCGCCGCAGTCGCCGCCACACCGCACCCGGAACATGCTCTCGCGGTAGGCGGCCTCCTGTGACGCGCCGCAGACGTGGCAGTCGCCGTCGAGGTCGAACGGGTCGATCTGCACCCGGTCGGTGAACGTCCCAGCCTTGATCGCCTGATACACGCGCACGCCGGGGTAGCTCAGCCGGTAGCCGTCGTCCGTCTCCTCGACGAACTGGCCGACGAGTTTGCCGAGGTGGTAGTTGAACCGGCCGCTCCCCGAGATGTCTGCCCGGCGTCGCAACTCCGAGAAGGAGAGCGTCTCCGGCACGCCGGGTGTGGACGCGTCCCCGAGGGCCCTGATGATCTTGATCCGCGTCCGGTCGGCCAGCAGCGTGAAGGCGTCGTCGGGACGCAGACTCTCGGTGTCGTCAGTCACCGCACACGAACCGCCGCGGCCGACGTACATAACCCTTGGCCGTCGCGGCACGACTCGCGGCGGAATCGCAGGCCGGCATGGTGAGTCACGCGGGGGTTTTAACCCCATCACCGTTCAGGCCTTACGAAGGGATGCCGGACTCCGCGCTCGAATATCTGGCTGGCTCGTCCGTTCGGCCGGCGGTCCTCGCGGCGTTCCGGAATCACGGTCGGCTCTCGCTTCGGGAACTGGACGACCGGGTGCCGGCCTCGCGGCGTACGCTCAAGCGCACGCTGAACGCGATGGAATCACGTGGCTGGGTTCGACCGACCGGCGGCGACTACGAGTTCACGGCGCTCGGCGACGCCATCCTCGACGCCTACCAAGAGTTCCGCGACTGCGAACGCCTCACCGACCGCGCCCGCCCCTTTCTCGAACACACGCCTGCCGGCCCGTTCGACCTCGACATCGACGCGCTGGCCGACGCGAACGTGGTCGACCCCGACGACGATCCCACCGCGCCGGTCGACCGATTGATGGAACTGCGCGCCGAGGCGACACGGCTTCGGGAGTACGCCCCCTTCCTCCTCCTCGACAGCGTCCGGCAACTCGCCGGCCGCGTCGACAACGGGCGGCCGGCGCCGGACGTGACGCTCGTCCTCGAAACCGAGCGGCCCGGGGGGTCGTCGCCGGAGTACCGGGAGCGTTTCGAGACGCTGGCGTCCGCACCCAGCGTCGACGTTCGGCGCTATCCCGACGGCGCCCCGTTCGCCTTCGGTGTCGCCGACGGCCACGCGTTCGTCGGCGCGGCGGCTCCCGACGGCATGCCCCGCGCGCTGTTGGAGGGCGACTCGCCCGAACTCGTCGCGTGGGTCGAACGGACGCTCGACGACTACCTCGCGGCGGCGGAGCCGCTGGCACCCGAGTAACCCCGACGTTCATTACCCGGACCGCGCAACCCCTTCGCATGTACGCGGTGGTCGGTTGCAACGACTGTCACGCGCTGTGGCTGCTCGAAGACCCCGACGCGGCCGAGACGGCGACCTGTCCTCGATGCCAGCGGCGTCACCGGACGGCGAAGCTCCGACGGCTGTTCTCCGCCGACGACCGCGAGAGCGCACGCGAGGCGCGGGCGGCGATGCTCGCCGACGCCGCCGACGCGACCGACGCCTTCGAGTCGACGCCTTCGGTGGCCGAGATGGCGGTCGACACCGACGCGGCCGTCGTCGACGACGACGAGTATCTCGACGCGGCCGGCATCGACGCCGACGAAGTCGCCGCCGCAGGCGAGCGGTCGACGGCGGGGCGTGGGTCGCGGAGCCGACCCGAAATCGTCCGCGACGCCCTCCGCACGCTCGACGATCCGGACGAAGACGACGTGGTGGCGTACGCGAGCGAGCACGGGGTCCCCGAAGCGTCGGCGGCCGACCTGCTCGACCGGCTGGTGCGACGGGGCGAGGCGACCCACCACGGCGGGACGTACCGGCTGCTATAGCGCGCCGAGCAGGCGGGCGATGGTGAGCGCCGACGCGACGACGCCGAGGAGGAGCTTCAGCAGGCGGAGCCATCGGGCGGCGCGCGGTATGGACGTGGGCGAGCGGTCGGCGTCGGACATAGTGGGCTGCCGGCGACGTGCCGGCTGCTGGACGGAGACGCCGACGCCGCCTAAATACGAGCCACAGCCGGAGAGTGAAACTGAAAGTGGTTACCGCCCCAGCGACTCGTGGGCCGAGGAGAGGTGACGGGAGCCGAGGGCGGCGAGGAGGGAGAGTTCGCCCGCAAGGGCGCCGACGGCGATGCACTCGGCGAGGGCGTCGGCGTTCGATCCCGGTGGGTCGCCGCCACCGGCGACGCCGAGTAGTTCCAGCCCTTCGCCCTGCGTCGGGAGTTTCGTCCCGCCGCCGACCGTCCCGACTTCCAGACTGGCGAGCGAGACGGAGACGTAGAGGCCGTCCTCGCGCACCTCGGCTGTCGTGATGGCGTTCGATCCCTCCACTACCTGCGCCGCGTCCTGCCCCGTCGCGAGGAACATCGCGGCGACGACGTTGGCGACGTGGGCGTTGAAGCCGAGACTGCCGGCCTTCGCGCTCCCGACGAGGTTCTTGCGCGTGTTCACCTCGGCCACCGCTTCCGGCGTCGTGTGCAGGCGCTCCTCGACCGTTTCGCGGGGAACGACCACGTCGGCGGTGACGCTTCGTCCTCGCCCTTCCACCGCGTTGATCGCCGCGGGCTTCTTGTCCGTACACAGGTTGCCCGAGAGGGCGATCAGGGAGGCAGTCGTCTCCGCTTCAACCCGCTCGGCGGCCGCGCGGGTGGCGATGGTGGCCATGTTCATTCCCATCGCGTCCTTGGTGTCGTAGCGGAAGCGGAGGAAGACGGAGTCGCCGACGACGTAGGGCGTCACGTCCGTCAGTTCGCCGTGGCCCGTCGTCGCCTCGGCGGCATCGCGGAGAGTCGCCTCGTTGTCCCGCACCCACTCGACGAGTGCTTCGGCCTCGGCCACGTCGGCGACGCGGAAGACGGGTGCGCGGGTCATCCCCGACTTGGTGACGCGGGCCGTGGCGCCGCCGGCGGCGTCGACGACCGAACAGCCGCGGTTGACGCTGGCAAGCAGGGCGCCCTCCGTCGTCGCCATCGGGAGGTAGCGCTCGCCGTCCACCGCGCCGCCGTGGACGGTGACGGGGCCGGCGACGCCCATCGGAATCTGGGCCGCGCCGATCATGTTCTCGATGTTGGCGTCGGCGCGGTCGGCCGGGAACCCGTACGCGCCGACGGTGTCGAGGTCGACGCCAGCGTCCGATTCGACGAGCCGTCGACGGGCGGTCACTGCCGTGTCGGCGTCGGCGTGGTCTTCGAGTTCGTGGAAGCGGAGGTCACCGTCGCGGACCCGCCGAACGAGGGCGTCCGCGTCGTCCGAGTCGTCGGTCATGCCCGATCCGTGGCGGTCCCGGTGCCTAATACTGTCGACTGTCCCCGTGTCGGGCGATTCGGCACCCGCGGGCCGATCCGTCCGGCGACCGTACGGCACACGGCGACTCGCTATCGGTCGTGTCAAAAAGGCTAACAGTCGTCGCTCTGTAGGTTGGTAACGAACACCATGATCTCACGACGGCAGATTCTGGTCACGACAGCGACGGCCGTCGCCGGGTGTGCTGGCGGGGCGGGCGGGCAGGGTGCCGGGCAGGAGACGTCGGACGTCTCGATGACGGACTCGCAGTTTCGCCCCCGTAACATCCACGTCGACACGGAGACGACGGTCACGTGGACGAACGAGGACAGCCGCGCACACACGGTCACGAGCGCGTCGGACAACTGGAGCAAGGACACGACCGTCGCTCCCGGGGAGGAGACGACGCATACGTTCGGTGACAGTGGGGTCTACGACGTGTACTGTACGTATCACGGGAGCTCGGAACTCACCGGCATGAGCATGAAAGTCGGCGTCGGTGACGCGACCATCGAGAATCCAGTCGGTGGCGACGACGGCGATGGAGGTGGGGCCTACGGCTGACGAATCGGTGGCTCCCCCGTCTCCTCCGACAGGAGCGCCGGGAACGCCCAAAAGGTAAACTCGCCCGCCGACGAATCTCGGGTATGGAGCTATCCAGCCCGGCCTTCCGAGACGGCGACCCCATCCCAGCGGAGTACGGCTACACCGAACGCAACGTCAACCCGCCGCTGGAACTGTCCGGCGTGCCGAGCGAGGCCGAGTCGCTCGTCCTCGTCGTCGACGACCCCGACGCGGTCGAACCCGCGGGGAAGATCTGGATTCACTGGCTGGTGTGGAACGTCGACCCGACGCGCAAGCGGATTCCGGAGGACTGGTCGACCGACACGGCGTCGGCCGTCGAGGGCGAGAACGACTACGGCGAGGTGGGCTACGGCGGCCCCAACCCGCCGGACCGTGAGCACACCTACCGCTTCCGCCTGTTCGCGCTGGACGACGAGCTCGCCGTGCGCGAAGGCGGGTCGCTCGACGACTTGGAGCGAGCGATGGAAGGCCACGTCGTCGACGAGGCGCTCTACGAGGGGACGTACGCGCCCTGATAGTGGTTATCGTGACTGTTTACTGCTGGTTCACCGGAACGGGGCGGTGAACCAGCGGTAGTGACTCACAATAATCACTATGAATCGAGCGTCGCGTGTCAGAATAGCGTCCGGTTACAGGAGCCACACAGCGTCTCCTCTTTCTTGTCGACTTCGCGGACGGTGGGGGAGAAACTCATCACGCAGCGTTCGTTGTCGCAGTGTTCGAGGCCGACGGTGTGGCCGATTTCGTGGACGATCTCCTTGCGGACGCGGTCCGCGAACACTTCCGACTGGGGTTTGGAGGTGATGCCGCCGTCGGAGGAGGTCTGGAGGCGATAGGTGGAGACGACGGAGCCGTTGCCGTTGAGGTAGGCGAGGCCGAACACGTAGTTGCGGCGGCGGTAGTAGAGATCCTCGGGGGTGATGCCGATGTTCTTCTCGCCGGAGCCGATCCGACTCGCGAGTTCGATGAACTCCTCGGCCCGGTACTGCTTGCGGCTTCGGTCGTACGCGCCGTCGGGGATGGGTTGGGCGTCGTGGATGGTCACCTCGCAGTCGTAGACGGACCGGAGACCGGCAGAAGCCTCGCGTTTCACCTGTGCCGGAACGTCCCCAATCGGCACGATGTCGACGAGCATAGAAGGCGTTAAGCGCGGCCCCGCTATAAACATCCCGACGTGACGGCCGCCCGCTCCGAACTCGCGACCCGCCTGTCCACCTACGACCGCCTCCTCGAAGTCGGTATCGGCCGACGCCCGGAGGTGGCCGCCGCCCTCGTCGACGCCGGCTGTACGGTGACCGCCATCGACGTGTTCGACGCTCCCGTTCCCGACGGCGTCGACTTCGTGCGCGACGACGTGGTGGCGCGGGCCGAGCGGCTGGACGACGCTGGCGATGGTGTCCACCCCGGCGACCTTTACCGCGTCGACGCCGTCTACGGTCTGAACCTCCCGGCCGAACTCCAGCGACCCACCCGCGACGTGGCCCGCGCCGCCGGCGCCGACTTTCTCTTCACCACGCTCGGCTTCGAGGAACCCGTGATGCCCGTCGACCGCGAAACGGTGGGCGGGGAGACGCTGTACGTCGCCGCCGGGCGTCATAGATAGCGGGCACCGTTGCCGGCGTGTCAACGCGCATCACGGTCGCTCCCGTACGACGAGATATGGCTGGCGGAGAGCACGACCACGAGCACACTCACGAACCGGGCCACCACCACGAGTACGTCGACGCCGGCGTCGAGGCACGCGACGACTGGGCGCGCCGCCGGCGCAAGGGGATTCCGACCGACGAGCAACTCCTCGTCGTCGCCTGCATGGACGAACGCATTCCCGTCGAGGAGGCGCTCGGCCTCGAACTGGGTGACGCCCAGATCTATCGCAACGCGGGCGGGAAGGTGACCGACGACGTGATTCGCTCGGCGGCGCTCACGACGCAGTTTTTCGACACCGAGGAGATCATCGTCGTCAACCACACCGACTGCGGGATGATGAGCGCGTCGGACGACGCCGTCGTGGACGGCCTCGAAGCGGCGGCGGACAGCCTCGACGACGTCGACCTCGACCCTGCGCTCCCCGACCTCTCCATCGGCGGCGCCTCGGTAGCCGACTGGGTACGCATGACCGACGATATCGACGAAGCCTGTGCCGCACAAGTTCGACTCCTCGAAGCGCATCCGCTCGTCGACGCGACGGTCCACGGCTACGTTTACGAGGTGGAGAGCGGCCACCTCCGCCGCCCCGGCGACCGGATCGCCGAGGAGATCAGCACGCGGCGAGAGTAGAAAGGCACTTGCGCCGACGCCGTCGTCACTGCACATGGACGTGGACGCGGTCGTACTCGACATCGACGGGGTGCTCGTTGACGTGGCGGACTCCTACCGCCGTGCAATCGTCGAGTCCGTCGACCGGGTGTACGGGCGGACGGTGGACGACGACGCGGTCCAGCAGTTCAAGAACGCTGGCGGCTTCAACAACGACTGGGAACTCACGTACGCCGCGGCGCTGTTCGTCCTCGCGCGCGACGCGGGCTACGACGCCGACGTGACGGCCTTCACCGACGCCGTCGCCGACGCGGGAGGTGGCCTCGACGCTGCCGAAGCGGTGGTCCACGACGCCGCCATCGACGACGCGGCCGTCTTCGACCGCTGGGACCCCGACCGCCTCCGCGACGTGTTTCAGGCGCTCTACCTCGGCGCCGACCTGTACCGCGAACTGGAGGGCGGCGAGCCTCCGTTCGAGACGCGGGGGTACATCCACGACGAACCCGTCCTGATCGAGGCGGCGACCGTCGACGCCCTCACCGACCGCTTCGCCGTGGGCGTGTTGACGGGCCGGCCCGCCGCCGAAGCCGAAATCGCCCTCGACCGCGTCGGGCTCTCTATTCCGGACGCCCACCGGTTCACGATGGACGACTGGGCGGAGGGCAAACCCCACCCCCGCGCGCTGGTGACGCTGGCCGACCGCCTCGACGCGACGCGGGTGGCGTTCGCGGGCGACACCCTCGACGACGTACGCACCGCCGTCAACGCCGCCGAGGCCGACCCTGACCGGACGTACTACGGAATCGGCGTCCTCACCGGCGGCCTGACCGGCGACGCGGGGCGGCGAGCATACGAGGACGCCGACGCCGCCGCGGTGGTCGAGACGGTGAACGACCTGCCGGACCTGTTGTCGTGACCCCCGACTGGCCACGGTTTCTCGCCGTCTTCGCCGTCCTCGTCGTCGTCGTGTTCGTCGTCGGTGCCGCCGTCTCCCCGCCCGATCCGTACACGCAGCTCCGCGCGGTCGTTCCGGGCGTCGTCGTCGCCCTCGTCGTCGCGTATCTGGTGGCTGTCGGCGGAGAATAGGGCCACTCCCGACACGCTTACCTCTCGCCGGATCCCAGTCGGCCCATGCGAATCGCACTACTCGGCGGGACCGGCGACATCGGTGAAGGGCTCGCCCTCCGGTGGGCCTACCACACCGACCACGAGGTCGTGATCGGCTCCCGCGACCCGGACAAGGCCCGCGCGAAGGCCGAGGAGTACGAGACCGAACTGTCGAGTCGCGGCGTCGACCGCAAGATCAACGGCTTCGCGAACGCGATGGCGGCCGACCGGGCGCGGGTGGTCGTCCTCGCGGTCCCCGCCTACCACGTCAGCGACACCGTCGCGGCCGTCGCCGACAGTCTCGACGACGAGACCATCCTCGTCACGCCCGCGACGGGGATGCAACGCGACGACGACGGCTTCCACTACAACCGCCCCGGTGCGGGGAGCGTGACCGAACTCGTCGCGGGCGCCGCCCCCGACGACGTGTCCGTCGTCGGCGCCTTCCACAACCTCGCGGCCGGCCGGCTGGCCGACTTGGACGCCGACCTCGGCATCGACACCCTCCTCGTCGCCGACGACCCCGACGCCAAGGACATCGTGCGCCTCCTCGCGGACGACATCGAGGGGCTCCGGCCCCTCGACGCGGGCGGCCTCGCCAACGCCGCCGAAATCGAGGCGTTGACGCCGCTCCTGATCAACGTCGCCATGCACAACGAGGGGCTCCACGACCTCGGCGTTCGGTTCGATTAGCGGTAGACCGTTAGAACCGGTCTTCGAGTTCCGCGCGCAGGTCGTCGACGGTCAACTCCTTCATCGCCAGCAGGACGAGCAGGTGGTAGACCAAGTCTGCCGATTCGGCCACGAGTTCCGCCCGGTCGTCGTCTTTCGCCGCGAGAATGACCTCGGTCGCCTCCTCGCCGATCTTCTCTAGCGTCGCGTTCTCGCCTTTCTCGTGGGTGAACAGCGACGCGGTGTAGGAGCCCTCGGGGAGTTCGTCCCGGCGGTCCTCGATGGTGGCGAAGAGCGCGTCGAGGACGGCCTCGGCGTCGGCGTCGGTGTCGGCGTCGTCGCTCACGCTTCGGCCTCCGCTTCGGTGTCGCCGCCGGCGTCGCCGCCGAGTCGGTCGAACAGCGCCAGCCGGTGGATGCGGTAGTCGTCGGTGAGTTCGGGGTGAAACGCCGTCGCCACCACCGGTCCGTCACGTACTGCGACCGGCCGATCCTCCCACGTCGCCAGTACGTCCACGCTCGGCCCCACCTCGCTCACGACGGGTGCGCGGATGAAGACGGCGTGGAAGGGGTCGGCCAGCCCGTCCACGTCGAGGCCGGCCTCGAAGCTGTCGACCTGCCGGCCGAAGGCGTTGCGGTCGACGTCGGCGTCGATCAGGCCCAGCGTCTCCACCCGGTCGTCGCGGGCGTCGCTGGACGCGACGATCAGGCCGGCACAAGTCGCGAGAATCGGCTTGCCGGCATCCGCGTGGGCGATGATCTCCTCGTCGATGCCCTCCAGCCGCAGGAGCCGGGAGATGGTCGTCGACTCGCCCCCGGGGAGCGCGAGGGCGTCGCAGTCGGGGACGACGCCCGACTCGCGGATTTCGACGGTCTCGACCTCGTGGCCCGTGGCGGCCGCTGCCCGTTCGATTGCGTCGGCGTGTTCGCTCACGTTGCCCTGAACGGCGACCACGCCGATCCGGACGCCGGCCGACATTACAGCGAGACGACGTTCAGAATCTGTACGAGGACGCCGAAGAGAACGCCGAACGCCACGACAGTCTTGGGGTCGATCCGGATGGCGTTGCGGTCCTCGGCGTCGAAGTAGCGAACGAGGCCCGCACTCGACATCAGGCCGCCGCTCTGGCTCCCACTCATGTGTGGAAGTGGGGCCTTCCCTCGCCTAAGCGTTTCGGCTCGGCTCGCGGCGGCTCACGCGACGCCGGCGCCCGACACTTCGAAGCGCGCTCCGCCGGTGAACGCCGTGTGTACGCTGATGTCCCACCCGTGCGCGTCGACGATCCGTTCACAGATCGCCAGCCCGACGCCCGTCCCGTCCGGATCGGTCGAGTGTCCCATCTCGAACACCGCCGTTCGATCCGTGGCCGGGATTCCCGGGCCGTCGTCTTCGACGTAGAATCCCCCGTCGAACTCGCCGACCCTGACGGTCGGTTCCGGGCCACCGTGATCGGCGGCGTTTTTGAACAGATTCTCGAGCAGTTGCTGGAGTTGCCCCCGATCCGCTACGACCATCACGTTCTCCTCGATAGTCAGTGTGGCGCCATCGGTCGGGACGACGCTCCACGCGTCCTCGGCCACGTCCCGAAGGTCGACGGGTTCGGGGTCTACGACTCGGTCCCCACGCGCCAACGACACGATGGAGTCGAGTAGCTCTTCCATCCGGTTGAGGCTCTGCATGGACGCGTCGAGCCCCGAGCAGTCGCCGGTTTCGAGTGCCACCTCGACGTTTCCCCGCGCGATGGTGAGTGGATTGCGCAGGTCGTGCGCGAGGGCCGCGATGTGGTCTTTCAATTGCTGGTTCCGTTCGAGGAGGACCCGTTTCCGATGGCGCAGGGTGTCGTCCCGCGTGATCTTCGCGTACCCCGCAAGGTCGTCACCGTCGTAGAGGGCCACTATCGTCACGCCGGCCCTGAACTTCGAGCCGTCCTCGCGAACCCGCCAGCCCTCGTCACGGACCCGCCCCTCGGCGGCCGCCTCGCGGAGATTCCGTTCGGGGACGCCGGCCTCTACGTCTCCGTCGGTGTAGAAGGTCGAAACGTGCTCGCCGATAATTTCGTCGCTCGTGTAGCCCTTGATATTCTCGGCGCCCGGATTCCACGTCCGGACGTGGCCGGTTTCGTCGAGCAGGAAAATCGCGTAGTTCTCGACGGCGTCGACCAGTAACTCGAACTGGGTGCTGTCTCGGGCCGAGGCTCCCTGCGAGTCCGTCTCGGCTCGGGACCGAGCCACGACGGTCCGAACGCGGTCGGCCAGTGCTTGGTGTTGCGGCGCCCCCTCTCGCTTCCGGAGGTAGTCGGTCGCGCCGTCGGCAATCGCCTCGCCGGCAATCGCCTCGCTTCCCCGGTCGGTAAAGAGGACGACCGGCAGCGTCGGTCGGCGTTCGCGGATCGTGTCGAGCAGGTCACGCCCGCCCGTCCCCGGTCCATACTCGCTGATTACGCAGTCGATGTCGTCGCCCGCTTCGAGGCGTGACAGCACGTCGTCGGCGCCGTTCGCGACGCGAATGACGATGTCGTCGTGGGCACACTGGATCGACTCCCGAATCGGATCCGTGATCGTCTCGTCGTCCACTTGCAGGACGGTGATGTCGTCGGTCGTGGGAGTCAACGTCCCCGCCCGTTCCTCGCCAGTTCGCCGTGCCCATCGCGACGCGGCGCGACGTGTGTGATGGTCGGACATGTGGGGGTGTATCCCGACGCTCGGGGAGTGCGGGCATTATTATGGAGACGGTAAGCCGGCGCTATACGGCCCTTAACTTATAAGGGTGCCCGGCCAGCGGTGGTCGGTCAGGGTCCTCACGCAGCCGGCGAACGCGGCGGGACACCTCCGTGTCGGGTCGAACGACGTGGCGTTGCTCCGTCGGCCCACCGAGCGTGCGCGACACGAGGACGATATCCCGCTGGGGTCCCCCTCGACCGGAGCGGATCGCTGAAGGGCAAACGCTTATCCGGGTTCCACCGGTACCGCGGGACGGATCATGACCGTTCGACTGCTCGATTTCTACGCCGACTGGTGTGGACCGTGCGACGCACAGGAGCCGATTCTCGAGGAGCTGATCGCTGACTACGGAAACGTCGAGTTCGAGAAAATCGACGTCGAACAGGATCAGGACACTGCGAACGCGTACCAAGTGCAGTCCCTCCCGACGGTGATCGTCGAGAACGACGACGGCGTCGTCGAACAGTTCGTCGGCGTCACGCAACGCCCGGACATCGAAGAGGCCCTCGAACGCGCCGGCGCCTGATCGCCCACTCACCCGCGTCCCGCCCGCGAATCCCCATCGTTATGCCGGTCCAATCCCAACCGGGATTTAAATGGGCATCCTCGAAGACAAATCTCGGGCGCGGCTGTTCTACAAGTACCTCTCGAAGGTGTACGACCAGGTCAACCCGTTCATCTGGAACGAGGAGATGCGCGCGGAGGCGCTCGAACTCCTCGACCTGTCCCCCGACGACCGGGTGCTCGACGTGGGCTGTGGCACCGGTTTCGGCACCGAGGGCCTCCTCCAGTACACCGACGACGTGCACGGCCTCGACCAGAGCATCCACCAGATGGAGAAGGCGTTCGAGAAGTTCGGCCGGACGGACCGGGTGAACTTCTACCGCGGCGACGCCGAGCGCCTCCCCTTCGCGGACGACAGTTTCGACGCCGTCTGGTCGTCCGGATCCATCGAGTACTGGCCCAACCCGGTCGACGCCCTCGCGGAGTTCCGACGGATCGTGAAACCCGGCGGCTCGGTGCTCGTCGTCGGCCCAAACTACCCCAACAGTTCGGTGTTCCAGCGTCTCGCCGACGCCATCATGCTCTTCTACGACGAGGCGGAGGCCGACCGGATGTTCGCCGAGGCCGGCTTCGAGGACGTACAACACGTGACGATGGGGCCATCCTACAACCCCGAGATCGCGATCACGACGTTGGCGACGGTGCCCGAGTAAGTAGCGATTGAACGGTTCGCACGCCCGCTCACTATAGCTACGCCGTCGCCGACAGCGTCGCTAGCCGTCGCCCACGGTAGCGGAGTTCGACCGTCACGCGGGCGCCGGCCACGAGCGGCGGGCCGTTCGTCGACGCGACGCGGAACGACGCCCGTTCGCCCACCTCCCACGTCGGGTCGGCGGCGGGGTTGAATGGCCCGGTCGGTCCCGAGCGGAACCCTCGCGCGGCGAAGAAGGGGAGCGGCGGCTGGTGACGGAGCGGGGTTCCATCCACGTGGACGACCACGTCGAGGCGGCGCACGTCGAGTGGGTCGCCCGCTCGGTGTGCGAGCACGAGGCGATCACCGTCGACTGCGAGGGTCACGCCGGCGGTGACCGGCGCCGCGGGAAGCGCACCGAGGCCGACGGCCGCGACGGCGGTGCCGAGGACGACGACGACGACGGCGCCGACGGGGGGTCCCGTGGCGACGGCGCGATCACGGTCGGCCATGGGCGCGGTGGCGCCCTATCGCTGATAAACGTGCGTGAGGGCGGCGCTCGTGGGCGTGGGCGTACCGGTCCCGTTCGGGGTCGGTGTGGGTGTCGCCGTGCCGTTCGTCGCCGTCCCGTTGCCGTCTCCGTCGCCCCCAGTGTCGTTCTGTGCGGCTTCCGCCTTCACGCGCGGCGGCGTCCCCGGGTCGACGACGACGTCGATGGTCTCACCACGCCCGTCGACGGTGACGGTGTACTGGCGGTACGGCGAGAGCGTCCAGAGGACGCCGTCTTCGTCGGTGGGGCCGAGCTGTCTCGGCGTCCCCGTCTCGACGGCCAGCGAGATGGCGGCGTCGACCGGTTCGCCGGTCACCTCGTCGACGACGCGAATCTGCGTGGGGCCGCCGGGATACGTCTGGTTCACCACGACCCGCATCCCCGCGCTGGTCCGCTGCACGCGCTGGTCCGCGACGACGGAGGCGAGCGGGCGACGCTGGTGTTCGGCGTAGACGACGCGCGCGTTGCTGTCGACGAACGCCGTCAGGTCGCCGCGGCTGTGGGCGATGCGAACGGGATAGGTTTCGCCGCCGCCGAACACCTGCGTCTGTTCGCGCGTGGTGTTCCAGATGACCGGATAGCTCGACGACACGATGTCGAGCGCTACCTCGAGTTCGATGGCGTCGCCCTCCCCGTTCCGGAGGTCTCCGCGATAGGACTCGCGGATGTACGTGTCGTCGAGGATGGTCGACACGGTGACGCTCTGGGGGCCGGTCGCGATGTAGAACCGGTGCGGGGCGGCCTCGCCTTGGAGGACGGCTTGGGCGTGAGCCCGAACCGGGCCGGTGAACGCGGAGAGGCGGTTGCCGATGGAGGCCAGCCGGCCCCGGTCGATGTCGAACCCGCGCGTGTCGGCGGCGAGCGCCTCGATCCGGCTCCGGCGGTCGTTGAGTTCCTCGGCCGCGATGCTGACGCGGACGAGTGCGACGAGCAGTTCGCGCGCACTGCGTTCGCCCCGGCCGTACGCCGCGACGGCGGTCGTCTGTCGCTCGTCGAGTTCGTCCACTTGTCGTTCGAGTTCGACCAGCGCCGTCTGGAGGCGTTCACGGCGCTCTTCGGTCGTGTTGGCGGTCTCGACGCGTTCGACCATCGCGAGCGTCCGGAGGCGGTCGGTCGTCGCGTTCGTCGACAGACCGAGTGCGGGGCCGAGGTCGACGTACTGCTGCTCGATCCCCCAGCGCTCCACCGAACCGGGGGGGACGTCGAGGACGTTGATCTGCTGGCGTGCCGCTTGGCCACCGGTCTGGGCGACGACTGGCGGGAGGGCCGCCGGCGGTGGCGTGCCGCGTCCGGAGTGCACGGGGGAGACGGCGTCGGCGGGGCCGTCGACCGTCGCGGCCGCCGCCCCGGCCACCGACGCGGGGAGGCCACCGGTCGCCCCGACCACGGCGGAGCAGACGAGGAGGGCGGCCGCGATGACGGGGAGGGCTCTCATCGACCGACGGTACATCCGCCTGCTACTAATAAGGACCGTTGTAAAAGCCAGTCCCGGCGGGCTGCCGAATCGGCGTTGGATCGGCCGGACACTCGGGGGAGACGGACTTATAAGTCCTGCCGCCCGCCTCGCGTCTGACGGCCGCTATCTCCACGACAGGGGCACTCTGACGATGGAAAGCGTTTTCCCGTCCCATCGAGAGGCACGAAGTAATGCGGATCGCCGCGTCCCTCCTCGCCCTCCTCGTCCTCCTCTCCGGGACGACCCCTGCGGTGGCGCTCGCCGTTGACGGAGCCGGTTTCGACCCCGTCGATCCGACCTCGGCGACCACCGCCGAGCGCCCGGCACTCGTGGGTCCGTCGCTCGCACGCATCGAGGAGCCGGTCGTCACGGAACTCTACGTCGAACCCGACCCCGGCGGGAGCGCCCGGTGGACCGTCTCCGTTCGGTACAACCTCTCGTCGTCGGACGACCGGGCGGCCTTCTCCGAGTACGGCCGCGACTTCGAGGCCGGTGACACCGACGTCGGCCTCGACGTGGCCTTCTTCCGGACGCTCGCCGACGAATCGAGCCGGGCGACGGGTCGAGAGATGGCGATTCGGAACCCCACCCGAAACGCCACGGTCCGGAACGGCACCGGCCACCTCAACCTCTCTTTCACGTGGACGAACTTCGTGACCGACACCGAGGAGGGGTTCGTGATTCAGGAGGCGGTGTTGATGCCCGACGACCGCACTTGGCTCGCGTCCATCGGTCCGTCACAGCGACTGGTCGTCGAGACGCCCGAGGGCTATCAGGTGACCGATACGCGCTTCGGCCTCGACAACGGCTCGGTCGTCATCCAAGGGCCACACACCTTCCGAGACCCGCTCACCATCTCCTACCAGCAGACGGCGGTCGAGGAGCCGGAGCCGGACCCCGGCCCACCGTGGTCGCTGATCGCCGGGGCGCTCCTCGTGGTTCTCGCCATCGTCGCGGCCGTCGCGTACGTCCGCTGGCGCCGCCCCACTGCCCCCGGCTCGGAATCCGGTCCGCCATCCGGACCGGCCGTGGCAGGCGAGGAGGAGCCCGGTGCCGGCGGCTCTCCCGAGGCGGGCGAGACGGCCGAGTCGACCCCCGATGCGGACGCGGCCGAGGACGACGAGACGGCCGAAGATGCCGACGAGGGGGCGGAGGACGACATCGACCCGACTCTCCTGTCCGACGAAGAGCGGGTCGAGTACCTCCTCGACCAGAACGGTGGCCGGATGAAACAGGCACGGATCGTTCAGGAGACCGGATGGTCCGACGCCAAGGTGTCGCAGTTGCTCTCGACGATGGCCGACGAAGGGAGAGTAGAAAAACTCCGACTCGGGCGCGAGAACCTCATCTCACTGCCCGACGAGGAGCCCTGATCGGGCGTGCTGTCGGTCAGCGCTGGCGCCCAGTCACCCATTCGGCGTCACACCGGGACACGGGGACCGCAGCCCTAACGACCCACTTCGGAAAACGTTTACTCCCGGCCGGGGGAACGTGAGGCTATGAAGATTCTCGTGACCGTCAAGGAGGTCGCCGAAGTCGCCGACGACTTCGAAATCGAGGGGCTGGAAATCCCCGAGACGTACCTCGAGTACGACCTCAACGAGTGGGACGACTACGCCATCGAGGCGGCGGTCCGCATCGCCGAAGACCGCGACGAGGACGTAGAGGTCGTCGCCGTCACGGTCGGTCCCGAGCGAAGCGAGGAGACGATCCGCATGGCGCTGGCGAAAGGCGCCGACCGCGCGGTCCGCGTCTGGGACGACGGCCTCGCGGAAGCCGACGTGCTCGATCCGACGACGACCGCCCGGATCCTCGCCGCCGTCGCGGACCGGGAGGAGCCCGACCTCGTCCTCTCGGGCGTGCAGGCGGCCGACGACGGCTTCGGCGCGACCGGCGTCGCCCTCGCCGATCTGCTGGATATGGGGTGGGCGGCGGTCGTGAACGATCTGGAGTTGGAGGATGGACAGGCATCGGTTCGGCGCGAACTCGAAGGCGGCGTCGAGGAACTCACGACGGTCGACCTTCCCGCGGTGCTGACGATCCAGACCGGCATCAACGAGCCCCGCTACGCCAGTCTGCGCGGCATCCGGCAGGCCCAGCGCAAGGAGCTCGCCGTCCACTCGCTCGCGGACCTCGACCTCGATCCGGCGGTCGTCGACGACGCCCTGACGCTCGAGGGGCTGGCGAAACCCGAGACGGAGTCCGACGCCACCATCTTCGAGGGCGACCCCGGGGAGACGGCGGCCGAACTGGAGGCCGTCCTGCGGGACGCGGGGGTGGGTGCCGAATGAGCGCCACGGACGTGCTCGCCGTCGCGGATCACCGCCGCGGCGAACTCCGGCCGGTGTCGTACGAACTCCTCACCGCGGGCCGGGAACTGGCCGACGCGCTCGGTGGCGACCTGCACGCCACCGTCGTCGGCGGCGACGTGGACCGCTTCGCGGAGCGTCTCGACTGCGAGGGCGTCGACGTCGTCCACACCGTCGCCGAGGGCGAGGAGTTCAACCACGACGTGACGACCGCCGCGGTGACGGCGCTGTTCGAGGCGCTGGAGCCGGGCGCCGTCGTGATGCCCAACAGCGTCAACGGGCTGGACTACGCCCCCGCCGTCGCGACGCGCCTGTCGCTCCCGCTGGTCACCGACGCCGTCGCCCTCGACGGCGACGACGGCCTGACCGTCACCCGAGAGATGTACGGGTCGAAAGTCGAGACGGCGGTCGCGGTGGACGAGGGGCCGGTCGCGCTGACGGTCCGCGGCGGCGAGTGGCCGGTTGCCGAGGGCGTCGGCGACGCCGCCGTCGAGGCGTTCGAAGTCGATATCGACGAGTCGTCGATCCGCTCGACCGTCCGCGGGTTCGAGGAGGTCGGCGCGGGCGACGTGGACATCAGCGAGGCCGAGTTCATCGTCTCGGTCGGCCGCGGCATCGAGGAGGAGGAGAACCTCGAACTGGTCGAGGAGCTGGCCGACGCGCTCGACGCGACGCTGGCGGCGTCGCGGCCCATCGTCGACAGCGGCTGGCTGCCCAAGAACCGGCAGGTCGGGCAGTCCGGCAAGGTCGTCACGCCGAAGGTGTATCTCGCGCTCGGCATCTCGGGTGCGGTCCAGCACGTCGCCGGCATGAAGGGAGCGGACACGATCATCGCGGTCAACACGGACCCCGACGCACCCATCTTCGACATCGCGGACTACGGCATCGTCGACGACCTGTTCGAAGTCGTGCCCGAACTGATCGAGCGGTTCGACTAGTCGCGTTCGACACCGTCCCCACCCGGTCGCACGCGGTCCTGCGACCGGGTGAGCGACGACTTTCGACCGCTCCGATAGCGTCACGTACTTGCCCCGCCCGCCCTTTCCCCCGGTCGATGGAGTATCTGGATCGCCGCGTGGGCCTAGTGAACGACCGGTTGGAGTCCATCGTCGAGGCGGTCGATCCGCCGGAACTCGCGGCGGAGATGGACCACGTCGCGCTGTCTGGCGGCAAGCGGGTCCGTCCGGCGGTGACGGTACTCACGTGCGAGGCGGTCGGCGGGACGCCGGAGGACGCCGTCGACTTCGCGGTGGGGATCGAACTCGTCCACAACGCGTCGCTGGTGATCGACGACATCATCGACCGATCCGCGGTCCGTCGCGGCACGCCCAGCGCGTGGGAGGCGTTCGGCTACGGGCCAGCGATCCTCGCCAGCGACGGCCTCCTCGGCGAGGCCTTTGCTCTCTTCTCGCAGAACGAACGCGCGATGCGCATCGTCGCGGAGGCGATGGTGGAACTCGGCGAGGGCGAGGCGACGGAACTGGTCGCCCGCCCGGAGACGGAGGCGGAGTACATGGAACTCGCCCGCCGGAAGACGGGCGTGCTCTTCCGCGCGGCGGCGGAACTCGGCGCGGTGGCGGGCGGCGCCGACGCCTTCACCGTCGAGGCGCTGGGGGACTACGCCGAACGCGTCGGCGTCGCCTTCCAGATCCGTGACGACGTGTTGGACGCCACCGCGGACGCCGCGGAGTTGGGCAAGCCGACGGGACAGGACGCGGAGATGGACCGCCCGTCGCTGGTGCAGGTGACGGATCTCTCGCCCGACGAGGCGAACGCTCGGGCCCAGCGTGCGTCTGATCGGGCGCTCGCGGCGCTTTCCACCGCGGAGACGACAGATGTCGACGCCGTCGAGTACCTGCAGGATCTGGCGGAGTTCGTCGTGGTGCGGGAGCGGTAGGCGGGGCGGCTACACCTCGGTCGGATCGGGACCCGACGGATACCGCGACTCCGCGATGGCGAAGGTGAGCGTGCTCAGCACGCCCAGCAGCGTCCCGACGGTGAGCGCCACCGCGAGGTCCGTGAGCGTCAGCGTCGTCACGCCCTCGACGGGTGGGAGCAGGAAGCCCGAGACGGCGTAGAGGACGATGGCGATGGCGACGACGTAGAAGGGCGCGTTCAGGTAGCGCCACCGGAACTCGTCGGCCAGACACTCGTCGGTCACCTGCCCCAGACTGCTGGTGATGCCCGCGGCGGCGAACCAGCGGATGGCGCCGTTGACGAGCGCCGCTAGCACCGTCACGGCGGACGGCTCGCCGGCGATGCCGGCGTCGACGGTCCGAAGCGTCTCCACCCCCTCGGCGCCGCCGACGATCAGCAACGCCGCGGCGACGACGTACGTAATGATGGTCACGCGGCCGGCATAGAGGAGGTTGCGCACCCGCTCGGCGGCCTCGTCGACCGTCGATTCGAGGCCGAGCCCACGGAACAGCGTGTAGAGGCCGAGGAGCGCGGAGATGAGGCCGAGGACGGCCGCGCCGGGGACGTCGAAGAACGTGGCGATGGTGACGAACGGGTAGATGAGCAGGAGGATGCCGAGCGGGACGAGCAGCGTCCCCCGGGTTTCGGGGTCCGCGAGCACCTGCTTCATCGTGTAGTACATCGACTCTAGGTTCTGTGCCTGTCGGACGACCACGCGGCGGACGCTGTCGACGGGCATCCGCGACCGGATCACGGGGAGGACGGACTCGTCCTGCGCGCCGTCGGTGATGACGATGGCGCGAACCGACTCGCCGGTCGAGAGGCCCGCCAGCACCGTGTCCACCTCGTCGCCCACCTCCCTAGTCGCCCGCACTTCGCTTCCCTGAAGCCCGGTGACCGCCGCCACCTCCACTTCCTCGTCCTCGGTGCGGCGGAGATCGTCGAGAACGTGCAGCCCCTGAAACATGACGTTCACGTCGGAGTCCTCGGGATCCGCGGTAGCGAGAGCGACGGCGGCGTCCCTCACGGCGTCGCGGCCGACGACCGGCGTCGAGATGCCGGTCTTGCGGCCGAGGTCGTCGTCCAAGTCCACACAGAGCACCAGGAGCACGTTCGGAGGTAGGCCGTCCGGATATTTCTGTTTTCGGGCGGCCAGTTCGTTGACATATCACCCAGTCAGGAAGAAGACGAGGACGCTGACCGCCATCGCACCGAGGATGATGACGGCGGCGAGCGCGCCACCCATGGAGACGACGGCGTTCGCGTGGCTGGCGAGCGTCTCCGTGCGGTCGTTGCCGAACACCGTCACCGTCGCGCGTTCGGTCGCCAGCCCCGCCGAGACGGGTTCGAGGTCGTCGACCGCGGCGTCGACCAGTCGCTCGATGGTCGAGACGAACTCGCCGTGATCGATGGCCGCGCCCACCTGATTGTCCGCCTCGACGGTGTTGACGATGTGAGTGTCGGTCGTCATCACCTCGGCCACGTCGATGGGGCCACGGACAGTCACGGCGTCGACGACCCGGCCTCGCAGGCCGGGTACCATGTTGTTCCCGTCGACGAGGACGTACGCCGTGTGCTGGCCGGCGACTTCGACGACGGCGACCCGGACGCCGAGCGGGCCGATGCCGTCGAGGGCGTCCCACTCCGTGCGCTCCCACGCGACGCCGAGCTGGAGCGGGCCGGTCGGCGCTTCGCGCACCCGCTGGCCCGCCCGTTTCGCGGCGCTAATCATGTCGAACGCGCGCTGGCTGCCCGGGGTGACGTGGCCGAGATCCTCGCCCTCCAGCCCGTTGTTGGAGTTGTGGGCGTCGACGAGGAGCACGTCGTCGAGGCCGACCGTTCGGGCCTCCGCGGCCGCCGAGAGGCCGACGCCGTACTCCACGTCGTCGGCGAAGCCGGGGGCGTAGGTGGCGACGAGGAGGGCGTCGTCGCCGAACGCCTGCCCGAGCATCGTCGCCTCCCCCGCCTGCGTCCGGACGCTCCGCGTCGCCTCGTCGGTGTACGTGAGCTTCGCCTGCGCGGCCTCGATAGCGTCGAGAATCGCGTCAACCTCGCGCTCGGTGACGAGATTGAAGTCGTGGCCGGCGGTGGCGTGGGGTGGGAAGACGAGGCCGTCGGTGTGTTCCGCGACGCGGACGGGGAAGTTGCCGCCGCCGATCTCGCCCATCGGGCCGGGGTGGATCATCGGCAGGACGAACCGCGCCTTCTGGCTCCCGTCCGAGCGCTGGAAGGCGAGGACCGTCACGGGGACGACGGCCTCCTCGCCCAGTTTCTCGAAGAAGTCCTCGAGCTCCCGTGACCCCTCGGCGACGTGGCCGACGAATCCGCGGATGAAATCGAGGACGGAGACGCCGAGGCTCCGTTGCCACGGCCGGTCGATGACGCGGACGAACGCGTAGACGGCGCCGGCGTAGATGACACACGTGACGGCGAGGAGTTGGAAGTGGTGGGCGTCGATGACCCAGAGTTCCGGCGGCGCCTCGGAGGCCCGCGAGAGGTAGGGCATCAGGTAGGCGTCGACGAGCGGGCCGCCGAGTTCGAGGAAGCGGACGGTCCCGCTGTAGATGAACAGGAAGACGGCGGAGACGAGCGTCTGGAGGCTGGCGGGCACCGCGGCGATGAGCAGTGACGACTGCGACACCGCCATCACGACCAGCAGGCGAAAGGCGAAGATGGAGGCGAGGGCGATGACTAGCGCGTCGTAGACGAACGTCTGCCCGAGCGGGGTGAGCAGGGAGACGATGCCCGCCCCGATGACGATGGCGACGAGGATGAGTTCACAGAGCAGCGCCAGCAACGACGACCGGTTGGGCGTGAGTTTCCCGCCGACGAAGTGGTCGACGCCGGTCGTCCCCACCGACGCGATGACGGTGGGCAGGCCGATGAAGAAGATGCCCTGCCACGCGTCGCGGCCGAGGATGAGCAGGCTGCGCCACGTCGGGTCGGTGCCGCCGGAGTCGAAGGCGGCGATGCCGGCCATGGCCGCGATGGCGAGGGCGAACCCGAGGCTGGCGTACCAGCTCGGCGCCGTGAAGATGTATCGCGACAGCCCGGCCAGATCCGACTGGGTTGCCGTCATTCACTCGCTCCGACGAGTCGGGGCGTCGTAAATCCCTCCCTTCACGGCGACGGCGGACGCCGACCCCTGTCAGCGACAGCGCTCGATGAAGTTCGCGAACAGCTCGTCGCCCTCCGCCGTGTGGGCGACTTCGGGGTGCCACTGGACGCCGTAGAGGTCCCGATCCGTGTCGCTCATGGCCTCGATGTCGCACACGTCGCTCGTCGCAGTGTGGGTGAAGCCCGTTGGGAGTTCGGTCACCTCGTCGGCGTGACTCGCCCACACGCGCGTCTCGGGGGCGAGCGACCCCACGACGGGGTCGTCCTCGTCGATGATACGGACCGTCACGTCGGCGTAGCCGCCGTAGTCGCCGGGGCTCACTTCGCCGTCGAGTTCGACGGCCATGATCTGCATCCCGAGACAGATGCCGAGGACGGGCACGTCCATCTCAAGATACTCCGCACAGCGGCCGATGCGATCCATGTCGGGGCCGCCCGAGAGGACGAGGCCGTCCACGTCCAGCTCCTCGGGTGGCGTGGTGTTGTCGACGATTTCGGTGTCCACGCCCGCGTCGCGGAGCGCCCGGTGCTCCAAGTGCGTGAACTGGCCGTGGTTGTCGACGACGACGATCCGAGTCATTACGGCGTCGTAGTCCGGTAGCGCGTAAAAACGGATCGAATGCGAGTCAGCGGTCGTCCCGCTCCGCCGCCGTCCGAAACCCGAACTCCGCCTGCTCCTTGCTCCGGCGCTCCTCCCGCGCCGCCAGCGCCTCCGCGTCGGGATTCACGTCGTCGTCGATGCGTGCCCACCCCGCGTGCACCTTCGCGTGACACCAGCGACAGAGCGCGACGGTGATTTCGTGGGCGGGGTCGTCGTCCTCGCCGTCCTCGCCATCCCCACTCGACCCGTACGACAGGTGATGTTCCTCCAGCAACGGCCGCGCGTCCTCGTGGGCCATCCGCACCTCCGCCAGCCCACAGCGTCGACACTCGCGCCCGTCGGTGGTCGAGCGGTAGTGTGGGCAGTCGCGCCACGTGGCGTCCTCGTCGGCGACGACGCAGGCGTAGTCGGCGTCGCGGCGTTCGGCCGCGAACGTCGGGCCGTCGCCGGCCGACGGCCGGCTGCTCGGGGGACGTCGTCCCCCGCTGTCGCCGGCTTCGCCGGCTTCCAGAGGGATCTCCGATCCCTCGCTGTCGCCGGTGCGTTCGAGCGCGAATCGACACCGACCGTCGGAAGTGAGGTGGTCACAGCGGTCGGCGTGGTCGTAGGGGTCGTCGACTCCGACCGGCGTGCCCGTCGGCGTCCGCTCCATGGTCGGGCGGTGGGTGGCGACGGGTATGAATCCCTCGTCCCGACTACGGCTCGTACCCCGCGTACTCCATCAGTTTGGCGAAGATGTCGGTGTCCATCACCGACTCGTAGACGATGGCGCCGACCATCCCGCCGGGGTAGGAGTTGCCGTTCATCGCGTGGCTCACCTTGTGGCAGTGCATGAGGTAGATGCCGGGGTCGGCGTCCGCCTCGAACTCGATGGTCTTGCGCTCCGCGGGCGCCAAGTCGAGGATGTCCTCCTCGTACTGGGCAACCTCGGGAATCGGCGAGCCGTCCTTCTCGACCACCCGGAACCGGTGGTTGTGGGTGTGCATCGGGTGGTTCATGTAGCCGTTGTTGGCGAAGTGGATGCGCACGGTGTCGCCCTGCGAGACGAGGACCGGCGACCCGTCCTCCGGATGCAGGGTTCGCGGCGCCGACCGGCCGTTGATGGTGAACACGTCGGGTCGGCGGTCACGGGGGCTGTAGCTCACCGACTCGCCCGCCATCTGCCGGTTGAGTCGGGAGTCCCAGTCCTTGACGGTCATGAACAGTTCCTGATCGGCGGGTTCGTACCCCTCCGGATCGACCCGGAAGATGCCGTACATCCCCATGTCGATGTGGCGGTGGGTCTGGTAGTGACAGTGATAGAGGTGCGTGCCGGGCACGTTCGCCGGAATCTGGTAGGTGTGTTTCTCGCCGGGCATCACGGTGATGCCCGTCGTCGTCGGGACGCCGTCGTTCTCCCACGTCTTGCGGACGCCGTGGAAGTGGACGGTGTGGGGCATGTCGGCGTCGGTGTTGTCGAGGGTCACCTCGACGTCCTCGCCCTCCGTCGTCCGGATGATTGGGCCGGGGACGCTCGGCGCGCGGTCGTCAGCCTGCCACGCCCAGACCCGCGGCAACTCGACGGGGCCGCCCATCGCGTCGCCGGGGTGGACGGGGAGCGTCGAGGTGACTGCGCGGAGCGTCACCGCGTTGCCCTGCTCGGTCACGTCGACGACCTGCGGCTTGGCTGCCTGTGGGAGCGACGCGGCCGACTGCTGGGCCGCCGTCGCCGCCTCGGCGCGCGAGGGGTTCGTGTTGGTCGGCGCGGCACAGCCCGCGAGGCCGAGCGTCCCCGCCGTACCGGTCGCTTTCATGAACTGCCGACGCGAGAGCGTCGTTCCGGGTGCGCCAACTTGGTTCGTCATAACGACTAGGCGTCTGGAGGGTATAGACAAGCCATGCTCGACGGTTCTCGGGGGTCGGCAACGGCAGTGCGAATCCCCGAACCGGTTCGGGCAGTATAAGTACGAGTCGCCGTCGACGCGACGAGGTCACGAACGTGTTCGGGTCGGATACGTCCTCGCCGTCAGCGGCAGTCGTCGCCGTCTCGCCGTCAGTGCCGGTCGTCGTCAGTATCACGCCGCGCGGCGCGTTCGGCCGCGTCCCGATCCATCACTTCGCGGTTCTCGTGTTCGGCGCGGACCAGCGAGTAGAGCAGGAGGGGGCCGCCGACGCCGAGGAGGAGGAAGACGATGAGGGCGAGCGCGAGGGCGCCGCCGTCTCCCGCCATCTACCCGAGGAACACGTCGACGATGTCGCTGCCCGCCGACCCAACGTCGCGGTAGAGCTCCGAGTAGCCGCAGTTGGTACACGACACCACGCGGAAGGAGTTGGTCTGGATGTCGAACATCTTGCTGAGGCCGCCGCCAGTGGTGGAGATTTTCCCCACGTCGGTTTCGGTGTGGCCGCATTTGGGGCAGCCGCGGTCGTCTGACTCCATGCGCGAGTGGACGACCGCTGCCACCCAAAAACCACCGGTGGCTCAAACCCGCGTTTGTGAGACTCCCTCACACGACACGGGTCGGCTCACCTCACGAGTTGCTGTCGTAGATGACTTCGGCTTCGGCAGCGCGACTCGACGCTAGGTCCATCAGGTCGTCGGCGATGTCCTCGAAGGCTTCCGCTCGGTCCGGCAGGTCGGACAGCCGTTCGTCGAGGCGGTCTTCCACGTCGGTCAGGAGTTCGTACGCCCGGTCGGCCGTGTCGGCGGCCTCGTCGTACCGGCCGTCGTCCTCTTCCTCGCGCGCCTCCTCGATCAGCGAGGCGCCGTCGTGGATGTCCGCGGCGTCGGTGCCGAGGTTCTCCAGCAGTCCTGCCTCGTCGTTCAGCTGGGTCACCTTCGCCTCGTACTCGTCGGCGTCGACGGCGTCGGTCACGGACACGCTGTCGACGTTCGTCTCCTCCTCGATGGTGGTCGTCGGTTCGTTCACCTCCTCGCTGGCCGTCTCGACCCGTTCGATGTCGTCCGCGGCGTCGTCGAGTTCGCGCTCGTCGAGGTGGGTGTAGGTCTCTCTCAGGGCGTCGTGACCGTCGATGAGCCACGACTGGGCGTCCGTCGCCAGCGTGAGGAACCGCTGCATCGTATCGAGCGACGCGATGGCTGCTCGCTGGTCCTCGGTCGTCGCCTCGGCTTCGGCCGCGTGGATGGCACGCTGCACCCGGTCGAGTCGGAGGAGCACGTCGCGTGCGCGGAACTCCTCGGTCTCGGCGGTCACCGACAGGAGGTCGTCGGTGACGCCGCCGGTGTAGACGTAGATGGCCTCGGTGAGACGGTCCTGTGCGTCGTCGATGTGCTGGGCCGCCTCCGGCGACGCCTCGGGTTCGGGCGTGGCGGTCGGCTCCGGCGTCTCGGTCGGTGTCGGTTCCGGCGTGGCAGTCGCGGTCGGCTCCGGCGTCTCGGTGGCGGTCGCCGTGGGCGTCGGTTGGCTTCGCTGGCCGCCGAAGCAACCGGCCACGAGGGGGGTCAGGGCAGCGAGGAACGCGCGTCGATCCATACGCGAGGCCTGCACGTGGACCGGGTAAAACGTATCGATACTGTCAGACGTACGTTAGACGCCAACACGACGAAAATAGGTGTTTCAGCGATCCTGTGCGACGCGCGTCAGACACCTATCAGATTTCGATGAAAACATATAGGTCGCCGTCGCCGCACAGGTGGACACGATGACCCTCCTCGCGTCCGACGCTGCTCGCTCGCGGGCGGCCGCGCTCGTGGTCGCGCTGTTTGCCGTCACCGCCACGTGGAACGCCTCGCTCAACACTCTCCTCGCCCGATCCGGGCTGGCGGAGACCGTACAGGTCACGTACGACCTGACGCTCCCGCTCTCGACGGCCGAAGCGGCCGCCGTCCTCGCTGGGGCGACCCTCGCCGTCGTCGTCGTCCTCGCAGCGCTGGCGCGCACGTTCGCGCCCGACGTCGACGCCCTCGGCGGTAGCGAGACGCCCGTCGAGACGGTCGCCGCCTACGCGCGGGCCGTCGTCGTCGCCGTCGGCGGCCTCCTCGCTGCCGCGGTCGGACTCGCCGTCCTCGTCGTCCCCGGCCTCGTCGTTCTCGTCCACCTCCCGCTGGTGTTCGTCGCCGTCGCGGCCGACGGCGAACCCATCGGCCGGGCCGTCGACCGGACGTGGACGCGGGCTCGCGGCTCCCGCGGCCGCGTCGCGGCCGTCGGCCTCGCCATCGTCGCCGTCCCCCTCGCGCTCGCGGTGGTCGCCACGCTCACGGCTCTGCTCCCGCCCGTCGTCGAACTCGCCCTCGGCGCCGCCGTCACGACCGTCGCGGCCGCGGCCGGCGTCGCCGCGTTCGCCGCCATCGCCGACTCGATCAACGGGACCGACGCCGGCCGGTCGCAGACCGACCGGGTCGCGCCGACCACCTCCCGTCAGCTCTAACGTTTTCCCGCTCGCGTCCCAGAGCCCGATATGGCACGAATCGTCCACGACGGCGACCGCGTCCTCGCGACTGACGTGACCGTCGCCAACTCCTTTCTCGCCAAGGCCCGCGGCCTCATGTTCCGCCGGTCGTTTCCCGACGGCTCGGCACTCGTCTTTCCGTTCTCCCGACTCTCCCCCCAGACCCTCCACATGGTCGGCGTCCCCTTCGACATCGACGCCCTCTGGCTTCGGGACGGGCGCGTCGAACGCGTTGCACGCCTGTCGGCGTGGACCGGTCTCGGCCGCGCGACGGCCGACACGGTGATCGAACTCCCCGCAGGCGCCGCCGACGGCGTCGACGAAGGGGACGTGGTTCGGATCGAGGGGGCGTGACGGGTTTTATCACCTCTCGCCACCCCCGACTCCGTATGGACATCCGTTCGAACGACGAGACTGAGATGGTCGAAGCGGTGCCGGACGTACACCTCTCGCAACTGGCCGCGGGCGAGAAGATGAGCGTACAGGGCTACGTCATCGACGCCGGCGCGTCGGTGCCCGAACACAGCCACCCGCACGAACAGGCGGGCTACGCGTGGCGCGGCGAGGCCGTCTTCGTCATCGACGGCGAGGAACACGTCGTCGCCGCGGGCGACTCCTACGTCATCCCCGGCGGCGAGGCTCACCGGGTCGAGAACCGCGGGGACGAACCCTTCGAGGGCGTCGACATCTTCAGCCCGCCGCGGACCGATCCGGACTGGAAGGACTGATCCGCCGGCTCGAAACGAGGTCGGAACGACCGGCCGGGAGATCCCGCCGACGGCCCTCCAGCGTTTCGACCGCGCCTACCCCTCGCGCCGCAACCGCGTCACCACGAACGACCCGTCGAGTTCGCCGAGGAACTCGCCCAGCCGTGGCCCCTCCGTGTCGTCGAAAAAGAGGCGGTAGCCCGCCGCGAAGAAGTCCCCGACTTCGATTCCGTGCTCACGGGGAATCTCGTACATCTGGCCCTGAATCGCCTCGCCGTCGTGGCCCTCGGCGACGAAGTCGGCGAGGTCGTCGAGCGCCGCGGCCACGTCGTCGTCGACGGCCACGTCGGGGAGGTCGGCCTGCAGGCGGTAGTTGTAGGCGTTGTCCATGCGTTCGGCCCAAGTGCGCGCGCGTTCGACCCGCTCCAGCGCTGCCTCGACGGCCCACCCCGGCGTGTCGTCGTCGACGAAGCCCTGATTGCGCGCCATCCGAACCCGCAGGTCTCGGTCGTCGGTCATCCCGAGGACCGCCGCGAAGGTGTAGGGCAGGCGCACCCGCTCCGGGCGCACCTCGTCGACGAGGAAGGGGTACGCGCGGTCCGCGAGTGGTTGCAGGTCTTCGTCCGCCTCCTCGCCGAAGTAGACGCGCTCGAAGCGGTCGAACTCGTCGACGAGGAGGTCGATTCGCTCCACGTCGAAGTCCTTCGCGCGCTTCGGATTGCGGACGAAGAAGTAGCGCAGGACTTCGGGTTCGAGGAGGGCGAGCACCTCGTCGACGGTGACGACGTTGCCGGCGGAGGAGGAGAGCGGTTCGCCGTTGAGCGTGAACCACTCGTAGGTCATGGGGACCGGGGGCTCGATGTCGAGGACGCGACGGGCAATCTCCTCGCCGCTGGGCCACGATCCCTCCGCGTGGTCCTTCCCGAAGGGTTCGAAGTCGACGCCGAGCACCTTCCACTGGGCGGGCCACTCGAAGCGCCACGGGAGTTTGCCCTCCCGCAGGGTGGCCGTCCCCTCGTGGCCACAGCCGTCGATGTGGTCGCCGCCGGCCTCCAGACCGGAACACCGGTAGTCGACCGTCCCCGCCGCCAAATCCACGCCGCGTACGTCTTGGGTCAGCTTCCCGCACTCCGAGCACTGGGGCATGAAGGGGACGTAGTCGGCGCCGACGCCGTCCTGATACGCGGCGAGGACCTCGCGGGCGAGGTCACGCTTCTCCAGCACTTCGCGGGTGACGGCCTCGAACTCGCCGGATTCGTAGAGCTCGGTGTTGGAGACCATCTCCACGTCGACGCCGACGGCTTCGGCGCTCCGGGCGAGGAGGTCGGTGAAGTGCGCGCCGTAGGAGTCGCTCTCGCCGAACGGGTCGGGGATGTCGGTGTAGGGTTTGCCAAGGTTGCGGCCCAGTGCGCCCGCGTCAACGTCGCCGAGGCCGACGAGGTTCCAGTCCCCGTCGGCGAGGGTGCGCGGGACGCTCCGCAGGGCGTCGCGGTCGTCGCTCGTGAACACCTGTCGGACCTCGTGGCCGCGTTCGCGGAGGACGCTCGCGACGAAGTAGCCCCGCATTATCTCGTTGAAGTGGCCGAGGTGGGGGACGCCGGACGGAGAGACCCCGCCTTTGATCACGATTGGGTCGTCGGGGTCGCGCGCCTCGATTTCGTCCGCGATATCGTCGGCCCAGAAGGCGTTGTGTCCGTCGCTCATGACCAGTCGAACTCGCAGCCGTCGGGCACCACGTCGGTTCCGGAGTGCTCGCCGTCGAGGACGGCGCGGGCGACTCGTTCGGGGTCGGTGCCGTCGAGGACGACGGTCCGCATCTTCGAGCGCTCGATGAGTTTCGCCGCCAGCAGGTCGACGGGCGCGGAGGCGCCGGCGCCGCGACTCATCGGCGCCACGAGGTCGACGAGTTCCGTCCCGGTGAGCCGGCCGTACTGCTCGGCGTCGGGGTCGCTGTCGGGGTCGGCGCTGAACACGCCGTCGACGCTCGTCGCGTAGACGAGGAGGTCGGCGTCGACGTACTCCGCCAGCGCCGCCGCGACGGCGTCGGTGGTCTGGCCGGGCATGACGCCGCCCATGACGGGCACGTCGCCCCGGCGGAGCGCCTCGCCGGCTTCCTCGTACTCGTGGGCGGGCGAGGGAGCGGCGCGGTCGTCGAGCGCTGCGATCAACAGGCGCGCGTTGATCCGCGTCACGTCGATGCCGATCTGGTCCAACTGTACCTCGTTGGCGCCGAGCTGGCGCGCCGTCCCGATGTAGTCGCGGGCGGTGCCGCCGCCCCCGACCACCGCGCCGACCTCACAGCCTTCGTCGAGCAGCCGTTCGACCGCCGCCGCGTGTCCGTCGACACGGTCGGCGTCGAGGTCGGGCGCGAGGACGCTCCCGCCGATAGAGATCACGACTCGCATTGCCGACGCGTAGCCACGAGGCGGGCTTAAGGGTTGCCAAGCACGTGGCGTGCGTCACACCCTCGGCTGTAAGTCAATCAAGATATTCACCATCCTGAGATGGCGAATATCTCGATACCAGTTACAGCCGGCAGTGTCACTCGTTCTCGCCCCGTCGAGACACAGTTAAGGGTCCGCGCCCGCGTTCTCGGTGTATGAAGACGCTCAATCTCGTCGGCCCGGACGCCGTGGATCTGGCCGACCGACTCGTCCCCCGACTCGACGGTCGGGTCGCTACCGTGGAGACCCTTCCGGAGACGGCCGCCCGGGACACCGACGCCGGCGCGGCCTACGGCCTCTCCCACGACGGGTCGTGGATCGGTGCGGGTGACGGGCAGACGCTCACCGGCCTGCTCGACTCGCTCGTCCCCGACTACGATCACGCCCTCACCGTCGGCTTCGACGATGCCCGCCTCCCGACTGTCGTTATCGGCGACGCCGACTCGGCCGGCGACGTGGTGGCTACTCTCCCCGACGCCGAGGCGGACTTGGACCCCGTTCTCGACGCCGTGGCCGACCTCGAACCCCGCGTCACGCTCGAATCGCTCGTCGAACGGGCGAAAGCCTCGCCGCTGGCGGAGCGCTCCGGAGCCATCGCCACCTTCACCGGGCGGGTCCGGGTAAAAGACGCCGAAGACGACGCTCGGACCACGCAACTGGAGTTCGAGAAGTACGAGGGCGTCGCCGCCGACCGGATGCGCGCCATCCGCTCCGAACTGGAGGCACGCGAGGGCGTCTTCGAGGTGCTCATGCACCACCGCACCGGCGTCATCCGCGAGGGCGAGGACATCGTGTTCGTCGTCGTTCTCGCCGGGCACCGCGCGGAAGCCTTCCGGACCGTCGAAGACGGCATCAACCGCCTCAAAGACGAGGTGCCCATCTTCAAGAAGGAGTCGACGACCGAGGAGGAGTTCTGGATCCACGAGCAGCCCTGACACGACGAGCCCCGACGGACCGCTCCCTGCTCTGGACTGCGCCCCGCGCCGCGTATTCTCCCCCCGAACCGACGACGAAATGCCGCTGAAACCCCGATTTCGACTCGAAAATACGGCGACTCTACCGGCATTGATTCTATAATTTAGTATAGGAAACAAAGTCTCAAAATGCTTCGTGAAACGTTTCAAGGCTTCGTAAAACGTCTTGAATGTTTCGCGAAACCCGGCGAAATCGATAAAACCGCCCGAACTGCTCCGAACGTTCCTCCCTTTATAACATCCTCCGGGCTATACGGAGAATCGAGGCGACAACAAATGAGCGCAACCGCAGACCCCTCCACCGAGACCGACGACAGTGCGTCCAAAGAGGAGCGCCTGAAGGAGTACCTGCTCTCGAAGGCGCAGGACGGTGAACTCTACTTCAAGAGCAAGTTCATCGCGGACGAGGTCGGTCTCTCGCCCAAAGAGATCGGCGCCCTGATGGTCAAGCTTCGCGACTCCGCGACCGAGCTCTCCGTCGAGAAGTGGTCGTACACGAGTGCGACCACGTGGCGCATCGAACCCGCATAACCCGGTCGCCGCTGGTCCCCGCCGCGCGCACCGCAATCCGCTTCACGGGATTTATACCGCTGAGCGACGTACCGAATACTGATGGACGGAGCCGACGGACCGCCGTCTGACGCCCTCGACGCGGTGTTTTACGTCCGCGAGACCGAGCGCGACGGCGACCGGTTTCGGTACTACGGCGAGCCGCTCGTGCCACGCAGTGCGCTGGCCGACGAGCTTCGGGAGCCGTTCCGGCGGGCCGGCTACCGGCTCGATCTCGAAGCGGGGCGAGAGCCCTACGAGACGACCGTCGTTGCAACGCCCGCCGACGGGCGGATCGACGGAATTCCGTGGACGAACCTCGCCCTCTTCGTCGCGACGATTCTCTCCACGCTCCTCGTGGGCGCCGTAGCGTGGTACTACATTCCGCCGGCTGACCTCGCGGCGAACCCCCTCCTCGCACTGCGGGCGTGGCCCTTCACCGCCGCCGTCCTCGGCGTCCTCACGGCGCACGAACTCGGCCACTACCTCGCCGGCCGCTACCACGGCGTCGACGTCTCCCTGCCCTACCTCATTCCCTTCGTCGTCCCCTTCGGGACGCTCGGGGCGATCATCCGTATGCGCGGGACGATGCCCGACCGCAAGACGCTGTTCGACATCGGCGTCGCCGGGCCGCTGTCGGGGCTCGTGGCAACCGTCGTCGTGACCGCCATCGGGCTCTCGCTCGACCCTATGACGATTCCCGCACGCGTCGTCGACTCGCCCGGGCAGATCATCATCTTCAACAACCCGCCGTTGCTCGACCTGATCGCGACGGCGCTCGGCCAGCCCACCAGCTACGCCGACCCCACGAAGACCGTCCACCCCGTCATCATCGGTGGGTGGGTGGGCATGTTCTTCACCGTCCTCAACCTGCTCCCGGTCGGCCAACTCGACGGGGGGCACATGGTGCGGGCGATGCTCGGTCGCCGGCAGGAGACCGTCGCGTCGCTCGTACCGCTCGCCCTGTTCGGCCTCGCGGCCTACCTCTACTACGTCCGCAATCTCGCGTTCAACGAGTCGGTCGGACTGTGGGCCGTCTGGGGGCTGTTCGCCACCATCATCGCGTACAACGGCCCCGCCGACCCCGCCGACGAGACGCCACTCGGCTGGAAGCGCCAGTTCGTCGGCCTCGTCACCTTCGTGCTCGGCGCGCTCTGTTTCCTGCTCGTCCCCATCCAACTGCTGGGCTAGTGGGTGTAGCCCCGGTCGGGGAGCGACTCGCCGTCCGCGAGCACCTCGCCGTCCGTCACCGTCCCGATTCTGGTGAGCGACACGTCCACCGCGTCGCGCACCTCGTCGACCGCCGTCGGCGACGCGGTGAAGACGAGTTCGAAGTCCTCGCCGAAGTACGCCGAGAGGTCGCGTCGCTCCGTCTCGTCGGCGGCCACGGCGTCGACGCTCGGGTCGACCGGGAGGCGGCTCCACTCGATCCGGAAGCCGCAGTCGCTCGCGGCTGCGAGCTGGTGCAGCGAGCGCGCGAGGCCGTCCGAGGAGTCCATCATCGCGGTGGCGACGGGCGCCAATTGCTGGCCAGCCGCGACCCGCGGCTCGAACTGGAAGAGGTCGTTGCCCCGCTCGGCGTTGCCGCGCTCGAACTCGCGGACGGCCGCGCCCGTCCGCCCGAGCGTCCCGGTGACGTAGACGGCCTCGCCCGGTGACGCCCCCGAGCGGTAGACGGGATCGTCGGTTCGTCCGACGACGGTGCCGGCGACGGTGAACTCGTCGTGGTTGTCGAGGTCACCGCCGACGTACTCGGCACCGGTTAGGTCGCACACGTCGCTCGCGCCGTCGACGAACGCCCGTATCTCCGCGGGATCGAACGTCGGTGCGCCGTAGGCAGCGACGGCCGCCGTGGCCGCCCCGCCCATCGCCGCCACGTCCGAGAGCGACGCGCCGATGGTTCGCCAGCCCGCCGTGTACCGGGTCGTCCCCGGCGGGAAGTCCGTCCGCTCGTGGAGCATGTCGGTCGTCACCACCAGCCCGTCGATCACCGCCGCGTCGTCGCCCGCCGAACTGAGTTCGTCGGCGAGCATCCCCAGCGCGCTCCGTTCGTCCATGGACGTGGTTCGCGGTGGCCGCGTAAAAAGGCCCGACGAGTCACGGTGAGTCGGAGGCTTAATCCGTCGCCTCCCCCTCCGCAGACATATGGCAGGCGGACGGATTCGAGCGACGATACTCGGATTCGCCGCCGCGCTCGTCGTCTTCGCCATCCTCTTCTCGCTCGCGGGCGTCGACGACCTCCTCGCACAGCTCGCGAACGCCGACCTCCGCCTCGTGGCGCTGGTCTTTCTCGTGACGCTCGGCTGGCTGGCGGCGTGGGGCTTCTCGCTCCGGACCGTCCTCGACGTGCTCGGCGTCTCGCTGTCGGTCCCGCAGGCCTTCCTCGTGTTCACCGGCGCGATGTTCGCGAACAACGTCACGCCGTTCGGACAGGCCGGCGGCGAACCCATCACCGCCCTCCTCATCTCGCGCGTGGCCGATACCGAGTACGAGAAGGGCCTCGCCGCCATCGCCAGCGTCGACACGCTCAACTTCGTCCCCTCTATCACCATCGCCGTCATCGGCGTCGGCTACTTCGTCACCGAAGTCACGCTGGGCACGAACCGCCGCCTCGAACTCGCGCTGGTGGCAGTGGCGGCCCTCGCCATCGGCGTCCCCGCACTCGTCTACCTCGGGTGGCAGCGCCGATACCAGCTCGAATCGCGGGTCGTGGGCGTCGTGACGCCGCTCATCCGTCGGGTAGCGACCCACCTCCCCCGCGTTCCCGTCCCGACCGTCGGCGGCATCGAACGCCGAATCAACGGCTTCTTCCGCGCCATCGAGCGGGTGGCGACCAACCCTCGCGGCCTCGCGCTCGCACTCGGGCTGTCCGCTATCGGCTGGTTCTGCCAGATGCTCGGCCTCTGGCTCGCCTTCCGCGCCATCGGGACGCCGATCCCACTCTCCGTCGCGCTCTTCGTGGTCCCCATCGGCGCCATCGCGGGCGTGACGCCGCTCCCCGGTGGTGCCGGGGGCATCGAGAGCGTCCTCGTCGTCCTCCTCGTCGCCGCACCGCTCCCGGCGGTCACCGAACCAATCGCGCTCGCCGCAGTCGTCGTGTTCCGGGGCGCGGTCTACTGGACGCCGACGGTGCTCGGCGGGCTCGTGACGGGCGTCGTCGGCCTTCGCTCCCGCGGCTCGCGCACCTAATACGATGGGTTTAAACGCCGTCCGCGGGAACCCTGCGCCAATGGTAACCCTCTACGACGTGCCGGCGGACGCGCTCATCGAGGAGCTCGCGACCCGGCTCGAGGACCGCATCGACGCGCCCGACTGGGCGAACTACACCAAGACCGGCGTCAGCAAGGAACTCCCGCCACAGCAGGACGACTTCTGGTCGGTTCGCGCGGCCAGCCTCCTGCGGAAAGTCGCCGTCGACGGCCCCGTCGGCGTCGACCGCCTCTCCACGGCCTACGGCGACCGCAATCAGGGCTCGACCCGCTACCGCGTCGCCGCCCCCCACGCCGACGCCGGGAGCAAGAAGATCATCCGCACGATCCTCCAGCAGCTGGAAGAGGCGGACCTCGTCTCCACCGCACAGGGTGAGGGTCGCGTCGTCACGCCCGCCGGACAGAGCCTCCTCGACGAGGTGGCCGCCGACGTACTCGACGAGCTCGACCGCCCCGAACTCGAGAAGTACGCGTAGATCCGGGCCGCTCCGAGGTGGTCGTTCCGACCACTTCGGTCTCCGAAATCGTTTTCACCGTTTCGACGGCTATTCGTATTCATGAGTGGGAACCCCGACGACGACCGACTGGAGGAGCTTCGCCAGCAGAAGATGCAGGAACTGAAAGAGCAGGCCCAAGAAGGTGGCGCTGGCGGTGACCGCGGCGAGGCACAGCAGGCCGCCCGCGAACAGGCAGAGGCCCAGAAACAGGCGCTCCTGAAACAGCACCTCACCGACGGCGCGCGCCAGCGGCTCAACGCCGTCCAGATGTCGAAACCCGAGGTGGCCGAACAGGTCGAACAGCAGGTCGTCGCCCTCGCCCGCAGCGGCCGCATTCAGGACCGCATCGACGAGGAGCAGATGCGAAAACTGCTGAAGGAACTCACCCCGGACAAGAGCTTCGACATCCGTCGGCGCTGAATGGACGCCGCCCTCCTCTACAGCGGCGGCAAGGACTCCACGCTCGCGGCGCTCTTGCTCGACCGGTTCTACGACGTGACCCTCGTCACCGGCACCTTCGGGGTCACGGACGACTGGCGGCACGCCGAACGGGCCGCCGAGCGCCTCGACTACCCCTTTTCACGCCTCGACCTCGACCCGACCGTCGCCGCCGACGCCGTCGACCGGATGCTCGACGACGGCTACCCCCGAAACGGCATCCAGCAGGTCCACGAACACGCGCTCGAACGCGCCGCCGACCTCGACGTCACCGCCGTCGCCGACGGGACCCGCCGCGACGACCGCACGCCGACGATTCCACGGTCGACTGCCCAGAGCCTCGAAGACCGTCACGGCGTCGACTACCTCGCCCCGCTCGCCGGCTTCGGCCGCGGGGCCGTCGACCGCCTCGTCGACGCCACGCTCGACGTGGAGACGGGGCCGAGTGCGACCGTCCCGCGGGCCGATTACGAGGCCGAGTTGCGGACGCTGCTGGTCGAGCGCGGCGAGGCCGTCGACAGCGTGTTCCCGCCACACGACCAGACGCACGTCCGCGGCGTCGTCAGTGATCCGTCGGACGACGCTCTTTCCCGTCGTCCGTCGGACGACGCCCCCGACACGCCGAAGTAACTGGACGCGAAAGCGGCGCCATGGACCTCATCGAGGCGCTGTCGGCCGACGCGCCCCTCGTCTGCGTCGTCGGCGCCGGCGGCAAGAAGACGACGCTGTACGCGCTCGCCAACCAGCTCGACCGCGCGGTCGTCACCGCGACCGTCCGCATCCCCATCTTCGACGAGCAGGTCGCGGCCGTCCGCGTCACCCGTGACCCCGTCGGTGCCCTCCGCGACAACGACGACTGGCCGCTCGGTCTCGTCCCCGAGCAGGAGCGCGACGACCGCTACCTCGGGTACGACCGCGAGACGGTCACCGCCATCCGCGCGACGCCCGGCCACGGTCCGGTGCTGGTCAAGGCCGACGGCGCGCGCACCCGGCTCCTGAAGGCGCCAGACGAGCGCGAGCCACAGATCCCCGCCACCGCGGACACCGTGATACCCGTCGCCAGCGCGCGCGTCGTCGGGAAACCGCTCGACGACGACCACGTCCACCGGCCCGAGCGCGTCGCGGCACTCACCGGGCTGGACCTCGGCGATCCCATCCGCCCGGAGGACGTGGCCGCCGTCCTCGCCAGCCGACAGGGCGGCCGCAAGCGCGCCCCGCCGAGCGCGACGGTCGTGCCCCTGATCAACATGGTCGACGACGACGAACTGGCGGCGACGGGACGGGAAATCGCCGACGCGATCCACGACCGTGCCGACGTACCGCGGGTCGTCCTCGCGCGGATGATCGAGCCGACGGTCGTCGACGTGGTCTAATCCAGCCGCTCCGCCGCGTCCGCGAAATCCGTCTTGGTGTTGCAGTTCTCGAACGTGTCCGGGTGGCCGTGCGCGCGCACCTCCTCGGCGTCGACGACGACGAAATCGAGGTCGAACAGCGGCGCGACGATGCGCGCCTCTCCCGCGTCCAGCGCCGCCTCGCAGGCGTCGGCCATCGCCGCCGCGCGGTAGACGGCGTGGGTCGTCTCGAACCACTGGTCCGGGCGCGGGACGGCGGCGTCGTGGCCCTCGGCCCGGTCGAACAGGTAGTCCACGAACTCGGCGTCGACGAAGGGCATGTCGCAGGCGACGACGAAGGCGTACTCTCCCGCCACCGCTCGGAGCCCCGTCGCCATCCCCGCCATCGGCCCCTCGTCGGGGTAGTCGTCCTCCGCGAACGTGACGGGGACGGCGGCGCCCGCGAGGGCGTCTTCGATGGCCGACACCTGTGCAGCGCGGCAGTTGACCACGACGGCGTCGACGACGGGTGCGACCCGGTCGACCACCCGCCGGATCATCGGCGTGCCCGCGAGGTCGGCCACCGCTTTGTCTTCGTCGCCGAACCGCGTCGACCGACCGCCGGCGAGCACGACGGCAGTGCGCTCGGACATGGCGACGGCTACACGCCCCACCTTTTTACGTCGTCGGGTCGCTCCGTGCGATCACTCCACGCCGCGCCACAGATCACCGACGACCCGCGCGGCGGTCAGCGCCGCCACACGCCGTTCCCCGAACGCCTTCCGGGCGCTGGCGACGGCGTCGGGGTCGGGATCGAACGACACGCCCGGATACGTCACGCCCGCGAGGACGAGTGGCGTCGCCGGCGCGGTCGGGACGCCCTCCCCGCCGTCGAGCGGATCGGGACCGAGGACGCGCTCGACCCGTTCGGGGTCGCTCGCGCCGCTCCCCACGGCCTGCACCAGCGCGACGATGCGGCGGACCATGTGTCGCGCGAACCCGCCGGCCGCGAACGTGAGCACGAGGAAGTCGCCGTCGCGAAGGTACTGGGTTTCGAGTTCCCGAACCGTCCCCTCGTCGTCCGTGGTGAGGTTGTGGAAGTCGTGCTCGCCGGCGAGCGCTTCGAGCGCCTCGCGGACGCGTCCGTCGTCACAGTCCGGGGCGTAGAGGTGGTAGCGGTAGATCCGCCGGGTCGCGTCGAGCGTGGCGTGGAAGTCGGCGGACACGTCGGCGCTGGCCCACGCTCGGATGGAGCCGGGGAGTGCCCCGTTCAGCGCGGCGGGCGTGAGCCAGTCCGGCGCCTCGAAGGCGACGGTCTGGGCCAGCGCCGAGACGCCCGCGTCGGTGCGCCCGGCGGCGGCGTAGTCCGGCGGCGTGTCACCGTCGCCGCCGAGGACGCCCAGTTCGCGCAGTGCATCGAGTAGTGTGTCCTCGACGGTCGGCACGTCGGGCTGGCGCTGGAAGCCCGAGTAGGGTCGGCCGTCGTACGCGATGCGGAAGGCGCGCATCACGCGGAGATGGGGCCGCCCGGCGGGTAAAAGGCGACGGTCGGCTCAGGCCGGGACGGCCGCGGACTCGACGACGGATGGGACGTTCTGCGGTGCGCCGTTTCTCAGGCGAAGTCGGCGTAGGTCGGCCGCTCCCGGTCGCCCGGGAAGTCGTCGACGGGCGCCGTCGTCTGGTCGCCGCTCGCCATCTCCTTGATCGTCACCTCGTCGTTTTCCAGGTCGCGTTCGCCCACGATGACGACCGTCTCGGCGTTGACGCCGTCGGCGTAGGACATCTGCGCGCCGAAGCTCCGCCCCGCGAGGTCCGTCTCGACGACGTGCCCCCGGTCGCGGAGATCACGCGCCACCCGCGCTGCCGTCGCCCGCGTGTCGCCCACCGAGAGGACGTAGTAATCGGTCGATAGCGCCTCCTCGGGCCAGACGCCCGCCCGCTGGAGGAGCAAGGAGAGCGTGGCGTGGCCGGGCGCGACGCCGACGGCGGGGGTGGGCTGCCCACCGTAGCTCTCGATCAGGTCGTCGTATCGCCCACCGCCGAAGACGGCCCGGGACACCTCGCCCTGCGTGTCGAAGCACTCGAAGACGGTGCCGGTGTAGTAGTCGAGGCCGCGGGCCGTCTCCAGCGAGACGGTGCAGTAGTCGCGGACGCCGAAGTCGTCGGCGGCGGCGAGGACGTTCTGGAGGTTCCCGACCGCGTCGGCCACCTCGTCGGTGCCCGCGAAGTCCGTCAGGTCGCTCAGGTCGTCGGTCGCCAGCAGGTCGTCGAACTGCTCCGCCTGCTCGTACGAGAGGCCGGCCTCGTGGAGCAGGTCGTAGTACTGCGCCGGATCGATCTTCGCCGACTTGTCGACGGCACGGATCGCGTCCCTGACGCTCACGTCGGCGTCGAACGCCCGCAGGAGGCCGCCGAGGATGTCGCGGTGGGAGACGCGGAACTCGAAGTCAGCCCCCTCTAGCCCGAGCGCCGTCAGGGCGTCCGCGGCGTACGCGAGAATCTCGGCGTCGGCTTCGGGCTCCGCCGACCCGAACACGTCGACGTTGGTCTGGTAGAACTCGCGAAAGCGCCCCTGCTGGACCTGTTCGTACCGCCAGAACGGCCGGGTCGACATCCACTTGATCGGCTTCTGTAACTCCTGCCCTTTCGCCACGACCATCCGCGCCACCGTCGGCGTCAACTCCGGCGTCATGGCGACGTGCCGGCCACCCTTGTCCTCGAAGGCGTACAGCTCCTCGACGATTTCGTCGCCGCTCTTGTCCGTGTAGAGGTCGACGGCCTCCAGCGCCGGCGTCCCGATTTCGCGGAAGCCGTACTGGCGGGCCGTCTCCTCTAACACGTCCGCCACGGCCCGCCGGGCGGCCATCTCCTCGGGGTAGAAGTCGCGGAACCCCTTGAGTCGGTCGTACATGCCGCGTGGTTGGCGAAGGCCGCGCTTGAAACCTGCCCTTTCGGTATCGGAAGCGGAAGCCCTTGCTCCCTCACGGAGGTTGAGACGCCCCCACGGCGATTCGCCCGGTATGTCCCTCGCCTCCGCGTTCACCTCGGCCATTCTGCCCATTGTCTCCGTTATGGCCCTAGGCTATCTCCTCGCGTCCGTCCTCGACGTGGCGGTCGACCCCCTGAACACCGTCGCGCTCTACCTCTTTCTCCCCGCGCTCATCTTCCACAGCATCGTCACGACGACGCTCAGCGGCGCGACGGTCGCCCGCATCTTCGTCGGCGTCGGCCTCTTCGTCGTCGCCACGATGGGCGTCACCGAACTCCTCGACCGTCTGCTGGGCGTCCCCGAACCCTACCGGAGCGCGGACGTGCTCGCCGGGGCGCTCCCCAACGCCGGCTTCTACGGCATCCCGCTCGCCGAGTTCGCCTTCGGCGACGTGGGCCGCACCACCGCGGTCATCTACATCACCGCGCAGGCGTTCCTGATGTACACGCTCGGCGTCTACGTCGCCTCCCGCGGCGGCGGCGAGGCGGGTATCGGCGCCGTGAAGGAGATCTTTCGCCTCCCGCTCGTCTACGCCATCCTCGCCGCCGGCGTCGTCCGCTTCCTCGGCGTCGCGCCCCCCACCGACGGCACCTTCATGTCGACCACCCGCCTCGTCGGCGACGCCTCCATCCCGCTGATGCTCGTCATCGTCGGCATCCAGCTGTCCGGGCTGGAGTACGGCAACGTCCGCCGGGTGATCCGCCCGTCGGCCGTCAAACTCGTTCTCGCGCCGCTCGCGGGCCTCGCCGTCGCGCTCGGCCTCGGGAAGTTCGGCGACCCCGCCGTCGCCCGCGTGTTCGTCCTGCTCTGTGCGACGCCCGTCGCGCTCATCCCCCTCGCGCTCACCCTCTCCTACAGCGACGTGGACGCGCGCGAAGGGCTCTCCGCGTCGGAGTACCTCACCATGACGATCTTCGTGACGACCGTCGCGAGCGTGCCCGTGCTGACCGTCCTGATCACGCTGCTCCGGAACGGCGCCGTGCTCTGACGGGTGAACGTTTTTGCCCACCCGGTCGCGTTCTACGACCATGGCTACGTCGAGGGCGACCGTCCGCGGGTCGATCAGGGGTATGGGCCAGCGAGCCAATCCGGCCTTCGCCGTCGGTGCCGTCGCCGTCCCCGTCGCCGCCCTCGTCTACGCGCTCCTTTTCGCGCCCGTCGTCCACCACATCTACGTCCACGTGATGGCCGGGGTGCTGTGGACGGGCATCGACCTCTTCATGGCCATCGTCATCGGCCCCGTCCTCGGCGGCCTGTCCGTCGAGGAACGCGCCAGCGTCTTCCAGCGTTTCACGCCGAAGATGACCTTCCTCATGCCGTCGCTCGCGCTGGTCACTATCGTCGGCGGCGTCACGCTCGCGGAGCGGCTGGGGGTCTTCCCCCACGCCCAGCCGTGGATCGCGCTTCTCACCCTCGCGACGACCGTCCCCGCACTCCTCCTCATCGGCTGGCAGTTCGACGCGCTCGACGACCCCCGGTGGCTGGCCGCGTTCGCCATCGCCCTCCTCGGCGGCGGCGCGTACCTCGCCGTCACCGCCGACGCCTTCGGCATGACCTCGCCCACCGTCCTCCTCGCGCTCGCCATCGTCACCGTCCTCTCGGTCCTCGGATTCGGCGTCTTGCTTCCCGGCGAGGTGCGCATCTACCGCCAGCTGGCGTCGGGTGATCCCGATCCGAACGTGATCAGCCGGATCGGGATGCGAAACGCCCGACTGAGCGGGCTGCAGGGGCTCTTCCAGCTCGCCATCGTCGTCGTGATGGTGTACCTGCGGTGGCCGGCGGCGTAGCGACGCGCCCGCGGCACGTCACCCCGTGATCGCCGAGCGCCCCGCGGCCACGACGAACAGGACACCGACGCCGATCAGGAGGAACGGCTTGTTGGAGCCCTCGCGCTGGAGATACCCCTTCCCCGGCGCGTCGGTCGGGACGTACACCGTCACGGTGGCGCCCGACTCGTACCCCTCCAGCTCGGCTCTGGCGGCGCTCTCGGTGCCGAACTCGTGTGCGAGCGTCCCGGGGTACACGTTCGAGGAAGTGTACGTCTCCCCCTCGTAGGTGTACTCGAACGTCGCCTGCGGCGTGTAGGAGACGCCCTTGGTCGAGTGTTTCTCGATGGACGTGGACGTGATGGTCCCCTCGACCCTCTCCGCGGAGGAGAGCGCCGCCGACTGCGTGGTGTAGCTGTACGCGCCGAACCCAATCGACGCGAGACCGATCAACAACGTGAGGGCGATGCCGACTCGCCCGGAGGGCCCGTTGATCTCCATGCTCGACGGACCCGCGTCGACCCTGTTAAATATGGGTCCAGCGCTTCTCGCTCGGCAGCCAGCCACCCGCGACGAACGGGAAACCGTTTTGCCGGCGCGCACCCCCGCTCTCCCCATGTACGTCGACCTCGGCAACGCGCTCGACGCCGAACCGCGCCTCACGCGCGAGGCGCTCGACCGACTGGACGAGCGCGTCGCCGGCGCCCACGAACGCATCGCTCGCGGCCGCGCCGACGCCGACCACGGCTACGCGGCGCTGAACCTCCCCGACACCGCCGACCCCGACGCCGTCCGCGCGGCGGTCGAGCCCTTCGACGACCCCGACGCCGTGCTGACGGTCGGCATCGGCGGGAGCGCCCTCGGCGCCGCGACGCTCGTCGAGGCGCTGGGCGGAGGACTCGACCACCACGTCCTCGACAACGTCGACCCCGCGCACGTCGACGCCCTCCTCGATTCGCTCCCCCTCGACGACACCGTCGTCCACGTCGTCTCCCGCTCCGGAACGACGGCCGAGACGCTGGCGAACTTCCTCGTCGTCCGCGACGCGATGGATCGGGCGGGCGTCGACTGGACCGAGCGGACGCTGGTCACGACGGGCGAGGCGGGCAACCTCCGGAACCTCGCGGAGCGCCACGACCTGCCCGCCCTCGACGTGCCCGCGGGCGTCCCCGGCCG
>Ga0207733_100179_pt1 | contig 59664 bp, 61 predicted proteins | sample A23P3SouthBayCA_FD_187735 | JGI IMG/M metagenome (GOLD analysis project Ga0207733, IMG submission 187735) | Aerobic enrichment media microbial communities from Eden Landing Ponds, California, USA - A23 P3 (SPAdes) | ecosystem: Environmental > Aquatic > Marine > Unclassified | place: Emeryville...
GTGACCATCCCGACGGCCTGGTCGCTGCCGCGGTCGAGGAGCTGCGTGACCGTCGCCGGGTTGATGTCGACGCAGACGGTCCGGGTCGTCGAGGGGAGGCAGTTGCCCACCGCGACGGAGTGCAGTAGCGTCGCGAGCATGAGCACGAGGTCCGCGCGGTGGGCCTGCTCGCGGATAGCGTTCTGGGCCTCGATGGCGTCGGTGATCGTCTCGGGCAGGGGTCCGTCGTCGCGGATCGAGCCCGCGATGACGTAGGGGACGTCGTTGGTCTCGCACTCGTACATGACGCCGGAGTCGACGGTGCCGTCCGCGACGGCCTCGTCGATCCCCCCGGCGCGGATGATCTCGCTGATGGTGTAGATGTGGTGCTTGTGGCCCTTCCGCGGGTGGTCCAGGCTCTCGGTGTCCATGCCCAGGGACGTCCCGTAGAGGTCCCGCTCGAGGTCGTGGACGGCGAAGCCGTTGCCACACGAGAGCATGTCGACGTAGCCCTCGCGGACGAGGCGGGCCATGTCCTCGCGGGCGCCCGAGTGGATCAGCGCGGGCCCACAGACCGCGAGGACCTCCCCGCCCTCGCGCTTGGTCTCCTCGATGGCCTCCGCGATGGAGGCGATGGTCGACTCGCTCGGGCGTTCCGAGGAGACGCCACCCTGCATGAACCCGAAGGCGCCCTCCGTCCCACGAGGGCGCTCGGGCGGGCGCACGCGGATCCCGGTCTCGCCGGTGACCACGAGGTCGCCCTCCTCGATTGCGTTGAGGACCTTGGTGAAGGCCCGGGGGGTCTCGCCGTCCGAGACCACGACGGCACAGTCCATCTCGATGTCCTCGACGGTGAGCCACTCGCCGTCGATCCTGACGTCGGTCGGGTGGTTCGTCGTCGAGTAAAAGCCCTCGGGGACGACCTGGTCGTCCGGCGCGGGGACGAGGTCGGCATCGCGCGGGTCGGAGGGGTTGGCGCCGTTCTGGTGGAGTTCGTGGACGATCGACTGGAGCGTCTCCTCGTCGGGTGCCTCGACCAGCAGGCGCGCGTAGGAGTGTGCGGTCTCGTGGCGACCGATGGTGAACTCTTCGACCTCGAAGGACCCGCCCATGTCCATGATGATGCCCATGGCCGTACCCATCATCCCGGAGTCGATGATGTGGCCCTCGAGTTCGACCTCGCGCGAGACGGTCATGCACGCGAGAACGTGAGGCGGGCCTATACCGGTTATGGGTTTGGCGCGGGTCCCCACGGTAATGAAAACGGCTTTCAGACTGACGCGAGCCCTGGGGCACATGTCGGAGGGACGGACGACCGTGCCGCTGAGCCGGCCGCTCGGCCGGGTCGGACTGGATCGTCTCGCGAGCGCGCTGCCGGGCGCACGAACCCCCCTGGTCGGCTACGCACTCCTCGTGGTGATCGTCGAACTCGGCGTCCTCCAGGGAGCGCGGTTCCTCACGGGCCATGGCCTCTCGATCGTCGAAAATCCGCTCTGGCTGCTCCGGCAGCCGACCCTGATCGGGGCCGCGCTCGCGACGGGACACCTCCACCGCCGGTACGACCGGGCCGTCGCGGAGACGAACCTCCTGGACCGCGCCGAGAACCCGGCCGCCTTCCGCCGACTCGTCTCGCCGCGCCTGACCGGGACCGTCGTCGTCGTGGGCCTCGCCTTTACGCTCGCCAACGCGGTCGCAGTCATCGGAATCTCGCAGTTGTACGGCCAGGGCGGTCTCGCGGACGTCCTCCAGTTCCTCGTGGTGATCCCGTTCGGCTACGTGCCCGTCCTCGCGGCGTTCCTCGCGACCTACGCGTCCGTCGAGGTCGCGCTCCCGCGGCGGATCTTGCGCTCGAACGTGCCGCTGTACTACCTCGACCCGGAGAACCTCGGCGGGATGCGGCCCGTCGGCGAACTGCTCAAGCTGGCCTACTACTACCTGCTCTCCGGCCTGGTGATCAACGCCGTCGCGCTCTACGGCCCGTACATCCTCGACGGCGTCCTGTCGTTTACCGCGGCCACCCCGCCCGGGCTCGTGGCGAACGCCGGCTTCACCGCCGTCTGGGCGGCCTCCGTCGGGACGATGCTCTACGGGATTCACACCCTCCATCGCTTCATGCGCCGCCAGAAGCGCGAGAAACTCCAGCGCCTCGACGCCCAGGCCCGCGAGTGCGTCGAGGACCCCTGGGACGTCGAGCGCTTCGAGGTGCCCGACGAGGCCGCCGAGACCTACGACGACGTCCGCGCCCGGATGGAGCGCGTCTCGGCCACCCGCGAGTACCCGGCCACGTTCACGATGTGGGCCCAGCTGGCCGTCGGCGTCATGATCCCGAAGGCGGTGCAGATGCTGCTCGCGGCGATCTGAGGAGGCGACGAGCGGGCGGTGGCCCTCAGTCCAGCACCTCTCGGTCCACCGTCCAGTCGCAGTCCGTCGCGTCGCGGAGGCGGTCGTAGAACGCCCGGAGGCCGCCGGACTCGGTCTCCGGCAGGACGTGCAGCCAGACCGTCCCGTCGCGGATCGCGACCCGGAAGACGTCGGTCGTCTCGTCGTCCCGGACGAGGTACAGGGGCATCGGCAGTTCGAGGAAGTCGCCGTGTCTGTAGGGGCCCGAATCGAGGACGGACTCGACGAGGGCCTGCAGGGAGGCGTCGAGCGACGCCGTCGGCTCGAGACCGAACCGCGACCCGCCCTCGTACTCGACGCCGCCCGGTCCCGGGTAGCGGCGCGTCGGGCGCGAGGGGATGTCGAAGGCGGGCTCTGCGGCCATCTCGGGCGTGGCTTCGTCGCGACCCTACAAAAAGCGTCGTGCGATCGCCGACCGGCCCCCCGACCGCCGGTGGAACGCTTATGCGAGGCGGCTGCCAACCCCCGTCCATGTGTGGTCGGTTCAGCCTCTTCGCGCCGGCCGAGGACATAGAGGAGCGCTTCGACGCGACGTTCGACTACCCCCACGAGCCGCGGTACAACGCCGCGCCGGGGCAGGCCTTGCCGGTCGTCACCGACGAGGCACCCGAGCGCATCCAGGCCGCAGAGTGGGGCCTGCTCCCCACCTGGACTGAGGACGACGGGCACGCCTCGATCAACGCCCGGGCGGAGACCCTCACCGAGAAGCCGAGCTTTCGGGACGCCGTCGCGGGCGTGGACACCGCCAGTGAGTCCACCGACGCCGATGCTGCGGCGGGCCGGTGTCTCATCCTCGCGGACGGCTTCTACGAGTGGGGCGAGAACGCGGACGGCGAGCGGCGCCCCTACCGCATCACCCGCGTGGACGACGAGCCGTTCGCGATGGCCGGGCTCTGGACGCGCTGGCGGCCACCCGGGACCCAGACCGACCTCGGCGAGTTCGCCGGGGACGGACCGACCGCCGAACCGTCACTCCGGACGACGTTCACCGTCGTCACGACCGAGGCCAACGACGCCGTCGGACGGATTCACGACCGGATGCCCGTGATACTGGCGCGAGCCGACGAGCGGCAGTGGCTCGCGGCCGACCGGGCGAACGCCGGGGACCTCCTGGTCCCGTGCCCGGCGGCGGACCTGCGCGTCTATCCCGTCTCGCGGGCGGTGAACGACCCGTCCAACGACGTGCCGTCGGTCGTCCAGGAAGTCGAGGCGCCGGGCTGAGCGACGGACGGACGCAGAACGGAAATGGGGTGGCTCGTCAGTAGACGGCGTCGCGAATGTCGTCGGCGAGTGCCTCGAACTGGGCCAGGTACTCACGGCGCTCGGCACGCAGGTCGGCGAGTTCGGCCTCGAAGTCGTCGTAATGGTCCGGCGGGTAGAACGCGGCGGGATCCATCCCCTCGACGTCGCGCGGCAGGTCGAGTTCGAGGACGTCGTCGTGGTACCACTCGATCTCGCCGCGCGCGGCGGCGACGAGGACGTTCACCGACTCCTGGACGCCGACGTCGGCCTGGTCGGGGCCGACGTGGCCCGTGTTGATCACGAAGCACTCGACGTCGTTGGCTTCGATGAGGTCGTAGAAGCGGTTCCCCTCCTCGCCCTCCGGGCCGACGATGAAGGGGTTCGTGCCCACGACGCGGATCGACTCCCCGGCGGCGTCCGGGTCGCCGGCACTCGTCTGGATGGACTCCCCGAGCATGAACGCGACCGCGGCCTGCCGGGGCGTGAGTCGCGCGACCGGGGGCATCAGCGGATTGCGCGTGATGAAAAAGACCTGGTCGACCGAGTCCATGTCGATGTCGTCGGCGGCGCTCTCCAGGCACTCGCGCTGGATGACCGCCCGGCCGTTCGTCGTCAGCGTGTCGTCGTCGAAGTCGACGGTGCCGTCGTCCGCGACGGTCACGTTCTCGAAGACGGCGCTCTCGTGGGTGGCGGCGCGGTAGAGTTGCGGCTGTTCGGCCTCGTCGAGGCCGATCGTCTTGATGTAGAGGCCCTGGCCCTCGCTGCCGGTCACCTGGCCGTCCTCGAGGAGGGCACAGACGTCGTCCTGGAGCATCTCCGCGCCCTCGGGATCGTCGAGCCAGCAGCCGTGACCCGTCAGGGTCGACTTGCCGGTCGCCGACAGGCCGAGGAAGGCCTGGCCGACGGTGGTCAGGTCGCCGTCACGCTCGATTGTGACGCGCTTGCTGCCGGCGTGGATGCCGAGGCCGCCCTGCTGTTTCGCGCGGTACATGTACAGCCGGAGGAACGACTTCTTGGCCTCGCCCGAGTAGTCGCTACCCAGCACGAAGGTCAGGCCCTCGTCGGGCAAGACGCGAATCCGGCGCTGGCGTCCCGCGCCGTCCTCCCAGCCGGGAAGCTGGAGCGTCTGGAAGTCGGGCTCCCCGTCGGCGGGTTCGAGGAGCTTAGCCCAGGCGAGGGCGATGCGGGCGTACTCGACGGGCACGTACAGCCGGCACACGAACGAGGTGTCGGGGTGCCGGCCGACGGTCCGATCGAGACAGAGCAGGTCCCGCTCGCGACCGACCGCGAGTGCCTCCGCGATGGCACCCCAGTCCTCGTCTGTAAACGCGTCGTCGACGAGGTTCTTGGTGCGGTCCGCGCTCCGGGAGCGCTGGTCGCTGACGTAGCTCGGACTGCCGAACTCGGTGGTCGTCTCGTCGTCCGCAGCGAGTTCGCGCAGCCGATCGAAGGACGGATTGTACGTCACGTTGGCCGCGGCCTCGGGATCAGGGAAGTCGTCTGCCAGGCTCGACGCCTCCACCCTCTGCGTGGTCATGTACGAACGACGTCGCCAGCCCGGGGCATAAAGCCACGGAAATGCCGCCGAAGTGACGGAAAATCCATGGTAAAGTATGCGTCATCTACCGTCTTCGATGGAGTGTATTCCCGATTAGTTCGCTTCCACCGTGCTCGGTCCGGTAGTCCGTCCGCTCTCCTCGGCCCCATAAATCCGCCCATACAGGGCGCTCGCCCGATTATTCCCTTGTGGACACGATACGGAACGATTGGTACAGGTGCGAACAGTGCACACACCTATCACGCAACATTTACGACGGATTTCGGATACGTAAATTCGTCTGCTAGCAGGGCCGCAACGCCCCAATTAATTCTTTCGTGTGTAGTAATTTGGTCCTGTAGAGAACGGGCATGGCCGGAAATCGGGCCCTTACTGGGACGCCGAGCTGGCCGTGAGTCGTGCGACCACACACCCACCTTTTTCCTCCGGACGCCCGAAGCCGCTCCATGGATCGGCAACGCATCTTTCTCCTCCTGTTCATCGCGGTCCTGGTAATCCTGTCAGTCCTCTTCGTCCTGCCTTTCCTGGATTACTTTTTGCTGGCCGTGATCCTCGCGTACGTCCTCTGGCCCGTCCAGCAGCGCCTGGAACGAATCACGGGCCCGACCGTCGCGGCCGCGAGCATCGTCCTCGCCACGGCGGTGGTCGTCGTCGTGCCGGCCCTCTTCGTGGTTCGGACGACGTTTTTCGAGGGGCGCCGACTCCTCGAGCAGATTCGGGCGGGCGAGGTCACGTTCGCCTCCGTGGAATCGTCCGTCCTGGAACTGACCGGCATGCGTCTCGACCTCTCGGGGCTCCTGCAGCGAGCGGTCGATGACGTCGGCATCGGCGCCTTCGGCGACGTCGTCTCGCTGGTCGGGACCCTGGCCCACGTCGCCATCGGCGTCGGACTGACGCTCTTTCTCCTGTATTACTTCCTCAAGGACGGGGAGTCCTTCGTCGCCTGGCTCCGGGACGTCCTCCCGCTCTCCGAGGACGGCGTCGAGGACCTGTTCACGGCCATCGACGACATCACCTGGGCCGTCCTGGCCGGCCACGTGTTCGTCGCCATCGTTCAGGGGATCCTCGCTGGCCTCGGCCTGTGGGCGACCGGGGTCCCCAACAGCGCCTTCTGGACGGTCGTGATGGTCGTCCTCGCCCTCTTGCCGATCATCGGCTCGTTCATGGTCTGGGGCCCCGCCGTCATCTGGCTGTTCGTCACGGGCTCGCCGGTACCCGCGGTCGCCTTGCTGATCTACGGCACCGTTATCGTCGGCATCTCCGACGACTACCTCCGGCCGATCGTCGTGGATCGCTACGCCGAGGTGAACCCCGCAGTCATCATCATCGGCGTCCTCGGGGGCATCTACGTCATCGGCTTCATGGGCATCTTCGTGGGGCCCGTGATCATCGGGTCGCTCCGCGCGGCACTGACCGTCTACGACAACGAGTTCGTCGAGAAGGCGTGAGGAAAGGGATCACGACCGCGCGCCCGTCCGGCGCAACGTCAGCGGGGCGTCACAGCACGAGGACCGGTACTCCTCGTGTCGTCGGACGAGTTTGCAGTCCCGGTAGCGACGGGCGACCACCTCGTCGCACGCCCCGCAGTCCAGGACGTACCTGGGCTCGGCGAACCGCTCGCACCGGACGGTCGTGTCGAGTGCAGCGGCCCGCTCCCGGAAGGCTTCCCCGTGGCCCGTCGCCCCGAAACGCTGGAACTGCTCGACGTGGATCAGTTCGTGCCGGAGGGTGCGCGCCCACGCCGAGCGGTCGAACTCGTCGGCGGCGCCCCAGGTCAGCCTGACCGTACAGTCCGGCGGGGAGGTGCCCGCGCCGGCCTCGCGAGACGTCCAGTCGAGCGGTTCGCCGACGGAGGCGCCCCGGACGCGCGGGTGGAGCACCGCGGCGGCGCGCCGCTTCGCCCGCGTCGAGACTTCCCAGTCGACGCGGTCGAGGGTGAGATCCAGCGCCGTCAGTGCGACGATCCGGCGCGCATAGGCGCGCGACCACGCGACCAGGTCCTCGTGAGACGCAATCGCGCCAAAGGCCGGAACGCGCGCGTCCCCTGCCGGACAGTCCGGAAGCGTCGTCACGCCCACCACCCCAGACTACGCGCTGGCATTCGGCCGAGCGTTCCGTAGCAATGGCCTTCCCTGTTCGGGTTCCGGGCAGCGGACGCGTCGCTCGTCGCGATGAATTTAGGGTACGTCTGGCCACTCCAAGTGAGGCAATCGCTCGCGCTTCGTCCGGGCGACGTCCGGCGATCCACCCTCGAGTGGTCACTCGGCGAGGATGTCGAGGACACCCGCAGCGAGGCCACCCGCGATGGCGTAGGTGGCGACCTCGCCGGGAATGTTGACCTCCGGATCGCCGTACGGCGGCAGGCAGGCCACTTCGAGGTCGGAGTGAGTCGCCCGCACGAGCGGTGCGAGCCCCGACCGACGCCGCAGTGTGTCGGCGACAGATGCGTCCATACTACCACCTGACGACGGGATGTGCACCGTCTTAAAACCACAGCCCTCGGTAACGCAGTCCTACCCCTGACCCGACGTCGCCGGTCAACCACCCGACACGCCGGGTCGAGTCACCGCCCGGAACCCCGCCGACCACCGTGAGCAAAGCGACTCCCCATTGCTCACGTCACCCACACGGACTCACCTTCGGGCGGCTTACCGAGTCCCTTCCGGCTCCATACTAAAGTGGCGAGCAGCGCGACTCCCAGGCGACGATGGCGACCAAAGAGAAACAAGCACGAGCGGAAGAGGCGATGGAAGCAGCCGAGTCGACGGGCCGTGATCCAGCAGTACTCGCGGCAGCCGCCTCTGTCGGGCTCTCGCTGTACCTCTTTTTCGGGAGGGGCGACCGGGAGCGCGGGGCGTTCGTCGGTCTCTGGCCGCCGACGATACTCGCGTTCGCGAGTTACTTCCGGCAGACGGAGATGGAAAACGAGTTCCAGCGAGCGATGGGCCAGTCCGAGGGGATGCGGGGCACCGTCGAGCGGATCATCGGCAACCAGTAACGGACCACCGACCCGCCCCGCCACCGCCGAGCGGCCCACTACTCCAAACAGCTTTTTCGACGGCGTCGCTGCCCCCGCTGTCACAGTCTCACTGCGCTCCTCGCAGTCTGATCCGTCCAAAGCGAGCGCTACTGGTTCGCCGGCCACTGCGATGGCCACAGGGACAGCCAGCTGGTGCCCGGTCGCCCTCGAACCGGCGTGTCCACGGTTCGTCGATGCCGCCGTCGCCTGTCGGTTCGGACCGAGGTGTTTAAGCACGACGAACCGGTGGCTAGGCCAACCGTACCACCGTGACGTCGCCGATCGAACTCGTCGCCGCGGTCCTCGCCCTCCTCGCAGCGCTCGGTGTCGGCACCGTCGTCCACGAACTGCTCCACGCTGGTGTTCTGCGAGCGGCCGGCGCAACCGTCGACGTCCACTGGGGGAGCGACGGTCAGTCCGAACGGCACTGGGCCGCGCTCACCGGTTCACTGGCGGCCGTCCGCCTCCGGCACGTCCCACCGACTCTCTCGGCCTGGCACCTCCGGGTCGCCTCGCTCGCGCCGCTCGTGCTCGCAACGCCACTCGTCGCAATCGGCGCCGGTATCGTCCCGGACCCGTTCGGCGGCCCGGACTACCTCGTGCAGTTCGCGCTGATCGGCTGGCTGGCCTGCGCGCTCCCGAGTCCCGATGACTTCTCGGTGTTCTGGCACGCGGCCCACGTGCTGGACGACGAGCGGTAACCCGCGCGGGGAACGCGTCCAGGCGAAACTTCGTGCGCTTCGAGCGGGCTTGCGGGGCCGTCTGCTCCGTCCTGTGCGAGCAGCCTTCGAATGGATGCTGACAGTGCCGGGCCAGGATACAACCGTCGCCAGCCCGTCGGCCAACGTGGAATCGACCCGTCGAGCGACCAGCGGTGGGACTACCGAACCATGTCAGGACCGAACTCCAGGAACGCGGGACGGACAGGACCGACGACGAACAGCGACGCGACCACCGGCGGAGGTCGGCTGCGCTCGGTGAGTGACCACACGGGGACGATAGCGCTCCTGCTCGGTGGCGCTCTCCTCGTGCGTGCCTACCGGGCCGGGACGACCGGCCGGCGCGCACTCCAGGGACTCGCGGGCGTCGGCCTCCTCGCGTTCGGCCTCCGCCAGCGGCTGTCACCCGGGAAGTCCGGGGTGGATCGATCGGGCCGGGCGGTCGAGACGAGCGACGGTGGTGCCGGATCGACCGGCACTGGCACCGACACGGCGTCCCGGACCGCCCACGCCGTCGAAGACGCCACCAATCCCCGGGACGTGACCCAGGCGCCGGACGTCGAGACCCAGACGAAGCCCGACGAGGGCGACATCCAGTTCACGACCGGTGACGAGGACGAACCGCGGTCCGAGCCACAGCTCGACGAGGCGGCGGGCGAAGGGGATTCGCGCCAGCGCGACGCGGGCGAGGAGACGTCCGTCGACCTCTCGAAGACGGCGATGGCCGACGAGCCCAACGAGGCCGTCGGACCCCAGCCCGACCAGGCGGAGCCAGCGAGCACCGAGGCGACGGAACCCGACCCGAGTCCGACCGAGGACGCCTCGCACGTGCAGGCCGACGAGCCGGCGACCGACGTCGGGGGCGAGGACGCATCCGGGGAGGAGGGCGAAGGCGAGACTACGGCCGACCGGACCGACGAGGACGAGGCGAACGAGGAAGAGTCGTCCTGACGAGGCCCGGCCAGCCGTGGTGGCGTTCGGTCACGCCCTTTTTTGCTCCCGGGTGCCGATGAGGACCCGATGACAGCCTGGCAGCGACGTGTCAGCCGGCCCCGCGTGGGATGGGGTGGACCACGATGAAGGTCCTCCTGACAAACGACGACGGCATCGACGGCCCCGGACTCCGGGCGATGGCCGACGCGCTCTCGGACCTCGGGGAGGTCACCGTCGTCGCCCCGGCGCACAACCAGAGCGCAGTCGGCCGGAGTCTCTCCTACGGCCGGATGGACCCCGACGGGGGCGTCGCCGGTGACCTGGGCATGGACGACCCCGACGATCCCTTCACGGTGACGCTCCCCCACGAGGACCACGACCTCGGGTACGCGATCCACGGCACGCCCTGTGACTGCGTGATCCTCGGCGTCAACGCCTTCGACCCGGACGTGGTCGTCGCCGGTTGCAACGCGGGCGCGAACCTGGGCGTCCACGTCCTCCCGCGCTCGGGGACGGCCAGCGCCGCCACCGAGGCCGCCTCCCTGGGCGTCCCCGGCGTCGCGGTCTCCATGGACATCATCGAGATGGACCGCGAGGACCTCACCGTGGCCCAGTTCGAGCGGGCGGCCGCCGCCGGCCGCGACGTCGTCGAGGCTGCGATGGCCGAGGGGGCCTTCGACGAGGTAGACTACCTCAACGTGAACTGTCCCCGACCGGACCGCGAGATGAGTGGCCTCTCGATCACCCACCCGACGCCGGTCTACGACATGCACGCGGACCTCGCCGACGGTCGCTTCAGCCTCCACAATCCACTCTGGGCGGGCTTCGCCGCCGGCGACATCCCCGACGAGGAAGGGACCGACCGGCGGGCCGTCCTCGACGGGCGGGTCAGCGTCTCCCCGCTGACCCTCCCGCAAACGGGCGTCGACGACGCGGTCGTCGACCGGCTGGAAGCCGCCTTCGCGGGAATTCCTGGCCGCGAGTGAGGGGTTATCGGACCGATCGTTCCAGAACCCTCCCACTGTCGCACCGCTCCGGGAGAGTTCTCGAGCACGTCGCTACGCGAAACCACCGGAGAGAACTGACGCTACCCACGCAACTGCGTGTCGCGACCCGAGCGGGACGCTCGGGAGTCGATCGTGCTGCAGAAACGAAGTACCGCGTCGCCTGACGGCGACGGTGGGAACTCCTTATGCGCGGACGACGTTCGTCGCGCGGGGGCCCTTCGGGGCCTGTTCGATGTCGAATTCGATCTCGGTTCCCTCCGTCAGATCCTCACCGCCGACGTCCTCCATGTGGAAGAACACGTCGTCGTCGGAATCGTCAGTCTCGATGAAACCGTAGCCGCCAGTGTCGTTGAAGAAGTCGACCGTACCGTTTACCATTGCATCCTAACGGATGGGGACTCCACGGTTAAGGGTTCCGACATCGGTACAGAAGTCCCGGCGTCTTCGAAACGCTTGTACTCCATCATCGGAGTTAAAGTGAAATAATTTCTATTTATCGAGGTTAGATCGGGGGTAGCTAGCGGGAACGAACGCGATTCGCCATGGTCTGACGGGATAGGAAGATTCCGTCCGGCCCGGTCGTCTGTGGGGACTTGTTTACTGTCGGTCGACGCGGTGACGACGGACAGGGGCCCTCGACAGCGGCGGTACCCTCGGAGTCCGTCCCGGAGCCTGGGGAAACTGGGTCGTCAGCGAGCCACTGGGCAACCCACGATCTGCGGCCGGACATCCGCGACCGGCCGAGAATTATGGGGTCGTGGGACGTACTGTCGTTCATGACCGAGTTCCGTGGTTCTTGGGACGAGGACGACGTGGCACAGTTCCTCCAAGAGACGACCATCCCGATCAGACTCTGCGCCAGGCGACCGAACGGCTCACTCTGGCTGGTCGCGCTGTGGTATCGCTACCGCGACGGACGACTCGAGTGTGCGACCGGAGCGGGGTCGGACCTGGTAGGCTTCCTCCGCCGGAATCCCGAGGTGGCCTTCGACGTCTCGACGAACCAGATACCCTACCGGGGCGTCCGTGGAAGCGGGACCGTCACGCTCGCTCCAGATGGCGAGAAGACCGTCCTCCGGTCGCTCCTCGACCGGTACGTCGGCCGGACCGATACCCCGCTCGGCCGGGAGTTATTGCGAGACGACAGAGACGAAGTGTGCATCACGATCGACCCCGAGGAAGTCTACAGCTGGGACTTCTCGAGCCGAATGCAGCCCGAGGAGGAGTGAGAAGGCCCCGAATGGCGTGTCGTGTACCGCCGAGACACTTCGGCGCCCTTCCACCGTCCCGAAGCGGAGGGTGATTCGGCCTCGGCACTCACGACTCGTCTACTATCCACGTCTCAGTACGTCTCCACAGCGACGCCGAGTGCGTCGAAGTCCTCCACGTTGGCGGTGAGGACGGGCTCGTCGTAGATGTCCGAGACGGCCGCAACCATCGGATCGACCTTGTCGATACCGCTTTCACCGCCAGCGTTCTGGTCGGCCCGTGCGAGTAACTGTCCAGCCCGGAGAGCCATCGTTTCGTCCTGTTCGACGACAGGATACATTCTGAGCGCGTTCTGAACGCTCCGCCGCTCTTCTTCGTCGCCGAATTCTGCGCCGTACGTGAGTTCCATAACAACCGGCGAGGGGACGCGCTGGACGGTTTTCGCCTCGGAGAGTTCGAGTCCCTTCTCGAACGCACTGTCTCTGCCGTCGAAGAGGTCGATCAGGAACGAGGTGTCGGGGATCACTCGAATCGTTCCCGGAGTTCCTGCTTCCCTTCGACGTCTGTTTGGCGCTTCGTTTCCAACCGCTCTCGCATCTTCGCTGCAGTGTCGGAGGAAAGGATACCGGAGACGTCCTCCGGGTTGGGTCCCCCGATGAGGCGACGGAGCGTTTCCTCCATCGTCTCCTCCTCGCGCTTGTGAGCCTTGACGAACTCGTGGAACGACTCCGAAACGCGGACAGATTTACTCATATGACGTATACTCGGGTATACGAGCATATCAATCCTCGGACGTAGATGCTGATCGTGAACCCTGTCGATCGCGTGTTTGGTCCGGCATCGTGGGGTGGCTGACCGGGCTCTGTCTACGATGGCCACGACCAGATGGCCATAGAGACACCGCCTCCCGTCAAAATTGGGCCTCGGCACTCATAGGGTTCGTCACCGCCCGGCGCAGATTGTCCCCGCACCGGGCTCGGACCCGCAGATGCTCGTCATCGGCCGGGCGTGGGTACGCGCCACCGGGCCAAGTGACTTGCCGTCTACGGACGAGTGGCGGGGTCATCGCCATCGACCGCCCCGGTATTCGGTGGATCGAGAGTGGTCGCAACTGGACGTCGGTACCTGCGTCTGCAGGGTTGCCCCCTATTCGCACCGAGGCGCACGCTCGACTGTGCACCTGCTTCGGGGACTCGCGAACGTGGCGTGCAGCGCACTGTCACTCTCCGGGACGACCGTCGCCGGCGGCGCGTCGGCGGTCGGTTCGGCGAGAGAGGTCGAACGCGGCGTGACGCCCCGCGAAGAGGCGGCCCTGCGGCGGGTCCGGGCCCTCGCGGCGTTGCTCGACGACGCGGTCGCGGTGCCCGGGACGAACGTCCGCGTCGGACTCGACCCAATCCTCGGGGTCATTCCGGTCGGCGGCGACGCGGCCGCGGCAGTCCTCTCGCTGTACCCGATCCTGGAGGCCCATCGGCTGGACGCGCCGCCGTCGACGCTGGTGAAGATGCTCCTCTTCGTGGCGATCGACGCCTCCGTCGGCTCGATTCCGGTGCTCGGCACCCTCTTCGACGCCGGCTGGAAGGCCAACAAGCGGAACCTCCGGACGCTGGAGCGCCACGTCGAGGGCGCCTGAGCGAGCCCGGTTCGGTCAGCGGCCGATCAGGCGGACAGGGCTTCATCGAGGCGGTCCTCGAGGTCGATCAGGTCCTCGCGGAGCGCCTCGCCCTCGTCGCCCGCCAGTTCGTCGATGCGGTCGGCGAGGCCCTGGAGGCGCGTGTACTTCTCTTCCTCGTCGACGTCGGTCTTCTGGACGTAAACCTGCTCCTCGACGTCGTAGACGTCCGTCTCGTCGAGGTCCGTCACCGCGAGGACGACGTCCAGTTTGTCGGAGTCGACGCCGAGGACCCACTCGCGGGGGATGCCTCGCTCGTCGAGGGCGCCCAAGACGGTCTCGTCGTCCTTCGACTGGCGGCGCTCGCGGGTGGTGTGGTGGACTGACCCGTAGCGGCCGTGGAGGGACTGGCCGGGGCCGAGGCGGGCCAGCAGGGACTCGCGGGCGGTCTGGCGGAAGCGGTCTGACTCGTGCTGGACGTCCGAGAGGAGGACGTAAAGGTCGGTCAGCGTCTCGGTGTCGAGGGCGGCGGGGTCGGCGGGGTCGAGGCGGTCGACGAGGTCCGCCAGCAGCAGGGCCTCGTCGTGGAGACGCTCGGGGCGCGTCCGCGCCTCTGCGGGGGAGACGAGGAAGGGCGTCCCGCCGCCCTCTTCGGGGTCGGGAAAGTGGGCGATGGCGTCGTCCGCGACGTCGTAGTCGGCGAGCAGCGTGAGGATCGTGGCATACGGCTCGACGCCCGGCGGCAGGTCGGCAATGGCGAGGGACGTCTCCTGGAGGCGGTCGGCGAGGACGGCGAACTGGTCGCGCCAGCAGTCCCGCTCCTCGCCGCTGTCGTCGAACCTGATCCGGACGCGGTCGTGGTCGCCGTCCAGGGTGCGGAAGGGCCGATCCGAGAGCGGCGTGAGGAGTGCGGTTCCGGGTTCGAGGGCGTCACAGCGGTCTCGGATAGCCTCCCAGAGAGTGTCGGACGTGGACATGTCTCACTGTTCGGCCTGGGTCTAGATAAGCCTGGCACCGGCGTGTGACGATAGGGAGGGTGGGTGAGGTGGAGAAAGGTGGCGGGAAGGCGGCCCCGGCTGTCACTCGCCGCCGTCGGCGATCCGCTCTCGGGCGGCGGCGACGAGGAAGGGGAAGGTGATCGTCGCGTCGGCGTAGACGGAGACGTTCTCGGCGTCGGACTCGAGTTTTCCCCACGAACGGGCTTCGTCGAGGGTCGCGCCGGAAAGCCCGCCCGTCCGGGGTGGATCCATCGTCAACTGGACGGCGTAGTCGTAGGCGTCCGGCGAGACGAGCATGGTCTGGAGGACGAAGTTCTTGGGCACGCCGCCACCGACGACGAGGGCGCCCGCGCGGTCGGCGTGGTAGGCCTGGTCGGCGATGTCGTCCATGTCCGCGAGGGCGTCGAGCGAGAGGTCGGACGTCTGCCCGTAGATCCAGGTCTGGATGCCGAGCACGGAGTCCTGGACCGCCGGGCAGTAGATCGGCACGTCGTGGCTGTGGGCCACGGCGGCGATGCCGGGGTCCGCGTCGACGTCCTCGTCGGCGTTGACGGCGGCGTTCGCCCGGCCGAGTTCGGCCGTCAGGTCGCGAATGGAGACGGTCCCCTCGTCGGCGAGCGGCGGAAAGACCTCATCGCGGAGGTGGGCCTCGAAGGCCGCAAAGTGCTCCTGGGGGAGGTAGACGTCGTAGATGCGGTCGACGCCCTCCTCGCGGAGTTGCTCGTCGTGCTCCCGGGGGTCGCGGTCCGGCGGGGCCTCGCGGCCGTGGTGATGGTGCCCCCCGATGGCCTCGATGGCGTCGTGGGTCAGGTTCGCGCCGGTGGTCACCAGCGCGTCGACGTGGCCGTCGCGGATCAGGTCGGCGACGAGCCGGCGCATTCCGGCGGGGACCATCGCGCCCGCGAGACCGAGGAAGTTCGTCACGTCCTCGCGCCCGAGCATCTCGGCGTAGACGTCGACGGCCTCGGCGAGACGGCCCGCACCGAAGCCGGCGTCGGCGTAGGCGGTCGCGAGGTCGCCGACCGTCGCGTCGGCGTCGACGGCGACGCCGGCGACGGGGTCGTGGTCGAACTCCTCGCGGTCGGGAGCGTCGGTCATTGGCACGTCGTCGCGCCTCCGCGGGCTTGAACGCGACGGTTGCGGGCGGTGGTTGACGCGTCACGCGACCTCACCGAGGGCGGGGGTCGAGTGGCGCGCCTGCACGGAAAGGGGCCGAGGTACGGGGTGCGGGGACCGATTGGTCGGCGGTAACGGTGGCGGGTGAGACTCAGTCGTCGTTGTGAGCGACCGGCGCGACGTCCCGCGTTTCGGGGTCGTAGGTGACGACGTCCGCGTCCGCGAGTTTGGGGAGGTGAACGTGGTGGAGCGCGAGCAGGATGGCCTCGACGTCGACATCGCCCCCTCCCGGTTCCGAAAGCTCGCCGACGCGCTCCGCGAGTCTGCGAGCGTCCATGGTCCCGTCGACCCCGGCCAGCGCGTCGAGCACGTGCCGCCGCCGGTCGTTCGAGAGGAGGTGGTAACGCTCGGTTTCCGGGAGGTGTGCAAGCGGATTTCGGTGTCGTTCGGTCGTCTGCTGGACGCGTGTGACGTTCATGATTGGAGCGGCCACCTCGGTCAGGGGCCTGTACGCGACCGAAGTGGTGCTCGCTCGGTAACACTTGGCTATAAGTAATTAGGGCCGACGGAGGCACGCCGGCGCCGCCCCCTGCGGTCCGTACTCTACCAGGTAGCGACCCGCTGGTTTGCAGGTGCAGCTTGGTGGAGACCTGTTGGACGAGAGATTTGTTCGGGGCAGGCACCGCCGTCAACGGAGAGTTGATGTAAATGGGGCGCAAGTACGTATTCCATGACATTCCCGGCGCTGACGGAGGCCTTGGGCGAGACCCTGTCGGTCTTCGAATCGACGGGTGGGCCGGGGGAACCGCTGACCACGCAGGAGGTGACGGATCGACTCGACGTCTCGCGCCGGAGCTGTTACGACCGGCTCACGCGCCTCTCCGAACGGGGCCGCCTCGAGACGAAGAAGGTCGGGGCCCGCGGTCGGGTCTGGTGGCAACCACCGGCCCCGGCGGTGGTAGACGGGCAGCGCCCGAGTGAGTCTGGCACCGAACCGAGGCCAGTGGACGTCGCCGAGGGAACAAAAGCGGGTGACGCAGAGAGGCAGGCGATTGGAGCGCGCAGGGAGCAGTTCCGCGCGCTCGTCGACGCGACCGAGGAGTACGCAATCTTCATGCTCGACCCCGCAGGGCACGTGCGGACATGGAATCCGGGTGCCGAGCGGATCAAGGGATACGAGGAAGCGGACATTCTGGGCGAGCACTTCTCGACGTTCTACACCGAGGAGGACCGGGAGGCGGGAGTCCCGGCAGAGAACCTGGCGGCCGCGACCAGGGATGGCAAGACGGAGGACGAGGGCTGGCGCGTCACGAAGCGCGGAACGCGGTTCTGGGCGAACGTCACCATCTCCGCGATACGGGACGCGGCGGGCGAACTGCAGGGCTACGCCAAGGTCACGCGGGACATGACCGAGCGCCACGAGTACGAACGGCAACTGCGCGAAGAGCGCGACTTCGTTCGGTCCGTCCTCGATGCTGCGCCGGCGAGCATCTTCGCGGTGGACGACGAGGGAACGGTCACCCGCGGGAACGACCGGTTCAGCGACAAACTGGGCATCGAGGACCCCGCGGCGGACGTGTCCGTCGGGGACATCGACCTCTACGACGAATCGGGGGAACTCGTGCCGCCGGACGAGCGTCCCTACCGTCGAGTCTTCGAGACCGGCGAGCCGGTCACGGACTGGCGCTGTCAGGTCGAACTGCCCTCCGGCGACCGGCGGTGGCTGTCGATCAACGTGGCGCCGAACAGGGAGGCGGACGACGGGTCCCTCGAAGACGCCGTCGTCACCGCACAGGACGTCACGCAACTCACGGAACAGGCCAAGCGCCTCGAACGCCAGCGCGACGACGTCGAGTCCGAACTCGACGCCGTCATGGAACGTGTCGACGACGCCGTCCTCGCGCTCGACGACGACTGGCGGTTCACCTACGTCAACGAGCAGACCGCCGGAATTCTGGACCGGGAGCCGGCCGAACTCATCGGCGCGACGTTCTGGGAGATCTTCCCGGAGTCGCCAGACTCCGAGATCCAGGCCGCGTTCGAGCGGGCCGTCGACACGCAGGAGTCGGTGACGCGTACGACCTACTCGGCGTCGCTCTCGACCTGGTTCGAGATCACCGCGTATCCGGACGGCGACAGCCTCTCGGTGTACTTCCGGGACGTCACCGACCGCGAGACGCGGAAACGCGAACTCGAGCGGTACGAGACAGTCGTCGAGACGATGTCGGACGGCGTCTTCGTCGTCGACGATGGGCAGTTCACCATGGTCAATCAGCGGTTCGCCGAGATGGTTGGGGCAAACCGCGGAGACGTGCTGGGGGCGAGTACCGCCGCGTTCGTCGACGAGGAGACCCGTAGTCGCATCCGGTCGGTGGTCGAGGAACTGAAGGCCGGTGACCGGGACGCCGGCCGTTTCGAGAGAGCGCTGCCGGGCGAGAACGGCGGGCTCCCCGTCGAGGCGACGATCACCCTCGTCGACGACCGGGACCCGGTGGAACTGGTCGGGGTCGTCCGCGACGTCTCCGACCGGAAAGCCCGCGAGGAAGAACTGGAGCTCTACGAGACGATCGTCGACACCGTGGACGACGGCGTGTACGTTCTCGACAGCGAGCAACGGTTCACGAAGGTCAACGACGCGTACGTGGAGCTGACGGGCTACGACCGTGACGAACTCCTCGGTTCCCACGCTTCCCTGGTCGTCGACCAGGCGGTGGCCACCCGTGCGGACGCGCTGAACAGACAGATGGCAGAGGGGGCGGTCGGGGCGGGTACTATCGAGGCTGACGTCCACCGCAAGGACGGGACGACGGTACGCGCCGAGAGCCGGTTCACGCCCCTCCCGAACGACGATTCAGAGAACCCCGGCAAGATCGGCGTCGTCCGCGACGTCTCGGAACGGGTCGAGCGCGAGCGCGAACTGGAACGGCGCGTCCGCCAGCAAGCCGTGGTCACCGAACTCGGACAGCGGGCGCTGGAGGGGCACGACCTGGATGGCCTGATGGCAGAGGCGGCCGAACGCGTGGCGGAGACGCTCGACACGGACTACTGCAAGGTGCTCGACCTCGATTCGGCGGCCGACGTCCTACACCTCCGCCAGGGCGTCGGGTGGCGGGACGGCTTCGTCGGAGAGGCGACGGTCTCCGCGACGGAGCACGATTCCCAGGCCGCCCACACGCTCCGGACTGACGAACCGGTCGTCGTCGAGAACCTCGCGACGGAGACCCGCTTCTCCGGCCCGGACCTGCTCAGGTCCCACGACGTCTCGAGCGGGATCAGCACGATCATCGGATCGGTCGACGATCCGCACGGCATTCTCGGCGCGCACGACACGGCCGAACGCACGTACTCCGACCACGACGTCGCCTTCGTCCGGTCGGTCGCCAACATCCTGGCGACGGCCATCGAGCGCCACGAGTACGAGACGGAGCTACTCCGCCAGCGCGAACGACTGGACGCACTCAATAACCTCAACGGCGTCGTCAGGAACGTCACGGAGGCGGCCATCGAAAAGTCCACCCGCGAGGAAATCGAGCAGGTCGTCTGCGAGGCCCTCGCCGGGAGCGACTCGTACTCGTTCGCCTGGATCGGCGAGGTCGACCCGACCACGGAGACCGTCGAGCAGAGGACCGAGGCCGGTGTCGAGGGGTACCTCGACGACGTGACCATCTCCGTCGACCCGGACGACTCCCGGAGCGAGGGCGCGACCGGCCGGGCGCTGCGGACGGGGACGGTCCAGACGACCCGGGACGTCTTCGACGACGACCGCTACGACCAGTGGCGCGAGCAGGTCGAGGAGTACGGATTCCGGTCGTCGGCAGCGATCCCGGTGGTCCACGAGGGGACGACCTTCGGCGTCCTGAACGTCTACGCAGCGCGACCAGACGCATTCGAGGGCGAGGAACGGGAGGTCGTCGCCCAGCTCGGCGAGGTCCTCGGCCACGCCATCGCCGCGGTCGAGCGCAAGCGGGCCCTCATGAGCGACGAGGTGGTCGAACTCGAGTTCCGGATCACCGACCTGTTCGACTCCCTCGACCTCGACACGGCGCCCGTGGGCCAAATCGAACTTGGCGAGACCGTCCCCATCCGTGACGATGAGTACCTGGTCTACGGGACCGCGACCGACGACGCCGTCGACACCCTGACAGCGATCGTGGACTCGCTGGAGCACTGGGTGGACGTGACCGTCTCCGAGGGCGAGGACGTCCGGTCGTTCGAACTCCGGCTGTCCGAGCCGCCGGTGCTGTCGACCGTGGCGTCGCTCGGCGGGACCGTCGACGAGGCCATCATCGCGGACGGCGACTACCGGATGACGATCCACCTCTCGCCGAGTGCCGACGTCCGCACGCTCATCGACGTGGTCCACGACGCGTACCCGACAGCGGACCTGCTGCGACGCAAGCAATTGACGCGACGCTCCGACGCGGGCGAGCGCGTGACTGGCGTCCTCGAAGAGGGCCTGACCGAGCGCCAGCGCACCGCCCTCCGCGCCGCCTACCACGCCGACTTCTTCGCCTGGCCCCGCGAAACCACCGGCGAGGCCCTCGCGGAGTCCCTGGACGTCTCGCCACCGACCTTCCACCAGCACCTCCGCAAGGCCGAGCGGAAGGTCTTCGAGTCGCTGCTCACCGAGGGCGACGTCGCCGAGCCATCGACCTGACCCGAGCGGCGCGGCGAGGGTCCTACAGCCCCGTCGGGTGGTCGACGAACGTGGTCTCGAGTCCCCACGAGCCCACCAGCTCCGCCAGCGACCGGACCCCGACGGTCTCCGTGGCGTAGTGGCCGCCCAGGACCACGTGGATCCCCGCCTCCCGGGCCTCGTGGTAGACCTGCTGTTTACCCTCGCCGGTCAGGAGCAGGTCCGCGCCGGCGTCGACGGCTTCGCCGAGCCAGTCCGCGCCGCTGCCGGTGACGATGGCCACGTCGCGGATCGTGCTGGGCCCGAAGTCCAGCGTCTGGATCGACCCGTCACCCGTGTCGAGAGCGTCTTCGAGCGTCTCCCGGAGGGCCGGCAACGGGAGAGGGTCGGGCAGGGACCCACGCTGGCCGACGTACTCCCCGCCATGGGTCCCGAAGGGCGCCCGATTCCCGAGGTCAAGCAGGTCGGCCAGTCCCGCCGCGTTCCCGCGTTCCTGGTGACCGTCGAGCGGGAGGTGCGAGACGTACAGACCCACGTCGTGTTCGATCAGCGGCGCGATGCGCCCGTACTGGATCCCGGTGACGCGCTCGATGCCGCCCCAGGAGAGGCCGTGGTGGGTCACCAGCAGGTCCGCGCCGGCCTCGACCGCCCGGTCGATGGTCGCCTGCGCGGCGTCCACTGCGAACGCGACGTGATCGACGGGCACCTCGAGCCGGCCGACCTGGAGGCCGTTGGCGCTCGCGTCGACGTCCGCGTAGGCGGCGGTGTCGAGTTCGTCGTCGAGTCGCGCACAGAGCTCAGAACACTGCATGCGCCCGCCTTCGACGGCCTCCCTGTTAGGCGTTCGGCGTCGCGGCCGACCTACGCGTCCTCGGGTTTGACCAGCTGGCCGTCGTCCTCGGCGATCAGGCCGCGGTCGACAGCCACGTCGATGACCGTCGCGCAGTCCGAGCGCGCGACCTGGTAGGCGTTGGCGGCGACGATCTCGATCTCCTCCCGGTCGACCGGGAACTCGCGGTTCTGGAGCAGTCGCATGACCTTGTTGTACTCAAGCGCCGAGATGTCGTGCTTGCCCTCGACGACCGCGCGCTCGGCGTCCTCGGCATCGTCCGCATCGCCAGGGTCGTCCGCGGCCGTCGAATCGCCGGCCGCTCCCGCGTCGGGTGCAGCCGCCGTGGACTCGGATACCTCCGGCTCCGAGTGCGTGCTGGACTGCTCCTCGGGCCCAGTTTCCGTCGTTGTCTCGTCGGTCTGGCGCGGGTCCGGAACCGCGTTCACGTCCGCGTCGGTGCCGGGTGACGCCGAGGAGGCCGTGGGTTCCGTGTCGGGGTCGACGAGCAGGTCGTCCGCGTCGGCCTGCGCGTCGACGGTCGGGGAGTCGGACTGCGCGGTCCGGAGCGCGTCGCCCAGTTCGGCGACGACGGCGTCGAGTTTCTCGTGACAGGACTGGCAGAGAGTCACCGTTGTCGGGTCTGCGTCCTCGGTTCGGAGGTCCTCGGGGACGATCGGGTAGTCGTCGACGGGGTCGTCGAGGGCCGTGCCGCAGAAGTAACAGGCGGAGAGCTGTGGCATACTCCCACCTCCGAGTGGGCCAGTAAAAACCCCACGGCCTCCGTGGGCGGTGGGTTCCTGTGGGTCGGTTTGGTCGGTTTCAGTTGGTGCAGTCTCGTTTCGTAGCGAGTCCTCGTCCCGCACGGTACGGAGGAATGAGTATCCGCGTTCGACTCTCGAAAGCCCTCGGCCCGCTCGCGACGTGACGTCTGTGGCTTCGCAGACGCTGACACCAGAAAGCCCTCGGCTCGCTCGCGGTCGCTGGGTGACATATCCTCACTCCGTTCGGATAGTGGTCACTCAGCGACTGCCTTCGCTTCGCTCAGCGCCACCGGGCCTCGCCCTTTCAGTCCGCCAGGACCGCACCGCGTCAGCACCACGAACCTCCCCAGCCGACTCCCTCGCTCCGCTCGGTCGTCCCTCGCACAGTGTCGTCTCACCGCCTCGGCCCGCCAGGGCCTCGGCGGTTCGACAGCGCGCGCCACGCGGATGTTCTGGCGTCCCGTCACTCGTCGCCGGCCGCGTTCGCGAAGACGAACTCACGGAGCAACTTCGCGGCCAGCGTCGCGGCCTGGCCGTCGTCGCGGTCGTTGACCTCCACGACGTCGAACCCGACGGCGTGGGGCGCGACGGCGCGAACGGCGTCGCGAATCGTCGCGGGGTCGAGGCCGAAGGGCTCCTTCGTGCCGGTTCCCGGCGCGAACCCAGGGTCGGCGGCGTCGACGTCGACGCTCAGGTACGCCCGGCGTCCATCGAGGTCGGGGTCCCAGTCCGGGACATCCGCGGGCGGCACGGCGGTTACGTCCTCGGCGTCGGCGCGGTCCCACTCGGCCTCGCTCCCGGAGCGAGCCCCGAGGACGACGGCCTCGTCGGCCTCCTCTAAAGCGTGGCGGGTGACTGTGGCGTGACTCAGGGAATTCCCGCGGTAGGCCTCGCGGAGATCGAGGTGCGCGTCGAGACAGACGAAGACGTCGAACTCGAGTGCACGGCAGGCGGCGACGCTGACGGTGTGCTCGCCGCCGAGAAGGAGCGGGCGAATCCCCGCAACGTCGAGGTCGCCGACGGTGCCCGCAAGGAAGGTGAGGTAGGAGTCGACGTCGTCGGTGGGCCCGACGTCGCCGTGGTCGTGGACCGCACAGTCGGTGAAGTGCTGGCCGGTGTGGGGATCGTAGTCCTCGAAGCCCCCGGCGTAGTGGCGGACGCGGCGCGGGCCGAAGCGGGCGCCGGGCTCGAAGGTCGTCGTCGCGTCGAGGGGTGCGCCGACGACGGCGTAGTCGGCGGCGGACCGGTCCGCGCTCGCACCAGGGAAGCCCATCGGGGCCTAGTCGGTGAGGATCTTGCGCTGCTCTTCCATCTCGAGGTACTCGATCTCGTCGTCGGGCGAGAGGGAGATGTCGTCGGGCACGCGCATCGTGAAGGTGTCGTAGGTCTCGAGGTCCATCACCTGGGCGTCGTCGTCCTGGACGGAGACGACCTGTCCCTGCTTGCGGTTGATGATCGGGACCCAGATCTTGGCGTCGACGGGCTGGGAGAGCGAGCGCTTCTTGCCGTCGAAGACCCCCGCGGCGTCGATGCGGGCCTTCGCGCTGCCGTGTTTGCCCGGCTTGGCCGTGCTGTAGGAGTTGATCTTGCAGGGGGCGTCGTCGATCATGACGTAGCTCCCCTCGTCCAGATCCCGGACCTCGGACTGCTGCTTTGCCATGGTGACGTGTCGTCCACCGACCGGTATAAACGGTTTGGAACGTCAAAGTCGGCCTCGCTGCAACCCGCGTGGCCGATCCTCACTCACGCCGTCTCGTCTCCACCGTCCGGTCGACCCTCGGTCTCCCGGCCCGCCGTCTCGGTGTCGGGTCCCGCTGGGCCCTCCTCGTCGACGATCGAGATGTCCACCGATCGGGCCGTGGCGGTTCCCGACTCGGTCGCGCCGTCCCGGTCGGCCCGAGACGCGTCGTCCGGCGCCACGACGTCGACGTCGCCGTAGCCCACCGCGGCCTCGTCGGCCTCCCGCTGGCGCATCTCGTGGCGGGTGAACTGCGGTTGGGCGCGAATGCCGCCGCGCTCGCGGAACGAGCGATAGAGCAGTCCGAGCGCGACGAGCGTCAGCGCGAACGGCACGGCCGCCGCTTCGACGGTATCGACGGCGTACAGGACCGTCGTCGAGAGGACGCCCGTCGCGAAGGTCATGCCGTAGACGAGGCGGCGGGCGAGCGTCGTCAGGTGGTCGTCCGAGTCCTCGATGTCGGCCCGGACGCGGAGGTCGTCGCGTTCGACGCGGTCGAGCGTCGACTCCAGTTTCGGTGGCACCCGGAGGATGGACTCGCCGGCCTCACGAACCTCGGTCGCCCGGTCGGCCACGAACTCGCGGGCGCCAGCGGTGAGATAGCCCTCCTCGCGGAGGAAGTCCGTCGCCACGTCGATGAAGTCGAAGTCGGAGTCGAGCGAGACGCAGACGCCCTCGACCACCGTGGCGACCCGGAGGACGAGCGCGAGGTTCGAGGGAAGGCGCAGCGGGAACTCGTAGATGGTGTCCTCGACCTGGCCGATGATCTGCTGGACGCGGTAGTGTTCGATGTCCTCGCCCCGGGCGTCGGCGATGGCCAGTTCCATCACGTCGCCCATGACCTGGCGGTCGGCCTCGGGCGAGAGCGTGCCCATCTCGATGAGAGCGTCGAGGATGGCGTCGATGTCCTGGCGGGCGACGGCGCTGTAGAAGTCGACGATCTTCTCCTGGACGAACGAGTCGACGTACCCGCTCATGCCGAAGTCGTAGAAGACGAGCGTCCCGTCGTCCTGGACCGCGAGGTTGCCCGGGTGTGGATCAGCGTGGAAGACGCCGTCCTCGATGATCATCTCCATGTACGAGCGCTGGAGCGTCCGGGCGAGGGCCGTCCGATCGACGCCAGCGGCGTCCAGAGCATCGACGTCGGTGATCTTCGTGCCCTCGACGTACTCCATCGTGAGCACGCGGCCCGTGGAGTGGCTCTCGACGACGCCCGGCATCCGGACGTCGTCGCGGTCCTGGAAGTTCCCGCGGATCTCGGTGAGCATCCGGGCCTCGCGGCGGTAGTCCATCTCCTGGCGGATCGTCCGGGCGAACTCGTCGGCCAGCGTCTCCAGGGAAAAGGAGCGAGCCTCCCCGACGAACCGCATCACGACCGGGAGCGTCCACCGGATGACCCGGAGGTCGGACTCGACGAGCGTCTCGACCCCGGGTCGCCGTACCTTGACCGCCACGGGCTGGCCGTCGACGCTGGCCCGGTAGACCTGGCCCAGGCTGGCGCCGCTGATGGCGTCGGTCTCGAAGTCGTCGAATCGGTCGTCGACCGGCCCGAGTTCGTCCTCGAGGACCAGTCGCGCGTCGTCCCAGTCCGCCGGCGGGACGCGGTCCTGGAGCTTCGTGAACTCGTCGACGTACTCCGGGGGCAGAATGTCGGGCCGCGTCGAGAGGAGCTGGCCGAGCTTGATGAACGTCGGCCCGAGGGTGAGCAGCGAGTCGAGCAGCGCGGCCGCGCGCTCGCGGCGCTGGGCCGCCGTCACCTCCCGGGAGCCGCCGAACAGCAGGAAGCGACGCCGGTCGCGCGCGTAGGCGAGCGCCAGCGGCAGGAACTGCCACGTGACGACGACGAACCGCCAGTACGCGCGGGGGTTCACCGGCGGGCCACCCCGTTGTCAGCTCCCCTCGATGGGTACGGACGAGGCGGGCGAGGCGGACCGCTTGGGAATCCGGAGTTCGAGGACGCCGCGGTCCAGCTTGCCCTCGGCGCCGGAACCGGTCGCGTCTGGCGGGAGCGGCAGCGCGACGTCCAGGAAGATCGACCGATCCTCGTCGACGTACTCGAAGCCCGTCGGCACGTCCTTGACCCGACTCGCCTCGATCGTCAGCCTGCCGCCGGCGATGGACGCGTCGACCGTCCCGGGGGTGGTCCCCGGCAGGTCGATCACGAGCAGGTACTCCGTCGGACTCTCCCGGAGGTCGGCGTACACCGGACGAGGCAACGTGCGCAAGGCGTCGCGCAGCGCGGACATGCTTCGTGGTTGGGACGCTGGGGCGAAAAAGTCCCCGGTACTACCCGTTGGCGAGTTGTCATCGGCGGCGCGATACCGCCGGCCCAATCTGGGAGCTCAGGTGTCGACGTCGGTCAGCGTCGTCACCCGGTGGTCACCGAGCGACGGCGCGGACTCGGCCAGCCGGTCGTGGCGCTGGACGTGGACCGCATCGAGGCCCGCGTTCCGGGCCGCGCCCACGTCAGAGGGGGCGTCCCCGACCATGACGCCCCGGTGGCCGTTCCCCCCAACGTCGAGTCCGTTCATCGCCAGTTCCATCGGACGGGGATCGGGCTTCCAGCCGGTCTCCTCGGTACAGCAGACGACGGCGTCGAACCAGTCCGCGATGTCGAGGGCGTCGAGGATCGGCTCGGTGAGGTAGGGCTGGCAGTGGGTCACGAGGCCCACCGGCCGGTCCCTGGCGGGGACGAACTCCGCGGCGTCGTCGTAGACGTAGGTCGCCTCGGCCCGCGAGACGGGGTCCTCGACCGCGTGGAAGGTCTCCCAGAACGACTCGGGGGTCACGTCGTGGGCGTCGAGGACGGCCTCGCGCTCCGCATCGACCTCGTACCAGAGCCGCTCGGCCTCGGCCGGGCTGAACGCTCTGCCCAGCCGGTCCCCGACCTCGCCCATCACCTCGTGGACGTACGACTCCTCGATGTCCACGACGGTGCCGTCGAGGTCGAGCAACCAGAAGTCGTAGGGGCGACCGGGCATCGGACTGTGTCTGTAGGAGACCGCCGGGCAAGTACCTTCTGGCGAGCGGATCACTCGGCGAGGTCGTTCAGCCGTCCCGCGAGGTCGACGTCCTTCGCGGTGATCCCGCCGGCGTCGTGGGTCGTCAGCCGGACCTCGACTTCCGCGTAGCCGATGGTCATCTCCGGGTGGTGCCAGGCCTCCTCGGCGAGGCCGCCGGCGCCGGCGGCAAAGCCCACGCCGTCGAGGTACCCGTCGAACTCGAAGGTCCGGACGAGTTCGTCGCCGTCTCGCTCCCAGCCGTCCGGGCACTGTGCCTCGATTTCGTCGTCGGAGAGCAGGTCCGCCATACGTACCTCGACGAGTGCCGGCCCGTTGACTGTTTTGGTGGGTCCGGTACGAGGGGGCCGTCGCCGGTCACAACGACCGGGCGCGAGGGTAAAAATCGCCCATATAGATCAGCTATATAGATATCTTCTCAATCTGATCTTACCGAGTTCGGGGCTGCGCTCGGTACCACCCACCCCCAATCGCGATTCACAGTCTATAGGGCCTCAATACCGAGAATTCCCACCCTCCACCTCACGACTCGGACTTCGTCCGCGAAGCGCGATTTTCGTCCAGTGTTCTGAATTCGATAACCGATTTACGGTTTTATGGTGGCTATTACCGCAGTTTCCGGCGAGATACTTCCGCCCACCAGCGTGATCGCCGATAAAGGTATGTGAACTGTGTAGATCTACTTTTTATCAGTTTATATCTATTAGTCAGAGCCGTCGTCGCGACGACTACGAGGCGAACGGCGGTTGCAAAAATAGACGGACCACCGACGGGTCAGGTGGTCCGGCAGTGGCCGGTGGGACGCTGTCGGTCGTCGAGATGGTCGGCCGCGAAGTGGCCAGAAACGGCCGGCTCCTGCAGCCTCACTGGGTGCCGGCTGGCTGCGTCTCCGGCTCCGGGCCGGAGTCGCCACCGGGGGTCTCCTGGTCAGCGACGGCCGCGCTCGGCTGCTCCTGCTGGCCAGTCCTTGGGGCCTGCCAGGGCTCTGGCTCCGGCGTCGGCGCCTTCCCAGTCGGCGGCTGTCGAGGCTGTCCCCCCGAGACCGGTGGTTGCTGGGGCGTTCCTGCCTGGGACGGAGGGCCGTAGCGCTCGGAAGACTGGTGGGCCTCGCGTTGTGGTGGCTGCTGGGCGTAGCTCTGCTGTGGGGCCTGCGGGGGCTGCTCGGACCCCGTTTGCGTGGGATGGCGACCCCGGGCCGTTGCCTGGGGCACCTGGCCCCCCTGGTGGGGTGATTGCCCGAACTGGGAGGACTGCTGGCCGAGCTGCTCGGTGGCCTGGCCGGTCTGCTGCATCGACTGGGCGCCCTGCTGGGCCATCACCTCCGACGCCCGGGCGGTCTCCTCGAGGGTCTGGATGTAGGTGTCGAACAGTTGCTTCGTCAGGCTGAGGCTACGGGACTGGGCCCACTCCGTCATTTCGAGGCCATTGCGGAACAGTTGCGCCGTCCCCTTCTGAACCTGAACGGTCTGCTCCAGCGGATACTGCATGGCCTGCTGGATGGCCTGTTCGTTCGTGCGCTCCGCTGACTGCGATCGTGTGGATTGGTTGGGTTGACTCATGAGTATGTCGGCCGTCGTCGGGACGCGTTCGGCGATCCGGCACCGAAACGAAATCGGCTGGCTCCGCATCGAGTGACGGACGACGAACTCGAATAAAGGGGGTGAATCGTTCAGCCGGGTAGCGTGCGTCCCGGCCGCCGGGTCGTCAAGAAACCGGGACTTTCCGTCCCGGTCGGCGGTGACGACAGGGTGGTCCCGCGGTCGGGAACAGCTAACCCTGGACCGGGGTCCCGACCGGGACGATCGAAATCTGGCCGCTGGCGTAGATCGTCGTCTGGTAGCCCATGACGGTGAAGGAAACGTGGCCGTTGACGCGGGGCGTCCCGTCCGACTTCGGAGCGAAGAGCCGGTTCAGGGCGTCCGGATCGACGTAGTCGTAGAGCGCGAAGTCGGCGTCGGTGACGTCCATGCCGGTGACGTCCGAGAGCGCGTGGACGACCGTCTCCGTGACGGTCGCGACGCCGTCGAAGTCGTGGTGGACGGTGTAGGACTGTTGCGGGGCAGGCTGTGCTCCTGCCCGAGGGGCGGACCGCGCGGCGGTGCCGTTGTGGCGCATGCTGTCGTAGCATCGAGGGGCGAAGTAGAAAAGTCTTACCTCAGAACGCCTCGAGGAATCGGGCGGTTAACACCGTCATACCCGACGAAACATGGATAATTCGGTCACTGACTGGTAACAACCCCACATATAAATGAGTGGGGACGTGTCGAACCACGATACCGGCCGATCTGGTCGGGCGGACTGCCCAGGCGCGTCAGAGGTAGGCGCCGTCCCAGCGCTGGGCCGTCCGCACGTTCTCGCAGTGGGCACACTGGACCCGTCCGTCGGCGTCCATCGACGTCTCGGCCGATCCGCAGTTGCTGCACTGCCACCCGTAGCGATCTGTGAGGGATTCGTCGGAGTACAGGGGGTAGAAGGGCGCCTCGGTCCCGGCCTCGCCGCCGGAGTAGTCGACGTACAGGTCCGCGCCGTCCGGGCCTGCGACGGTGTCGACGATCTCCTCGCCCACCTCGTCGTCGAGGCGGTGCTCGTAGATCGTCTCCTCGTACGCCTCGCCACCGATCTCGACCGACTCGGTGCCGCGGCGATCGAAGCCGTAGGCCTCGTAAAAGTCGCCGCCGTCCTCGTTGCCGGCGAGGACGCTTCCGCGGACGAGGGCGGCGTCGTCGGTCTCGAATCGGCGGACGAGTTCACCGAGCAGGCGCACCCCGACGTCCTGCCGGCGGTCGTCGGGGTGAACGTGGAGCCAGCGCACGTCGCCGACGGTCGGATCGTCGCCGATGAGGACGCCCTGAGCGAAGCCGGCCACGCCCTCCTCGTCGACCGCGACGAGCAGCCGCTGGTCGGCCTCGTCGTCCAGTGCCGCGATGCCGTCGTCGTCGAACCGGTCGTCCACGAGGCGGTCGATGGCCGCTTCCTCGAAGACATCGTCGTACGACGAGGCGAAGGAGTCGCGCGCGACCCGTCGGATTCCCGGCGCGTCGTCGAGACGAGCCTCTCTCACGTCCATGCCCAGCGTTCCAGCCGTGGACAGTAAACGCTTCTGCCGGGAGCAGCTTTTTTCGCGTGTGTCACGTAGGCCCGATCGATGGTAGACTCCCAGGCGGACCCCGGCCCGCAGCGAGACGCATCGCGCATGGAACTCGACGCCGACGCGTTCCACGAGGACGAGGACGGGCTCTCGATCGACTGCCCCCAGTGTGGCGCGACCGTCCCGCTGTCCGTCCTGGCCGCCGAAGGCCGGTGTCCCAACGCGCTCGATCCCGACGACGTCGAGGTCGAGACCGACGCGACGACGCCACAGGAGGGCGCGTGTTCCGCCCGGCTCGGGCTGGAACTCGTCTGGTGGGCTGACGATCCGGCCTAGTCGTCTGGCGACGCCGACTCGCTGCCATCCGACTGGCGCTGGTCGCGCGACGGCAGAGAGGGACGCTCAGTCGGGTAGCTGAGACGTGTGGCCCTTCAACCGATGGATCAGCCCGTAGCCCCGTCGAAGCGCCTGCGAGGGGTACCACTCCCTGACGCGGTAGTCGATGCGCCCGTTGCGCAGCGCCGCGACCACCCCCTCGGGCGTGATCGGGTCGTCGTCGACGACCGTGTGTGCCCGGCCAACCTCGAAGGGATAGTGAGCGTCGCTCCCGCCGATCAGCGGCCGATCGTGTTCCGCGGCGAAGGCCGCGATGCGCTCGATCGACGCCGAGCGCTTCCCGTTGACCTCGATGGCGTCGACGTCGGGATTCGAGTCGATGACGGTGCTGTTCCGGAACGGGTGCGGGAGGACGACCGCACAGTTGCGCTCCCGGGCCAGGTCGACGACCTCGCCCGGCGTGAGGACGTTCGGTTTGGTCCGGCGCGGCGGATCGGGCCCGATGACGAGCATGTGCCCCGCCGTCGTCGTGACCTCGATCCCGGGAATCACGGTCAGGTCGCCGGTGTCGACGTCGAAGCGTTCGAAGTAGTCGTGGTTCGTCGTGGCGATGGCGTCCAGGCCACGGCGCTTCGCGACGGCGACCAGGAGACGGGCACCGTACGGGTCGAACCACGTGGGACGACCGGCGAAGCCGTGGAAGAATCGGGTGTGCGTGTGGAGGTCGACCAGTGCCATGGGTCTCAGTCGACGGTCGGCGTCGGGTCGTAGTCCTCGCCCACGGGAACCCGGAGGGCCCGGTGGCGCGTCGAGAGCGACAGCGAGTCGAAGTCCGACATCTCGCCGTCGAGGCTGAAGGAGACGGGGTCGTCGACCGCGAGGGAGAGGTCCAGCGACGAGGCGAGCAGGCGAGTGACGTGGTCGCCGTCCTCGCGAAACAGCCGCTCGGTGACGCGCTCCCGGAGCAGCGACTCGGCGGGCGCCTCTTCGACGATGGTCACGTCGAGGAGGCCGTCCTCGACGTTCGCCTGCGTGCTGCCCGCGTGGGCGAAGCGCCGGCCGTTGCCGACGAGGACGATCGCGGCTGACCCGTCCCAGACGGTCTCCCCGCCGTCGCCCTCGGGATCGACCGACGCCGTGAGGTCGATCGCGTCGAAGGAGGCCGCGGTCCGGAGGGTCGCGACGGCGTAGGCCAGCACGCCGATGCGCGACTTCAGGTCGTCGGACGTCTCGCTGCTGGCGTCGGCCGTCAGGCCCGCCACGCAGGAGTTGACGAACGGACGGTCGTCGGCCATCCCGACGTCGAGCCACCGCCGTTCCCCGGACTCGAGGACGTCGAAGGCGGTGTCGAGGTCCGTGACGCCGACGTTCGCGGCGAAGTCGTTGCCCGTGCCGGCCGGAATCACGCCGACGGTCACCGCGTCGAGGCCGTCGGCGTCCACGACGCCTCGGACCACCTCGTTGAGCGTGCCGTCGCCCCCGGCGGCGACCACCTGCTCGGCGCTCGCCGCGGCGGACTCGCGAGCGAGGTCGACGGCGTGACCGCCGTGGTCGGTCTCGACGACGTCGTACCCCAGGACGGCCGCGCGGTCGCGAACCGCTCGTCGGTGGTCCGCGCTCCCGCTCTGGGGATTGAGAATCACGACCGTCTCCGAGGGCGCGTCGATTTCGGGTGCCATGGAAGCGTGTGAGTGTGACCGGCTTCGTTCCGACACCGTATGAAGCCTGTCCCGGAGAATGTCCGCCGCCTCAGTCGACCGCGTGCCACCCCCCGGTCGCGTCGCTCTCGGCGACGGCGCCCAGCGCCTGCTGGACGGCCAGGCCGTCCTGGAAGGTCGGCCGGTAGGGCGCGTCGCTGGCGACGGCGTCGAGGAACTCGTAGCTCTGGTGGACGAAGGCGTGCTCCCAGCCCAGCGCGTGGCCGGGCGGCCACCAGGCGTCGACGTAGGGGTCGTCGGGATCGGTGACGAGGACCCGCTCGTACCCGCGGTCCTCGGGCCCGCAGACCCCGAGTTCGTTCAGCCGCTCAAGGCCGAACCGGAGACTGCCCCGGGAGCCGTGGACGGCGATCCGGAGGTCGTTCTTGTGCCCGGCAGCGACCCGGGAGGCCTCGACGGTCCCCATGGCGCCACCCTCGAAGCGCACCTGGGCCGAGACTGCGTCGTCGACCGTCACCGGGAGGCGGCCGTCCCCCGCCGGGTCCGGGCGCTCGTCGACGAACGTCCGGCGGTGGCCACTGACGGCAGCGAGGTCCCCGACGAGCCACCGGAGGAGGTCGAACGCGTGCGAGCCGAGGTCGCCGAGGGCGCCGCTTCCGGCGAGGTCGGCGTCGAGCCGCCAGGACCAGGGCGCCTCCGGGTCACGGAGCCAGTCCTGGAGGTACTGGACCCGGACCTCGCGGACCTCGCCGATAGTCCCGTCGTCGACCAGCGACTTGGCGAGCTGGAGGGCGGGGACGTACCGGTAGACGAATCCGATCGCCGCCCGGGCGTCGCTCTCGCGCGCGGCCGTTGCCATCCGGTCGGCGGCCGCGTGGTCGTGGGCGAGGGGCTTCTCGCAGAGGACGTGCGTGTCCGCCTGGAGGGCGGCGATCGACGGGTCGGCGTGGAGGTGGTTCGGCCCGAGGTTGTAAAGGACGTCAACGTCGTCGATGACGTCACGCCAGTCCGTCCGGGTCTCGGCGAAGCCGAGGCGGTCCGCGGCCGTCGCCAGCGCGGCCACGTCGCGCCCGATCAGTATCGCTCGCTCCGTCTCGGGGGCGTCGGGGAAGAACATCGGGAGGCGCGCGAGGGCGTTCGCGTGGGCGGTACCCATGAAGCCGTAGCCGAGGAATCCGACGCGAAGCGTCACGGGTGCTCACCGCCGTCGCCGTGGAAGGGGTCGCCGGGCTGGGTCTCGAAGACCGCACGCTGGAGGACGTCGACGGCCTTCTCGAGGCCTTCCCGCGTGGACGTGAGGTCGTCCTCGTGTTCGATGCTGAGCGTGCCGTCGTAGCCGACCAGCCGGAGAGTGCTGACGAGGTCCTTCCAGTGGGCCTCCCCGTGGCCGTAGCCCACCGAGCGGAAGAGCCAGGAGCGATCGGCCACGTCCCCGTAGGGCGTGGTGTCGAGGACGCCCTTCGTCCGCGCCTGGGACTCGTAGATGGCGGTGTCCTTGGCGTGGACGTGGTGGATGGCGCCGCGCTCGCCCAGCAGGCGGATGGCCGCCCGCACGTCGATCCCCTGCCAGTAGAGGTGCGACGGGTCGAAGTTCGACCCGACGTACTCGTTCGTGGCCTCGCGCAAGCGAAGGAGCCCGTGTGGCTCGTGGACGAGGGTGTTCGGGTGCATCTCGATGGCGACCCGCACGCCGCGGTCCGCGGCCAGGTCGGCCACCTCGGTCCAGTACTCGATCGCCACCTCCCACTGGTAGGCCAGCGCCGCCGCGTGTTCGGGCGGCCACGGGGCGGTGATCCAGTTGGGCGTCTCGTCTGCCGGCGCGCCCCCGGGCAGCCCCGCGAAACACGTGACTGTGTCGACGTCGAGCTGGGCCGCGAGTTCGATCGAGCGCCGGAGGTCCGCGTCGGCGCTCGCGGCCCGGTCGGCGTCCGGGTGGAGCGGGTTGTCGTGTGTCGCGAGCGCACTGACGTGCACCCCGTGGTCAGCCAGGGTGTCACGCACCTCGTCGCGCCGGTCGGCGTCGTCGACGAGCGTCTCGGGGTCCAGGTGTGCGGTGCCCGGGTGGCCGCCGGTGCCGAGTTCCACCGCGTCGACGCCCAGCCCGGCGAGGTACGACAGCGCCTCGTCCAGCGAGACGCCACCGAGCGGTACTGTGAGCACGCCAATGTCCATGCGCACCGTTCGCAGTGGACACGGTAAAGAATGGCGCGAGTACCGGGCACGGACGGCGGTCGGCACGCACCGTGCCGGCATTCACAGGCCACAGGCTTACGACAGTCCGAGGCGCATCTCTCACTGCAGCGGCTGTTCCCACACCACTGACCCCACCACTCCCACCCCCCCCACCCGGGACGCCACCACCGCTGCACTGCGAACGGATGCCATCGACCGTGACCGCGTCCCCGCGTCCGTCCGCACCCGACCGTCCTCCCCTTCCGTTCCTGTCGACGCCAATCCGGAGCGGACCGCAGTGGCCATCGTCGTCGAGCAGCGGCGTGTGGCGCGTGACGGGCGCGTTATCGGCCGGGTCGCTGTGTGGAGGGGCGTGTGCCGGCACACGCAAGCACAGTCGGAATCCCCGTACGTGGCGGGGATTAGACAGCAGCACCAGTGCAGTGCTGATCCGTCTGGACCATGAACGAGACGCCATCGCAGCGACGGAGAGCAACAGCGCATCGAACCGACGGCGGACGCGTCCCGTTCGGGGAGCGGGACCTCGTCGTCGTCTCGAATCGGCAACCGTACAGTCACGCCGACTCGGGGGACGGCGTCGAGGTCGATCGGCCGACGGGGGGCCTGACGGCCGGACTCGACCCGGTCATGCAAGCGACCGGCGGGACGTGGATCGCCTGGGGTGACGGCGACGCCGACCGCCGTGTCGTCGACGGGGCTGACCGCGTGTCCGTCCCGCCGGACGATCCGAGCTACGTGCTCCGGCGCGTCTGGCTGTCCGACGACCAGGTCGAAGACTACTACTACGGCTTCAGCAACCGGGTCCTCTGGCCGGTCTGTCACGGCACGCTCGGGACCGTCAGCGCCGGCGCCGACCACTGGGCGGCCTACGAACGGACCAACCGGCAGTTCGCGAGCGTCGTCGCGTCGGAGGCGAGCGACCGATCGACGGTCTGGTTCCACGACTACCACCTCGCGCTCGCACCGGCGATGGCCCGCCGGACGCTCGGGGGCGGACCGACCTTCATGCAGTTCTGGCACGTCCCCTGGCCGGGCTGGGACACGTTTCGGGCCTGCCCGCACCGCGAGGCACTCCTCCGGGGCCTGCTCGCGAACGACGTCCTCGGCGTCCACGTCCCCCGGTATCGGTACAACTTCTTCGAGTGCGTCGACGCGTGTCTCGAGGACGCGGCGGTCGACCACGACCAGGCACAGGTCACCTATCGTGGATCGGTCACCCGGGTCGTGGCGAGCCCCATGGGCGTCCCCTACGACGACATCAGGCGCCAGGCAGCGAACGTCACCGAGTCCGACCTGGCCGACTTCCGCCGGGAGTACGAGGTCTCGTCGGACACGGCCCTGGCGGTCGGCGTCGATCGTCTCGACTACACGAAGGGGATCGTCGAGCGGATCCGCGGCCTCGAACGGTTCTGGGAGCGCAACCCCGCGTGGCGCGAGTCGCTGACCTTCGTCCAGAACGGCAGTAAGAGCCGGTCCCGGATCGACGCCTACGCACGGACCCAGGAGGCCGTCGCCGACGCCGTCGAGCGCGTCAACGACCGGTTCGGGACGGACGACTGGCAACCCATCGTCTTCTTCACCGACACGCTCGACCAGGAACGGCTCTACGGCCTCTACCGCCACGCCGACGTGGCCCTCGTGACCCCCATCAGGGACGGCCTGAACCTCGTGGCCATGGAGTACGTCGCCGCACAGGTCGACGGCGACGGCGCCCTGCTCCTGAGCGACCAGTCCGGTGCCCACGACCTGCTCGGCGAGTTCGCGTTCTCGATCTCCCCCTTCGACGCGCCCGGAATCGCCGATCAGCTCGCCGCGGCACTCACGGCGCCCGCCGCCGAGCGCACGGCGCGGATGAAGCGCCTCAGACAGACCGTCGCCGGGGTGGACCTCCGGACCTGGTTGCAGCAACACGCGGATCTCACCGCCCGGGCAGACACGAGCGGATTCCGGGAGTCGGGCCATGAGCAAGTCTGAGGCATCGCTGCCGGTCGTCGACGGGGCCGACGACCTGGCCGCCCGCCTCCGGTCGGCGTCGGGACTGCTACTCGGGCTCGACTTCGACGGGACGCTCGCGCCGATCGTGACCGATCCTGACGCAGCCACGACGTCGCCCGCGGTCCGCGAACCGCTCGAGTGGCTGACGGCCGCGAGTGACGTGCAGGTGGTCATCTGCAGCGGTCGCGCCCTGACCGACCTGCGCGAGCGCGTCCCCGTCGACGACGTCGTCTTCGTCGGCAACCACGGCATCGAACTGGCCCGGGGCGGGGAACGGCGGGTCGCGCCCGTCGCCACGGACGCCCGAGCCGCAGTCGCGACCGCCCGCGACCGTCTGACAGAGACGGTCGAGCCCGTTCCCGGGGCCCGCCTGGAGGACAAGGGCGCGACCCTGACCGTCCACGTGCGAGCGACGCCGGCGGATCGGGTCCCCCAGGTCGAGGCCGCGGTCGAGCGGACCGTGGACGAGGTGGCGGGGGTGTGCCTCGTGACCGGCAAGGCGGTCTTCGAGGTCCGCCCCGCCGTCGCGCTCGACAAGGGCACGGCGATGACGCGGCTCGAAGCCGACGCCCCCGATGGGTGGACGACTGTCTACGTGGGCGACGACACGACCGACGAGGACGCCTTCCGGGCCGTCCAGCCCGACGGCGTGGGCGTGTACGTCGCCGGGGGCAACGAGGATCCCAACGGCGACTTCGAAACGGCTGCGAACTACGCCCTGCCTGGCCAGGAGGCTGTGGCCCCCTTCCTCGCCTGGCTCGCAACGGAGCGGTGAGGGGGCGGTGGGGCCCGTCCTCGAACCGCAGTGCGAACCGAGGCGGCCGACCGCCCCAGCCGCGGTTCGGGTCTAGAGTTCTTCCAGGTGGATCGCGTCGTCGGTGACGCGTGCGATCGCGTCGGTGCCCAGGGGATAGTCCGACTGATCCACGTCGTCCCAGCCCAGTCGCGCGAGCAGGCGGTCGTCCAGCCCGGGGTCGAGGTCGACGTACATCGTGTTGCTGCGGACGCCGGAGACGATGCCGAACTCGTCGCCGTCGTTCGCCACGACGCGGTTCCCCTCGATGGACTCGTCGAGCGTCATGCTGGAAGCCATCGTCCTGTGATCACCGGGAGCGCTGCTCGGTGCGGGATCCGCGGCCGCCACGCTGTTCGGGTTCGCTGCGCTGGCCGTACTGGAGTCCGGCGCTCTGGCCGCCTCCGGACCGGTTTTGCTGCCCGGACGCCTCGGGGCGGCCGCTCTCCTGGCTGCCCGCGCGACCGAACTGACGCTCCTGCTGTCCGGTGTGTCCGGTCTGGGGTCCGCGAGGGCCCTGTTGTCCCATTCGAGTGTCCTGCTGTCCCGACTGGCCCATTCGAGTGTCCTGCTGTCCCGACTTGCTCGTCCGGCCACCCTGCTGGCCCTGACCGGGGGTACTCTCGGGCTCCTGTCCGTGCCTCTGGGAGGCCTGTCGACGCTGCTGTCCGGGCTGCTGGGATCCCTGGCGACCGTACTGTCCGGTCTGTCCACGCTGGGATTCCTGCTGACTGCGTCCTCGTGCTCCCTGCTGGCTTCGCCCTCGTGAACCCTGCTGGGAGCGACCCTGCTGGTGACCCTGTTGCTGGGTCTGGTGGCTTCGGCCACCGTACTGGCCGCCCTGCTCCCCAGCACGGCGATGCTGGGTGTCCTGGTCGAATCGAGTTCCCTGTTGGCCGGGCTGTCCCATCTGACCGCCCTGCTGGCCCGGGTTCCCGCCCTGCTGACTGGACGCGCTCTCGAACTGGGTGCGCTGGCTTTGGCCGCCGTGTCGTCCCTGCGGGCCCATCTGCTCACCGTGCCGTCCGCGTTGGTCCTGCCTGCCCCCTCGTCCTCGCTGGCCGGGTTGGCTCCCGGGCTGTGCGTGCTGGCGCTGTTGGCCGAACTGACTCCCCTGTTGGCCCTGCCGGCGTTGCTGGCCGGCCTGTCGCTGCTGTTCGTCCTGCTGGCGTCGCCCGTGCTGTCCGGAGTGGTGTGTGCCGTGATTCATGGGTGTGCACTGGGCGCGGCGTGCTACCGGTCGCTCGACGGGTAGCACCACCGGCCGCCCGTTGGAGCGCCACACGACATCGGTCCTAAGTAATGCAGTTCCTGTCCTCGAGCGGCCAAAATAAGCCGAGGTTGTCGCGCGACGTGCCGGAGAAAACGAGGGCCACGGGAGGACGGGCCCCGACGGAGTGTCGGCAGTTAAATGCGGGGCGACTGCTCGCGGATGACCTCGACGGCCTTGTGGAGTTCGCCATCCAGCAACACGAGGAGGTCGTCGAGGGTCACGATCCCCTGGAGCGTTCCGTCGTCGTCGACGATCGGCAGCCGTCGGATGCTCGACTCCTCCAGTCGCCGGATCACGTCGAAGACCGATTCGTCCATCGTGCCCGTCGTGAGGTCGCCGGAGAGGAGGTCGCTCGCCGTTTTCTCGGTCACGTCCGGGTCGGTCTCGAGAGCGAGGCAGATGCTCCGGTCGGTGAGGATGCCGATCGGGCGCTCGTCTTCGACAACGACGACGCTCCCGACGTTCTGTTCGGCCATCTGGGCGACGGCCGTGGCGATCGGCGTATCCGGCTCGACGGTCACCACGTCCGTCTGGACGATCCGGTCGACAGTGATCGTCTCGAGTGGCCGGCCCATCCGTTCGGGGCGACCGGGACCCATCGCCTGCCCGGCCTGGACCTGCTGACCGGGCTGCATCTGCTGGCCGGGCGGCGTCGCCCCACCAGCTTGCACGTCCGGACCGGCACCCATGGCCCCCTGTGGCTGTGCAGCGGGAGTCCCGGTGGGTGGCGCGCTCGGCCCACCGGTCGGCCCGGGCTCCGCCTGAGTGCCCTGGCGCGGTGCTTGCGCCGGCTGACCGGTCGGGGGAACGCCCTGCGGTGGTTGGCCGCCGGACCCCGGTGCACCCGTCCCCTGGGGCGGCTGCCCGGAACCGCCCTGCCCCGCCGGGCCACCCTGCCCGGCTGGCGGCTGTCCCTGTGTCGGTGGCGCTACGGGCGGTTGCTGGCCCTGCCCCGAAGGCTGGATCTGTGGTTGCTGGCCTCGTCCCGGCGGTTGTGTCTGCGGTTGCTGGCTCTGTCCCGGTGGCTGTGTCTGCGGTTGCTGACTCTGCCCCGGTTGCTGTGTCTGTGGTTGCTGACTCTGCCCCGGTGGCTGTGTCTGTGGTTGCTGTCCCTGGCCGCGCTGCTGTTCGCGCGGTCCGTTCCGGTTTCTGTCCTGGTTGGGTCTCATAGGTGAGCCTGTCGGTGGACGCAGTGCTGGCGCCCGACCTGACGTGCGGTGATACTGCTGCACTACAGTTAAAACATGGTGCCCGTCAGACCGGATTCCCGGATGCGGTTTGGGCACCCGACCGGTCGCGGCTTACTCTCGAGCCCGATCGATCAGCGGCTGGACGTCGACCGGTGCGGACGTCTCCGCCGCCTCGTAGATCGCCTCCGTGAGTGCGGTGACCGCGACGCCAACCTCGCCCGGGACGGCGGGGTCGGCGGTGCCGTCGATGGAGGCCGCGAAGTTCTCGATCTTGCGTCGGTTGAGCGTCTCGAAGTCAGTGCCGCCCTCGACCTGGGTCGTGTAGGTCGGCGCGTCCGTCTCGGCGATGGTGAGGTCGTCGCCGTCGTAGCTGAGGCGCCCCGCCTCTCCCCAGTAGACGTACCCCTCGTGGGGGTCGACCTCGATCCCGTCGCCCGTGAGGCCGACGCTCGCGACCATCGATCTGTCCGGGCCCTCGAGTTCCATCGAGATGGCGCTGTTGACGTCGATCTTCGGCTCCGCGAACTCGACGCAGGCCGTGACCGACGACGGCTCGGCGTCGGTCGTCCAGAGGAGCGCATCCAGGAGGTGCGAGCCGGTGTCGTAGAGCTGTCCCCCGCCCGACATCGACGGATCGGTCCGCCACGCGTCGCCGTGCAGGTCGATCCAGTTCTGCCCGAGGTAGGCGTTGGCGGTGTGGAGGGCGCCGATTCGGCCGTCGGTGATCACCCGGCGGATCTCCCGGAAGGCCGGGTGGAAGTGGCGCTGGTAGCCGACCTGGAGAATCACGTCCTTCGCCGCGGCGGAGTCGACGAGGTCGACGGCGTCGGCCACGTCGGTCACCATCGGCTTCTCGATCAGGACGTGTAGCCCCTGCTCGATGGCGGCCAGGGCCTGCTCGTAGTGGAGCGTGTGTGGCGTGACGATGGCGACCGCGGCCAGGTCTCCCGAGTGCTCGTGGAACAACTGGCGGTAGTGCTCGTAGGCCGGGGCCCCGAAGGTCTCCTCGAAGACCCGTCGGGCCTCCTGTGACACGTCCGCCGCAGCGACGATTCGGACACCGTCGATCCGGTCGAAGGTCTTCGCCTGGAGGTAGCCGAGGCCGCCGACGCCGATCATGGCGATCGGGAGATTCATACACGGAGCGTACGCCAGCGCGCGAAAAAGGCTTCCGCCAGAGTCAGCAGGCCTCCCCGACCCGACCGCGACCGGAGGCAAACAGGTAAGTGCGTGTGTCGCGCATCGTGACGCATGCCCACGTGTCCAGGGTGCCACCAGCCGGTGGAATACGATCAGTTGGAGACCCACCTGCAGCACTGCCACGCGCTTCGCCGCACCGAGGTGGAGCAGCGCCGGTCTGTGCAGCGCCTGGAACGGCACGTCGACGACCTCGACAGACAGATCGAACGGCGACTGCAGGCCATCGAGAGCGCCGTTGGAACCGCAGCCTCGGGGGACGACACCGCGGGAGAGGGTACCAGGCTGCTCGAACGGGACTCCTGAGAACGGCGAAGTTCCGCGCCGTGATCAAGAGGTCGAGTCCATCCGGGAATCGGGGTAGCTGCGGAGGTAAGACGAGCCCGGCGTCACGGTTTGCGGTTGATCGGATTGGGCGAGTCACAGAGCGTCGTCCGGACGAGGTTCCGGTGGCCACGGCGGAGTCGCTCGGAGAGAGCCTGGTGAGAGACGCCGATTTCGTCCGCCAGGCCGTCGAGGGTGACGCCGCGCGGGACGCAGTAGTAGTCGTGTTCGAAGGCCGTGACGAGCGCCTCGTGCTGGTCCTGCGAGAGGTCCATCCCGCCGTGGGTCACGACGTCTTCGACCCCGTTGACCCGGCGAATCGACGGATCGACGCCGTGCTCGCGCCAGGCCTCGTAGGTGCGCGAGACGGATTCCTGGTCGGGAAACAGGACGCGAAGCTCCCAGCGGTTCTCGCGCCCGGCGGCCCTGAGCAGCGTCCCGTTGGACTGGATGAAGACGTCGAAGACTTCTCGGACTGCCGCCGACCAGGAGATTTCGTAGAGAGACCGTCCCTCCTCAGTGGCAAGGCGGTTCACGGCTACCGTCGACGCGTCCGCCCGGAGTCTCGCGTCCAGGTCGTCCGGGTCCTCGGACGCCCCCCACACCAGCGGCATGACCTCTCCTGGTTCGTGGGCGACGACGCAGATCGACTCGACAGTGGCGTCGGGAAGTCGGCCGAACGTGTCCGCCAGCGCGAACTGGTCCGGCGGAACGATCACGTCCACGATGGTACCCATGCTCCAATGGAGCAGTGGGGTCCCCAATAGTATACCCTGGATATCCATGCCCGGCGTTTAAGCACCGCGAGGTGATTGAGAGAAAGTGTACCCTACTCTCGTCGTGCGGTTTCGTCGGAATTTCTCGGAGAGATCGGTCCGTGCACCGGCCCTGAACCACTGACGGTCCGGTGCGACGCGACCCGGACACGGGGTTGTGTCCCGGTACGGTCTCGTCGGCACTTCCCCCGGTCGGCCCCGGACAGGTATCTGCTGCCGCCACCCATCTCCTCGACGCTACCCTCGCGAAACGCCGAGGTTCGCGAAAGACAGCGATCATCGACGACGAGGGAGCCGGCGGCTGGTGCCGGCTCCAAACGGGACGGACGTCCGCTCGCGTCGCGGGCCGGCCAAACGGCCGAACTCCATGTGGGTAAGCAACCATTTGGTGAACCGGGGGACGTTCGGCCGTCGGACGTTACAGATGTATGCGTGTAACGGGTTCGGTAACGTTACTCGCAAACCCGGCTGACAAACCGTCCATTATCCTCGTCGGGGTGAATCTGCGTCCTCGCCAGCCCACCTTGCGGAGCAGAGACAGCCATCGTGTCATCGACGCCCGGCGATCGGGAGGGCTGCGCACCCGGCGTCGAGAATGGTCACGTCGGGACCCGATCGCCCGTCGGACTCCCCTGGGACACCACGACGTTGACCGTCGCGCCGAAGAGGACGACGAGGGCACCGACGTACAGCCAGGTGACGAGGAGGATGATCCCGCCGACGACGCCGTAGAGTTCCGCCGTGCTACTCATGCGGACGTAGATCTCGAACCCGACCTCGAGGAGGGTCCAGCCCACGGCAGCGACGACGGCTCCGGGGAGGACCTCCCGGACGGAGAGCGGGCGATCCGGAAAGACGTAATACAGTGGCAGGAGGGCGACGGTCAGAAAGACGACGAGGGCGATCGGCTGGAGCAGGTTCATCCAGGGCAGGGCCGGCGCGAGGGCGAAGAGGACGGCCGCGACCACCGTCCCGGCGAAGGCGAGGAGCATCGCGGCCAAGACGACGGTCCCGTCGATCAGATGACTCACCAGGCCGGTGCGGTCTGCCGTCCCGTAAAGGAGCGAGAACGCCAGATCGAGCGCCCGAAAGAGCCGCATGGACGCCCACAGCAGGACGAGGACGCTGAGCACCGACAGACCGGTCCCGGCCGCGGCCCGCTCGACGGTTCCGACGACGAGGCGCTGTCCGGTCGGGGAGAGGTACGTGGCCGTGACGTCGAGGAGCGTCTGGACGAAGACCTCACCACCGAGGACGCTCGCCGCCATCGTGAGGAGGACCAGAAGCGGGAGCAGCGAGACGAACGCCGAGTACGCGATGCTGCCCGCGAGGAAGGAGACGTGTGCCGTCCGGAACGTCGCCGCGATGGCCTGGAGGAAGCTGACCGTGCGGCCGGCACGACCGGTGGCGAGTTCGCTCAGCGCCACGGCACGGCCCCCACCCTGGGCCGGCGATAGGCGGACTGCCCGTCCCGAGGGAGACGGGTGGCACCGGTCGCTCGTCGGACTCGCCCCATGGCCGCGAGTTGGCGCGCCAACTACTTAACGAACCGGCAGGCCACCGTTTTGAGGACTGTCCGAACGGAAGTCCCCGCTCGCCCCGACAGTCGACAGCCCCTCGATTCGGCAGAACGCGTCGCTCGGGCGCGACCCAACTGTTGGGCAGGTTCGACCCACCCGGTCGCCGCACACTCGCGAAAGGCCAAGGGTTAACCGAGTCCGCGCCGCAACAGGAGGTATGAGTGGACGAGGCGAGACCGATCAGCGACCCGTGGCCGACGAGGCCGTCGACGTCGTCCCCGGAGACCCACTGTTTACCGAGGACGGGCACGAAGTGGGCGTCGTCAGGGGAATCGAAGAGCAAGGGATCTTCCTGTCGGCCCGCGGGGGCGTCGAGTCGCTCAGCGTCGAACACGCCCGCTCCGGCCACGCGTTCGGCGAGGCGGAGCTGGTCTGGCGCTGCACGACCTGTGGCGAAATGGCCCCGATCGAGGACCAGTTGCCGGCGGCCTGCCCGAACTGTGACGCCCCGCGAGAGGCGCTCATGTACTGGACCGAAGACTGAACCGGCGACCCGGAAGCCCCCCCCCGGGATTCATCAATCGGCCCAATAATACCATATCCCTATCTATACTGTGTTTCGTATAATTCGTCCCGAATCGAGTCAGCAAGGCCCATAACGAACTGAGTCGACCGGCATCAGTGAGGGCCCTCCAGTTTATCGCGGTGAAAGAGCATTGGCTGCCAAGTCGAGTTCTGAACCGATTTTCTCCGCCATTCACTCGGATATTCGCCTATTATACGACTGTACGGTCAAATATATAGCTTGCCACGCGTAAGAGTCCAAACGCTCGCAACGCCGAGAGTATCCATCGTCCTCGAACGGGGCGCATCTCGCCGACGGTGGAGGCACCGATTGTCAGCGAGTGAGTCCTCGAATAAATTCATACGTTTTCTGTCTGCTTCCCCGTCCCAAAAGTTTACTGTTATATACACACAGTATCATATCTCGGGAGCCGCATGGCTGGTGCCGGGTGAAATCTCAGCCCGACGAGGGTCAGTCGTCGAGCTGTTCGAGAACGGTCGCGGGGAGGTCCTCACGGACGTGCTCGGGAATGGCCTCGGTGTCGTCCGGGAACTCGGCGGGGACGGCGTCGTCGACGGCAAGTTCGGACGGGTCGAACAGCTGGAGGGCGGTGTGGATGGTCGTCCAGTCGTCAGCCGCTGCCGCGTCCCGGAGACTGCTGGTGGGCGCAGCCAGGAGTTGCGAGACGATGGCGTCCGCCATGGCCTCGACGACCGCCTCGCCCTCGGGATCCAGGTCGAGTTTCGCCAGCGCCGTCTCGACCTCGTCGGCCTTGATCCGCTCTGCGCTCTCGTACATCGCCGAGATGACGCGGTCGGCCCGCTTTCGCTTGTACTGGGTCAGGAGGTTCTCGAAGGCCTCGTCGACCATGGCCTCGACTTCGCGGGCGGCCGCCGCGCGCTGGCGGCGGGTCTCGTCAGTGTGGGCCTCCAGCGCGTCGAGGTCCCAGACCGTCACGTCGGACACGTCGTCGGCGGCCGGCGGGACGTCCCGGGGCTGACCGATGTCGACGACGACGGTCTCGCCGGCCTCGGTCAGCGTTGCCCGGTCGAAGACCGGCTCTGTGCTCCCGGTCGCCGACACGACGACGTCCGCTTCGGCGGTCGCGGCGGGGAGGGCGTCCAGTCCCACGGCACTCGCCGGCACGTCGACGGAGTCGGCGACGTGCGCCGCGTGCGGGACGGTCCGGTTGGCGATCAACAGTTCCTCGACGGTGGTGGCGAAGGACTCGGCGGCGAGGCGGCCCATCTCGCCGGCGCCGACGACGAGCGCCGTCGCGTCGGCGAGCGAGCACTCGGCCCCGGCCAGGCGGACGGCCGCGCTGGCCAGCGAGACGGCGCCCTCGTTGATGGCCGTCTCCGTCCGAGCGCGCTCGCCAACGTGAAGCGCCTTGGTGACCCCGTCGTCGAGGACCGGCCCGATGCCTCCCACGCTCCGGGCGTCGTCCACGGCGTCGCGGACCTGGCCGAGGATCTGGTCTTCCCCGAGCACGAGTGACTCCAACCCCGCGGCCACCCGAAGGAGGTGGCGGAGGCTCTCCTCGTGGCCCATCTCCCGGACGACGCCGGGGTCGACGTCGCCCATCAGCGAGTCCAGCGCGACGTGGCCGGCCGCAGGGTCGTCGGTGACGACGTATCCCTCGACCCGGTTGCACGTCTGGAGGACCATCGCCTCGGAGACCGCCGGATCGTCGAGCAGCGCCGCCGTCGCGGCGCGCTGGCTCTCGACGTCCGCGGCTTCGAGCGCGTCGAGACTGGCGTCGCTGTGAGACACGCTGATGCCCGCGATCACGCCTGCGCCCGTCGTCACGTGGAATCACCCGTCACGTTGTCGATCACGTTCTCCGCAAGTTGGCGTGCGTTGGACCCGCCACTATCTAAAGCTGTCCAAACGTCCCGGTTCGCGAGAACGGCCCGGAGCGCCGCCCGCCGGCGGTCGGCTGGCAGCTCTCGGTCGGCCAGCTCCGTCCGGAGGGCGGCCGTCAGCCGCGCCATCTCGCCGGCCCCGTCGACTTCCTGCTGGATCCGATCCCGGAGGTGGGCGCTCAGCGCCGGACTCCGTCCGCCGGTCCCCACCCCAACCACGACGGGCCCGTCCCTGGCGATCGCCGGGAGAACCACGCTCCCGGCGGGCCGTTCGCCGGCCGCGTCTGCGCGGTTGACCAGGCGGCCCTGGTCACGGGCAGCTGTCTCGACGGCCTCGTTGAGGCCCGCGTCGTCCGTCGCCGCGACCACCAGCGCGGGGTCGACCCGCGAGAGCCAGTCGGCGACCGCATCCGGGGCGGGCCGGGCACGGATCAGCGCCGCGTCGCCGAAGTCCGTGGCCGCGAAGTCGGGACTCACCACCACGACGCGCGCCTCGGTAGCGAACCGGCGAGCCTTCCTGGCACCGACGGGGCCGCCGCCGAAGACCAGGACCGTCTCGTCCGTGAAGTCGTGGAGGAGGGGAATCATTGCACGCTGTCGCCACGGAGTGGGCACCGCGGTAGGAAAAGCCCACCGCCCGCCCGGCGATGCGAGTGCCGGGCAAGCGAGCAGAAGAACAGCCGGTCACGCCGCGTCGGCTTCCGGCGCGTCCTGGTCCCCGGGCACGGTCGTGACGGCGTAGCCCTGCTCGCGGAGAGTGGCGGCGAGTCCGTCGAGGTCCTCGGTCCGCTCGAAGTAGAAGACGAGGTCGAACGAGCCCTCGCGGAGGAGTTGCTGGCACTCCCAGACGAAGGACTCGTCGGCGAGCGTCCGGCCCTGGTGCTGGTTCGAGGCGAACTCCGGATCGTCCGTTCCCGAGTAGACGAAGGTGTCTGCGGGGTCGTGGCCCGCGTGGGCGGCGATCGCGTCGCCGACCGCGACGGTCGCCTGGTGCATCCGGGTCTCCTGGCTGCCGTCGAACTCGGTGTGGACGACCAGCCCGTCGAGGTCGATCTCGCCGGGCTGGAGGAGTTGCCAGGTCCGCCGCCGGAGGTCAGCGTCGATCGGATCGGCCATGCACGTTCCTTCTCGGGGCCGGCCTATACGCCTCACGATCGTGGTGTGGCACGCGCCGGCCGGCCGGGACACCGAAATTTTGCCCGTAGGATGTCCCTGCCGGCACGTAGCTGCCGTCTACCCGCGATCGAGCAGACAGTCGAACACAAGACTCTTTTCGGCCGGCAGAGAGAAACAGAACGATGTTGCGTCGGCTGCGCCGCCCGCTTGATCGCACCTACGAGCACCTGCTCCGACGGGAACTGTCCGAGACGCCGAGCCACGTGGCCGTGATTCAGGACGGGAACCGTCGCTACGCCGACGAGCGCGGTGGCGACGCCCGCGACGGCCACCGGGCCGGCGCCGAAACGACGGAAGCGGTCCTCCGCTGGTGTGACGAGCTCGGTATCGACGAACTGACCCTGTATACCTTCTCGACGGAGAACTTCGACCGGCCGCCCGCCGAGCGCGAGCACATCTTCGACCTCGTCGCCGAGAAGTTCCGGGAGTTCGCCGACGCCGACCGCGTCCACGAGGCCGAAGTCCGCATCCGGGCCATCGGCGAACTCGACCAGCTCCCGGAACGCGTCCGGGACGCCATCGACTACGCCGATCGTCGGACGCGTGGCTACGACTCGCTGCACCTCAACGTCGCACTCGCCTACGGCGGCCGGGCGGAACTCCTGACGGCCGCCCGCGGGATCGCCCGCGACGTCGCCGCGGGCGACCTGGACCCGGCCGACGTCGACGTCGAGACCGTCGAGGGCGCCCTCTACGACGGGCCGACGCGCGACGTCGACCTCATCGTCCGGACGGGCGGCGACGAGCGCACGTCGAACTTCCTCCCCTGGCAGGCCAACGGCAACGAGGCCGCTGTCTTCTTCTGTGCGCCCTACTGGCCGGAGTTCCGCAAGATCGATTTCCTGCGCGGACTGCGAACCTACGGCAACAGACAGGAGTCCTGGCGACGCACTCGGGCCGAGCGCGCGCTCGCGCTCGTCGGCGCGCTCGGCGAGGCGGAGCTGGCGGAGGCCCGGTCGATCCTCAGGCGGTTCCGCGATCGGCTCCCGAACGCCGACGCGGACGCCGTCGACAGTCTCGAACCGGCCGACGGTGAGTCGGAGGTCGAACCGGCCGCCGACTGATTCGCGAGCGGCTCGGCCGACCAGCCGCTACCGACCGAACCGCCGCTGGCGCTCCTGGTAGTCCCGTAACGCCCGGAGGTAGTCCCGCCGACGAACGTTTCGCCAGTTGACGTCGGTGAAGTACAATTCTGAGTAAACGGACTGCCAGATGCCGAAGTCGGAGAGGCGTTCGGCCCCGGTCTTGATGACGAGGTCCGGGTCGGCGGGGAAGATCAGACGCTCCTCCACGTCGGCCGCGGCGATCTCGTCCGGGTCGAATCCGCCAGCGTCGACAGCCGCCGCGATGTCTCGGACGGCGCCGGCGAACTCCGCCTTGCCGCCCAGGCCGATGCTCACCTGGATGGGGGCGTCGGCCGGCTCGTCGGAGGTCTCGGACCGAACGGCGACGGGCCGTGGCGCGTCGACCGACTCCAGTTCGCGCCGGAGCGTCGGCACCACGTCCTCGTCGAGCACGCTGACGTACACCAGGACGCGTTCGGCGTCGAACTCGAACGCCCACCCGAGGAACGCCGAGAGCGTCTCGTAGGCACCCGACTCCAGCAGGTCCCGCTCGGTGATGACGACGGCCACTCGCTCGGGCAGTTCCGCGTCACTCAGTCGGATCCTGGTTGCCAGATAGGTGTCGTAGAGACCCACGCCGGTCCGTCGTCGGGGGCGGCCCTAAAGCTCCCGTTCCACGGGGACGGAATGGACCGCGAACGGGCCGCCACGCCCGCTGTGCCCAGCAGGCGGCGACCCGGAACAAGTAAGTGGGGCTCGGGAATACGCCCGGTCGTGACCTCGACAGTCCGGCGTGCAGCGGCCTTCGCCCTCGTCGGGACGCTCGCATTCGCCGTCCCGCTCGCGGGGTTGCTCGAGGACCCCGCGCTGGCGACGGTCGCCGCCGCCGGTCCGTTCCTCCTCGTCGCCCTCCTGGCGCTCACCGTCATCTCCGAGGGGCCGCTGTTCGAGCTGTTCGCCCGTCCCGGCGACCGCCGGCACGGCTCGCTGTACGGCCTCGCCGGGTTCTCCCTCGGGGCCGCCGGACTCGCCATCCTCAGCCTGGAGTTCGGCATGCCCGACGCCGTCTACGTCGGGACCGTGTTCCTCCTCGCCGTCGGCAACCTCGGCGGGCAGGTCGTGCGATCGTACCGCCCTGATCCGGCAGTGGCCACGGCGGGCTTCGTCTCGGCGGGCTTCCTCGCCGGCCTCGGCGCGCAAGTCGCGACGACCTGGCTGCTCGAGGGCGTCGTCCACCTGCCGACGTTCGCCTTCCTCGCGGCCGCCGGTGCCCTGTTCGCGGCGCTCCTGCGCGAGGTGCTCTTCCAGCAGGACGACCCGCTCGTGATGGTCGCCGTCTCCCTGCTCCTCTGGCTGTTCGCGAGCATCCTCGGATCCCCCGGCCCACCGACCGTCGGCACCACCCAGATCCTGATCGCGCTCGGGATCACCGTCGTCCTCGGGTACCTCTCCTACGCGCTGGAGACGGCCTCGCTGCCCGGCATGCTGACCGGTGTCCTCCTCGGCCTGCTGACCATCGTCCTCGGGGACTACGGCTGGTTCGCCATGCTGATCGCCTTCTTCGGCATCGGCGGCCTCTCCTCGAAGTTCCGCTACGAGGAGAAACTCGCCCGCGGCATCGCCGAGGAGAACGAGGGTGCCCGGGGCTCGGGCAACGTCCTCGCGAACTCGCTGGTGGCCCTCGTGGCCGTCCTCGCCGCCGCGGCGAGTGCGGACCTGGGGCTCCCCCGCCAGCTGTTCTTCTTCGCCTTCGCCGGCGCGGTCGCGGCGGCGCTGGCCGACACGCTCTCCAGCGAGATCGGCGGCCTCTACGACCGACCGCGGCTCGTGACGACGCTGGAGGTCGTCGAACCGGGAACCGACGGCGGCGTGACCTGGCAGGGCGTCCTCGCCGGTCTCGTCGGCGCGGGAATCGTCGCCGCCATCGCCTTCGGCGCGTTCACCGCCGTCGGGCCGCCAGGCGCCGCACTCGTCACGCTCGCCGGCGTCGTCGGCATGACCGTCGACAGCCTCCTCGGGGCGACCATCGAGGGGCGGTTCGTCGGCAACCAGGGCGTGAACTTCCTGGCGACGCTCGGCGCCGCCGTCGTCGGTGGCCTCCTGGCCGCCGGCGTCGGGCTCGTGCCGGTCTGAGCGCATGGTTCGGATCCGCCCCGGCACTGCAGACGATCTGTCCGCACTCCGACGAATCCAGACCGCGGCGCTGGCCGAGCCCTGGCCAGCCCTGCTCGACCTCGCGTCGGGCGACGGAGGTCCCCGACTCTTCGTCGCCGACGACGGCGAACCCGTTGGCTACGTCGTCGCCCTGACGGCCGGCCACCCCGTGGCGTACGTCCCCGAACTCGCGGTCCAGCCCGACCGCCAGGGAGATGGAGTCGGGTCCGCGCTCCTCGATGCGCTGGTCACGTCGCTCGACCAAGCGGCGTTCGAGCGGGTTCGACTGACCGCGCGGGCGACCGACGACGCCGTCCGTGCCTTCTACCGCGACCGCGGATTCGAGCCGGTCGAGCTGGTGAGCGGCCACTTCGAGGGCGGCGACGGCATCGTCCTCGAACGCCGTCTCTGAGCCGCCTGGGCGTCGGCCCCGCTATCCAGCCAGTCAGAGCCGACGGTCCAGCACCGGGACGGCGTACCTGTACCCCGCTGCCGTGAGTACCCCGAGCGAGAGGCCCCAGACGAGGTGACTGACGAGCAGAGCGACCGACAGGTTCGGAATCGCCGCGGGAACCCCCAGCAACCGCAACCATACCGGTGCGACGACGCCGGCAGCGCCCGCCCAGAGGAGCAGCGACCAAGCGAGACCGACACCGACGAAGGTCCACGTGTCCGTCTCCCACCAGTCCGAGGCGACGGAGACGAATCCGACGAACGCGAACCCGAAGACGACGCTGTGGAACTCGTGGGTGAGCCAACCCACGAGCGGATCGGCCGTCCCGTAGAAGACGCCGATTCCCGCGATCGAACCCCCGAGCGCCTCGGAGACGGCCCCATAGAACAGCCCAGCGATCAGGGCAGTGCCGACCGAGACGACCAGGTGTGGGATCGCCAGGCGGACGTCGCCGAACGCCCGACGAACGGGCCCGAGGTCGTCGCTCGCTTGGCTCGCACGTGGCAATACGACGGTGATCGCGGTCCCGGACTCGCTCACGTCGGTTTCGATCGCCCCGTCGAACTCGTCGACGAAGAGGCGAACGATGTTCAGCCCGAACCCGGTCTTCGGGCTGTCGAAGTCGCCGACGTCGCCGGTCTCCAGAAGCGCCTGCTGGTCGGCCGGGAGGCCCGGGCCGGTGTCGCTGATGCGCACGCGAACGACGGGAGTGCTCGCCGTGACCTCGATGGAGGGACTGGGGTCGTCTGCGTGGACGATGGCGTTCTCGAGCAGGTGTGTGAACACCTTCGAGACGTGGCCGTCTGCCCGTACCGCCAGATCCCGGGGGAGATCCTGCACCGACAGGTCCGCGTCCGGATGGCGCCTACGGACCGCCTCGGCGCTCGCTTCGAGACACTCGGCCAGGTCGATGGGGACGGCGACCCGATCCCGTCGTCCCGCGTGCCGGGTGAGGTGTTTCACCTCGTCGATGGTGCGTTCGATGGCCTCGGTGCGATCGTCGATGACGGCGGCGGCCTTGGCGTCGTGGCTGCCCTCGAGTGAGGCGTAGCCCTTGATCGCCGTGATCGAGTTGAGCACCTCGTGGCGGAGCAGCCGATTGAGGACGACGAGGCGGTTCGCGTTTCGTTCGAGGTCGCGCCGCTGTCGGCGGGTACGCGTCGCGTAGAGGCCGGTGAGCGTCCCGCCGATGGCACCGCCGATGAGGAAGTTCGAGAGGTACGACTCCGAGAGGGCGGCGGTGAGGTCCATGGGATCGCCGGCCATGGCCCCGAGTACGGTGAGAGCGGCGAAGACGAACATCGTCGCCGTCCCGACGACACACCAGAGCGCGGTCGTCTTAACGACGGACGCGTCGACGTCGGCGACGGTCATCGCCACCCCGAAGGCGGCGAGGCCGAGACCGAGGGCGAGCGGGATGACCCCAGCGACGTAGAACTGCACCGGATCGTCGTACAGAGCGAGCGTCACCGTAAACCGGGTGAGAACGAAGCCTATTCCGGCAACGACGAGGCCGCTGTAGTTCACGCGGCTGCCCATGACGTGCGTGGAGATAGGAACAAACGCGTAAATACCTGGTCATGGTATCGACACGCACGAGAGGCGGAGAACTGGCCAGATGGCACGTCTCACGTGCGAATAGGATCCGCGGCGCGGGTCACCCGGGGCCATGCCCGACCACGGCCGCCGGACTGGCCCTTTATGTACGGACGGGCCCCACGCACCGGGTATGCAAACGCACATCGTCCCGGTCGGGTTCGACTACGACCGGCTGATCGCGCCACTGGTGCGCGAGCAGATGGACGTCGACCGCGTCGTGCTCCTCGAGGGGGCGGTCGGCAGCCAGGCCAACGTCGACTACTCCCGGCGCCTGGCCGAGAAACTGGAACAGGACTACCGCAATCTGCTGGGTGCCGAGACCGAGCGATTCGTCGTCGAGGACGTCTACGACTACGACGCGGCCTTCGAGCAGGCCTTCGCCATGATCAACGCCGAACTCGACCGCACACCTGTCAGCGGTGACGCCGACGACCCTGTCCCGGCCGACGGCGGCGCCGTCCCCGCGGAGGCCACTGAATCGGACGCGAACCGCGACGAGGCCGCCGGCGAGGTCTGGGTGAACATCTCGGCGATGCCCCGGACGGTCTCCTTCGCCTTCGCGACCGCCGCCCACTCGATCATGGTCGAACGCGAGAGCGACCGGAACCGGATCCACACCTACTACACCGTCCCCGAGAAGTACCTGGAGACCGAACTGGCCGAGGAGTTGCGGGCCCAGCGCGACCTGCTCGCGGACCTCCGGGGGGCCCTCGACGGCGACCTCGCCGACCGCGTGGCCGAGCGCTACGAGAGCGCCCGCCAGTTGCTCTCGGAGTTCGACGAGCGCGGGACGACCATCGGCGCCAAGGAGATCGACGGCAGTCACGTCGTGGAACTGCCGGTCGCCTCCTTCTCGAACGTCAAGCCCTTCGAGGAGGTCATCCTGTTCACGCTCGGCGAGCACGGCGAGTTCGAGTCCGTCTCGGAGTTGGCCCAGCAACTCGCCCGCGAACTCGGCGAGGAGTACACGGACAGCTTCCGCTCGAAGGTCATCTACAACGTCGACCGCCTCGGCCCGGGCGGGAAGGGCTACATCGAACAGGAGGCCCAGGGCAAGTCTCACCGGACCCGTCTCTCGCGGATCGGCGACCTCTGGGTGCGGGCCCACGGCAACCGCGACGGAGCCGACGCCAGGGGCGACGGCTGAGCAGTCCGTCAGGAGTGGCTACGGATCGGCCCCACCGCGTCGGACCTGCGCCACGCGCGTCGACAGCGCGAGGAAGACGGCGAGTACCGTCAGCGTGACGGCAGCCGCAGCGGCGAGGTCGTGGGCGGCGAGTCCGTGGTCGTATCCGCCGACCACGTTCTCCGCCCTGAGGAGCGTGTGGTGAAAGTCACCCACGACCGGCCAGAAGTAGTCGACGACGTCGTTGGCGAGGAACCACCCCGTCGCCACGGCGACTGCACCGACCGAGAAGTTCGCGTACCGGTGGATCAGGAACCCCTCGACGACCATCGCGAGGTGCGAGACGATCAGGAAGTAGTACAGCCAGTCCGCGATGCCCGCCGAACTCTGGAGGACGAGCTGGACGAAGGGGGTCCAGAAGCCGAGCTTGAGACACCCGAAGAAGGCCACCATGTGGAGCCAGTCGGCGTTCAGATCGAGTCGCCAGGCCGCAAGCGACAGCGCGATGAACAGCGTGGCCATCGGGCTGTCGGGGACGAAGGGCCACATCACGGGCTCGGTGATGGCGAACTGGAAGCGGTAGTACCAGAAGCCGAAGGCCGTCCCGGCGAGGTTGACCAGGACGATGGGCCAGGCGAGGCGCAGGCCGACGTTCTCCAGCCACTCGGGCAACGGCGCGACGTACCGCGGGAGGTCCTCGGACGCGGGGAGCGGGGCGTCGAAGACCCTGGCGACCAGCGCGTCGAGTTTGCGACCCAGTCCCGCGACTCCGGCCATGTGGCGTCTCTGGCAGGGGGTCGGCAAACCGGTTGCGGTTCGGCAGGTCGGTCTCTCTGAAGGGAACCGGTCCTGTCGAACGCTGGCCGGCTCGGGTCAAAGGCAACCGTTAGGTGACTCCCGTTCCAAACGCGCCCATGAGCACGGAGACGGACCTGGAGGACCTGCGGCGCGGGACGGACCTCGTCAAGCGCGGGTTCGCCAAGATGCAGAAGGGCGGCGTCATCATGGACGTCGTCGACCCCGAGCAGGCGAAGATCGCCGAAGAAGCCGGCGCGGTCGCGGTCATGGCCCTGGAGGCGGTCCCCGCGGACATCCGCAAGCGCGGCGGCGTCGCGCGCATGGCCGACCCCGCCGACGTCAGCGAGATCATCGACGCCGTCTCCATCCCGGTGATGGGCAAGGCCCGCATCGGTCACACGAAGGAAGCCCAGATCCTGGAGGCCATCGGCGTCGACATGGTCGACGAGAGCGAGGTGCTGACGCCCGCCGATGACGCCTACCACATCGACAAGCGCGACTTCACTGCGCCGTTCGTCTGCGGTGCCCGGAACCTCGGCGAGGCCCTGCGCCGGATCGACGAGGGTGCGGCGATGATCCGCACGAAGGGCGAGGCGGGCACCGGCGACGTCAACCAAGCCGTCCACCACCAGCGGACGATCAAGGGCGCGATCCGGCAACTCGAAGGGGCGACCCACGAGGAACGCGAGGCCTGGGCCCGCGAGCACGAGGCGCCCGCGGAGTTAGTCCACGAGACCGCCGAGATGGGGCGGCTCCCCGTCGTCAACTTCGCCGCTGGCGGGATCGCGACGCCCGCGGACGCGGCGCTGATGATGCACCACGAGTGCGACGGCATCTTCGTCGGGTCGGGCATCTTCGGCGCGGAGGACCCCGAGGCGATGGGCCGGGCCATCGTCGACGCCGTGAACAACTGGGACGACCCCGAGGCGCTCGCGGAGATCGCCGCGAACATCGGCGCCGGCATGAAGGGCGACGCGAACGTCGACCTGCCCGAGGAAGAGAAACTCCAGGGCCGGGGCGTCTGAGCTGGCAGATCGGACGATCGGAGCTTTCCATGAGCGAGGAATCGAGGACCGACGCCGATGGAGGGGGCGACAGCGACGCCCCCGAGGCGACGGCGGACGTCGCGAGCGACCGCGACCCTGCCGACGTCGTCGATTCCCTGGCAAAGCCCCTCTTGCTGTTCGACGGCGTCTGCAACCTCTGTAACGGCTTCGTCCGCTTCGTCGTGAAGTTCGACGCCGAGGGGTCGGTCCTGTTTGCGCCCCTCCAGTCCGACGTGGGCCAGGAACTGCTGGAACGCGAGGGGATGCCCACCGAGGACTTCGACTCCTTCGTCCTCGTCGAGGACGGCGAGTACTACACGAAGTCGACGGCGGTCCTCCGGGTCACGCGCCTGCTCGACGGGCCACTCCCGCTTGCGTACCCCGCAATCTACCTGCCGCGCGATCTCCGCGACCGGATCTACGACCTGGTGGCGAACAACCGCTATCGGCTGTTCGGCAAGAAAGAGTCCTGTCCCGTCCCGGAGCCAGAACTCAGGGAACGGTTCGCTACCCGAACGCTGGAGTGAACGGCGCAACTGCGAGTCGCGCACGGCGGCAGTGCGGTACTGTCGCTCCGCGTCGGGAAAACGAGAGAGAACCGGGATCCGTCAGTCGATGTGGCCTTCCTGCCGGAGCTGCTCTGCGTCCTGGGAGTCGTAGCGCCACTCGATGTTGGCCTTCTCGTCCTGCCAGTCCCACGGCTCGACGAGGACGACGTCGCCTTGCTCGATCCAGACGCGGTACTTCATGCGACCGGGGATCCGGCCCATGCGGTTCTGTCCGTCCTCGCAACGGACGCGGACGTGGTTCCCGCCATTGTGTTCTGTCACTACGCCGAAGAGCTGGTCGTCGTTGGGCATTCGGAGGTTCCGACGGCCCGAGTTCTCGCTCATACGTTCCCTAGGCGGCGGCCCGGTTAAAGTGATCCGGAAGTCGTGTTACCGTGGCACGGGCCGCTGAAGCGATCCCGTCACGACGGGCCAGATATGTTGCCAAGAGTACAATTCGAGAACGTCGAGGACGCCGCCACTGGAGGACAAGCCCCAAGTCGTCGGGCCTCCTGCTCGCCGGTATGTACCCACCCGGTGCGCCTGGACTGGCCCTGGCCGCCGGGTCCGACGTGGGCACCACCCTGCAGCAGTTCCTCGCGGGCGCACAGACCACGGAGGGGCGAGTCGTGCTCAGCGGCGCCGTCGTCCTCGTGACCGTCGCCCTGGTTGCGGTCGTCATCCCCTGGTTGGCGCGGATACTCGGCAGACCCAGCGCGGACGCCGAGACTGCGAGCGAGACGCTGTCGGCCATCCGCTCGGGCGTTCGAGTTCTCTTCCGACGGGGCCTCCAGGTAAGCCTCGTCTGTGCGGCCGCCGTGGCACTCCTCGTCGTCTGGGGTCGGCTCGACGAGGCGGTTGCGCTCCTCGAGCGGAGCGAGCGACCCGTCGAGGTCACGACGAACATCGTCATTACAGCCGGGCTGGCGCTCGTGGCGTACGTGGCGATCGACGTCCTCGACGACACGGTCGCCCGGTTCAGCGACGGGGCCGACCGGATCACCGACCACGAGGCGGAAATCATCCGCCGCGTCGGTCAGCTGTCCATCATTGCGCTCCTGATCGCCACGGTGTTCACGGTCTGGGGCGTCGACCTCTCGGGCCTCCTCGTCGGGGCGGGTTTCCTCGGCATCGTCGTCGGCCTGGCCGCCCGCCAGACCCTCGGCTCGCTCATCGCCGGTCTCGTCCTGATGTTCTCCCGACCCTTCACGATCGGTGACTGGGTGGAGATCGGCGACCAGGAGGGGATCGTGACGGACATCACCATCGTCAACACGCGACTGGAGAACTTCGACGGCGAGTTCGTCGTCATCCCCAACGACATCGTCGGCAATCAACCCATCACCAACCGGAGCCAGAAGGGACACCTCCGGCTCCGACTCGACGTCGGCGTCGACTACGGCAGCGACCCCGATTACGCCCGCGACGTCGCACTCGAGGCCATGCGGGACTTGACGGCCATCGAGCAGACGCCCCCGCCCCAGGCGTTCCTCAAGTCCTTCGGCGACTCGGCGGTAGTGATCGAACTCCGCTTCTGGATCGACCGCCCGACGCCGCCGCGCAAGTGGCAGGCCACGAGCGCCGTCGTCGACGCCGTCAAGAGCGCCTTCGAGGCCGAGGGGATCAAGATCCCCTTCCCCCAGCGCGAACTGTCGGGTCGCGCCGAGACCGGCGGGTTCCAGATCCAGAGCGAGGCCATCGACCCCGAACGAACCCGGGGCACCGTCCAGCGTCCGGCGGGCCGGCCGACCACGGACGGGGACAACGGAGTGGTGCCCGCAGAAGCCGACCCAGACGAGGGCGACACTGGTAGTGAGGACGATGGTGCAGGCGAGGGCGATACTGGTGGCGATAGCGATACCGTCGACGATGATTCCTCGTCGTCCCGACGGGCCGAATCAGAGGACTGAGCGGCCACTCGGCCCGATCACTCCGAACGGGCAGACGGCCGCGTTCAGTCCCGGTAGACCGTCGCACCGTCGCCGATCCGGGTGGTGTAGACTCGAGCCTCTGCGCCGGCGTCGGCGAACGCGTCGAGCATCGCCGACCCGACCGCGCGCCGGTCGCCCTCGTGACACGCGGCGATGACCGCCGGGCCGGCACCGCTGATGGTCACCCCAGTCGCGCCCGCCTCGAAGGCGGCGTCGCGGACGTCGTCGTAGCCGTCGATGAGTTCGGCCCGCGAGGGCGTCACGACGGAGTCGTACATCCCGGCGCCCACGAGGTCGGGGTCGTTCCGGTGCATCCCGGTCGTCAGCGTCGCGGCGTTGCCCACGGTCTCGACGAGCTGTGAGACCTTCGCACCGTCGGGCACGACGCGGCGGGCGTCCCGCGTCGAGACGACGATGTCGGGCAGGCAGGCCACGAGGGGGACGTCGGCGTCGACGCAAGTCACGCCCGAATCCGTCGCGATGGTGAACCCGCCGAGGATGGCCGGCGCGACGTTGTCGTCGTGGGCGTCGCCAGATACCACTGCCTCGCCCTTGGCGGCGATGGGGACCAGTTCCTCGCGGGAGTGCCCGCGGTCGTAGAGTTCGTCGAGCGCGACGGCGGCCGCCGCGGCGCTCGCCGCCGAGGAGCCGAGGCCGGAAGCCGGCCGGATGCCCTTGTCGATCTGGATGTGTGCCGGGGCGTCCAGGGCCTCCGCGACCGCGCCGACGGTGTTCTTTTCGGGGTCCTCCGGAATGTACTGGCTCCCCGCCCCCGTGACCGAGATGGTGGTCCGGTCTGCCTTCTCGACGCGGACCACGTCCGCCGGGCGCGAGAGGGCGACGCCGAAGACGTCGAAGCCGCTCCCGAGGTTCGCGCTGGTCGCAGGCGCCCGGACGGTCAGCATGCCTCCGGGTTCCATGACGGCGGGCAAAAAGCTGCCGAACCACCACCTTTTCGACGGGGCCGCGCCGTACACTCGCCCAGAGCCGAGTTGTCTCGTCGACGCCGGGACCGTCCCAACGCGGGTCGTCCCCACCCCCGAAAGGACAAGGCCTATTCCCGCCACCGGGCAATCCCGCGTATGATCGGCGTCGTCGGCGGCGGTATCGCCGGGCTCGCGGCCGCCCACCGGCTCCAGTCCCACGGCCACGACGTGTGCGTCTTCGAGGCCAGCGACGACCTCGGCGGCCTGGCCGCCGTCTACGAGACCGCCGGCGACCCCATCGAGAAGTTCTACCACCACCTCTCGAAGTCCGAGCAGACCATCGTCGACCTCGCGACGGACCTGGGCCTCGGCGACGCCGTCGAGTGGCGCTACGGCTCGACGGCCAACTACGTCGACGGCGTCGTCCACCCGATGGACAAGCCCTGGGAGATTCTCGCCTATCCCCACCTCAGCCTCTACGACAAGTTCCGGCTGGGGATGCTCGTCCTCGACGTGGACCTCCGCGGCGGGATTCCGAGCTTCGACACCTACGAACGCCTGGAGGACTTCGAGGACGTCCCCGTCGAGCAGTTCGTCGTCGAGCACACGACCCGCGGCGTCTACGAGCGGTTCTTCGAGCCCCTCCTCGACGCGAAGTTCGGCGCCCGGAAGGACGACGTCAGCGCCGCGTGGCTCCTCGGCCGCATCAAGTTCCGCGGCGAGCGCGACGTTTTGCGCGGCGAGCAACTGGGCTACCTCCAGGGTGGCTTCGGTCGGTTGCTCGACGCGCTCGTGGACTCGGTCGGCCGCAAAAACGTCACGACCGGGGCGCGCGTGACCGACCTCGACACCGCCGGCGGGCGCGTCTCGGAGCTGACCGCCGAGACGGCGCACGGGTCCGAGACGCACGACGTCGAGAGCGTCGTCGTCGCGACGATGCCGACCGTCCTGGAGGAGTTGACGGGCTATCACTGCGAGATCGACTTCCAGGGGACGGTCTGCTCGGTGATCGGGATGGCGGAGCCCCTGACGGACACCTACTGGCTGAACGTCGCCGACGACGCCCCCTTCGGGGCGCTGATCGAGCACACGAACTTCGTCCCGCCCGAGCGCTACGGCGGCGAGCACCTCCTCTACGCGGTGAGTTACGTCCAGGACCCCTCGGAGGATCTCTGGCAACACGACGACGCCGGCGTCGAAGAGGCCTGGCTCGCGGGCATCGAGGACCTGTTCCCGGACTTCGACCGGGACGCCGTCTCGTGGATCGAGACGGCCAGAAACCCGCGGACC
>Ga0207733_100180_pt1 | contig 59601 bp, 69 predicted proteins | sample A23P3SouthBayCA_FD_187735 | JGI IMG/M metagenome (GOLD analysis project Ga0207733, IMG submission 187735) | Aerobic enrichment media microbial communities from Eden Landing Ponds, California, USA - A23 P3 (SPAdes) | ecosystem: Environmental > Aquatic > Marine > Unclassified | place: Emeryville...
GAAGCCCTCGATCATGCTGGGAAGGTTGTCCGCACTACAGACGGCATTCGTCTGTGCGGCGGCGGGTTCCACAGCGAACAGGCTCAGGGCGACGACGATGAACATAGCTTGCCTGGGAAGCCTACTCGATGCCGTGGACTGGCTTTCAGCGCGATTCGAAGCCGTCTCGGAGGGCGTATTGTCCTGTGACATAGCGGGTTACTCCTCTGCGTCGTCGACGAGTGCTTTCAGATCAGCGTAGCGGTTGGTCTCGTCGACGATCTCGTCTTTCGTGTAGCCCTGTTCGCGGGCCCGTTCGAAGAGATCTCGAAGCTCGTCGGGGTCGACGTCGCGAAGCTCCATCTCATCTCGGAGGGCGCGGCGATAGAGGGCGGAACCGTTGATATGGCTGTTCCACGTCAGGTACAGATCATCGATGTCTTCGATGGTGACTGCCCGTGTGATCATATGTGCGGGGTGGGTATGCACCGGTTGAGCCCCGGTCCATGGTGGTGCGATAGCTAGAAGATCGGTATATGCTTTCTGGCCACCAACTGGCGCAAAAATCTAAAGTAAATTATAACCGGAGAGTCCGTTCACCTTGCAAAGGTACCGTTAACCAACAACGGGGTTAGATGCCGTTGTCTGTTGGTTAAGGTTAGGATGGCCTCTACTCGAGTTCCACGACCTCTCCACGCCCGTTGTCGAGGATTTCTCGCACCTCGGCCAAGAGTTCCTGACCTTCCTCGTGGAGCCTTGTCCCTTCATCGAGGTCACACTCGTCCGCATCGAGCTGCTCAATGATTTCTTCGACACGGGCCAGCCGGTCGTGGATCTCTTGGTCGTTTGCCACGCTTAGATCACCCCCAACCAAAGCCCAGTGATGGCCAACAACAGCAACAACAGCACAGCGATTGCGGCCTTGTAGTAGACCGGCGGGAGGCCCTCGGGTACGGCCGCCTCGTCGACTGCTTCAGCAAGCTCTCGTTCATGTTCGTGCTCCTGCTGGAAGGTTTCGTACGCAGCGTCGAGTTGCTGTGCCAGCGGCTTGACCTCGCCCGCGAAGAACTCCTCGCGGGAATTCACGATATACTCGCCAGCGGCCGTCGGCGTGATCGTTGCCACATCCGCGACCTGATCTGCGATTAACCGGTCGTCAGTATGCCCGATCGCCGTGACGGTCGGGGTGTTCGCGGTGAAGATAGCTTCCGCGACCCGCTCGGTGTTGAACGCCTGGAGGTTCGAATCACTCCCGCCGCCACGGCCGACGATGATTGAGTCGACGTCCTCGGAGCGGTCCAGATGATGGATGCCGTTCGCGATGGACGTGGGCGCCTCCGACCCCTGGACGGTGGCGTCCTTCACCAGGATGTCGACGGTAGGGTCCTGTTCGTGAATCGCGTTCTGGATGTCATAGCGGGCATCGCCACGGAGGGAGGTTACGACCCCAACCCGCTCTGGGAACGCCGGCGGGCGCTGTTTCTGCTCGTCGTCGAACCAGCCACGCTCTTCGAGTTCACTTCGCAGTCGTTCGACAGCAGCTGCTTGATCGCCGTCGCCGACGACGATCACCTTCCACGGTTTGAGGTCGATTTTCCCACCTTCGGTCCAGTAATCGATATCGCCTTCGAGGATGACTTCAGTCCCGTCCTCGAGATCGACGTCCATCTCCCGGTAGCGGTTCGCCCAGATCATACAGGGGAGCTCGGCGCCGCCGTCGGTGAGCGTGAAATAGAGTGCAGTACTGTTCTGATGGAGATCCGTGACCTCGCCAATACAGCGGACACCGTCGAGGGCAGGCGCTTCCTCGACGACCGCCGCAATCCGGTCGTTCAGCTCTGTAACGCTGGGGACCTCTCCTGTATCGGGTTCAGTTGCCTGCCGTTCGGTATCCGGTGCGTCCGCCATCTTCGTTTCCTAACGTCTGAACAGGAACCTCAAAAAGCTACGTTCGAGTGATGGGGTTGGCTGTGTTACGCAGGCCTACAGGTCGCGGGGCTGGACAGTCTTTCGGTCGTTGGCCTCGGCACGCTTTGCGGCGTCGTCGAGCAGTTCGGCGACCTCTTCGTTGAGCGCATCGTAGAAATCCGCCGAGACGTTGTGGTCCGAGAGTGTGTCCTTCACGGCTGCTTTGACGATTAGGTCAGACATTCCACCGCGGACTTCTCTCGTCTATATTATAAAGGTTCGAATTTTCGATTTGCCATTTTGAGCATCAGTGAGTAACACAACAGGAAGATACGGAAAATCAATGCGCCAGTGTTGAACGTGCCGATAACCGGACCCATCTCAGAATTACGCCCACAGCTGGCAACATCAGAAACCACCCCGTGGCAAACTATAAACTTAGCCCTATCTAATTTCGCTCTAATGCTGAGCGCCATCATGGAGGACTATCTCAAAGCGATCTATTACCTCCAAGACGAAACGGATGAACGGGTGCGGACCTCGACGCTCGCTGAGCATATGGACGTAGAACAACCCTCAGTCACCAGTATGGTGAAAAAATTGGCCGAGCGCGATTTTGTCCATTACGAACCTTACAAGGGCGTTGTACTCACAGACACTGGAATTCCTATCGCTCTCGAAATCATTCGCCATCATCGGCTCTTAGAACGATACCTGACGGAGCGCCTCGAGTACGATTGGGCTGAGGTACACGACGAAGCAGATCGCCTCGAACACCATATCAGTAGTCAATTTGCCGACAGAATTGCAGAGCAGTTAGGGAATCCGGCAGTTGACCCGCATGGCGACCCGATTCCCACGGCGGATCTGGACGTTTCACCGCCACAATCCGGTGAAACACTCGCTGATCAGCAGGTTGGCGAAAAGGTTCGAATCGAACGGGTGCCAGACCATGACCCAGATCTACTCCGGTACCTGTCTGAACACGGGATTACCCCAACAACGGTAGTCGAAATTGTTGAGACCACCTCATTTGGGATGGTGACGCTTGATCCTGATGGCACTGACGAACGAGTTGCACTTCCTGAGGAAGTTGCCCGAATTATAACCACTCAAACGCTCACTGGAGCTTCAAACTAAACTGATGAGCCTCCATGAGTGAGGATATTAGTTTAGACTCAATCTAAGTTTAGATGAGTCTAATTTATGTATTGGGTGGGACAATGGACGTGTATGGGTATGCGAAGGCTTGACCAGCGGAGGAGATCATGCCATCGATAGATTACAATAGCGCAGCAGACATCACAAAACGGCTTGAGGAGCGATTGGTCGAATCACTCACTGGTGAAACGAGTGTCAGTCGCCGCACGGTCCTCGGCGGGCTCGGTGTCGCTGGGAGTGCAGCTGTCGGACTCGGGAGCTCCCGGGCAAGTGCCACCTCCGATCACGACAATGGGGATGAACACGGTAACTTCGGAGCGGTGGGCGAATATCGGGATTTGAACTTCGACCCGCACGAGTTCCTCACTGCGTTCAATACCGGAGAGAGCGGACAGGATAACGTTCCCCAACAGGTCTACGAAGAGGACGGCCGAACCGTACGGGAATTCGAATTCACTGCCGTCGACACGACGATAGCAATCGCGCCGGGCGTCGAGTTCTCGGCGTGGGCGTACAACGGCCAGGTGCCGGGGCCGACGATTCGCGCCGTCGAGGGCGACCTGATCCGCGTGAAGTTCACGAATTTGGGACGACACGCGCACACGATTCATCCACACCTGAAGAACCTCAACCCGCGAATGGATGGGATCCCACAAAATGGGCCTGGCGTTCTCGATACGGGTGAGTCATTCACGTACGAGTGGATCGCACAGCCCGCCGGTACGCACTTCTATCACTGCCACTCGCTCCCCCTGAAAGAGCACATCCACCGCGGACTCTACGGCACGATCATCGTTGATCCGGACCCTGAACGCGTTAGGGAGAGCCCACGCGAGTACGTCAACTACCCGGGCCCGATTACTGATGATTTCCGAGAGCAACTCGTCGCTGAGGCGAAGAGTCGTAACCACGAGTACGCCGAAAACGACGCCGTCAACGAGATGGTGATGGTGATGAACTCGTTCGATACCAACTTCGACGGCGGAAACGAGGTTTACGCAGCGAACACGCGGGCGTTCGGATACGGCGTCGGTGCTACCGATGGCAACGGCAACTGGACGCCGGGCGAGACCAAACGCCCCATCCAGATCGACAAGAACGAACGCCAGCGAGTGTACCTCTCTAATGCGACGGAGTTCGATCTCATCAATTCGTTCCACACACACTCGCAGTTCTTCGACTACTACGACCATGGGACGACCCTGACGCCGACGAACAAGACTGTGGACACGATTATGCAGTGTCAGGCCCAGCGCGGTATTCTCGAGATCGACTACTCGGATCACGAGCCCGGGCTGTACATGTTCCACGCCCACCAGTCTGAGTTCGCCGAACTCGGCTGGATGAGCTTCTTCGAGGTGGTCTAACATGACGGACAAGACACGGAATTCGACAACGGACGGTGGTGTTCCAGCCGAGGAAGAAATTACACGACCGCTTGGCCTTCCGAGATGGGTCAGCGCGTTACTCCCAATCGTGTTGCTCGTGCTCGTCTTAGGCGTGTTCGCGTTCACGTCCCCGCTCGCCGGAGTACAGAGCGGCGAACCACTTCCCGACGTGACGATCACGCACACGACGCTTCCGAGCGACGAAACGGTCGTCCTGCACGTGACGAACAACGGGCCCGAATCTGTGACGATATCACAGGTTCTCGTCGATGAGGCCTACTGGGATTTCCGAGTCGAAGGAGCCGGTGGTGACCAAACACTCGCCCCGATGGAAAGCGCACAGATCGTGATTCCGTATCACTGGAATCCAGGGTGGGATCTCGACGTCACTCTCGTGCTCTCCGACGGAGCGACATTCGATAACACGATCGTCGCGCCGAGCCAGTCCCCCGGGTTTAGCCTCAGTCTGCTTGGGACGCTCGCAGTCATCGGACTGTTCGTCGGCGTGATCCCGGTCGCCTTAGGGATGCTCTGGTTCCCCTACATCAAGACGATGAGCGATCGGTGGCTACACGCCGTGCTCTTGTTCGCGGCTGGCGTACTGGGCTTTTTGGCGTTCGACGCCGGGTTCGAGGCGTTCGAACTCGCCGAACGAGTTCCGGGTGCGTATGAGGGCAACCTCTTGATCGTCTTCGGAATATTCGGCGCACTCCTCTTGGTACAGGCGATCAGTGCGTGGCGTGAGGGGCGTGTCGCCGCTGGTGATAAACAGGCGAGTAGCGGTCTCTGGATCGCCTATCTAGTCGCTGTCGGGATCGGTCTACACAACCTTGCGGAGGGGTTGGCAATCGGGAGTTCGTTCGCACTCGGGCGTGTGTCGCTCGGCGCATTCCTCGTAATCGGGTTCATGCTCCACAACGTGACGGAGGGTCCGGCTGTCGTCGCGCCAGTCGCCCGAGGAGAACGTCCGGCTCTCAAGCACTTCGCCGCGCTCGGCGTAATCGCCGGCGCACCAGTCATCCTCGGTGGCTGGATTGGTAGTCTCGCATACTCGCCGACGATCGGTGCCTTCTTCCTCGCGATCGGGGTTGGTGCAATCCTACAGGTTGACTGGGAGATCGCGCGAATGGTTCGCGACGCCGGCGGTCGGGTGGCGAGTGCGACGAACCTACTCGCATTTCTGCTCGGTCTCGGCATAATGTACGTGACCGACCTCTTCGTGGCGCTCTAATCGGCACTACTCATCTCTGTATCAATGACACCCGAATTCTACGATCGGCGGACGGTATTGCGACTCAGCACTGCCACCCTAGCGACGCTCAGCACGGCTGGGTGTTTGAGTGGGCAGGCGTCGTCAGGCCAGACCGTCACGATGCCCGACAACCTCACGTTCGAGCCGAAGACTGCGACGGTAGAAACGGGGGAGACGGTAACGTGGACGAACGAGAGCGAAATCAAGCACACAGTCACAGCATATGAAGACGAGATTCCGGACGAGGCCGCGTACTTCGCAAGTGGTGGCTTTGAATCAGAGCGGGCTGCGAGGAATCGGGTCACCGAGGGGCTCATCGCTCCGGGTGAGAATTACGAGCACACGTTCGAGGAACCAGGCACGTACGGGTACTTTTGTATCCCACACGAGGGGTCCGGAATGGTCGGGACGGTTCGGGTAAAGTAATCGAACAATCAAGTTCCCGTTCCAACGAAACACGTCCGAAAACTCGTTACGATCCCTCAGCCAGTAGGTTATCGACGAGGCGGGTGAACCGGTCGATCATCCGATCGGACAGCGAGGGTGTAATCTCTTCGAGGAGACGAGCGGTCTCAATCGGCTCGGCTGCGACCAGCGTCACGTGATTATTGGCATCTCGGTGTTTCTCGATGAGATTCTGCTCCGTCAAATGATTCAAGTGCCATTCGAGGGTTCCCCGAGCAATCCCGAGTGACTCTGTGACAGCGTCCGGTCTGGATGGCCCCTGTTCGAGAACACAGAATAAAATATCGCGTGCCGTTTCCCGGCGAATGACAGCGATTGCTCCCCGCTCCCACGCATCATATTCAGGTGTGTAATAGTGGGTCCGGCCATAGAGAGGCAGTTCCACCACTCTCCCTTGATTCTGGAGTTCCCTGAGATGGTACTGTACCTGTCCCGGTGCAAGGTCGAGTCTCCGCGTGAGTGCGTTGAAGTGTTCTCCAGGATGGATGGCAATATACTCGTGAATCCGGTCACGTTGGTGTGTCATGTGTCCAAATTGGTCTCGTTCGAAGTGGTTCGAGAGTGATAGACCGCAGCAATGACGAGCGCAACAAGAATAACATCAAGTCCGTGTTCGAGTAGGTGATGTTCGGCGTGTGAAAACAGGCCGACGATGGTGATCCCCGCAACTGCAGAGCGTCCAAAAAGGGCAGCTAGCGCAACGACAACTAACAGATATGGACGAGATTGGCGCTGAACGAACGCGCCGATCGCTAGTCCCAGAAGCACCGCTGTACCGGCAGCCGCGATGGTGAGCACCGCGAGCAACGGAAGGGACCACGGATCGATGAACCCACTATGAAGTGGGATAAATCCCGCCATGTGGGCTGAATTTGAAACGCAGTTACCTGAGAACGTCGATTCGAATTACCCCCGGATGTTAGAATTATAGCGAGTGGGTGGTGGTTCCAAACTTCTTCTGAGGGGGCAGTCTCTGGGCACGAACCACGATTGACTCACTTTTTTGTCCTGCACAATCACTACATAAACATATGTACTCGTTCTCAGATCGCGCGCTGCTGACGGCAGTCGTCGCGGATGTCACGCTGATTTTCGGGTACGCCATCAGTGCGGTTCATCCTGACCGTCGAGTGTGGCCCATCGGCGACAGCTCGTGGCGGTGGTGGTTCAATTGGTCAGCGCTCTCCGTCGTGTTCGCTGGGTTTCCCGTGCTGGCCGCGCTTGATCGGGATTCATTCATTTTCACCGAACGCTGGAGCAAACTCGCAGGTAGCGGTATCGCCGCACTCGGTATGGGATTTGCCCTCTCAGCACTCTTCGAACTCGGGTGGATGGAAAGCAGTGGAAGAGAAGGGGAGCTTCGGACGGACGGTATCTACCAGTACACGCGCAACCCACAGAGCGTAGGATTCATTACGTTCATCGTCGGCGCGATCATCGCAGTGAACTCCAGGAAACTGGCTGTACACGGCGTCTTGACCATCCTTGTGTACGCACTGTTCCCGTTTGCCGAAGAACCGTGGCTGCGAGAGCAGTATGGCCAGGAATACGATGAATACCGCGAGCGGACCCCCCGATTTATCGGGTGGAACTTGGTGAAGAAGCTCTTCACCAGATAGTCCGCTACCGGCCTTGAGGGGAGGATTCAAGAACTCTACCAGAACCGCTTTTCCGTTGACTTCCTAATTGCCGGGTAATGAGTGATGAGAGAGGTATCCCTCGCCGAGAATTCCTCAAGTCGGCCATCGCTATCGGAGGAACAGCGGCATTTAGTGCCTGTCTAGGCCGTGAAGAGGTCGATGTCCCGACGGGCCCGGACGATCTCTCGTCGTATCCACAACGTCAACACGCTTGGAATGAGGTCCTCCCACGGGACGACCATGGGAACATCATCGCTCCGAGCCATCGTGTACTTCTCTATTTGAATTACCGACGAGACGGGCAACCGAACGAAGACGACCGCGACCAAGTTGAAACAGCTCTCCGTGGCATCGAACACGCCTACGAGCGAAGCGGGGACGGGTTATTGCTCACGGTGAGTTATTCTCCGGCATACTTCGACCGATTCGACGACTCGCTTCCCGACGACGTTGACCTCCCCGATCCGGAAGCACTTGCTCCGTTTGAGGAACCCGAGTTCGATACGCCCGATGCGGTCGTCCATCTCGCAAGTAACACGGCACAGGTGGTGCTCGGTGCCGAAGAAGCCCTCAAAGGGAACAAATCGACCCTCAACGGTGTCGATCAGCCTGACGCTGCACTGACCGATGTCTTCTCACTCGCCGACCGGCGAACTGGATTTATCGGGGATGGACTCCCGGCGGAGAATGCAGACGATGCGGAGGGTGTTCCGGCCGACAAAGTCCCGGAGGACGCACCCCTGTTTATGGGATTCAAATCGGGATTCAAAAAGAACCAGGCCAGTGAAGAACGCGTGACGATCCGGTCGGGGCCGTTCGCCGGTGGCACGACTCAACATATCTCCAAGCTCCGACTGAACCTCAACCAGTGGTACAACCAAGACGACCGCTGGCAGCGTGAGGCGAAGATGTTCTGCCCGTATCACGCCGAGAACGACGTTATTGAAGGTGCCGGCGACAATCTCGGCGACAGTAGCAAAATCGACGACTGTAAGCCAACGGATGAGACGGCCCGCGAGATGGGCGTCGTCGGTCACTCCCAGAAATCTGCCCGCGCTCGCGACGATGATGACTCGCCCCTCATCCTTCGGCGCGACTTCGATTCAACTGATGATGGAACCGCCAGCCTCCATTTCCTCGCGCTCCAGCGAGGGATCACCGATTTCGTCGACACGAGAGAAGCGATGAACGGAACTGATGTCACCGAGCAGTCGGCCGTCGGTCAACGGAACAACAACGGCATCCTACAGTACATCCGTACTGAGCGGCGCGGTAATTTTCTCGTCCCTCCGCGGTCGTTGCGCGCGCTGCCGTCTGGACAGCCGGCTGGGGACGCACAGGAGGTGACGCGTGAATCGTCGTGACGCACTTCGAGCGGTCGGGGGCACGTCACTCATAGGGCTCGCGGGGTGTACCGGCCTGTTCGAGACGCGATCGGCGCAGGCACCACCGCTCCCCGAGAACCGGCCGGACGCAGTATACTATCCGACCCACTATGAGGGCATGAAAATGCCCGGGATGAAGGAACAGGGCGGGTATAAGTGTGCACTCACGTACTCGTATGCGCACCGGTTCTGGCTGACGAAGCCAAATGGGATCACGAAGGTCGAGATTCAACCCGAGGACTCGATCCATCTCATGCCAGTCGTTTGGGAGACACAGACGGGGATTATCCCACCCGATATCAATCCACAGCTCACGATTACACAGAACGGTGAGTCGATTGATCAGTTCGCGCCGTGGCCGATGCTCTCCCAGCCGATGGGTTTTCACTTCGGTGATAACGCACAACTTCAGGGCGACGGCACATACACTGTCGAGGTCAGCATCGGCGGGCCGTCGACGCGACGGACCGGCTCGCTGGCCGAGAACCAGGGAAACACATCGTTCACGTTCGAGTTCGAGTTCAGCGAATCGACGCTCAATGAGATCTCGTACACGGATATCCCCGACGACAAGGAAGGCACGAAGGGTGCTGTCGACTTGATGGACATGGAGATGTTACCGAACTCGCAGGTGCCGACACCAGACGCACTCCCCGGCGACGTGCGTGGCTCGGAGACGAGCGGAGACGCGAAGTTCGCGATTACGGTCGTCGAAGACGCGTCGCGTTTCGGTGGTGACGAGGAGCAGAAGTACCTCGCTGTGTCTCCGCGCACGCCTTACAATCGGACCATGCTGCCGATGATGTCACTATCGGCAACACTACAACGCGACGATACGTCGGTATTCGACGGAATTCTGCAGGCAACCATCGATCCAGATCTCCGCTATCACTATGGGACGACGGTTGCGGACGTACAGACGGGAGATGAACTGACGATCACAGTCGATTCGCCCCCACAAACGGCTCGTCATGAAGGATACGAGACAGCATTCGTTGATATGCCAGATGTGCAGGTGACGTTGTAGTTTCAAAGGTGTCTTTAGAAATCCAATCGAAGCCAAACCCATGGAAGAGAAACACCTCTTACTGGCGGCGTTACTCGGCGTCGTCTCACTGCTAGTACTCACTGGGTTCGTGGTTCGCCTGGCGTAGACAGTCACAGAGTGACCGAGGCTGGCAGTTTCAGATACTTCCGGTTGATGACAGCGAGGTCGACTCAATATGAACCAACCAAACATACCATCGCAGATGGGACGATGAATCGACGAACGTTTCTCAGACAGGGAGCCGCCCTCTCGGGAGGACTGCTGCTGTCTGGTTGCTTGGGTCAGCTCGGGTTCGAGACGCAGTCCGCGTGGCGTGATCCACCGCTGGTGGAGGATCGACCTGACGCAGTCTACTATCCGGCAATCATCGAAGGGATGGGAATGTACGGAACGACGACGGCCGGCAATCTCGGATTTGCACTGATGCATTCCTTCCCGCACCGTTTCTGGAATCTCACTGGCTCACGAAAGACGAAAGTCGTCGTTCAGTCGGATGATTCGGTGCATCTGATGGCGAGTGTCTGGGACACCGAGACGGAGACGATCCTCCCGGTCGACGTCTCTGTCGAAATCAGTAACAGCGACGGTCGAGTGTCTTCGACCAACCTCTGGCCGATGATTTCGCCGAATATGGGGTTCCACTACGGCGACAATATCGCGCTTCCGGGGGAAGGACAGTACGATGTGACGCTCCAGGTCGGCCCGTTGCAGACAGCTCGTACGAATCCATTCGACGGGCGATTTACAGAGGGACAGTCTGCCACGATGCAGTTCACGTTCGATACGGATGAGACGTACAATTTGGAGATTCGCCGGTTAGGCGACAAAGCTGGTACCCGTGGGACAGTCGATCTAATGGACATGGAAATGGTCCCTGAACCGGTCGTACCGACAAAATCCGAGCTTCCTGGTCGACTTCTCCACGAAGGGCAATCCGATGATGCAACGATAGTCGTTGCTCTTGTTGACGGTGACCATCGGTTTAGTGATAGTGACGGTCCCTTCCTGATCGTCTCTCCTCGAACACCGTACAATCGCGTGATGCTCCCGAGGATGGCTCTTTCAGCAACACTCGACCGAGGAGGGGACACAATCACACGAGGGACACTCCAAGCGTCCCTCGATCCTGACCTCGGGAGTTTCTATGGCATGAGTCTTGATGAATTCGAGACGGGCGATACGGTCAGAATCACCGTTGAGACACCACCCCAACTGGCGCGGCACGATGGCTACGAAACCGCATTTCTCGATATGGATCCGGTTGAGTTCACTGTCGAGTGAAGTTCCGAAGGATGGCTTCTGTCAGCCAGTGTGCGACCAGCTGTACCCTCGAATCCACCAGAATCAGGGTAGATAAGGGGGCGTCGCTCCTGGAAGTGAGAGAATCCAGAGGCTAATGACGGTGTAACCGATCATCACAAGAATGAATGGGTACTGGCTCCGGATCGCGACGAGACGACTCGAGAAGAGTTCGTAGGCGGTCGCGTGCGCTGCCCAAATAGCGAGGAGATGCCCAACGAGCACGTAGGCGATACTCAAGCCCTCGAACCATCCAGGTGGAGACAATGTCAGGGGATTCGCTGGAGGCGACAGTGGGGAGACAATCGCCATCCCTAGAGCCGGACTGAGGGATACGGCCAGTCCAGTGTAGTGAGCGAGGTGATATCCCGCTGCGATAGCCAATAGCGAGGGTGCAAACCGAAAGGCGATGCGTTTCGCTGAGATGTATGTCCCAGTCCGTCGCCGAGAGAGTACGCCAGCATACCAATACGCGCCGAAGAAAACGACGTAGCCACTGACGAAAAGGAGCGTGTAGATGAGGATCGCACGAATTTGTACAGCTCCCACTCCGATATTGGAGTGGCTGACGAGTGTCTCGATAGTTGCTGCGCCCGTCTGCGTCGTGATGAAGCCACTGTACGTGAGTTCCCAGATTAGCGCAATGACGAACGCAACATCGGATGTGTCAGTGATTACGTCTGCGTTGGTCAGGTCACTACCGGGCAGTTTTACAGTAAGCTTCCCATCCCGCCGTTTTACAGGGGCGACAGCCCCGAAGAATCGGAACAGGACGGATAACGGATCTGCGTTCCCGAACCATGCGTTGGGACCGACGAGTACCGCGCCTGCGATTGTGACGACACTGTAGCCGAGGATCGCAATCGAAAGAACGGACGGAATCGTGCTGACAGGAAAAATCACCTCAACCCACACGAGAAGTAATAGGCCACCAACAGCTGGCCATCGGGCTAATCCTTCTGGATACGTCCGGAATCCAGTTGGAAGTAGCGAGACGATTCCTCGCCAGGGGTTCAGCACTGGCCAGAGATTGCCTCCGAGATACGTGAGCATCGGCAAGCCTGGACGAACGACGACGAACGTGACCAAGATGGTGAAACTCGCTGTCGGGAGTTGAGGGCCCGTCACTCCGAGGTACACTGCCAGTCCGAGGACGACGATCCCGAGTCCACGTCCGGTCCACACAACAGGTGTTCGCCAGTCATCAATCGTTGGGCCAGGAACCGACCAGCTGTGGAGATAACGGATAAACGCCCGATCAGTGACGAAACTCGCCAGCAAAGCGGAGGCTCCGATTGTGGCACCACCGGTGGCAAGGTACAGCCATCGGGGAACGGCGAGGGTATCCCGTGGCTGCTTCGAGAGCGTCATTCCGTTCCCGGCAGCGACTGTTTCGGTAAACAGCGTCAATACCGAGACCCAGGTTACAAACTGAACCAGGAGTCTGAGCTTTGTGTTCGACACGACCCAATTATGAAGCCTCGACTCTAGCCCTGAGTCTGTGTCTCCCTCCCTGCGTGCTCCAGAATTCGTGTCTGAGTCAGGCGACGATGGCATATAGCATTAAGAAACCGAAGTATAGGAGCACAAGGGCTCCAAGTGCTTTCAGACGCAGCGTGCGTAACTCGTCTTCTTCGTCCGCTCTGGCAGAGAGGAACGCGTCTTCCTCGTCGGCATCCAACTCTTGGGGATGTTCTAAGCCTTTGTGGAGGACGAGGCGGTCGGTCGTTGGGAACGGATGCCCACAGTAATCACACTCCCCTGCAGGAGAGTCACGCTGTGGAACCGTAGTGCCTTCGTATGACATACTCTCGAAAGCTGTTAATCGGCCGTAGGCCAGTCAGCGTTGAAACCGTTCTGGTTCGACGTTCGAACTTCTCCGCTCGTATATCGACTTACGTGGCGATATCAGCGGGCAGAATGGTCGGCTACAACAGATCTACTAGCGAAGAACGAAGCTGTACAAACACTCCCTTTGACGGCGTTGAAGTAGCCTTTTGTTCAGAGTGGTTGTCCTTGGCCGGGGACTGACTCTTCGCTTCTCGCTCTTCTTCGTAGGCGTCGCAGTAGATGCACATGAAAAAGAGTAGGCAGAGCGTCTCTATAAAACCATTTGACCGTAAGATGGGATATCGCGGAGAATTAGGATGAAGAAGCATTACCGGCTTAAGAGTGAGACGTTATATCGCACGAATATTAACTAACGTCTGAATCACAGCCATATTCTATTAACGATGAAGGGATCAATAACAGCCGATTTATCATATCGTGAAACTCAATTCGAGATAATGAGCGATCCATCTGACTCGGACGCAACCTTCACCGGGTCGAGTCCATGGCCACTCTTCGTCGCGATTGGATTTGCTCTCTCGGAGGTCGGTGTTGTTCTCGGCCTTCGTCCTGTATCCGTTGCAGGACTTTTGTTGTTCGTAGGGTCTGTTGCTGGCATTCTTACGGAGGCGGGGTATATCTCTGGCCCAGCGAAAGCTGCAGGTATTCAAGGATTCGTCCTCATCGGCATCGGAATCCTGTTGATCACAGAAAATCAGATTGGGACAACAATCCGTGGTCAATCGATTGCTATCGCTGGCATCATCTGTCTCGTTGGCGCAGCTCTCTGGGTCGGCTTCGTTCGGAAGAAGACCCGCGCGAAAATGTCGAAGACCGAGACACCGGAAACAACATCTGATTGAGCGACAGTACCGTACTACAATAATATTCGATACCACAAGAGAGAGATCACGTTCGTGGTTCTACTTGCTATCAGAATCAGGAGGGGACGATACTGAATCCGATGAGTACCAGTGGTGATGTGGTCAGCGTCGGTCTCACCGTGTGTGAAGTCCGTACCTTCTCCTCGGGATCAAACACGGCGAGTATCGAGCAATTCGGACTTAGGTCCGGAGAATGGGACGGATTACCGGCCGAATTAATAACTCGGCCCGAATATTTTATTAGAGACTGCCATAATAAAGCCGTTTAGTAGCAGTCGATTTAATAAGTCTGTAGTAGCTAGCGGTATGTAATGACCTCACCTGACGAGGAATCCCACGATGGAAGTGGTGAACCACCGGATCACACCCACGACCACGGAGAGGATTCTCACGAGCAGGCTCATACACATGACCACGAGCACGAGGAGCACGAGCATATCCGGCACACAGGACAAGACGGTGATGACGTTGCCCAATCGATAGATCAAGGGGATGTTGCACAGTTCTCCGTTCCGGAGATGGACTGCCCATCCTGTGCAGGAAAGGTCGAAAACAGCGTCGGAAAGCTGGACGGAATCAATAGCGTCGATCCACAGGTGACGACGGGAACACTGACGGTTTCGTACGACCGCGAGCAAACGAGCGCCACCGCAATAGCTGAACGTGTTGAAAAAGCTGGATACACCGTCGAGAACACTGGCGAAGTGACCTCGAAATTCACCGTCCCAGAGATGGATTGCGCTTCGTGCGCGGGTAAAATCGAAAACGCCCTCAACCGAGTCGGTGGAGTCACAACATACGAGACGCAGCCGACGACCGGAACCGTCGTCGTCACGTACGATTCGTCGCGGGCTGGGCAAGCTGATGTCATCGACGCGATCGAAAGCGCTGGGTACGAGGTCACAGCCACGACAGGTGACGAATCAGGACGGCAGGAAGCGGGCGGAGAGCGCGAGGGTATCTGGACCAGTTCGCGCGCACTCAAGACGTGGGTGAGTGGTGGATTCGTCGCCCTCGGCTTACTCTTCGAATTCTTCCTGATCGGCCAGAATATACAGATCGCAGGCCTTCTCGGTACTGATCTGCTGGTCGCTGACGTCTTGTTTCTGATTGCAGTGGCCACCGGCGGCCAGGAGATCCTTCGCAACGGCTACTACTCGGCGCGGAATCTGAACCTCGATATCGACTTTCTGATGTCGGTGGCTATCCTCGGCGCACTCGTTGCGAGTCTCGTCTTCGGTGAGGCACTCTACTTCGAGGCCGCCACCCTCGCGTTCCTGTTCAGCGTCGCGGAACTGCTGGAGCGGTACTCGATGGATCGCGCCCGGAACTCCCTCCGCGAGCTGATGGACCTCTCTCCGGATGAAGCGACGGTCAAGCGTGATGGAAGCACGGAGACGATTCCCGTCGACGAGGTCGCCGTGGGAGACATCGTCGTCGTCAAGCCGGGGGAGAAAATCCCGATGGACGGGGCCGTCGTCGACGGTGAAAGCGCAGTCAATCAGGCACCGATCACGGGTGAAAGCGTCCCCGTCGACAAGACGACGGGCGACGAGGTGTACGCCGGCACCATCAACGAGGAGGGCTATCTCGAAGTGGAGGTCACCTCTGAAGCCGGTGATAACACGCTTTCGCGCATCGTGGAGCTGGTCGAAGATGCACAGTCGAACAAGACCGAACGCGAGCAGTTCGTCGAGCGCTTCTCGACGTACTACACACCAGTCGTCGTCGCCTTCGCCATCCTGACGACGGTGGGAAGCCCATATGTCCTCGGCACAACCTGGTCCACGGCCGTCGTCTACGGGCTGACGCTGCTGGTATTGGCCTGTCCCTGTGCGTTCGTCATCTCGACGCCTGTCTCGGTGGTGTCGGGAATTACGAGTGCCGCGAAGAACGGCGTCCTGATCAAAGGCGGTAACCACCTCGAAGCGATGGGTGCGGTCGACGTCGTCGCGTTCGATAAGACGGGAACCCTGACGAAGGGTGAGCTCACCGTCACGGACGTCGTTCCTCTGAACGGGAATTCGGAGGAGGATGTGCTCCGGTGTGCACGGGGACTCGAACAACGGAGTGAACACCCCATCGGCGAGGCGATCGTCGCCGAAGCCGGCAGCGCAGGGGTCGCCGAGCGCGAGATCGATGACTTCGAGAGCATCACCGGCAAGGGTGTTCGTGCCGACCTCGACGGGACTCCACACTTCGCAGGCAAACCGGGTCTGTTTGAGGAGTTAGATTTCGATCTTTCGCACGTTCACGCGACGACCGACGGTGGCGTCGTGACACAGACAGCCCGGCAGATGTGTGACCGGAACAACTGTCTCGATCTCCTCGAAGAGACCGTTCCCGAACTCCAAGCTGAAGGCAAGACCGTCGTCCTCGTTGGGACCGAAGACGAACTCGAGGGCGTCATCGCGGTCGCCGACGAGATTCGGCCGGAAGCGAAGCGAACGGTGACGCGACTGAAGCAACTCGGTGTCTCCCGAACGGTGATGCTGACGGGGGACAACGAACGGACTGCCCGCGCGATCGCCGACCAGGTCGGTGTCGACGAGTATCAGGCCGAACTACTCCCCGAAGAGAAGGTGGCCGCGATAGAGGAACTCGTCGATGAGTTCGATGGGGTTGCGATGGTCGGTGACGGCATCAACGACGCACCGGCGCTCGCCACCGCCACAGTCGGTGTGGCGATGGGGGCTGCCGGGACGGATACGGCGCTGGAGACCGCGGACATCGCCTTGATGGGCGATGACCTCGCAAAGCTCCCGTACCTCTACGAACTCGCAAACGATGCGAACGGTGTCATCCGGCAGAACATCTGGTCGAGTCTCGCTGTCAAAGCCGGGCTGGCCGTCGCAGTCCCGTTCGGATACGTCCCAATCTGGCTGGCGGTCCTCGCTGGCGACGCCGGGATGACGACGGCCGTTACCGGGAATGCGATGCGACTCTCTCGAATTACGCCAGACACAGACACCGAAACCAACGCTTCGGAGGGGTAAGATGGGTGCTGAGAACGGGGGAAATGCAACATCCCATACGGAGTCATATCAGCAGGAATACCCGTTCGGACTCTCGTCTCCGCAGTTTGCTGTCCTCGTTGTGCTCGTTGGGCTCATCGGTCCCGGTTTGCTGGTATACACCCTCGAACAGGCGAATCTCTCTGCCGTAGCTGATCTCGTGTGGATCGTCGGCTATGGTACAACCATATTTGTCGTTTGGTACATCTGGCTTCGTCCGCTCGACTTCAGTGGCTCCTCCGCCCAGGATATATCGCTCACCGAGGAATCGGAAGATTCCGACACAGCAGCTGAGGAACGCGATAGCGAGTCTGACTCCTCGGATCGTACTGAATCCTCTACGGAGGATTCGACGTTGGCGACTGAAGATAGGTCGGAGGAGTCTACTCAGGAATCCTCAGATTCCCCGGAATCGAAATAGCACTCCCTCCAACGTGAATGTATGACGCTCCACGAGTACGCACAAGAGGATACGGCAGAACACGAACACCCGTCTGAAACAAGTGGTAGTACGCGTCGGCTTGCGCTCGTCGCGGTCGTCAATTTCCTCGGATTCGTCATCGAACTGGCTGGTGGACTCCTGTTCGGGTCGGTCGCGCTCATCAGCGACGCACTCCACATGCTGTTCGATATGCTTGCGTACGCGATGGCGTTTGGCGCGAGCTACACCGCCGAACGGTTCGAGGGTGGCGAGGCGTGGTCCTACGGTCTCCACCGACTGGAGCCGGTTGCGGCCTTCCTGAACGGCGTCTTGCTCCTTCCAATGGTCGGATACATCGTCTGGGAGTCCTACCAGCGGTTCCTTGAGCCAGTGGCGATCAATCCAGAGTTGACGCTGATCATCGCGACGGGTGGACTGCTGGTGAACATCGGCTCCGTGTACGTGTTGCAGGGTGGTGAGATGAGTCTCAACGAGCGCGGGGCGTTCTACCACCTGCTCGGTGACGCCGGTGGCTCTGTTGCGGTAATCGTCTCGACCGCCGCCGTCGCAGTGTTCGACCTCCCTATCGCAGACCCTGTGGCGGCCGTACTCATTGGGCTGCTAGTACTCGCGTCGGCTGGGAACGTCCTCCGGGAAAGCACCTCGATCCTGCTGGAACGGAGCCCGGTGTCGTCTGAAGAACTCCGGGATGAATTGACGACACTCGACGGCGTCGACCAGATTGAGGATCTCCACGTCTGGCAAGTCTGTAGTCAACTCACCGTCGCAACCGTCCGGCTCACCGATACGGCGACCACACTTGAGGAGCAACGGACAATTCAGTCACAGGTCCACAACCATCTCACGGATCGAGGAATCGACCATGCAACCGTCGAGCTCGTCGGGCATACCGACCCAGATACCGACCCTGTCGGTACTACGAATCACTCCCACTAGCGATGTCCCACACAGCACCCAATCGAATGTTCGAGGTGTTGGACGAGACGAACGAGAACCTCATTGCGATTCGCGTCGGGCAGGGCACGCGAACAGGCTATCAAGAGCTGTACTCGCTGCTCGTCGAAAAGAGCGACCAGTACGGGCACATCCACGTGTACGAGGAAGTTCCGAACTGGACGTTCAGGACGTTTCTCACACACCTCCACGGAGTGGTTCCCGATCTCCGGTACGGCCCTGACTTCGATATCGACCGGTACGCCGCAGTCGGCGATACACGATGGGCGAAACTCTTGTTCGACTGGTGGTATGCAATCCGGCCGATCTGGCCAGTTGCTCCCAACGAAATGCGATACTTTGATCTCAAGAAACGCGAGCAAGCTCTCGACTGGCTTCGAGAGGAAATTTAGTTACGAATTCGGTCACCTCCGCCGACGGCGATGAGGAGTGCGGAGACAAGCGTCAGTCCGAGTTGTGGTTCCCGGAACCAGAACGGCGTTGAGGGAACGACTGCCCGAAGCCCGACCAGTAGTAGTGAGAGGCCCGGCACGCCGGCGTCAGGGCTGTCGACGCTGCTGCCGTTATTCGTGTAGGTCGGGGCTCCGACAGGCTCGCCATATGGCAGCCGGTCGGCTTCGTATGGGATACGCTCTGTTCGAACGCTCCAGACGACAGTCCCGGATTCGTCGACCTCTACGAGTCGCCGATTGAGGGTGTCGGTGATGAGCGTGTTTCCGTTCGGGAGGCGATCTGCATCCCGAGGCCAATCTAATGCGACCCCCTCTACCTGATCTACGGCCCACGCTGGCTCCCACTCACCGGTCTCCGTTCGATGGAGTTCGACGACACGGTCGTTCTCACTGTCAGCGACGAGGACAGCACCATCACCGAGCCACTGGGGGTTGTGCTGGTGGTTGAGCACGTCGGGGTCACCACATCGAATATCGCCATCACTGTCATAGTCGGCTAGCTGATCTGACTTCCGACAGTTGGCATCGTTTGAATCGGTCGTGTCCTCGTTGATGACGTCGACGACGCCCTCACCGCGTTCGATGACGAGAAGTTGGTTGGCATTCCGTACTGAGACGAGATAGCGCCCGGTGCTGATGACATCCACGTCGTTGATGTGCAGCCAGTCGGTCGTCGTCGGATCTTGTGGGGCGTCGTAGAACGAACTCGCATTCCACTGCCACGTGACTTCGCCGTTCTTGACAGTAAAGATACGCTCGTACTCCATATCGGTGACCAAGTATTCTCCCGATTCGAGTCGTTCGACATCGTGGACTTCGCTGTTCTTGTTCGTTCGCACCGGGAAGCTATACTCCGAAAGCACCTGCGGGTCTTTCCCGGGGTCAATGACTCGGAATCCCGTTCGGGTACAGGGAGACTCGTACGGTCCGCACGAAGCGTACCCGCTGTCCATGAACCCGGCTAACACTGTTCCGTTCTCCGTTTGTGTGACGTCGAAATAGCTATCAGCACTCGATTCGCGCCAGGTAGTGTTCGTACCGTTGAGGAGGTAGACGCTACCGTATTCGTGCCAGCCTGGGCCACCCCCCTGAGACCCGACCAAGGTTCGGGACGTCTGGTCTGTCTCCGAAGCCGTCCCAATCGCAGGGGCGAGCATTGCACTGCTAACAAGCGTGAGAACGAACAGAACCACGCCGAAAAGGATTAGGTAGCTACCCCGACGGAGATCAGGAACGGCACCATTCGGAATGGCGTTCATTTCTGGATATACAGCGAGTACATGATGACCGCGAGACCAAGCGCGACGAACAGGCTGTTGATGAGCACGCCGAGTGCCAATCCGACAGAAAAGAACTGGTTGGCCACGCCAGTCAGGATTGCCCCGAGTGTGATGATACCGAACCCGACACCAAGGACACGTAGCGAGTCCGCACCCGTACGCCGATAGGCCTTAAATGCAATGTAGGTGATCCCGCCACCGAGAAGCAGGATTACGAACTTGACGACTGCAATCGCCGTGATGACGCCGTTCATACTTCGTCCCCCATCATCGACCAGATATCTGCAAGCCGTTCGTCGGTAGATTGCGGTGGCCGATCGACATTCACTGAAAACGTACCTGAGTCGTCCATAGAGATCGTGACATCCTCGAACGACCGTTCGTAGTAGGTAACCCGTCCACCTCCAGGGTTGATCGTCTCTTGTTCTCGAACGAGGGAAGCGGAACTGAGGAGTTCTAATTTTCGATACAGCGTCGACTTGGGGATGTCACATGCGTCGAGGAGCTCGTTCGCAGTCATTGGTTCGATAGTTTCCCGGAGAATAGTCCGACACGCGGGATCATCCAGCGCATCGAGGACATCCTGCAGCCCTGGAGGGTCCTCGGAAGACACTGAATTATCTCCCATTATTCGAGAATACGTGTTCGTCGGGAAATGGAGTCCGATTATGGACGAGAGGGTCCATCGGCACCCCGTATTCATTACGGATCCGGGCTGGGGAGTGATGATGGCTGATCCATCCAATGAGGGTGAACATAGTGACACAGTTATGAAACGCTATGATTCCTGTTGAGTTTCGAGTCGTTGTTCGCCGGCGTCGGTAATCTCGTAGAGACCCCTCCCGCGCGGAACAATACAGCCCTCACTGTGGAGATGAGCACACGCTTGGTCGATAGTGATCGGGTGCCCATCGACGATATTAGTGATCTCCATCACATGGCAAGGTGACTCGTCAACGAGCACCTCCAATACTTCGACCTCGGTCTGTATTGAGAACTCGGTCATAGTAGATAACGTGTCATTGGCATATCCGTAGCTGTATTTCGCCCGCAAAGGCCGGCCGGTCAGTCATGCTGCGCGTACACCTCGAGAAGCTCTTGGTATCGATTCCGGATCGTGACTCGACTCACGTGGGCGACCTCACTCACCGTCTCCTGTGTGAGCTGCTCGTTCGTGAGGTGGGTCGCAGCATACAGAGCGGCAGCCGCCAATCCGGCTGGACTCTTTCCACTGTGGACGGCATTATCTGTAGCTACCTCAAGCAGTTCTCGAGAGCGCCGTTCTGCTTCGTCGCTCACGTCAAGCGATGACGCGAATTGTGGGATATATTGCATGGGATCCTCCGGCTCGATCTCCAGCCCAAGTTCTCGGGACAGATATCGGTACGCTCGCTGGATCCTGATTTTCTCGACACGGCTGACATCGGCGAACTCCGTCAGCGGCCGTGGCATTCCATGCTGTCGAGCAGCCGCGTACAACGACGCCGTCGACATACCCTCGATCGAGCGACCGGGGAGCAGGTTCTGCTCGACAGCACGCCGATACAGGACGCCTGCAGTTTCCCGAACCGATTCCGGAAGTCCTAGAGCGGACGCCATCCGGCTGATCTCCCCGAGCGCTTGCTTGAGATTCCGCTCGTGGGCATCCTTCGTCCGGAACCGCTCGTCCCACGTCCGAAGGCGCTGTAATTGAGCACGTTTGCGACCGGAGACAGCCTGTCCGTAGGCATCCTTGTCCTGCCAACCAATAGTCGTACTCAGGCCCTTATCATGCATCAGCTGCGTCGTCGGAGCACCGACCCGACTCTTTTCATCGCGTTCGTCCGACGTGAAAGCACGCCACTCCGGGCCGTGGTCAATTGGATCATCTTCAAAAACCAACCCACAGCTTTCGCAGGTCGCCTCACCGCTGTCGCTATTCAGGGTAATATGGCCCTGACACTCTGGACAGGTGTTGTCGTTAGCAGACTTCACCTCACGGTCGCGTTCATCTATTGATCGTTCCTGGGTATGTTCTTGAGCCATCATACTATCGGCGTATAGGGGGTTTCCCTACAAACCGTGGGTCTTCTTAACAGTGCCGTGGGACGGCTCCTCAATGAATAGCAGGCGGTGTCCCACTCGCTGGGAATCCGGCCTAACACTTTGCCTCCAAGACATCAACTAGTCACACCGCCAGTCAGCGTCCCTACCCAATATTATGTCTCAAGCCCGACTCCGCTGGCACGACGTGCGAGCTACGATTTCAAGAATTCCGATCGGGTACAGACATATCGCCGGCTTCACGGTACTTCTGACGTATATTGTGATGCTTCTCGGAGCTTACACTAGTGCAATCGGTGCTGGACTTTCCTGTCCTGATTGGCCGACCTGCTACGGGACGTGGGTCCCCTTCCTCCAACCCGATATCATTACTAACTCGCCCTACTCTGCACTCCAGATCTTCGCAGAGTGGGCTCACCGTGGACTGGCGATGACGGCCGGAGTTCTGATCATCGCTACGACTTTGGGAGCGTGGGTGACACACCGGAATACCCCGATTGTCAAATGGTCGGCCACGGCTGCTCTTGTCCTGCTTCCGTTACAGGTTATCCTCGGAGGACTGACCGTCACGGAAAATCTCCAACCGATCATCGTGACGACTCATCTCGGCGTGGCAATTCTTATTCTCCTCTGTCTCCTGACGACCTTCCTTGTCACATATCTCCGCCGCTGATGACACCTTCCGTATAAAATAATGCCACAGACACCGACGATTCAGCTCACTACGAGAGCACAACACGGAGCCTATGAAATCTGCCACCTGGAGTAGTGATCACGAATGACTGCCCATACCTGCCCGATCTGTACAGATCAATTCGAAACAGCTGGAGCAGCGCGTGACCATACATGGAACGCTCACAGCGCCTGCCACTATTGTGGTGAACAACTCGGTGACGAAACCGACGAGCAACTCTACAGACACTGGCTCGCCGCGCATCCCGACGACCTCTCACGTGTGGACTACAAACGGGCCGATACAGTCGTTGATTCAATCACCTTCTCAGAGCGGCTCTCCGAGGGAGGTGTCGGAGCTGCTGTTGGAGGACTGACCCGCCGGCAACTTCTCCTCGCCGGTGGTAGTGCCGCCACTGCCGGTCTCGTGATCGGCGCCACCGCTCTCTCTACCAATACGGGTACTGAACCGGATGGCGGTGCGAATGCTGGAGGTGAGGGGGGCGCCGTCGCCACTGCCCCGATTCCCGAATCGTCGAGCGATTTCCGGTATGCGACGATGGGGTCCGCTGATGCTGATATCACGGTAACATACTTCGGGAGCTGGAAGTGTCCGTACTGCGCCCAGTTCAGTACGGGGATGCTCTCACAGCTCGTGACGGACTACGTGGAACCAGGCACGATCGCGCTCGAGTTCCGCAATCTCGCATATATCGGTGGCGACCCGTTTTTGGGCCCCGATGCCCCGGCAGCTGGACAGGCCGGATTAGCCGTCTGGAACACCGACACAGCCTCGTACTGGTCGTTTCACGAATACGTGTTCCGGAATCAGCCACCCGAAAGCGACCAGTGGGCGACCGCCGAGAGATTGGTCGAGTTTGCGCAGTCGGCAGGCGTCTCGGAAACTGCGTCGATCCGCACGGCGATCCAAGAAAAGCAGTACGACGACGCGCTGCGGGCGACTGACAGGGCTGCGAGCGATGCCGGTGTTGACGCCACACCCACGCTCCTCATCAATGGCACGACGGTCAATCCACTCGGAAACGAAGAGCGAACAAGACAGTTGATCGAAGATGCAACTGGATCAAACTGAATCATGGATGTCCGAAGGACGATTCTGGCTTGCAGGCGGGGCAGGCGTCGCGGCGGTTGCGACCCTGGGAAGCCTCTGGTTCAGTCTCGGCCTCGGTCTCGTTCCGTGTACCCTCTGTTGGTATCAACGTATCCTCATGTATCCGCTTGTCGTCGTTCTCGGCGTTGCCGCCCTCGAGAGTCACAACACAGTCTGGCGAACAGTTGTGCCACTGTCCGTGGTGGGTGTTCTAATCGCGGGATATCACTCCGTGCTCCAAGCAACGACGGCCTCATGCACCTTTGCTGGCCCCTGTGCAGTCGTCCAATGGCAGGCTCCGGTGCTCGGACTCACGATTCCGAATCTCTCACTGATCGCGTTCGTACTCGTGACCATTGCAGTCCTCGCTGGATCGAACCTCGTCGAACCTGAACATCAGCCATGAATAAAATTACTACCGCGGGAAGTCCTGTAATGGATAGTGCCGGAGTCGACCTATTAAAGCCAGCTTGTAGGGTGGAGCCCTACGCACACATCTGAGTATGTCGTCGATATCTCGTTTCCGGTCTGTCGCCTCGGCGATTGGTCTCACGTATGGATCATACGTCGCGGGGGCTATCGTAATCCTTGCCGTCGCGACGGTCGTCGGAGTGTTCGGAGTCGACCTCGCGTCACGTCCAGCCCTCAGGTTGGTCTTGAGTACGTTCTTCCTCCAAGGAGTGACGTTTGGGGGCATCGCCATCCTCTATCTCAAAGGCCGTGATCTCGGATTTGGATTCGTTCCAGTTCGTCTGCCTGACAAGCGTGAGGGGGCGGTGATTGTCGGGGGGAGTATAGCGATCCTGGGGTTGCTCTTTGTGGCGTCCTCAGTAATCACGGCCCTGGGTCTGAACTCGGCTCAGAATCAGATCGTCAAGGTCGGGCGACAAAATCCGAGTGTCTTCCTTCTTCTGATCCCGCTCCAATTTCTGTTGGTCGGCCCGGGAGAAGAGCTGTTGTTCCGGGGCCTCGTCCAGGGCACCCTCCGTGAAAGTCTCCATCCGGCTCGTGCAATCATCCTCGCAAGCGCTCTGTTCGCATCGATCCATCTCTTCTCGTTGTCAGGGGAAGGCAAACTGGTGTACATCGGTATCGCATTCGTCCTGGCCTTGGTACTGGGAGCAGCGTACGAGTACACGGACAACCTCACAGTTCCGGCTGTGATTCACGGGACGTATAACGCGGTGCAGTTCGCAGGGGCCTATCTGACGGCGACAGGCGGACTCTAAAAGTCTGATCGCTTTCAACCTCAGTTTCGGACTCCTAACGGCGAACAAGTATAGGCGAAAGGCCGCGATCTCCATTCGCCTTTTGCCGAACATATCCACGCGCTGTCCCGTGAATTGGGACGCCGCAGTCGCCCTATGTTTAGGCCAACCAAAATACCGAGTGTATCATGACTACACGTTTCGGCGCACCCGGAACCGGACTGTCCCGGCGTGAGTTTCTCGCGGCAACCGGCGCGACTGGTCTCGCTTCGTTAGCAGGCTGTTCTGCGGGCGGAACCAACGAGCCAGCAGCAACGAGCGACACGCCCACGCAGGCACAAACTGACTCGCCTAATCTCCCATACACCAGCCCTCCAACAGTCGTCAACGTCGACGAGCAGGGCGGCGAAGTGACGATGCGGACTCAGCAGGCCCGCCACGCCGTCCACCCGCTCGATACAATGGGTGGGCCCGTCGAATTCCCACGCGTCTGGGCGTTCCAGGCCGACGACAACGACCCCAGCGTCCCCGGCCCAATTCTTAGAACGACCGAGGGTAACGCGATGAAGGTGACACTCGACAATACCGATGGCCGACGTCCCCACACGATTCACTTCCACGGGGTTCGCAAGACGTGGAAGAACGACGGTGTTCCGACGACGACCGGCATTCAGGTCCCGCCAGGGGAGACACACACCTACGAGATTCCTGCGAACGTCCCTGGGACGCATTTCTACCATTGTCACTTCCAGACCCACCGGCATATCGACATGGGCATGTACGGGGTCTACCGAGTCGATCCCGAAGGCTACGAACCGGCGGACCGCGAGTACTTTATGACGATCAAGGACTGGGATTCGCGGGTTCCACGGAAGTGGGCCGGTGAGGCGGACTTCACCTACAATTCGGCAAGTCGAAATCCAGACGTGTTTACCGTCAATGGGAAGAGCGCGCCCCGGACGCTGCACCCCGAAGAAGGGTCCCCGATCATCGTCGACGAGGGCGACTCAGTTCGTATCCACCTCGTCAACGGCGGGTACATGTCGCACCCGATGCACATCCATAACCACCGCTTCCAGCGCGTCGAAAAGGACGGCGGGACGATTCCGGAGGTTGCCCGACACGACATGGACGTCACGAACGTTGCCCCTGCTGAACGACACACGATCGAATTTACTGCCGATGCAGACCCCGGCATCTACCTGATGCACTGCCACAAGGTCAACCACGTGATGAACGGCACATTCTATCCCGGCGGGATGCTTACTGGAGTGGTCTATCGGTCCGTCATGGATACGGACATCTTCAACCAGCTTATGGAGTACGCCGGCTACTCCACGTAGAGACGCTCTATACGACGACCAGGACTGGATCTAACTGAACGATAGTGGTTAACCGCCCCTGGTGGACTACCGTTGGTTCGACACCGCCTCGTTGAAACAGCCGTCGCCAGGACTGCGAATCGGTCATCGAAATGAATCGGAATCAACACAGCTGGGGGCTAGCATGGATCGAAATCTGGCGGATTTCGGCTACTGGGTCGGCCTGTTACGGACTGGCGCGGAACTCGCCGTGTTTCATCCCGAAGAAGAACGCGATGACTGAGAAGACGATCATTGAGGGCAGAACCATCATGAAGACTGTCGAGGAGGTCATCACGGTCGTGAGCGCAATCGCCGCGACGGCGACAATTACGACAAGGGGAGCCACCGAGCGCACAAAGTCGAATTCCATAGGTACTGTTGTGACCGGATAGACAAAACCGTTAACAAAGTAGATTTGCCGGAAAACGGCACTGACGACTGAGTAGAAAGTGAAAGAAGGAACTACTCATATTGGGAAATGATTTCCAAGATATCGACAAACGTCGCCAATACCGGATAATCAACCTCCAGACCCTCATAGAGATACGAACAGAGATCAGTGTGGGCATCCACGTCTGCCGATCGATCGATTCGATGAGTGTGGATTTCCTCCTGCCGTTGCTGGATCCAGCTCTGACATTTATCATTCAGCGTGTGAAGGGTGTCGTATCGGTCGATCAGTTCAGTATCTGAGAGGCCCTGTAATTCCGTCGAATCAAGTTCTGCTATCGCCTCTCGAATCTCCTGAACTGTGGATTGCGCGTCTTTGAGCGTGGTGAATTCGTCTTCGAGAGTTTCTAGAAAGACCCGCCGGTTGTCAATACACTGCTGTGCGGCCTCGAGGAGTCGTTGTTTGATGAGCGGTGAGAACGTAGTCGCTTCTGAGATCAGGAGCAACACATCGACCCCGAATTCGGCACTGAGGCTCGCCTCGAACGAATCACCGTACACGTCGCCGTAGTGGTCGACCGCCATCACAGTATCATGATACCACGGCTCGATGGTATCACGGACCGACTTCTCTTCGGATGTAAGGTTCTGATTCACTCCAACAACGGACCGTTCGAACCGTAGAGTCTGTGTTTCAACGGTCTGAATACGCTGGCGAAACCGTTTGAAGGCTTGACACTCGCGTTCGACCTCGCGTCGTTCTCGCCGAACACTATCGAGAGCAGCATCCGTGTATGTCGGCCACGAGCCTTGTGCGAGCGTCATCGACAGCGTATGTCTCCATACTGTCGGTCCGAAGCGCAGTCAATGTCGGCCATATGGTGTACAAGCGATTCCGGAGCGTACAGCTCGCAGTATACGCGGCCGCCTACCCGGAGAATGAGCTGTATGAGACGCTGCCCTGATCGACGATGGTCTGGCTTTCGGGAACGTCTCCGTCCGGCGGCATACTCCCCTCGGCGGGACCGCCGGGTTCGCCGACGACGATCCGACCGACCATCCCCAGTGACTTGTGCGGGATACAGAAGTAATCATAAGTTCCCGTGGTCTCGAACGTGTGCTCGTACGTTGCGCCCTGTTCACTCAGCGTTTCGCTATTGAACGTTTCTGCGCTCTCGGGAATCCGGGTAACTGATGCTGAGCTCGTTCCCTCTTTGTAGGCGGTTGCAGAGTGGCTCCCGCTCTGGATTTCGAACGTCACAGTTTCCCCAGATTCGACGAACAGACCGATGGGATCGAAATAATACTCACTCCCTTCGGTAACCATCATAACAGTATTCGAGTCTCCAGACCCACCAGCGGACTCCTGCGTTTCAGTCGTGGTCGGCTCACCGCCACCATCTCCGTTCCCCGAACTACTACATCCAGCGAGACCAGTCACGCCGCCTGTAGCCAGAATTCCAGCCGTCTTGAGAATCTGTCGACGCTCCATACCACATTATCAAAGACCCCAACATAAGGGGAAACGGCGGATTCCCACTGAGTAGGACACCGGTCGTATTTGAAGTACTGAGGCCCCAAGTTAGAGATGCTCCGTTGGTGTAGCTCGGCCAATCATCTCGGCATCTCTCGTCGAGGACCGGGGTTCAAATCCTCGACGGAGCATCCCTGATCCGTTCCACTGCTCTACTCATAACTATCACAATGGCCACCGCACAACAAGAGACCGAAGAACACATTTTGACCCGCTATCTCTCTGTAGAAATCGGTACACTCACTAGCCCGTGTCTGTTTGTTCTTGCCGCCGCCACGGTCGTATATAGCTGGCCACCAGCTGTACTCGGATGGTTTGTATCCGGCTTACTCGGACTTCTTGTCGCAGTAGCTTCCGGCCGGACGTCAGCGGTCAAGCTCAGTCTCATCAAGTGGCCCCGACCTGAGTCGAAAGGCGATTTAGCGGTGAATGCGATTGCATACAACGGCGTTTTGATTATTGGAACCGTACTTGGACAGATTGTGTGGACGGCATCGAATAGTCTCCCACTCGCTGCAGGGGTTGGGGCCGTTCTTCCGGTCTGGTTCCTCAAGCACATACAGTTCCTCGTGTTTCTGGACGGCGAGTGAATTCATCGTGTTGGTCATACTTTCGGAGGAGGGTATTTCCACACCCTGAGGATACAAGACAGGCAAATCCGGGATATCAGAGATAAATCAGTCAGGTAGAAGTGGCTCCCTATCCAAGGTCGAATAATGTCACCGGAAGAGCGCCAACAACGGGGGGAATCCTCCCGTGGACAGGCCTCTCGAATTGGGTCTGTTCGGCCACTCTCTGTACTTCTCGCCGCGATTGGTACGCTCACACAGGTTCCCGTTGCGTCCGCCCACGGTACAACCGGAAGTGGTGGACTCTCGCAAGGACACGGTGTAATTATTGCACTCGTTGGTGCCGTTATCCTCGGTGGATTCATCCTTCTCAAGCGGACAGATCGGATCACGGCGACAACCGCTCTGTACGGCGTGTTCGCCGGTATCGCTATCACTGCGCTTGGAGCCGTACTCTTCGAAGGACTCTCTCCCGATCCGACGTACACTGCGAACTCAATGCCGTTTCCCCGGTCGTGGTATCAACCACTTGCCCTACTGAGTGGCTTGGGCATCATGGTCGCGAGCTTCGTCGTTGGGTGGCTCCGCTGGCCATCCCGGCCACGGTACACGTTCCTTGGTATCCTCATGGGACTGTGGATCTCGTACCCTTACCTGCTTCCTGGACTGGCAAGCGATACCCATCCACTCGGGTACGCCATCGTCCTCGGCACGCCACTCCTGGTCGGGTATGTCATCTGGAAGGACGCAGGGAGTGTCATTCGCGCAGTTATGCGTGATCCGGTTGCGCGTCGCTTCGGCATCGGCGTCGGCATCGTGTTAGCGCTCTTTTTCGTTACCGTGACGGGCTACCTCTCGTTTTTCCCCGAGGAGGGCTTCCCCGAGGAGGTGACGGTCGTCGTGCTGCCCGCGATCTATCAGCTGGTGTCGTGGCCCACGCTCGAAATCGCGATTCCGCACCTCCCGTACGTACATATCCCGTTCTTCCTGGCCGTGTCCCCCGGCCAGGTCATCATCGTCGGGCTGCTGAGCGCACTCATCGGGCTGAACGCCGCTCTCATCGCCCGGCACTGGCGTGTTGAGGAACGGGCTGGTATGACCGAAGGAACCGCGGGAAGTGCTGCAATCGTCGGGACGTGTACCTGTGGGTGCTGTGGGCCACTCGTCGCGAAGATCGCGGTGCTTGCTGCCGGGCCATCGATTGCCGCCCCTCTCTACTGGGTGTTCGTCGATTCCGCTTCGCCGCTCAGTGCAGTATTCATTGTCGGGAGCTTCATCCTCTTCACCGGGAGTCTACTCTACTCGGTCCAAGCAGCCCGACAGCCCGATCAATCGGCCGCCATCATCCCAGCCGACTGAAATGAGAGATCTACCGTGAGAACACGGTTGACGGATGTCTCAAGATATGGAGAGCAAACATCGACGCTACGGATTGTTTGGACTGGCAGCGGTACTGATCGTTGTCGGTACCCTTGCGACCGGCTTCCTGCCGTCGACGCCGTTCTACCAGATTCTCTCTGGAGGCATCATCGTAGCTGGCTTTGTAGTCGGGTACGCGGGCCTCGGTGCCTTCGAGTTCCTCGAATGAAGCAATAGGGGCCGTCTTCATCCGGTTACAGTAGGTATCTGCCGCTTCGTAGGATTTGATCCGCTACTCGTGAAGCAGGTCTCGAAACGAGTTCGCCGCGAGGAGACCGCCGGTCGCCACGACCGCACCCATCGCGAACACCGGATTCAGCAACCCCGTCGCTGCGAGGGGCATCGTGACCAGATTATAGAGCAGCGCTAGCCCGTTGTTCTGTGTGACACGCCGACGAGCTGCATCTGCGAGATCGAACGTCGTCTCCACCGCCGCGAGGTCGTCATCGACGATAGAAATATCCGCGGCATCGGACGCGAGTGCCGTCCCCCCACCGAGCGAGATTCCCAGGTCTGCGGTCGCGAGGGCCGGCGCATCGTTCGTTCCATCACCGACCATCGTAACCTGTCCCCGGGACTGCAACCGCCGAATCGTCGCGGTCTTGCCTGCGGGTGGGACCCCCGCGAACACGTGATCGACGGCAGGGTGGCTGTCGAGAAAGTCAGTGGCGGCCTCGTCATCGCCGGTCAGAACGACGATCTCGATATCACGATCACTCAGTTGCGTGAGTGTGTCATCCCAACTCGGGCGTGGTTCGTCTCCCACGACGATGACGCCCTCTGCATGACCGTCACGGCCGACGACGACCGGTAGCTGACCGGCCGTTCGTGCCCCTGTGGCCCGCGTCGCGATCTGCTCGCTCACCGACCACCCCAGGTCCGCGAAGAGATCGAGATTCCCGACGAGAACGCGCGTGTCCGCGACGACTCCTTCGACGCCGGTCGCGTGGCTCGTGAATTCAGTGATGTCCGCTGCGTGCTCGTGATCACTTCCATCGGTAACACCCCCATCGGCTCTCGATCGGTCGCCGTCCTGACTCCCTTCTCCTAATGTATTCACGATCGCGGCGGCCGCCGGGTGGGATGCTCGCTGTTCGAGGGCCGCGACGGTTTCGAGGAGATCCGACGGTGCATCCGCCTCGAGGACATCCATCTGGCCGGTCGTGAGAGTCCCCGTTTTGTCGAAGACGACGACATCGACGTTCCGAAGGCGCTCGAAGACGGTCTCATCGAAGATGACGATGCCCCGCTCTACCGCTTGTTCGATACTGGTTGCCACCGAGAGCGGGGTTGCCAGGCCAAGTGCCCACGGACACCCAACCAGGAGAACTCCCAGCGCCGTCAGGACGGCGACGGGAATGCCAGTCCCCACCAGAAGCGACCCCAATCCAGTGAGTACCACCCCACCGACGACGACCGGGATGATAACCGACGCGAGCCGGTCGGCCTGCCGCTGGACGCCGTGCTCCCCGCTCTGGAGATTCCAGACCGAGGTGATGAGGCGATCGATACTACTGGTTGTCCCATCGCTCACTGTGAGAACAGCAGCACCATTTGTGACGACCGCCCCGCCGACGACGTCGTCGCCCGCTCGCTTCGATACCGGGAGCGACTCGCCTGTCACGATCGCTTCGTCGACCGTGCACTCACCCTCAGCGAGAACTCCATCGACCGGGATTCGTTCGCCCTCGCGGACGAGGATACGCTCCCCGGGTTCCAGATCGTGTACGTCGACCATCGTTGTCATCCCATCGGTGCCATACCGCCTGGCCTCGGTGACGTGAGAGATAGTGAGATTCGTCAGGCGATCCATCGCTCGCTGTTTGCTCAGGGATTCGTAGAAGATAGCAGCCACCACACTCGCGGCAACCAGAATCGTGAGGTCGTAGAAAACATCGATCCGACCGAGGAGAAAGGCAATCGTACTGTACACGTAGGCACTCACGATGGTAAGTGCGACGAGCAGGTCTGTGTTCGGCTGTCGCATCTTCAGACTAACATACGCACCTCGTAACAGTGGGAGGCCAGTGAATAACAGAACCACCCCTGTCAAAACGAGAAAGAGTGGCAGGATCAACAGGCCATCTCCACCGCCGAGTCCGGACGCACTCGCGTACATATCGAGCGTCCCATCGCCAAAGAATGACGAGAGCTGCGCCGGATAGAGGAGAACCGCATACGGGAGGAGCATGAACGTCCCAAAAATGACGCCAACAGCGTAACGGAATCCCAGCACCTCATCAATCCCTCGTTCATTCGGCTCGTCAGATCGCCGTGACTGTCCGATTACAGTCGGTGAGCCATTATTCCCTCCAGCACGAAGGGTTGCCGAATAACCGAGCGTACTCAGGGCATCACAGAGAGTCTCCTTTGAGACGCGATCAGGATCGTATGTGATACGAACCGTCTCGGTCACGTAGCTTGCTGCCGCATCGACGACGCCTTCGCAATCCTTGGCGACCGATTCGAGAAATCCCTCACACGTCGCACAGTGCATCCCGTCGACTTGGAGGAAGACACGGTCCTCAGCTCCTGATCGATGCATGGCTGCCTCGCGCTCGTCCGTTCCAGACTCAGGCTTGCGCATGATATCGTCCGTCGGAGCCATCCGACTGTGATCTCCATCGCTACCGAGCACTCGATGGACGTTTCGACATCCATCACAGCAGAAGACGATGTCGTCTTCAGCTACGTCTCGATCATCGGGGACAGTCCCCCCACAAAGCGCGCATGTGGAAGATAGCGATTGAGATGGAGACACAATTGATTACCACCATCTGATAGTCGGCCGATCACAGCCACGGAACCTCAACGGCGACCTCAGCCGAAGGGACATTACCGGTGATACAGATGCCTCGATATTAAACGCTGTTCGGTGACGAGTATACTAGTAGATACCCTTGGTCCGAATCTTCGCCTTTGAGTACCAGAGAGAACATATGCCACCCCTCAAAAATAGGGAACACACGGATGCACGATCTAACTGGGTTCCAGCGGGACATCTTGTACGTTATCGCCGGGCTCGAGGAACCACACGGGCTCGCAGTAAAGGCCGAACTTGACGACTACTACGAACAAGAGATCAACCACGGCCGCCTCTATCCGAATCTCGACGACCTCGTCGGCAAAGGCCTCCTGGAGAAAGGTGAACTCGACAAACGGACGAACGTGTACACGGTCACACAACGCGGAGTGCGGGAGATCGAGGCGCGACGTGAGTGGGAAAGCCAGTATTTAGAGGACGTGAACGCACCCACTACGTCGTAGTACCAGGCGAGTAGAACTCAATATAAAAGCGGGACTGCTTTACCCACTTCCCACGAATACGCATTGAGATGGCTCGGCTCGTCTTCTATCATCACCCACAGGCCGAGAATTTCTCACTCAAATATAGCTCGGCATCGGTAGCAGAGATCCGGTCTCAGCGAGAGCAATCCGACGAGTCGACAAAACTCATCGGGTACCCCTTCGAAACACCGGTCTATGTGCTCTACGAGGGCGATTCAGAGATCGAATCAGCCCAAGATATCGACTTCGATCAGGAATGGCTGAGCAACCGTATCCGTGACCTCCCTCGAGCAGGACAAGTTGTCGCCTTCCGGTTAGTGGAATTGCTTGAAGCTGCTGTCGATGTTCGAGATGATGATGAGTTTCGGCTCTACAAGGAGTTCGAACCACAAAAGATCCAGCAGGCACTCAATCACGTATCTTGGGGAGCCCCACTTCCGAACGTCGCTGGAGAGGTGATGTCGAATTTGATTCTCCGACATTCCCTCCCGAATGCGAACCATCGAACTGGCATCGCGATGCTTCAGTTCTGTATTGAGAGTGTGGACCCGGATTTTGAGATGCCACGAACGCACGTCGACGACGACACCTGGCGAGAGTGGGTCGATCCCTACATCATTGATTCCAAGCGGCTCATCACGGTCCGCCGGAACAATCTCCGTTTCAAGCAACTCGAAGATTTGGACGTCGACCTCGTCGAACGGAAAGATGGGATCCAAATCCGATTAGCCGAGTTCGAGCTGGATATGCACTGGCGAGAAGCCCTCACAGAGTATGCTGGGCAGCACGAATCTCACTGTACGGACTTCGCGCAGGCAGTTCTCGAACGAGCAGGACGGGACGATCTACTTGACCGTCAAGGACCAACGAAACAAGAGTTCATCACGTATCTGGAGAACGGACTGGTCGAACGGGACTTCAGAGAAATGTTTTGATCAGTCGCGAAGCTCGGCGACCGACTGACCAACCTCACGGACGTGTTCACTTCGCTCGAGGTCGAGTTCCTCGGCGAGGTAGTCAACCGTCTCTTCGAGGCTCATATCGGAATGAAGTCCGTCTAACGGTATAAACCTAGTGCTGGCGCAACAATGTCGCCCATCAGAGGAAGCGTCTGTGTATACCGAACTACGTACCCCTCGGGAAAACTGTGGAATCGGTGACCGCGTAGCGATACCCACCGAAATTACGCAGTGTCGCCATTTGCTGTCCATCAACCGAACTCAATTGAAAGTAGCTCCGAAGCGATCGAGAGCGTTTCAGTCTGCAGGTTGTGCGTCGGTCGCTGGTGTCCCGCTTGGAAGCTCGGGGATGGACAGGTCCACGCGTCGGAGCAACTGTGCGTTGATGGCGACGATGACCGTACTCAACGACATCAGGAGCGCACCCACAGCGGGGGAGAGCAGAATCCCGATCGGTGCCAAGACGCCTGCTGCGAGCGGAATCGCGAACACGTTGTAGCCGGCCGCCCAGACGATGTTCTCCTGCATCTTCCGGTAGCTCGCCTTGCTGAGTTTCACGAGCCGAACGACGTCCATCGGGTTGTTCTGGACGAGGATGACGTCCGCCGACTGGACGGCGACGTCGGTGCCGCTCCCGATCGCGATACCGACGTCGGCCCGCGTCAGCGCCGGCGCGTCGTTCACACCATCGCCGACCATCCCCACGAGCTTCCCTTGGTCTTGGAGTTCCTGGACTTTCTCGTCCTTATCCTCGGGGAGGACCTCCGCGAACACCGTGTCGATGCCCAGTTCGTCGGCGACGGCGTTGGCGACATCCTGGGAGTCCCCAGTCAACATCGCCACCTCGATGCCTAGATCGTGGAGCGCGTCGACGACGCGGAAACTCTCCTCACGGATTACGTCAGCCATCGCGAACGCGGCAATCAGCTCGCCTTCACGAACAAGGTATACCACCGTCTGAGCGTTCTGTCCCGCCTCGTCAGCGAAGCGGCGGAGATGGTCGGGTATCTCGCTATCGAGTTGGGTTAACAGGTTTGGCCCGCCGACGTACACCTCATTTCCGTCGACGTTCGCACGGACGCCCCGGCCTTTGATCGCCTCGAAGTCGGTCGCGTCAGGTGCGGTGAGGTCCTGCTCGTCGGCGGCCTCGCGTATGGCTCGCGCGATCATGTGTTCGGAGTCGCTTTCGACGGCTGCTGCCAGCGCGAGAGCGTCGTCCTCTTCCACGCCCTCGACGGTCGCCATGTCGACGACGCCGTGTTCGCCTTCGGTGAGCGTCCCCGTCTTGTCGAAGATGATGGCGTCCAGGTTCCGCGCCTCCTCCATCGCGATACGGTCCCGGACCAGCATCCCGTTGCGAGCCGCCAATGACGTGTTGATTGCGACCACTAGGGGGATGGCGAGCCCGAGTGCGTGCGGGCAGGCGATGACGAGCACTGTGACGACGCGCTCGATGACCGTTGCGTCGAATGAGACCGCGAGCGTCCACGCGATTGCTGTCACGACTGCCGCCGCGAGGGCGACGTAGAACAGCCAGCCTGCCGCTCTGTCGGCCAGTACCTGTGTCTTGGATTTGCTCTGCTGGGCTTCCTCGACGAGGCGCATGATTCCCGCGAGCGTCGTCTCCTCGCCCGTCGCACCGACGCGCACGCGGAGGCTGCCGTCGCCGTTGATCGTCCCACCGATGACCTCGTCGCCGGGGTCTTTCGAGACCGGTTTCGATTCGCCCGTGATCATGGACTCGTTGACGTCGGAGTCTCCCTCTTCGACGACGCCGTCAGCAGGGACACTCGCACCCGGCCGGACGAGTACGAGGTCGCCCTCGGAGAGTTCACTCACCGGGACCTCCTCAGTGTCGCCGCCGTCGGTAATCCGCTCGGCGGTGTCCGGCATCAGCTTCGCCAGTTCGTCGACCGCACTCGAGGCCCGTCGCACCGACCGCATCTCGATCCAGTGCCCCAGCAGCATAATGTCGATCAGGGTGACGAGTTCCCAGAAGAACGCCGACTGCGTCGGGAAGACCACGCTCGCGAGGCTGTAGACGAACGCGACGGTGATCGCCATCGAGATGAGCGTCATCATCCCCGGCGACCGATCTTTCAGCTCCGGTACCGCCATCTGGAGGAACGGCATCCCACCGTACGCGAAGACGATGACCGCGAAGACGGGGTTGATCCACTCGCTGCCCGGGAACGCGGGGACGGAGAACCCGAGCCACTCCTGCAGCATTTCGCTGTATAGCAGGACTGGGATCGACAGGAGCGTCGAGACGAAGAAGCGCCGGCGGAACATCTGCTCGTGGCCCTCGTGCATCCCGCCATGCCCCTCACCGTGGCCCTCATGGGAACCGTGGTCGTGTCCTTCGCCCTCGTGCCCAGCGTGCTCGTGCTGCTCGTCGAGCACAGTCTCACTCTCCGCAGCAGGGTGTGCCTCTTCTTCCAGTAGCTCCTGTTCTACCCGCTGCTCGTCCGACTCGGCGTCCGATTCATCCTGCTCGCCGTGTTCGTGCTGGTGACTGCTGTCGTCCTGCTGGTGTTCCCCTCCAGGGGGATTCTCATTTGTATCTTTGTGGTCGTCCATAGCCCATATTCTCTGTAGAGGTGGATCCGCTGGCCCCCTGAATCTTCCCCACTGAACTGTACAGCAGGACCAGCGTAGCGAAGCTTCAAAGACAACGGTTGGCCGTTGTCTCGGAGTGGTCCGCGCGATTCTCAGGCGTAAGCGGTGTACCCGGCGTCTTCGACGGCCTCCACGAGAGCTGTGACATTTGCCTCACCATCGACGCTCGCCTGTTCGCTCTCCCTGTCGACGGTCACGTCAGTCACGCCGGATACCTCTTCGAGGGCCTCTTCGACCGTCTGCTCACAGTGACCGCACGTCATGCCTTCCACGATGATCGTCGTCGTCATACAGGGATACACACGGCCTCCTCTCTTTAGCGGATTTCCCCTTCGATCATACTGATATCGTGGGGCTCAAACTTTAGATTCAAAGTGATACCTGCGGCCGTAACGAACTAGACATCGGATGCGCCAGGTGTCAATAGCGAGAAGGCTCAAGTATCGTTGTGACGCTCCCTGTACGTCTTCGCCGCTAAAAAGACATAGAGTGCGCCGATAGCCCGAATGCCCAAGCGGAATCGCTCGTTCCATTCTATCGACTCTGGACGCTCGTACAGGAACGCGGTGGCAAATCTCTGATACAGGTCGGGAAATAAGAGGACTATCGCGCCGAACACGCCGGTAAGATTCATCAGCAACGCGTATGCTCGCCCGTTAAAGAGTGAAAGCGCAGCTATCAGAACACCCTCCGACCGGACTGCTGGACGTATCCACCCTCTCACTGTTCCCTCGTCTGGATTCGAAATCGCGAGTTTCTCGAAGAGCTCGACGATTTCGTCCGGGAACAGCGCTGAGATAGCGCCGAGGACACCGACGAGTGTTCGAATCATACGATATGGTACGACCGATATGGATATAACTCCCACTGCGACGCTACACTATCGAGAACGAGGGGAGTCCGAACAGTAGCGGCTTCGAACCGGGCACGACGCGCAGAGGCCGCTTGTCGAATGGGCGTCCTGAATCCTTATGGATTCGGGGCATACAGGGCGTAGAGGATAGACAGCATCCCGGCTGCGGTGACGAGTGCTGCGACGAATCCTGCTTCGAAGATCGACACCTGGAGGAGTTCGAAGAGGACGCCTTCAAGGAGGCCGCCAAGCCCGACCAATGCGAAGCCGGCGGCGACGTACAGGAGTAACTGCGTGTGATGTCGTTGGTACCCGCGATAGGCCTGATATGCGATGACCAGTGCTAACGCGGTCGTGAACAGTTTGCCGATGACGAATAGCGTGTGTTCCATAAGTCAGTCTCCCCGCATCTCCTCGAAGATGGTCGTAATCCGGTCGGCGGGGTCCGCCCGGACATCGATCTGGACATCGAAGCCCTCTGCCTGGAGGAGGACTTCAATACGTTCGAGACGAGCCTCGTACTCGCTGTAGTGCCGTCCTCCGGGGTCGACGTGCGTATACTCTTCGAGGAGGCCCTGCTCGACGAGGCGGGTGACACGGCGCGAGACGGTCGGGCGTGACATGTCACATTCATCGCTGAGTTCCTTCGCAGACAGTCGGTCGGTCTTCGTCGCCACGAGGATGTCGCGAGCGTACTCGTCGTCGAGTGTAGCGAAGATTTCCGACGGGTCGGACTCCTCGGTCACACGTCTCTACTCGCGACAGGAGCGTAATATAGCCCGCCGATTTTCTGACTCAGAACGCCGGCTCGCCGTTATATCGTCTCTGCCTCCGTACTGATAGTTGAAGGTGCAATAACTATGTCCACACTCGACTCCGGCATGAATCAGCTCGAGAGCAGAGTCGGCGGTCTGACCGTCGGCGGGAAAGTTCACAGTCTCAGTGCGTGGTTCGTGCTCGCGCTCCGTCTCATGATGGGCTACGCGTTCGCGTACTCTGGGTTCACGAAGATCACCGGCGAGTTCGGCGCTGGCGGCTACCTGTCGAACGTCGCGGCGACGAACGGGAATCCGCTCGCGGGCTTGTTCGCGTGGATGGGTAGTACGCCGTGGTTCGTCGAGTTCGCGAACATCGCCGTCCCGTGGGGCGAGCTGTTCATCGGCCTCGGCCTGCTCGTCGGCGCGTTCGTTCGCCTCGCGGCGTTCTTCGGCGCGCTCATGATGCTCATGTTCTACTTCGGCAACTGGGACATGGGCCACGGGTTCATCAACGGGGACTTCGCGTACATGCTCGTGTTCCTCGCGGTCGCCGCGTTCGCTGCGGGCCGCATCCTGGGTCTCGACCAGTACATCGAACAGTACGAGATCGGCGGCGAAGCGCTCGTCGAGCGCTACCCCGCCCTCGAATACATCCTCGGCTAACCACGCCGAACTCTCTTCAGGAGTACAATAATGCAAAATCCAATTCAAGCACGCGGGATTCGTTCTCTGGGACTCATCGTCATCGGAGCACTGACGCTAGCCGTCATCATTGGAATGACTCTGACGCACGCTGCTGTTCCAGATACAGTGATGTGGGACTGGCATGACGGGATGTGGAATGATGGTCACATGGCCGGGTGGGGAATATGGAGCTGGGGGATGATGTTGATCGGTTTGCTGTGGATGGCACTTCTGATCGCCCTTCCCGTCTACATCGTCTACTGGCTGACAACGCGGTCGCCATCGGACGGCCCCACCGAGGATAGCGCACTCGCTGTCCTCCAGGAACGGTACGCTCGCGGCGAAATCGACGACGAGGAGTTCGAACGCCGGCGCGCCCGACTCACGCCTGACGGCGGCCGTTACTGACTGTTCTTCCCCTATTCGTCGACTTCCGTCTTCACGACGGTCGCTGGGCGGGTCGTCAATCGAAGGACGCGGTCGGTCACGCTTCCGAGCAAGGCCCGGTATTCTTCCGGCCGGTGTTTCGTTCCAAGTACAAGTAGATCCATATCTTCGACATCAGCATACCGTACAATCGTCTCAGCCGGTCGGCCGTGCTCAATTGCTTTGACAACATTGACACCGACCTCCTTCGCTTTATATTGGATGTCTGCGATTGTTTCCGTTCCAAGTTCTTCGAGGCCATGTTCTGGGCCCTCGGCTTCATCAACGTACTCGTCACCGCTGTATGCTGTTACGACGTCCTCATCGACTACATACAGAACATGAAGATCGGCATTATGGGCCTCTGCTAGCGCGATAGCATGGGATTCAGCTTCCTCAGAAGCAACTGTCCCGTCAGTCGAGAGCAAAACCGTATCGTACATTTCTCTTTACTTATTGAGACTAGATTATAAAAGCCAGCGCTCTTGGATAGTGGCGTAGCTGGTAACACTTTTTGTAACTTCACAAAGTTTGGAGATTGTCGTCTCTCAGGGTTGAAGAGTGGAGGATTTCTATGACGACCAGCTGATGCTAAGCTATTTCCTGTTATGAGTCGTACTGATTAGCATGGGTACCAGACCAACTGACCTCCGGATGGACATTGGTCGTATTGCTGATGAGTCGGTCGCCCGTGTCACGCCTGACGCCACGGTTGCCGAGATCGCTCACACGATGATCTCCCAATCGCGGTGTGCCAGGTACGTGGTCGTCGAAGAATCCGATCAGATCTCTGGTATCATCACCGATCGAGACCTGATTGCTAACCTGCTCACCGAGGAAAGCGAGTTAAGTGTGCTCACAGCCGAGACGAGTGGAGACGACGTACGAGCTGCTGACGTGATGACGCGTGACCCACTTACTGTGCCAGCAGATGCTGAGATTCCAAAAGTCCTGAGACAAATGAACGAAGCGGGTGCTCGACACGTCCCGGTTGTTGAAGACGGGAGCGTTATCGGGATGATCACTCTGGACGATTTAATTACGCATGTTGCTGGTGAGAGCGCACACGTTTCAGCTCAGATGGATAACGTAGCGGGCATCATCCGAACAGAGTCTACGCACGATTGAAACGCTAATTTGGACTCAAAGTTTTTCGTGTTGCTTGTGCTTCCAGAAATAGAGTCAGTTGAGAGAGATTATCGCATGAGGAGCCGTCTAAGGACGTAGTGGAGGATGCCGCCGTGTTCGATATAGGTCACGGCGGCCGGCGTGCCGACCTGTGCTGTGACCGGGAACTCGACAGTCGACCCGTCCGCGCGCTCGGCGATAACGGTCAGTTCGTCCATCACATCGAGCCCGTCATCGAGGCCGTGGATCGTGAAGATCTCAGACCCATCCAGACCGAGAGATTCCCACGAGTCGCCATCATCGAACTGCAGGGGGAGCACACCCATGCCGACGAGGTTGTCGCGGTAGATGCGCTCGTAACTCTCGGCGATGGTTGCGCGAACACCGAGTAGGTCCGTTCCTTTCGCCGCCCAGTCCCGGCTGGAGCCGGTACCGAACTCTTCGCCTGCCATCACGACGAGCGGGACTCCCTCCTCGCGGTAGCGCTGGCTGGCTTCGAACACGGTCGTCTGCTCGTCGGTTGGGTGGTGGATCGTATAGCCACCCTCGACATCGTCGAGCATCTCGTTCTCGATGCGGACATTGGCGAACGTTCCCCGCATCATCACCTCGTGGTTGCCCCGGCGCGCGCCGTAGGTGTTGAACTCGTGCGGCTCAACGCCGTTATCGAGCAGCCACTGGCCGGCAGGGAGGTCAGATCCGAAGGGGCCAGCAGGGCTGATGTGGTCGGTCGTAACGGTATCGCCGAGTGTCAGCAGGCAGCGTGCATCCTCAATATCGGCGACGCCGGGTTTCTCTACCGGGAAGTCCTGGAAGAACGGCGGCTCTCGGATGTATGTCGAGTCGTCGTCCCACTCGTAGACGTCACCAGTGGGCGCGTCGAGAGCAGCCCACCGCTCGTCACCCTCGAACACAGAGGCATACTTCTCCTCGAACATCTCAGGAGAGACGTTCTCGTGGATTGCTGCCTGCACGTCCGCTGCGTCGGGCCAGATGTCCGCCAGATACACCGATCCCCCCTCCTCGTCGGTGCCTAGCGGCTCGTTCTCGAGATCGACGTCCATCCGCCCTGCGAGGCCGTAGGCGACGACGAGCGGCGGGCTCGCGAGGTAGTTCGCGCGGATCTTCGGGTGAATACGCGCCTCGAAGTTCCGATTCCCGGAGAGGACGCTCGTCGTCCAGAGGTCGTGGTCGTCGATCGCTTGCTCGATGGGATCAGGAAGTGGTCCGGCGTTCCCGATACAAGTGGTACAGCCGTAGCCGACGACCGCGTACCCGAGCTCTTCGAGATACGGAAGCAGGCCCGATTCCTCGAGGTACTGCGTGACGACACGACTGCCGGGTGCGAGACTCGTCTTGACGTACGGCGGGACATCTAAACCTTTCTCGACGGCGTTCTGGGCAAGCAGACCAGCAGCGATCATCACCGACGGGTTCGAAGTGTTCGTACAGCTCGTGATGGCGCTGACGAGGACGTCTCCGTGTCCAATTTCCACTGTCTCACCGTCGAGGTCGACCTCAACGCGTTTGGTTAACGGGTGCAGTTCCGATTCGGGTTCGACCTGAACACCGCCGTCGGTCTCCGCACCAGCTGCACCACCTTCGCCGAGCCACCGCTGTAGGGCGTCTTCGTCGACATCATCGAGGTCGTCTTCGAACTCCCCGTGGAGAAGTCCCCGGAAGCTCTGTTTCACGTCCCCCATCGGAATCCGGTCCTGTGGCCGCTTGTGTCCGGCGAGACTCGGCTCAACAGTCGAAAGATCGAACTCGACCACCTCGGTGTATTCCGGTTCCTGTTCTCCGAATAGCCCTTGCGCTTCGAGGTACTCGCGAACAAGGTCGATGTGGGCGGGGTCACGCCCGGTGAGTTCGAGATACTCGAGCGTCTGCTCGTCGACCGGGAACATACTGATCGTCGAGCCCTGTTCGGGCGCCATATTGGCGATCGTGGCCCGGTCGGGGACTGTGAGATTCTCCACACCAGGACCGAAGAACTCGACGAACCGGTCGACGACGCCGACCTCGCGGAGCCGTTCGGTGATGTGGAGCACGAGATCCGTCGCCGTCGCGCCCTCGGGTAATTCGCCTTCGAGGCGGACGCCGACGACCTCGGGAAGTTTCATCGTGACCGGCTGACCAAGCATTGCCGCTTCCGCTTCAATGCCGCCGACGCCCCAGCCGACCACACCGATGCCACCGATCATTGGGGTGTGGCTGTCCGTGCCGACGAGTGTGTCCGGCAGGAGCCATTTCTCACCGTCTCGCTCGCGGGCGTGGACGATCCGGCCCAGATGCTCGAGATTCACCTGGTGCACGATGCCGGTCCCCGGCGGGACGACGTTGAAGTTCTCGAAGGCGTTCTGCGCCCACTTGATCGCGCGATACCGTTCGGCGTTGCGCTCGTACTCCAGTTCGACGTTCTTCTCGTAGGCGTCCTCGGAGTCGAAGTAGTCGACTTGGACGCTGTGGTCGATTACGAGATCAATAGGGATCTCTGGTTCGACCAGGGTCGGGTCCCGATCTTTGCGGTCGACTTCGGATCGAAGGGCCGCCAGGTCGACAACTGCGGGCACGCCAGTGAGATCCTGTAGGACGACTCGTGATGGAGAGAACGGAACCTCTGCGTCCGGTACGTCTGGCTTCCAGCCAGCAGCATTCTTGACATCCGCTGCAGTAACAGTTTCGCCGTCGGCGTTCCGGAGCACCGACTCAAGCAGAATACGGATGCTCACAGGGAGCGTGTCGAGGTCACAGAGCCCCTGCTCTTCGAGTGCTCGAAGATCGGCCATCTTGTACGTCGTCCCGTCGACGTCGAGCTCGCGGACGGCATCGAACGGAAGTGTATCAGTCATAGTATCTACACCTGGGATTGGCAGTCGTATCAATCCCTCTCCGAATCCGATTCGACGAGAATCGGGATTTGTTACGCAGAGGCATCGTATCCAGCGTCTTCGACCACAGTCACAAGCTCATCCCGTTCAGCGGACCCCTCGACCGTCGCGGATTCTGAGTCACGATCCGCAGTAGCGGACGTAACCCCCTCAACTTCTTCGAGTGCCTCTTCGACGGTCTGCTCGCAATGTTCACAGGTCATTCCTTCGACGGTGATTGTCTGAGTCATATCCATTCGTAGATAGGGGCGAGTATTCTATGTGGTTTTCTGCTTAGAATCCAATGTTGTCGCAGCCCTAGATCACCGATTTCGAAGGTGTGTTGTGGGCAACAATAATGTATCCTGCGAGACGAAGCGGTCGTATGCGCAATTTGGATGAAACCGACTTAGAAATCCTCTCGTTACTCGCTGATGACGCCCGCCGCCCGTTCAGCGATATTGGCGAGGAGGTCGACTTGTCGGGGCCAGCCGTTTCTGACCGGGTAAAGCGATTACAGGAAGCTGGCATCATTAACAACTTCACGATTGACGTCAACCGGGCTCATCTCCGAGCTGGTGTACCGGTATTTATTCAGGCCGAAATCGGCTCAGCGTCGTTGGAGGCCGCCCGCGAGCGGGCTCGAGAGTCAGATGGCGTTGAACACGTCTTCACGACCTCCGAAGGAGATCTTTGGTTCTATGCCCGTGTTGAAGCCCAGAACGTACGTCAGTGGGTAGATGGACTCTTTAACGAGATCGATGTAGCAGATTACACCGTCACACTAATTGACGAGCTTGAATGGACGCCGTCCGTTGATGGCGTCGAATTTGCACTCACCTGTGCTGAATGTAACAATACCGTTGATAATCAAGGTGAAACGACGAGAATCGACGGAGAGATCTATCACTTCTGTTGTCCGTCCTGTCTCACACGGTTCGACGATCGGTATCAGCGACTCGAAGAGGGAGCGTAACGCTGTCTTTGGAATCCAAATTTTCCTGCAGTCGAAACCCCGCCTCTCGAAGCAGTAAATCGCCTAAACCTAGACCCCGTATAGTAGAACAAGCATGACAAGCCAAACAATCCATCTTGATATCACGGGAATGTCCTGCGCCAACTGTTCGGCGACGATCCAGGACACTCTCGAATCGCTCGACGGGGTATCGGAGGCGGATGCGAACTTCGCCACCGACGAGGGTTCCGTCACCTACGACCCTGAAGAGGTATCGCTCAAAGAAATCTACGACGCGATCGACGAGGCCGGGTACGGCGCAGTCTCTGAGACGGTAACGATTGCCATCTCCGATATGACCTGTGCCAACTGCGCCGAGACCAACCAAACCGCTCTTGAAAATATTCCGGGCGTCGTTAATGCGGAGGTCAATTACGCAACCGACGAAGCACAGGTCACCTACAATCCTGCGGAAGTATCTATTGGTGCGCTGTACGATGCTATCGAGGAGGCTGGCTACTCGCCCGTCCGCGAAGATGGTGCCGACGAAGAGTCGGGCCAGGACGCACGAGATGCCGCCCGTCAAGCCGAAACTCGGAAACAACTCAGGTTGACCCTCTTTGGGGCAGTGTTATCGGCACCGTTGCTCTTCTTCCTCATCGACAATTATCTGCTCGGTGGCGCGATCGTCCCTGAAGCCGTCTTCGGTGTGGAACTTGGCTGGGTTGAGTTCCTCCTCGCCACGCCGGTACAGGCGATCCTCGGCTGGCCGTTCTATAAGAACTCGTACAAGGCGATCGTGAAGAACGGCCGCGCCAATATGGACGTGCTGATTGCGATCGGTTCAACAACGGCCTATCTATACTCTGTGGCAGTCCTTGCTGAACTCATTGCAGGTGGACTTTATTTCGACACGGCAGCCCTCATCCTCGTGTTCATCACGTTGGGTAACTATCTCGAAGCTCGGTCGAAGGGCCAAGCGGGTGAGGCCCTCCGAAAGCTCCTCGAAATGGAAGCCGAAACGGCGACCATTGTCCGCGAGGACGGCAGTGAAGAAGAAGTTCCACTCGAAGAGGTCACAACTGGTGACCGGATGAAAATTCGTCCAGGTGAGAAGATTCCCACAGACGGTGTCGTTGTCGACGGTCAGTCTGCCGTCGACGAGTCAATGGTCACTGGCGAATCTGTGCCTGTCGAGAAAGAGGAGGGCGATGAGGTCGTCGGCTCGACGATTAACGAGAACGGCGTCCTTGTCGTGGAGGCGACGAAGGTTGGAGAAGACACGGCCCTCCAACAGATCGTCCAGACAGTCAAGGAGGCCCAGTCGCGCCAGCCCGACATCCAGAATCTCGCCGACCGCATCTCCGCGTACTTCGTGCCTGCGGTCATCGCGAACGCCCTTCTCTGGGGTGTCGTCTGGTTCCTGTTCCCCGAGGCTCTCGCTGGCTTCGTCGACTGGCTCCCGCTGTGGGGTCAGGTTGCTGGCGGCCCGGCCCCGGTCGGTGGGACCGTTTCAGTCTTCGAGTTCGCGATAATTGTCTTCGCGTCCTCGATCCTCATCGCCTGTCCCTGTGCGCTGGGGCTGGCGACGCCCGCAGCGACGATGGTCGGGACGACGATTGGTGCCCAGAACGGCGTCCTGTTCAAGGGCGGTGACATCCTCGAACGCGCAAAAGACGTCGACACGGTCGTCTTCGACAAGACGGGCACCCTCACGGAGGGTGAAATGGAACTCACCGACGTGGTCGTCTTTGATAGCGATGGAAATGTGGTGACTGACGGTGGCGAGCCGACCCCAGATGGTGGACAGCTCAGCACCCGTGAGCGCCTCTCAGAGGATGATGTGCTTCGACTGGCGGCGATAGCTGAAAGCGGCAGCGAACACCCGCTCGCCCGTGCAATCGTCGAAGGGGCCGAAGAACGCGGCCTGGACGTGACTGAGCCTGACGACTTCGAGAACGTTCCGGGCCACGGGATCAAAGCAGTCATTGGTGACAGCGAGGTGCTGGTCGGCAACCGCAAGCTGCTGCGGGACAACGGGATCGACCCCTCTCCCGCTGAGGAGACGATGGAACGCCTCGAGAACGAGGGGAAGACGGCGATGCTGGTCGCCTACGAGGGGGAGCTCGTGGGTGTGGTCGCCGACGCCGACACAGTGAAGGAAAGCTCCAAGCAGGCTGTCACAGCACTCCAAGAGCGGGGAGTTGACGTGATGATGATTACGGGCGACAACGAGCGAACTGCCCGTGCGGTCGCTAAACAGGTGGGTATCGACCCGAAGAACGTCCGCGCAGGAGTCCTTCCTGAGGACAAGTCCAACGCGGTCGACAGTATTCAAGACGAGGGCCGGCAGGCGATGATGGTCGGTGACGGCGTCAACGACGCTCCGGCACTCGCGGTCGCACACGTCGGGACAGCAATCGGCTCCGGCACCGACGTCGCCATCGAAGCTGCAGACGTCACGCTGATGCGAGACGACCCGCTCGACGTGGTAAAGGCGATCCGAATCTCAGACGCGACACTCCAGAAGATCAAACAGAACCTCGTGTGGGCGCTCGGTTACAACACGGCGATGATTCCGTTAGCGTCGCTCGGCCTCCTCCAGCCCGTGCTCGCTGCAGCAGCAATGGCGTTCTCGTCGGTGTCGGTGCTGACGAACAGTCTCCTGTTCCGGCGGTACACCCCCGATCACGACTACAAGCTCTTCGGATTTCTTCGCTAACCGTCACCTCTAGATCAATGTCGAATATTTCCCGGCACACGGTTCGAAGGTACCTCGTCGAGACAGCCAGTAGCGAACCGACATACCTCCGGGCTCGCGAGATTGCCAGCGACCTCGACGGATCTCCCAAGGCAGTCGCGCAGTATCTCAGCCAGCTCCAGGACGAACTCACAATCGTTTCACTCGAACAGTGGGGGCGCTCGAAAAGCACGACGTGGCGATTGGAGGTGAACGGGTCGTGAGTACTGTCACCCGCCGCGTCGAGACTGTCCTTCCGGAGACCGGCTCACGCGAGTGGTGGGCGCTGTACCTGCTGGCCCCGCTCGTCCTCCTCGGTGGGGGCATCCTCGTGTTTCCGACGTTGGTCTACGACCGGTTCATCTGGCAGTATCTCTGGGGACCAGTCGTCGCCGATGCGGCCGGTCAGCCAGTCACGCACGAGGGGGTTCGTGCTGTCCAGGGCTACAACGCGGTGAACACGGTAATCTACCTCGCGGCAGTCGTATACAGCCTCCCCGGACTACGTGCGTATCTCGACCAACTCGACGTCACGTTCGACGCACGACTGGCCTACGGGTTCGCTCCGATCATCATCGCAGGTGGGGCGATGCGCGCCCTCGAGGATCTCGGGCTGCTCGGGGACTACGCGGTGTGGTTCATCACGCCATCGATTTACATCGTCGTCACCGCTGTCACCATCCTCGCGCTCGGTGTCGGTGCACTCTTGCGTGACCAAAATATCGGATCTATCCCGCTAACAGTCGGGCTCGTCGGGTCGGTGTGGGCTGTCGGGGCCGTCTGGTGGGCTGTTTGGCACGGCCTCTCGACATCGACCCCACTCCGCCTATGGGTTCCTGTCGCGACGACGGGGATAGCGCTCGGCGTAACCGCACTCTACTACTGGGGCGCGAGTTTCGTCAATATCACACACCTTCGACACCCGCTAATTCTGCTGGCCGTTTTCGGCCAGTTGTGGGACGCTGCGCAGAATCTCATCGGTGTGACGTTCCTCGGCTACTCCCCAAAGCTGGTCGTGACGAATCTCGTGTACCAGGCGACTGGATTCTCCGGATCGACGTTCGTGCTGAAACTCGTCGTGACTGTCGGCATCGTGTGGTATCTCGCCGATGCGAAAGAGGAGATGAATCACACGTGGTGGTGGCTTATGACGTTCTTCATCGGAGCGATCGGACTCCCGATGGGCGTTCGTGGGTCACTTCGGATGCTGTTGGGAGCTTAACGATGGCCTCAAAGATTGGCAAAAACCGATGACACGAACGTCCAAAATTGCGGTAATAGGTGGAGGGATGGCCGGGCTTGCAGCAGCTGCTGGATTCGACGACGCTGGATTCGTCGTCGAACTATATGAGCGGCAGTCCTACGATAGCAAACGCGTTAATTGCGGAGAAGCGATGACAGCGGTATCGAAGATCCCACTCGAGCCGACTGTAGAGAACGGCTTTCTCAATCCGCTGCCAGCGATGGAAGTGGAGGTGTATGACGGAATCGACGCCGATCGCCACCGCACTGGAGCCGGCACCTTTCCTGCTGCGGATACATATATAACGGACCGAAATGTCGTTGAGCAGTCCTGGGCAGAACAACTCTCAGAGAAGGGTGTTGACATCCACGAAAACCAGTCTATCACACGGACAGATTTCCACGAGTTCACCGATGAGTATGATCTCGTCGTTGATGCAACCGGTCAGCCATCACTCTCTAGTAAAGCGCTCGGAACAACCAACGAGTATTCAGGATATATGGTAGCGCTTAACAGTGATGTCGAAGGGGACTTCACCGAGTTGTACCCGAACAGCCGGATAATTCTGGAGAACTATACAGGGTACTCGTGGGCATTCCCGAAGACATCGCAACGAGCCAACGTTGGTATCGGCTGGACGGTCAGTGACCGGCCTAGTGATTATATGAAGGCATTGAGGGAAGCCTGTAAGCGGAATGGGTGGCCAGTCCCGTCGCAGGAACGGACGAACGTCGCAATCATTCCCGAGGGACCAAGCCTTGATCCCGACAGAACCTATCTACCGGAGCATTCCGTCGTACGGGTGGGTGATGCTGCAGGTATCGCAAACCGACTCACCGGAAAGGGGATCTCACAGGCCGTTGAATCGGGATTCTTGGCCGCAGAGTTGGCTAACAGCGGCCAATTACACAATTTTCCTGACAGTTTATATCAGAGGATGAAAACGGAGTACATTTTCGCCACAGTTGTGAGATACTTTCTTGAAACTCGTAATCCCAAGGTTCTGGGAGCAGCAATTCGTGCCGCTGCCGGGATCGATATTGAAGACGTTGACCGGTCTCCGAGTACAGTTCTACTGCGTCTCCTCCGCCACCCTGTTTTGTTTGCCCGTATTTTCTCGAGACGACGAGTTTTAAACCGTGTCTATGGAGGAATGACTAACCAATGGGAGTTGATTAATTGACATCCGCTCGAGTTAAATTCTCAGAATCTGTTAGCTACTGGGAGGATCGGTAAGTACAGAGGATTAAATCAGCAAATGGAGTCCCTCAAGCGAATTTTCCGAGATCCAGAATTCGGTGGGCTCGGCTTCATCAGTGTTCCCGCTTACACGCCCCAGCACACAATCAGTCCGTAGAGGGTGACCGAATTCCTTCTTGAGAATCATCCAACTCACCTCGGATATCCGCGTTCCTGAAATGAGCCCCGACTCTTAGAAATCACGAACACCATCAATCTTTTTTACTACATCTGACAAAATCAGCCGTGAGGTGAAGTATGCCATGTCAACTCAATCCATCCGTACGAATTTTCTCGGAACCGAGACGTCGTTCTCGGTCTCGGGAGCCTGGTTGTCGTATTGGATCCTGCTGCTCCGGCTGACCGCCGGGTGGTGGATGCTCCACGCTGGCCTTGACAAAATCTGGGCGTGGCCCTTCGACGCCAGCTGGTTCGTCGGCGGAGCCGCTCAGGGCACGATTCTCGCCCCCTTCGTCACGCCGTTCAGCGACGGCATCCTGTTGGCGTTCGTCAACGTGGCGGTACCGCTTGGGCAAACCGCCATCGGTCTCGGGCTGATACTCGGTGTCCTCACGAGGACCGCCGCCTTCTTTGGTGCCTTCATGATGCTGTTCTTCTACTTCATCAACGGCTACGGTGGCGGCTGGGCCAACGGTATGGTCACGGGTGAACTCCTTGGGATCATGGTCTTCGGAACCATTGTGGCACTTGGAGCGGGCGGCGTCCTGGCAGTCGATAACCGCCTGCGTGAGATGGAACTGTTCGAGAACACGCGATTACGGAAACTCCTCGGGTGACTACCAATGAGTGACTTATCAACGGCAGACCAAATCGCCATGTACGTCGGCGGTGGCCTGGTTGTCTTGGGCGTCGTCGTGATCGGCCTGCTCGACATGCTACTGGGAGCCGGGCACCCAGTCGATAGCGAGGGAGCAATCGAACACGCTGCAGTGGTCCCCATCGACATTAGGGCGGGCATCATCCTGCTCGGCTTGGTGATTTGGGGACTCGTCGCCGTTTACAAGTTTGCCGCAGGGTCGGCACCGTCGGGATCGACTACGGGCCAAACCCCATCCGGCATGGACGACTAGTTCAACAACTCAGTCCGTGGAGCCATTTGCCAGTTAACTTTTCGCGTTGCTCGCACTAACGTCCATCTGATGCACCTAAACGTGAAGACAAACACGATTTTCAGGAGTAGCCCTGTCGTTTCTTGGTTTTCCTTCTGGTCAGTACGCGCGCTTTATTCAGCAGAACGAACTTAACACTCTTTGGTTTGGTAGAAGAAACGGGGATTAATACGCAATTAGAATTTCCGAATTTAAGACTGAAATTAGTATATTACAAATAATATTTCAATATATCCTTGACTTCCGATTCTGGTTTGTCTTTCGAAGAAAGGTGTACGGGTGTTTTTTCAATTCAGCTGTCCTTCGGTTAATCGTTAGAACGGGGTAATCTGCTTCCTCGATCACTTGAGCTGCGACGCTTCCCTGTAATAGCCGACGAATGCCAGTCAATCCTCGTGTCCCCATTGTAACAAGGTCGATGTCAGTCACCTCAGTGTATTTGAGAATCTCCTGCTGAGGTTGACCAAAGCTCAACGTAGTTCGGACAGGAACGTCCAAGGTCGCTGCCTTCTCCGTAATGTCCTCCAAGAGCCGAGTTCCCCGCTGTTCCCAAGAGTCAGTGACCTCTTCCCACGTGAATCCAGGCCGACTCGAATAGGACTGTTCGGAAATGATAAAAAGTCCATGTAGGGTTGCATCATACCGTTTAGCAATTTGTAGCCCATGTTTGAAGGCCACAGATGCCTCGTCGTATCCATCCGTAGGCACGAGAATATCTGTGAACTGACTAGTAGATAACTCTCCTACCGGATCAGAGGGATCCATATCAGGTATCGTCAAGACAGGAAGAGAGATATTTTGAATGATGTGGCTGGAGACGTCTCTCCGGAGAATTCGTGCTAATCTAGTCTGTGTAGGTTTCTGGTGGACAAGCAAATCGATATCATTCTCCTCAGCGTATTCCCGAATAACACCTGGAGAGTGCCCACTATCCACTGCTGGTATCACATTGAGTCCGAGCGAGTGGGCCTGATCCACCACGGGTTCAATTACCGCTGCTGCGTCCCATTCCTCTTGTTTAGTGACTTGATCGGATTCCACCTCCGTGCGTTCCTCATCTTGAATATATAACACGTGGAGAGCCGCATCATACGTTTCTGCAAGTGATAGGCCATATTGGACCACTGAGTCCCTTATATCAGCTCCGTAGAGTGGAATGAGGATCTGGTTGTACAGGTTGATGTCCGCACCTTCTCGAACTTCTAGATGGCTGGGGGAGTTCATACATATCTATACGTAACGACGATTTACCGTGCTTTCTGTTAAGAATCGAAACCGGGAGAACAGTCTCTGGGGTGGTGACTTGAGGCTTTTATCGCAAGTAACTCGCTATAGCACGTCTATTTCGAAAAGAGTGGAGACGTCGTTTGGAGTCGCATCAGTTCGACGAGAGCGTATTTCCCACAGTTTCGAGGAGTGAAGTGTCGGAGTCGGTGCGACGAGTCATGCTCTGGGTCATGTTGGGCGCAATTTAAGGCCGATATGCTCGTTGACGGAAAACCGTCACGGCAGCACCCTCGACCGATGAGGGTCGCCACATAGAGACGAATACGGGACTCTGACCTTTGGGGTTTCCTCCTCAGAACTGAAAGTCACCTTCCCCGTCGTGCTTGAATCCGTTCTCAATACACAGGAAAGGTCGACGTACAATTGAATACTTCCGAGCCAAGTGACGAGCATATGGAACGGGCCGTAACTCGTCGCGAACTACTACGGGTCGGTGCGACGACAGTCGCACTCGGAACCGCCGGTTGTTTGGGGTCATCGAGTGGGGATGAGTGGGATATCGAGGGAACGCTAGCGGTGACGAACGCCCAACAATACAGTTCACCAGGCTGTAGCTGTTGTGGAAAATATGCGTCGTACCTGCGGGAACAGCTCGACACGACGCTCGGGGAAACCGAAACCGAGGACGTGACGGATCTCAAGCGCCAACACGGTATTCCATCGGATCTACAGAGCTGTCACACACTCGTCCTTGACGAGTACGTCGTCGAAGGACATGTTCCTGCCGAGGTTATCGCGACGATGCTCGAGGAAGAGCCGGCGATTGACGGCATCGCGTTGCCCGGGATGCCGGCTGGATCGCCGGGGATGGGCGGGACGAAGTCCGACACATTCACCGTCTACAAACTCGGCGGCGGAAAGACAGGTGACGTGTACACCGAAATCTGAACAGAAAACACCTGGTCAAGATACTTTGGGACGGCAGTCGACACCCTAAACAATGATTCGACGACTCCTCCACGATCTCGGATACGTGCTTGCATACGTCCTTTTCCTCGGCGCGAATACGCCAGAATCGGTCGTTACCCGTCTTCGCATCGCCTATCGCCTTGTCGGTGTCCGGATCGTCGAGACGCCACAGGTTGATTCGGTCGAACGGACGATCTTCCTGTGTCCGTACCGAAATCTGGGCACTACGTGGGTTAGGGAGAAGTGGATCTGTCACGACATCCTGGACCGCGTCGACGACGGATACGTGACGTATCTCCGACGGCACAAGGGAATCGACTACCAGCGTCCTCGCGGGTGTGCCGACCTCGCGTACTGCGACGAATCCGAGTACTGCTATTCGGAGGTTTCCGAACTCGAGTAGGTGGCCGATGGATCAGAGTACTCTCCGCCACCGAATCACCGACCAGTTTTCTTACCGCGGCGAGCGAGCCGATATCTGGCGGGCGTTCGACCTCCTGTTCGATACTGACGAGTTCCTCAATCTCGGCTACTCGGAGTGGTACCAGCCACATATAGCCGGTTCGAGTCAACGTCGCCTCGTCACGGAAGTCGGCTCAAGGGTCGCGTCGCATCTACCCACAACCGACGGAGTGCGCCTCCTCGATGTCGGCTGCGGTCGGGGGGGTCCAGCCCTCCACCTCGCCTATCAGTTCGGCTTCAACGTCACTGGTGTCGACCTCGTTCCGTACAACATCCAGATGGCAACCGAGAACGCACGGGGTAAGCACCTCGATTCCGAGTTCATCATCGGTGACGCGACACAACTCCCGTTTACCAGGGACTCGTTTACCGCGTGTACAGCCATCGACGCACTCGTATACCTCCCCGAGCGGAATCGCGTTTTCGCTACAGTCGCAGATACCCTCGAACCCGAGGGGGTTCTCGTAGTCTCCGATCTCGTGATGCAGTCAGACGTGACTGAAACGGAACGGAGATTGGTCGATTCATTTGCGGATGCGTGGGATATGCCGTCCTTGGGTACTGTTGAAGGATACAAAGCTGCTCTCGACGAGACGAGCTTTGAGCTCAAAGCGGTCGAAGATATCACGAAACACAGCGTCGGACGCTTCCGAAAGTGGACGACGCTGTACCTCCAGCTACTCACGAGCCCGCTCCGGGCTCTCATTGAACGACTGTTAGGAGCGTATGATCTCGATCCCCCAGCGATTACTGAGCAGGTACGGAAGGCTCACCACGCGCTGCCGTTCCTGCGACACGTTATCTTCGTTGCGGAACTAGAGACTACTTGACTGCTACTTGCACGGCGCAAGAAAGAATCGGATCGTCACGTCGACGCTTGAGCATCCACGAATTTGGATGGACCTGTGGGGTCTTCACTGCTCGTGATTGTCGTGTGGTGGATCGTGACCCATAGGTTTAGAATTGGTTCAGACTCCAGTATTTATATAGGACACAGATAGGAATCCGTTGGTATACTCGAACGATAGTTCGGGATTGTGAGGTACTAACCGTTGATTGTGGAGTCAGAAAAGCCAAACCGTGCAGCACGGCTCAAATCGCTATGTATCCCGACTTTGGATTGCTAAGAACAAATTGCTTGATTCAGGCCCTCGTACCATTGATGTGGGGTGAAACCGAATGGCAACTGATCCAGTCTGTGGAATGGACGTCGATGAAAGTGATCCGGCGGCCACAGCTGAGTACGACGGTCAGACGTACTACTTCTGTGCCGAGGGCTGCAAGGAGACGTTCACCTCGACACCGGAGGAGTACGTCTAACCGTCACACCCCACACCTGCGTCGTAGCTCCCCCACACCCACCCCCATTCCGCCTTTCGATGACCCAACCAGAACTTGACGACACGGATCGCGAAATCCTCCGTCTTTTAGCGGAGAACGCGAGACGACCCTACAGCACTATTGCTGAGGCTGTAAATCTTTCACCCCCGTCCGTTTCAGCACGCGTCCGTCAGTTGGAGCAAGAAGATGTCATTCGTCGATTCACCGTTGATCTCGACCTCACACAGTACGAAAACCGGATACACGTCATGGTACGCCTCCAGCCTGAGCTCGGAAAGACGGATTCTCTTCGAGAATCGATCCTCGAGACCCCAGCCGTAGAACACGTATTCACAACTGCGGAGGGCGAAATCGTAGCTGTTGCGACGCCGCCGCGGAATACAGTCGGAAACTGGGCGCAGCAATATCTACCACTGACTGACGTGCGGCGATACGACGTACAACTGCTGTCGAACGCTGCTCAATCAGCGTATGCCGAGGGGACTGAATCCGCACTCAAATGTGCAAATTGCGGAACCACTGTCGGTGAAGACGGACTAGCCACCCGTGTCGGTGGTTCACTCCAGCAGTTTTGCAGTGAGAACTGTGAAACAACGTATAGGGAACAGTATACAGAAAGTCAAGAGAAATCTGATGCTTAGAGTCTAGCATTAGCTGTATACTCAATTCCTGATTGCTTACGAGTTTGCTGCAAATAGTTTTGATTTGAAACAGTAATCGCAGTGAATTAGAAGCGTGTGTATACACCTATGGAAGCGTCCACAACCACCAAAGGAGAAGCTACAAGCAACAAGGTACTCGTCCGTGCTAATGAGATTGAAAAAACGTACGGATCGAGTTTTCCATTTACGCGGTCAGTGACCGTCCTCACCGATGCCGATCTCGAAATTCGGACGGGGGAAATCGTCGGGATCGTCGGCGCGAACGGGTCGGGCAAATCCACGCTCATGAACATCCTCGTCGGTGTCCTCGAACAGGATTCCGGAACAGTCGAACGGACGGGAACCGTTGGCTGGTGTCCACAGGAACCACTGCTTTACGACCGCTTGACGGTCGGAGAGACGTTCCGACTGTTCGGTTCCGGATACGGAATGACCGCCGAAGAAATCGACGAGGCCAAACACCGCTTGGCGTCGAAACTCGATTTCGAGCAGTACCTTGACTACCGAATCGACCAACTCAGTGGTGGAAACCGGCAGAAAATCAATCTCAGTATCGCCCTGATGCACGATCCGGACGTCCTCATGCTGGACGAGCCCTACACTGGATTCGACTGGGAAACGTATCTCACGTTCTGGGATCTCGCCGAGGAACTCGCTGCCGACGGAACAGCTGTCACGATGATTTCACACCTGATCGAAGAGCAAAGTCGTCTCGACCGCATCTATGAGGTTCGTGACGGACAGGTCTACGACGTGACTGACCAGGAAGGCGAGACTGATGCAACGGCCAGTGAACGGGGGGAAGAGACCGATGAATAGGGTTTGGACGGGGATTCGGGCGAACGTCTCCACCTTCCTCAGAACCCCCCTGAATGTTGTCCTAGCACTTCTCCTTCCGATTGTCGTTATCGAAGGCTGGGGACAAGCAATGGCTGGGTTACCAAGTATGCCGACGGTCGAGGCGATTCCGATCGAGCTAGGTCGCCTTCTCGGAGCGATATTCGGGGTCGCCATCATTGCCGGCCTGATGGGACTCGCGCAGATGATTAGTGCGCGTGCAGCCGATCGGCGACTCGTTCAGACAGGCTATCCACCCCGAACACTGCTTGCGACTCGATTAGCGGCGCTCGGAGGAGTGACCGTTGTCGTGGCTGCCGTAAACTACGGCGTTCTCTGGCTGACGATTTCACCGGGAGCCCCTGTCCTGACGTTCGTATTCCTCGTACTTGCCGGCCTCGTCTATGCGTTTCTTGGCGCACTCGTCGGGGCGCTCCTTCCACGACTGTTCGAAGGCTCGCTCGTCGTGGTGTTCCTTGCAATGATGGATGCGTTCCTCAGTGGCGACAGTCCGCTGGCCGCCGACGTTCCCGAGTTCGTGGAATACTTCCCGCTCTATCATCCAAAGGAACTCCTTCAGGAGGCGATGTTCCAAGGCACATATACGACGGGTGATCTCGGCTTCGTCGCCGGATACCTGCTAGTCCTGCTTGTACTCGTCACCGCAGTGTTCGGAGTGACGATGCGCACCAGTGGTGGGTGGTCCGCATGAGTCGTACGACAACGGCGTTCACAATCGGCATCAAAGAACAGGCGCGAAACTACGTCCTCGTCGCTCTACTGGTCGTCCTACCGGTCTCGTTCATCACGTTGGCGTTCGCAGTCACCCAGGACGTCGAGATGCCGGTTCGGACGCTCGTCGACGGTGAGACGGTGACGGTCATGCGAGGGATGCCTGAGGTCCACGGCGTGATTATGACGCCGATTACGAGCGCCCTCATCGCCGGACTCGCCGGGTTGTTCCTGATGCGAGAAGCCAAAGACACGGACGGTCGTCTGGCAGTCGCCGGCTATCGTGCACGACAGGTAATCACTGCCCGGTTTGGGGTTCTCGCAGCAATTACTCTCATCGTCACCGGTGTCTCAGTTGGTGTGATGCTCGTCGATTTCCAGCCTGAGCATCTCTGGTGGTTCGTCGCAGCGATGCTCGTCGTCTCGGTCACGTATGGTCTCATCGGGATGCTCGTCGGGGCCGTTTTCGACCGCCTAGCCGGGATGTGGCTAATGCTGATTCTCCCGATGCTCGATATCGGACTCTTCCAGGATCCGCTGTTCATCCAGTCCGAGCCCGAATGGTGGATGAAACTACTCCCCGGCTATTGGCCCGTCCGTGTGATGGTCGATACCGGACTCACAACGGACGTAGATACGACTCTCTCATTGGTGTGGGCTACTGGATACCTCCTCCTCGTAGCTGTCCTCACAATCGGCGTCTACTACCGAATTACACAGGAGAAGTAAGATCAGGCCAGTAGACTACTTACTCCGGTAACTGTAGGGGAGAAGACCCAAACAGCACTATATCCAGCTTCGCTCAATTGGATAGTTTGACTCGGATTTCACTACGACCGTCTGATCGGGCAAACGGTTCGGTGGACTCTGGTTGCTGCTGTGTCCCTCGTTCTCTGGGCACCGATGAGTGCGGCTTACGTTCCGCGGAGAAGTGCCGCGGCGTAGGAACAGGTCTTCGAAGGACTCCTGAGCGAGGGACCTCAGGCGTGTAGAAATGGCGACGACACCGCGCCTTACCGAGATGGGTCTTCACTCCCAGTCTCCAACCGTTCACGACGCTTCTGGAACTCTTCTTCGTCGATCTCGCCTCGTGCGTAACGACGTTGGAGGGTTTCCATAGCGGAATCGTCACTCTCTGGAGGTGCATCGCCTCGACCCATTGCCCAGTAGAGGAAGCCGCCGACCAGCCCCAGCATCCCGAGTGCCCCGCCGACGAACGGCAGCCCACCGAACCATCCACCGTTCCGGCCGTGCATCATCCCTGGACCCATCATTCCGCCATCGGTACTCCCACTGCCGTCGACGTCCGAGCCGACGGCAACGGCGCCGTTCTGGACGATCGTTTCGCTGTCTGGGACCTCGCCGTCCGGGATCGGGCTGTCTTCAGCTGGACCGCCAGGGCTACCAACGACGATGCGACCGACCATGCCGACCGTCTTGTGAGGGATGCAGTAGTAGTCGTACGTTCCGGGCACCTCGAACGTGTGCTCGAAGCTCCCCTGCGAGATGGTCCCGCTGTCGAAGGCGGTGGCGTCGGCGGGAACGCGGTCCGGATAGGCCGTCGCCGAGTGAGCTCCGGCTGCTATCTCGAAGCGGACGGTCGTGCCAGGTTCGACGTGGAGCCCGATCGGGTCGAAGTAGTTGTTGCCCATCTTCACGACGGGCGTTTCCTGTGCGGCGACTGGTTGAGTGAATCCCGCACTCGCGACTGTGCCAGCACCGAGCGCTCCCAGGAACTGGCGTCTACTGTAGTCTGTCATTGTAGCTGGTTGGCTTCTGTTATCCACG
>Ga0207733_100181_pt1 | contig 59341 bp, 55 predicted proteins | sample A23P3SouthBayCA_FD_187735 | JGI IMG/M metagenome (GOLD analysis project Ga0207733, IMG submission 187735) | Aerobic enrichment media microbial communities from Eden Landing Ponds, California, USA - A23 P3 (SPAdes) | ecosystem: Environmental > Aquatic > Marine > Unclassified | place: Emeryville...
GTGCTCGCTTTGAACAGTCAGCACAGACACACTCTTCTGGAATGTGCGTTCACCGACTGCCTTTTCGGATACTGCCTCGTTTCGTGGGCGGACAGGCCGTGGTTCGAAAATCTTCGATCTTCGTCATCAAGCGAAACCGAAGGTTTCGCGGACATCGCGAATCTCCGATTCGCTCAGTCACGAGAGAGCAAAGCTCTCTCGAACGACCTCCGAAGGACGGTTCAGAATCCGCTCCGTTCCGACCGATTCCTACTCTACAGTAGGTCGCCTGTCACTTAAACATCACCATGAGAAAGTCGGGGGTGGCGTTTGAACGGTGGGTTGTTACCATAAGTGACGGCGTGGTATTGCGCCTGTTCAGCCTATAACTGCGAACTGCGGTGACCGGGGGGATCAGCCTTCCCGTTCGCGCAGCGTTGCCAGATCGTCGTTGATTTTCTGTCTGGTCACGCGCGGCGACTCGGGATTCCGTTGGGCCTGAAGTTTGTACGCGCGCTCGACGTATCCCTGCTTGTTCGCCAGCAGGATCACACCTGTGTGCGAGAACATATAGGCGTCCATGTCCTCCGGCTCCGTTTTGGTGAAATACACACCGTACCCCTCCTGGACGACCTCCTTGGCGCGGTCTTTGGTCTCTGGACGCAGGAAGTACCAGTTCCCGTCGTCCATCTCGACCCGGTGTTTGTCTGCCCACTCTCGGAAGGCATCAGCGTCGTCTCTGGCGGGGTCGAACGTCGTCTCGACGAACGACACCTGATCACTGTATCCTTCCTCGCGTGCGTAGTCCTGTGTCTGCGCCATGAGAGCGGTCAGACGCGGACACATCGTCATGCAGTTCGTGTAGATGAACGTCACCAGCAGATCCGTCTCGAAGTCGTCGGGCATCGAGATCTCGGTGTCGTCTCGCAGCGGTGCCGGCAGGGTCGACGACGGGAGTTCCTCGCCATGCGTCGGGAACGGAAGCTTGGACGGATCATCGACGTCGTCCCACTCTTTGGCGTCGAGATACGTATTCGAGTTCGACTCGCCGTCGCTCCCGTTGCCGATCATACCCATACACCCGCTCAGGCTCAGTGCAACACCGGAGCCAATTGACGCAAGTAGTGTCCGTTTGCGCATCAATATCGACGATTGCAGTCTCAGCGTAAAGCATCATCTGGTATAGTCCTCGAAACCCGATCCTCGAGCGCGCGGACGACCGTTGTATCAAACGCTGCAGATGTCTCAGCCGCTGTGAGCGGTCGCGGTCCTCTTGTAGCCACGGGCCAACTGTCGACGCGATGGATCGGCGGCGGCCCGCGACAGGAGAACCGAACGCCGACAGGAGCACCGACCGTGCACTAGTGCGGGGACTGGTGAACCTCCTCGTCGCCATCGTCCTCGTCTGTTCACTCGCGCTCGGAACCGTCCTGTTTGCACCACAGCTCATCGACGGTCTCGGCATCGGTGAGCAGCCCTCGCCCAGCCCCGAGCCGCCACCAGCCGGCGAGCGAAACCCCGCAGTGGTCGATCCCGACAATCCCGGAAACTCGAGTTACGAGACCGACGTCGAGGTCGTTCGCTCTGCGACCGTCGAGGACTTCGTCCACGCCAAAATTAACGACCGCCGGGCTGCCCACGACCTCCCGCCCCTTGAGTGGGATGGGACAGTTGCGTCCGTCGCGCGCGCACACAGCACCGATATGGCCCGCCGTGACTACTTCGCCCACCGGAATCCGGACGGGGAAGCACCCGGCGATCGGTTTCAGGACGTCGGTGACTACTGTCGTGGATACGGCGAGAACATCGCTAAAACGTGGCTCGGTCGACGCGTCAGCCAAGCAGACGGCGACGGTATCGTTCGCCACCGAACCGCCGAAGGGCTCGCCACCGGACTGGTCAACCAGTGGATGAACTCCACGTCCCACCGGCAGGCCATCCTCGAGGAGGGTCGTACGCCCGGCTGGGACCGCGCCGGTGTCGGCGTCTACATCACCGACGACGGCGCGGTCTACGCGGGGCAGAACTTCTGCCAGGAGTGGTGAGCGGTCGGTGGGTGTTCCCGTCTCGAGCGGGACTCATGGCTGAGACTCACGATTGCTGATCGTCACAGCGAAAAGACCGGCACTGACCGAGGCACAGAGAGTGCGAACAACTTACAGGTTCTTGGGCATCACCGTCGTACGTTCCCTATGGAGGTTCCCGAGACGCTCACTGCGGTTTATCGGACGGCAAGCGACCGCGATCTGACCTTTCTCGCGGCCGGCTTCGCGTACTACGCGTTCGTGTCGCTCATCCCACTGATCTTGCTCGCACTCGTCGTCGGCTCGCTAATTGGTGGCGAGCAGGCGGCCGAGCAGTTGATCACCGCCGCTGGCGACTTCCTTCCGGCAGCAGGCGAGGAACTCGTGACCGATGCCCTGACGACCGAATCCGGGCGCGCTGAGGCGACCATCATCGCGCTCGTCGTCGCCGCGTGGGGTGCGCTCAAGGTTTTTCGCGGGCTGAGTCTGGCGTTCGACAAGGTCTACGACGAGGTGGCCGAAGACTCGATGGCCGACCAGATCAAAGACGGGCTCATCGTCATCCTCGCCGGCGCGGGTGCGCTCGTATTGATGATCGGGATCGGGGCGCTGCTCGCGATCGTTGCCGATACCGTCCCGTTCGTCGGTGCCCTGGGCTGGCTCTCGTTGCTGCTTGGGCTCGTCTTCGTCTTCCTGCCGATCTACTACATCTTGCCGCCGATTCCGGTCGAAATCCGCGAGATCCTGCCCGGCGCTGTCTTCGCCGCCGTCGGCTGGACGATCCTGCAGGCTGGATTCCAACTCTACGCCGCGAACGCATCCCAGTACGAGGCCTACGGCGCCGTCGGCGTGGTCCTCCTGTTCGTCACCTGGCTCTACTTCGCCGGGATCATCATCCTCGTCGGTGCCGTCCTCAACGTCGTCTCGGCACGTCCCGCGCTCACAGCGTAACCGCAATGGGGTCACGGTCCGTCTCGGAGTCCGGACTGTCGTGACAGGGGAACAGTTATGTCCTCGGCAGCGCCAGACTGCCACCATGAGCGACGAGCATGCAGCCGAGCCGGACGCGGCCGACGACGAGTCGGGCGACAGCCTCGAGCCGGGTGGTGGTCCCCAGCGTGTCGTCTCAGAGGAAAGCGTCGACGACATTCTCGCGTCGCTCGATGAGACGAAATCCGGGTCGACGGATACGAACGACACGGCTGTCACGGCGGACGACCCTGACGACACCGTGACGACCACGTTCGACGAGGACGACGTTCCCACCGCCGACGAGTCGACCGACACCAGCCAGCCGGACACAACAGCCGCTCCCGAGACCGAGACTGTGCCGACCGGGCCGGCTGCCGAGAGCGCGTCCGCCACGGACACCAGCGACGGCGACGCTCCCGACGCCCAGCCCAGGCCAGACGCGACTACGGACGACACATCAACGGTCGATGCCGCCGCCTCGTCGCTTCCCGACGACGCCTCACTCGAGGAGTTGGCCGCCCGCGTCGAGGAAGGAACCGTCACCGGCGCGGATGTCCGAGCAGCCGAAGCCGGCGACGGTCGCGACTCGACTCCCGAGATCGACGAAGTGGACCTCTCGCTGGACGATCTCGAGACGACAGAGACAGGGGTCGACGACACCGGTGACGCTCCCGGCGTGCCCGACGATGCGGGGCCACTAGCTGGCTCGGTCGACCGCGACGGAGCGCCCGACGAGAGCGGCGAGAGCGATGACAGCGATGACAGCGACGACACGCCCGGACTGCTCGGCAGGGTCAAGAACTTCTTTTCGGGATAGCGCCAGCGGCCACCCGCTGCCGTGTCGCTCAACAGTTCTTCCGCTTAGCCCACCAGCGTAATGAGGACGAACAGCGACGCGATCGAGAGCAGCGTCGTGACGAAGACGTTCAGCGATGCGAACTCCCGGTCGCCGCCGAGTTCGTTCGCGAAGACGAACGTCGAGACGGCCGTCGGCGTGCCGAACATCACCACGCTGGCGGAGAACGTCGCCGCGTCGACGGCCAGCGTCGAAAAAACGAGCCACGCAAGCACTGGCATCAGCCCGATTTTGAGCGCGACGACGGCGGCAGTCGCCTCGAGATCGATGTCGGAGGGATCGACCTTCAGTGATGCGCCCACACAGAGCAACGCGACGGGCAACGCCAGCGAGCCGACGGCATCGAGCCCGGTCGCTGCGGTCGATGGAATCGAGATTCCGAGCGAACCGACGGCGAGCCCGCCGACCAGCGTCATCAGTACAGGATTTGTCGCGAGTCCGCGGAGTTCACGCGCGAGCGAGACGTCAGCCCCGTTCAGCGTCGAGAGAACGAGAATCGTCAGCGGCATCTGCGTCAGCGTCACGACACCCAAGACGACGCTTGCGATCGCCGTCACCGACGCGTCGAACGTCGCCGCGACCAGCGGCAAGCCGAGATAACCCAGATTCGAGTGATACGACTGGACGATCGCGACGCTTCGGCGGCCGCTCGAGTCACGGTTGCGGTGGACGAGCGCGGCGAGCCCCACGGTCGTAAACAGCACGAAGAGGAGGCCACCGACCAGTGCCGGCGAGAGCAACTCACCGATGGCTCTGTCGTAGGTGGAGACGAAGATCAGCGCCGGCAGCGCGACGTAGTACGCGAAGGCGTTCAGCAGTTCGGTCCGACGGCGATCGAGAATGCCAGTCGTCCGCAATCCGGCACCGATCAGCAACACTGCGAGCAGCGCCAGCAGCCGACCGACGACTTCCATGCCAAGGCCCAGTTGATTCGGAGGCTTGTACCGTTCGGTCGCACATGGCCGTGTGTGGTGGTTTCACACTAGCCGGTTTCGTCCTGTCTCTCAATCTCATCGCGAAACGTTCGTCAGCCATGCAGAAGCGCGGTGACTGACATCGATGGGAACAGGTCTATTTAAGCGACGATCGCTCCCCGGTGACACGGTGTCGATCAGAAACGTTCTTCAGGAGGTATACGTATCGTTCGCTATCGTCAACTGCCTCGGGGTCAAGCCCCGAGGCTGGTCAGTGGACTCCCGCTCTAACCGAGTAACTCGGTAGGTCGAAACCGACCATTCGCGTTCACTGTCCCCGACTTCAGAGCCAGTTGACTGGTGGCCCGTCCAGCACCAGACTTGAGCCAATGCTGGACAAGACGCCACCCGATATTCCGAGCGGCGTTATAATCGCTATGCAATTGCTTTCCACACTTCAGGCACTCGAACTCGTCACCGTCACGATTGTCCTCGTGCGTAAACCCACACTCACCGTGACTACACCGTTGACTCGTGTACGCGGGTGCAACGTCGTCCACGTCGATACCGTGTTCTTTGGCTTTGTATTCCACGTGGCGTTGGAGTTCGCGGAACGCCCACTGCTGGAACTTCGAGGCGTTCGAAATACGTTCACGGATGTGTTCCAGGTTCTCGACCGCAATCGCCGTACAGTCGTTCTCTATTGCCTCTTGAACGATTGCTTTGGAGATTCGGTGGAGATAGTCGGCGCTCCACCGGGCGAACCGAGAACCGATGCTCTTGATAGTAAGGTGTGCTGAGCGTGTGCCTGTCTGTTGTAGGTTGCCGCGCCGACGCTCGTATTCGTCGCGGCGGTGATTGAGGTAGTCTGCGTTGCCGAGGAACACTCCCGTGCTGGTGACGGCAACGTACCCGTCCACGTTCAAGTCTACACCGAGAACCACTCCGTTCTCGGGTTCTTCGTCGCTAGAATTAGAATCAGCAGGTTCAACGTTTTTCTTCACGGCGACGTGGAGGTAGTACGTGCCATCACGCTTGTGGAGCGTTGCTTCGGCCTTTTCCCATTTGTCCGTCCAGTAGTCCTCAAACGGTGTCCCTTCCTCGTTGACTGGTGTAACGTATTCGGCGGTCACGCGCTTGTCGGTTGTGGCGAGGGATACGTGGTCGTCGTTGTACGTGATGGTGCGTCCGTTGTACACGACCACACTTCCCCGGAACTCGGGCTTGCTTGCCTTCTTACTGTCGAATTTGCAGTCTTTGCAGTTCCCGAGTGCGGTTGCCGCGAGGTTTCGCGCGGATTGAACGAGACTGGATTGCAGGGAGAGTTTCTCACGGACGTCAGAGTACGTTTCTTCGTGGAGCGTGTTCTTGGTGTCCGTGATGTTGTAGGGGTTGTCGTCCCATCCGTGGTCAGCGACGTGTTGCGCCGCTTTTCGGAACTGCTCGAACGTCTCATCGAGGACTTCAGAGTCCTCGTCGGAAACGTCGAGTTTGACTTGGATGTTCCGAACAACCAATATACTTCATTAGTATAGTTAAAGATACTTAATGTATTTATTTAAGTGAGGGGTTGCCCTTGCTATCGAACGAGGTTCGTGAAGGGGAGTGTCGGCTTCCTCCCCGAGGTCAAGCCTCGGGGTATCCGCCCCGACCGCCGATGAAACCGCCGCTCTGGACATCGGCGCGAACAATATCGTCGCCTGTACGGTTTCAACCGGCGAGCAGTACCTGTACGAAGGGCGCGATCTGTTCGAACGGTTCCGCGACACCACGCAACGAATTGCCGATCTCCAGTCACAACTCCACGAAGGGCGGTACAGTTCGACTCAAATCGACTCGCTGTACCGACGACGGACCCGACGACGCGACCATGCACAGGACGCGCTCTGCCGGGATCTGATCGAACGTCTGTACGACCAAGGCGTCTCCACGGTGTATGTCGGCGATCTCACCGACGTACTCGAGACGCACTGGTCTGTTCGGACGAACGCCAAGCTGCACAACTTCTGGGCGTTCCGGCGATTCGTCGGACGGCTCGCCGATACCGCCGAGGAGTTCGGCATACCCGTCGAAGTCCGCACGGAAGCGTGGACCTCGCAGACGTGTCCGAACTGCGGCTCGACCAAGGACACAACGCGGCATCAGGACACGCTCACCTGTCGTTGCGGCTTCGAAGGCCACGCGGATCTCGGCGCAAGCGAGACGTTCCTGAGACGGCACGAAGACGTAGCACGGCCGATGGCACGGCCCGTGTGCCTCAAGTGGGACAGCCACGACTGGCTGGAGTCACCACGCTCTCCCCGTCCCAACGAGGAGCACACGAACCCGCAAGTTGCCTCCGTGGACTCGGCGTAGCCGAGACTCCCAACGAGAGGAACCCACGGCGTTCACGCCGGGGAGGATGTCATTGGCGCACAGTCGGGCCCGATGTTCGGGCTTCCGATGACCGGCATGGTAGCAGCGGCCTTCGTCGTTGGATTCGGCTTGAGCGCGTACGGACTCTCGGGGATGATCGACTACAGCCAGTCGGGAACTGAGACTGACGAGACCGGGGGCATGAACTCGAAAAGCGAGGCGATGCTCTCGACGAACGAGGCCATCGTCCTGACCGGGAAGATCGACACCGAGGAGGTCGACGGGACCCTGACAGCCGAGCCGGAGGGCTTCTCGTTTTCCAAACAGTACGAGCAGACCGACGAAATCGACGACTACGCCGTCTACACGCCGGTCGACGAGGAGGGCAGCGAGGCGATCGCCGTCAGCGACAGCGCGCTCGTCTTTACCAGTGGTGACGACATCACCGAGCCCGTCGACGCAATTCGGACCCCGATCGAGGCTGCTGCGGGCGAGACGGAGCGAGCGACAGAGGCAAGCGACGACCTCGAGTGGCTCGTCTCGACGGCGGGACACGGTCACCTCGTGCTCGGCGGCTACGGCGAGACGTTCGAGCCAACTTCCGAAAACGACGACGAGAGCGGTGACGACGTCTCCGACATCGGCAGCGGAACACAGGACGAATTCGACATGGAATACAGCGAACTCGAGGGCGTCGACAGCGGCGTCAGTTCGCTCACGTTCGACGATATTGGGTCGCAGGCAAGCGGCGAGTTCGCGGCGATCCTCGGCGACGCGGACGCGAGCGCGCTCGAGGAGTCGCTCGGCTCGTCGGCCACCGAGAGTTCGGTCGACATCGAGGACGGTCGCGTGACCGCCTCTGCAACCTGGAAGTCAATCGACTGACGCTCACGCCGCGTTCGGCGTCACGCCTCGAGACGATGCCGTCGCCCCATCGCCGCCACGCGGAACTCGGTCGTTCCGGTGACGAGGAGGGCCCCACCAACACCCGCAAGCAGGAGCGTGGCGACCGGTGGTGTGAGGCCTGCGACGAGGACACCCCCACCGACGGCACCGGCGACGAAGCCGAACTGGACCGCGAGGACGCTCGCGACGCCCCAGCCGCGGCTGACCGGCGCATACAGTCCGCCGACGGCAACCGTCTCGGCGAGTGCGTGTACCGTCAGGACGGCGAGCGCGACCAATCCGAACGAGGCGCTCGTCGCGTAGATACCCGCGACGAGGACCCCCTCGACGACGCGGTGGGTTAGTATCGCGCCGAGTGCCGCATCCGCACAGCCGTCGTGGGGCGACACACCGTGTGTGCGCCCGATCCAGGCGACTGCACCGCCGAGCAGTCCGCCACCGATCGCCAGGAGCCACTGTTGGGTGAGACCCGACAGCAACGCTGCGAGCCCCAGTACGATCACCAGGACCGGCACCTCGCGTCGCGTCGTCGCGTCGTGGACGTCCGTGACGGCAGAAGCAGCGGCAGCGTCGGATCGGTAGTGCGAAACGGTCCCGAGTCCGACCGCGACGCCGAGCAGCGCCGAGAATCCGATCGCGACGACGAACGGAATCGCTGGCCCGTGGCCCCCGATCGCTGTTGTCTCTGTGCCGGTTCCGTGCGCGCTGACGGCTGCGGGCCAGAGCGCGAGCGCCGCGAGCGCGGTCGCGGTCGCGCGGCTCACCCGCATCGTTGCTCACCGTGTTCTTGTAATTGGACGCTCATTTCATCGTCACCGTTTCGACCGGCTCGGAACCCACAGCGAGCCGCCAGCCCCCTCGAGCGGTCGTCGCCTCGAGGGGGTGCCTTCGATCGTCGTTTCTACATCCAGACGTCGCTCGTGCAGTCGCCGTCGGGCCAGCGGATCTCGTGGGCGCGAGCTGGACCTTCCGGCAGCGTCCCGAAGTCGACGAGGAAGTCCTCGTCGAGGGTCATTGTCCCCCTGCGGGGATCCACGTCGGCTTTCAGCATCACCGAGCCCTGTTTTCCTTCCTCGGGGAAGAACTGGTCGTCCCACGTCGAGTACAGCGACGTCGTGAAGTACAGGCGCTCGCCGTCGAGCGAGAGCTGGAGCATCTGCGGGCCGGCGTTGATCGGCCGGCCCTGCACCGCCTGGCGGTCACCGAAGAGCCCGCCCACGGAGAACGTGTCGGCCAGCCGTGGGTTCGATGGATCGGAGATGTCGTACATGCGGACCTCGCCGTGGAGCCAGTTCGCGAAGAACAGGTAGCGGTCGTCCATCGAGACCAGGAGGTCCGTGATGAGGCCGGGCACGGGCATGTCCCAGTCTTCGTGTTCGCGGGCCTCCACGTCGATGACGTTGTCCGCGTGCCATTCGCCGTTCTCCCGGTACAGGTGGAACATGTTCGACGAAAGCGCGGCCCCGACGTAGGCGTGGTCCGATTCGGGCGTGTGCAGGAAGCGCACCTCGAGCGGGATCATCCCCTCCTCGCCGAGGTCGATCGTCTGTTCGACCGTCTGATCCTCCCAGTTCCAGAAGTGCAGTTTCTGGCCGTACTTCCCGGCTTCAACGTCCTCGAGGTCGAATCCCGGCTGGTAGGTCGAGGGTGCGGCCCACTCGCTCGAGACCATCACGTTCCGGCGGGGCTGATACCAGTAGTCGTAGTTCATCTCGATGTCGCCAGGCGTATTCCACCGCCCTTCGACCTCGAAATCCTCGTTGAGGAGGAGGAATCCGCCCGGGAGGTCGCCGTCAGCGTTGCCCAGCATACTGATCATGATCTTTCCTTCGGGGATGCAGTGGACCGTGTGCGGGGCCGAGAGGTCGTGTTCGAAGACCTCCTCGGGTTCGATCACCTCGACCAGTTCGGGGTTGTCCCGGTCCTTCGTGTCGACAATGTGGATCCGCGACGAGCGGTTGCCCGGAACGACGAGGTACCGTCGCTCTGCGCCCTCGATGTGGCAGGACGACGAACAGGCGTTCCAGCCGAAGTGGTGTAACTCGTCACCGATGGTTGGCATCTCGATCCGATCGATGACCTCACAATAGGTCGACGAGTCGGGGTCGACGTCGACGACAGTCAGCATGTCGGGCGCGTCGATCCCCGTCCCGACGTAGAGGGCCGGGACGTAGGCGACGCTCTCTCGAGTCGCCTCCTCGATGGCGGCCTGTGGCGTCTCGTATCCCACCGCGCCAGCGTGGTGTTCATGGACATGACTCTCATCAGTGTGTTTTGAGTGCGAACTCATGTCCTATATTACATCGAGTGGTAACATAAACTAATATCGTGGAAAACAAAGACAATTTTTCGGTCAGGTGTTTCGGTGGGACGTTCTCGTGTTGGGGAAAAGGATAGTCGACTCGAGGCGTTGACCAACCCGGACTGATTCAGAAGTCCAGCACCCCGCGCGCTTTCGGGACCGCTAGGCCACGTTCCGTTCGGAATCTCGTCTCGATGCCTTGTATCACTGAAAATAGGGCCGAAGCAAATTTGAACGCTGCACCTCACGAGGTCGTTCGGCGCAAACGGAGAGGCAGCTCATCGTCACGGTCCATGCTATTTGTGTGTCAACCGTGTTAGACCACTGTATGCCTCGAGGTAGCCCGTTTTCCAGCGGGCGTTCTCGTCTCTCTACGGACTTCAAGACGAGAATACAACACTGGGCTCCAGCAATCGCCGTGAGTCTGACGACGTTCATCGTGGTCCTCAATGCATCCCTGATGAACGTGGCGATCCCCACGATGGTGGACGAGTTTGATACCACGGTCACCGTGATTCAGGGGGCGGTTGCACTCTACTCGCTGGTGACAGCTGCGCTGGTTCTCCCGGCTGGTACGCTGCCGTCTCGGCATAGTATTCGGCGTGTACTGGCAGTCGCACTGATCGTCTATGCCGGTGGGACGGTGGTGGCGTCGATTAGCTGGAATACGACGATCCTCTATCTCGGCTGGTCGCTCATCCAGGGTTCCGCAGCCGCCGTGATATTTCCCCTGACGTTCACTGTCTTGATAATTAGTTACGAAGACGATGACCGGGCGAAGGCGTTCGGATTGTTGGCTGGCGTGAGCGGAGTTGGATCAACTATTGGGCCGATTATCGGTGGCGCACTGACCACGTACGCGAGTTGGCGGTGGGGGTTTACGCTTCAACTCCTCGGCGTGGGGGTTGTTCTCTTCTTCGCTCAGTACGTGAGTCCGAACCCACTGTCAGAAACGCCCAGTTCACTGGATAAAGGTGGGACAGCGCTGTCCATCGTCGGTTCGACGTCGCTCATCACTGGGTTCGTTCTGAGCGGGAAGTATGGATGGGTAGTCGAACGGCGGCCGTTTGTCGTCGGCGGGATGCAGTTCAATCCGCTTGGAACGTCGCCGGCGATCTGGCTTCTCGGGGTCGGACTGCTCGCGTTCGCCGCGTTCGTTCAGTACGAACGCCGACTAGAACGTGCTGGGAAACCGCCGCTCGTTCCGCTGCATGTACTGACGAACCGCCCGTTTTTAGCCGGCGTTCTCACATACAACGTGCGCTCGATCGTCTCGGCTGGCTTCTTTTTTATCTTCCCGGTCTATCTCCAGGCCGTACTCGGATACACCGCCTTCGAAACCGGGATCGCGTTGTTACCGTATTCACTCGCGTCGATCGCTTTTTCGACGGTTACGCCCAGCTGGCGGAAACACATCTCGCCAAAGACGCTTATCCAGATCGGGATCGTGTGTATGGGCGTTGCACTGGTGGTGTTGTACGAGCAGACAGGCCCCGGTCAGACGATCCTCACGATGGCTCTGCCAGTGGCGCTGTATGGGGCCGGTGTCGGGCTCATCCTGGCACAGATCACCAATATGACGATGTCGGCTGTCCCGACCGCGTACTCCGCCGAGGCATCCGGCGTCCTGAACGTCAGCTATTCGATTGGATTCTCCCTGGGGACAGCAGTCGTTGGCTCGTACTTTCTCGGCCACTTCTATGGTGGTGTCGTCGATCGAGTGCTCCGAGCAGAAGGCGAGACCGTTTCAGCGACGCAACGAACCGATCTGGTGATCGCACTTGAGGATGCAGCGGAGACGGCGACCGACGCCACGCAACAACAGTTCCTGACCCAACTTACTCCGGCGCAACGACAGTTGCTCGAGGGGATCTTCGAGGCTGCGATGTTCGACGCGCAACGGGCGGCGCTGCTGCTTCTCGTACTGTTCGTGTTGCTTCTGCTTATCGCATCGACGTTCTTGCCACGGCAGATACCGGGCGACGACGAAACTAACCAGTCCGAATCATCCCCGGATGCAACACCAGAGACCTCTGAAACAACCGTGAAGGACTGACCAGAATTTGCTGGTCGCGTAGTGATCGCGGGAAAAGTTATGGGTTGGGGCAGATTTGAACTGCCGGCCTCCTCCATGTCAAGGAGGTGTCATAACCAGACTAGACCACCAACCCGCCTGGTTTCGTTCTGCGTGTCCTCACTGCCACGCTTCCTGACTGCATTCAATCGTTGCTCGCCACCGTAATTGAAGGTTTCGAATCGAAGGCCGTACGGGAATCGCCCTCATGCACCCGGTCGACACCCTTAAGTTGATGTACGGATTTGGACATCACAAGACAACAACGTACATCGGTGTCTACTATGAAGGAATATGTCGAGCGGGTGACCGAGGGACAGGATCTGACACAGAAAGAGGCTCGAGCGGCGTCGGCGGCCGTTTTCGAGGGTGCAACGGAGGCTCAGATCGGCGCACTGCTGACGGCGCTGCGCGCAAAAGGGGAGACGGAAGCCGAGATCGCGGGCTTCGCCGAAGGGATGCGTGATGCGGCCAGAACGATCTCGCCGGATCGGGAGCCGCTGGTCGACACCTGCGGTACTGGTGGCGACGACTACAACACGATCAACGTCTCGACGACGAGCGCGATCGTCGCTGCGGGCGCCGGCGTCCCGATCGCCAAACACGGCAACTACTCGGTCTCCTCGTCGTCGGGCAGCGCGGACGTCCTGGAAGAAGTCGGCGTCGATGTCGAGGCCGAACCGCCGGCGGTCGAGGAAGCCATCGAGGACGACGGCATCGGCTTCATGCTCGCACCAGTGTTCCACCCGGCGATGAAAGCCGTCATCGGCCCGCGCAAGGAACTCGGGATGCGGACGATCTTCAACGTCCTCGGGCCGCTGACCAACCCTGCCGGCGCGGATGCACAGGTCGTCGGCGTCTACGACGCTGATCTCGTTTCGACGCTCGCGGACGCGCTCTCGCGGATGGACATCGAGCGCGCGCTGGTCGTCCACGGCGCAGGCACCGACGAAATCGGCATTCACGGCGAGACCGTCGCCGCCGAAGTCGACGGCAGCTCCGTCGAGGAGTATACGCTCGAGCCCGCTGATCTAGGCCTCGACCAGCACGACATCGATGACATCTCCGGCGGCGCTCCCGAGGAGAACGCCGCGGACATGCGCGGCATCCTCGAGGGCGACGTGACCGGTGCCAAACGCGACGTCATTCTGGCCAACGCTGGCGCGGCGATCTACGTCGCGGGCGAAGCAGCGTCGCTCGAGGCTGGTGCCGACGCCGCCCACGAGGCGATCGAATCCGGCGCGGCGGCCCAGAAACTCGAGCAACTCTGTGGCGCGGCGCCACAGCCGGAGGGACGATGACGCGGGTCAAGGTCTGTGGACTCACCAACGAAGCCGATCTCGAGACAGCCGTCGACGCGGGCGCGGACGCGGTCGGCTTCATCTGTGACGTGCCGGTCGAGACGCCGCGTGAGGTGTCGCTCGAGCAGGCCACGAAACTGGCGGCTGCCACGCCGCCGTTCGTGACGAGCGTACTCGTGACGATGGCTGACGACCCTACCGACGCGGTCGAACTGGTCGAGGCGATCGAGCCCGACGCGCTCCAGTTCCACGGTGGCGCCAGCCCTGACGAACTCGCGTCCCTGCGTGCAGACGTTGACATAGATCTCTTGCTCGCGATCGATGCCGACGACGTGACGAGCGCCGAGGCTTACGACGGCGTCGTCGACGGGCTCATCGTCGACACCGCGGGCGAGGACGGCGGTGGCGGGACCGGCCGGACCCACGATTGGGACCGGACCCGAGAGGCCGCGGCCGACCTCGAGTCGCCGGTGATCCTTGCAGGTGGGCTCACGCCCGCAAACGTCGCCGATGCAGTCCGGACCGTCGAGCCCTTCGCCGTCGACGTGGCAAGCGGCGTCGAGAAACGCGGCGGCGTCAAGGACGTCGACGCCGTCCAGTCGTTTGTCACTCGAGCGAAGACCGCCCGCCGACCGGCGGAGCCGGAGCTGTGACCACTATGACCGAGTCCGACACCGCCACTGACGAGCCGCCGACGTTCGACATCGACCGCGAAACGTTCCGTGCCCACGCGGGCACGAGCGACGAGCGATCAGACCAGCCGGCGGTCGTCCGCACCGTCGCGACCCTCGAGGTCGACACGACGCCGCTTGCAGCCTACGCAGCGCTCACGGGCCGAGCTGATGCAGCCGACCGCGACCGCGCGCCGTATGCGTTCCTTCTCGAGAGCGCCGAAAAGACCGCCTCGAGCGATCCGGATGGCGCGTTCCGGCCGAGTACCACGGGTGCCGCACGCCACGCGCGGTACTCCTACGTGGGCTACGATCCCGAGGCCGTCGTGACGGTCGAGTCCGGCGACGCGACTGTCGAAGCGTTGACCGACGACGCGCCACTGTCGGCGATCGAGACGGACGCCGCGGGCGACACCGTCGACGCGCTGCGAGCCGCGATGCCGGACGTGCGCCTCGAGAACGTGCCCGATCACGACCGCCAGCACCTCGAGGGCGGGCTGGTCGGCTTTCTGGCCTACGACGCCGTCTACGATCTCTGGCTCGAGGAAGTCGGACTCGAACGGCCCGATTCACGGTTTCCCGACGCGCAGTTCCTCCTGACGACCAAGACGCTGACCTTCGATGAGTGTGACGGGACGGTCTCGCTGGTCTTTACGCCGGTGCTCGAGGCCGATGACGATCCCGAGGCGGTCTACGACGCGCTCGTCGACGAGGCGGTTGCAGTCGCGACGACGCTTGCCGATGCCGACCACCCCGATACGGGCGAGTTCGTCCGCGAGGACGAGGTCGCGGGGTCGAAAGCGGAGTACGAAGACAGTGTCCGGCAGGCCAAAGAGCACGTCCTCGACGGTGATATTTATCAAGGCGTCATCTCCCGCACGCGGGAACTGTACGGCGACATCGACCCGCTTGGCTTCTACGAGGCGATGCGCGAGGTGAACCCGTCACCGTACATGTACCTGCTCGACCACGACGACCTGACCGTCGTCGGAGCCAGCCCCGAGACGCTCATCTCCGTGCGCGGCCGCGAGGTCATGTCGAACCCGATCGCGGGTACCTGCGACCGGGGCTCGAGCCCCGTCGAGGATCGCCGTCTCGCGGGCGAGATGCTCGCCGACGGCAAGGAGCGGGCCGAGCACACGATGTTGGTCGATCTGGCGCGCAACGACGTTCGCCGCGTCTCAGAGCCGGGTTCGGTCCGCGTCGACGAGTTCATGAACGTCCTCAAGTACAGCCACGTCCAGCATATCGAGTCGACGGTGACTGGCCAGTTGGCCGACGACTCGGATGTTGCCGAACCACGTTCGGCAGCCCGGGAGACGGAGTCTCCCGACGCGTTCGACGCGACGCGAGCCTCGTTCCCCGCCGGGACGCTCTCAGGCGCGCCGAAGATCCGCGCGATGGAGATCATCGACGACCTCGAGACCGAGCCCCGCGGCCTCTACGGCGGCGGCGTCGGTTACTACTCCTGGACCGGCGACGCGGATTTCGCGATCGTGATCCGGACTGCAACTGTCGAAAACGGAGGAGATCAGGACCGCATTACGGTGCAGGCCGGCGCGGGACTGGTCGCCGACAGCGATCCGACCGCCGAGTACGAGGAGACGGAAAAGAAGATGGGTGGCGTTTTAGCGGCGCTCGAGGAGATCGAACGACCAGCTATAGAGTCGGACGCGGGCGACGCCGAAGCGACGCCGGAGGTGAGCCGATGAGCGCGACGACGGACGAGACGGACGCGAACGGAACCGATGGGTCGGCGGAGTCGATGACGGTCCTGTTCATTGATAACTACGACTCGTTTACGTACAACCTCGTCGAGTACGTCAGCCAACTGCCCAGCACCGAAACCGAGGTACTAAAGAACACGGCCTCGATCGCGGACGTCCGCGCCGTCGATCCCGACGCGATCGTCATCAGCCCCGGCCCCGGTCACCCGAAACACGACCGCGACGTCGGTGTCTCGATGGCCGTCCTCCGGGAACTCTCACCCGAGGTGCCGACGCTCGGGGTCTGTCTGGGCCTCGAGGCCGCTGTCTACGAGTACGGCGGCACCGTCGGTCGGGCTCCCGAACCGATCCACGGCAAGGCCTCCGCGGTCGACCACGACAGCGAGGGTGTCTTCGCTGGGCTCGAGCAGGGCTTTCGCGCGGGCCGATACCACTCCCTGATTGCGACCGAGGTCCCCGACTGTTTCGAGGTCTCGGCGACCGCAGAACACGACGATGAGACGCTCGTGATGGGCGTGCGCCACCGGGAGTATCCACTGGAGTGCGTGCAGTTCCATCCCGAAAGCGTGCTTACGGCGGCCGGCCACGACGTGATCGAGAACTTCCTCGCGCAGGTCTAATCCGATCGACGAGCGTTGACAGCTATCGTGGCGGGGAACGGAGACGACATCGCTTAGAAGAAGGGGAGAAACGAGAGGTCAGTGAAACCAGCGGCATAGAGTGCCGCGAGGACGACGGCGGCAACGATCCCGATTCTGACGGCCAGTTTGATCGCGATCTTGACCGCGACGACGACGACGGCGAAGGCAGCAAGCGCAGTCAGTACCAACAGGATCGGCGGTACCGACGTGAGTGCATCGAGCATATGTGATTCACCACACTACAGCGACGTAACCTTTCTGGATATCGTGACTATCCATCGATAGTGGATGACCGACCGAGAGTCGCTGACTCGAGCGAGGCTGTCCCGTTCGGCCACTGGTTTGTGAAAGAGAAAACCTCACGAAAGCGACGGGATATCATCGCTTACAGTCACTTTCAGTCCGGTCTGAAAATCGTTAAGACGGTTGACGGCGTAGGTCGTAGTGACCGCACAGGCGGCCGTTTCGGCGGCCGCGGGAGACCTAGACACGATAGGCTACAGAGACATCTATACAACTATACTTGTACTACTACAAGGAGAGTAGGAGAAAACACCACGCTTAAGATGAATACGTGAATACTGAACCTTCGTCACGAATGATTAGAGTCAGGACCCGGACCCACGCCAGAATCGACGCGTTGCAGCGGTGTAACGACGAGGTGGCTCGCGCATGAGCGATGCCGACCTCTCCGCGGCGGAGTTGACCCTCCCGATCAAGCGCACCGAAGGCGACACGCTCGAGGAGCGGCTGACCGACAACGCCTACCACAACATCCTGCCAGCGCGCTATCTGCGCAAGAACGCCGACGGCGACCTCATCGAAGAGCAGGAGGATCTCTTCGAGCGCGTCGGAAAGAACATCGCGCTCGCAGAAGCCGTCTACGAGGCGGAAAAGCAGGACCTCGAGATCACGGTCACGCCCGACCAGCTCAAGCCCGACCACCCACGGCGAGACGAACTCGCCGAGGAGGTCTTCGGTGCCGGTACCACTACGGACGACGATACTGAAACGACGCTTTCTATCTACAACGTCAACAAGTTCGCCTACGACACTGTCGTCCCCGAACTCCCCGACGAGATCCGCGAGCACGTCGTGGACGTCGCCGACGAGTTCCAGGAGATGATGGCGAACCTCGACTTCATGCCGAACTCGCCGACCCTGATGAATGCAGGCGACGAACTCCAACAGCTCTCTGCGTGTTTCGTCGACTCTCCCGACGACGATATCGACGACATCCACCAGACCGCCAAGGAAGCCGCGCAGGTCTTCCAGAGCGGCGGCGGCATGGGCTATGCCTTCTGGCGGCTCCGTCCCTACGGCGACGCGGTCGGCTCGACCGGCGGCATCGCGTCGGGACCGATCACATTCATGCGCACGTACGACCAGATGTGCGAGACGATCGCCCAGGGCGGCGCTCGCCGCGGCGCGCAGATGGGCGTCATGCGCGTCTCCCACCCCGACGTCATTCAGTTCATCCACGCCAAGAACAAGGACGTCTCGCTGGCCGAGACGCTGCGCCTGAACGACCCTGACGACTACACCCACACCTCCTTCCAGGACGCCTTGGACGAAGCCCGCGAACTCATCGACGACGAGGGGCGGGTCCCCAAGCATCTCCGGAACGCCGTCGAGGGCCACCTCTCGAACTTCAACATCTCCGTCGGCATCACCGACGACTTCATGGAGGCCGTCCAGAACGGCGAGGAGTTTACGTTCACCAACCCCCGAACGGGCGAGGCACACATCGCAACGGAAGAGACGAAAGAGCTCTACGACATCTTCGGCCTCGGCGAATACGTCGAGGTCGGCGAGGAACTGTCGATCCCAGCCGAGGAACTCTGGGACGACATCGTCGAGGGCGCTCACGAGAACGGCGAGCCCGGCGTTATCTACCTCGAGCGCGTCAACAAACAGCACTCGTTCGATATAGATAAGCATCCTGAACATAGAATATTAGCGACAAATCCCTGTGGAGAACAGCCGTTGGAGGAGTACGAGGCCTGTAACCTCGGCCACATCAACCTCTCGACGCTTGCGGACCTCGAGGCCCCTGACTGGCGCGTCTGGTACGACGAGCATGGCGACGAGTACGACACGCTCGCGGACGCCGTGGATGCCTTCCTCGACGACGCCGTCGACTTCGAGGACCTCGACCGCCGCATCGAGATGGGCTCCCGGTTCCTCGAGAACGTCGTCACGATGTCGGACTTCCCGGTCGAGAAAATCGAACAGAAGGTCCGGGAGATGCGCAAGATCGGACTGGGCATCATGGGCCTGGCGCAGCTGTACATCCAGCTCGGCATGGAGTACGGCAGCGAAGCCTCCAACGAGGTCGCGCGCCAGCTGATGACCCACATCGACCACACCTCGAAGTGGACATCTCACGAACTCGCCGAGGAGCGCGGGAGCTTCGACGAGTGGGACAAGTCCAAGTACGCGAACCCGACCGAGTATCGCGAGTGGTTCGAGAAGCAGACCGGCCTCGACGCCGACGAGTGGGAAGACGGGTTCCCAGTCCGGAACCACAACACGACGACCATCGCCCCCACGGGCACCACGAGCATGGTCGGCAACACCACCGGCGGCTGTGAGCCCATCTACAACGTTGCCTACTACAAGAACGTCTCCGACGACGTTCAGGGCGACGAGATGCTCGTCGAGTTCGACGACTATTTCCTCCGCGTCCTAGAGGACAACGACATCGACGTCGGCGCGGTCAAGGAAGAGGCCAAAGAGCAGATGGCGACCAACCAGTTCAACGGCGTCGAGGGACTCTCGACGGTGCCCGACGCCATCGGCGAACTGTTCGTCACGACCGGTGATCTCTCGGCGAAAGAGCACGCCGGCGTGCAGGTCGCCTGTCAGGAGGGCGTCGACTCCGCGATCTCGAAGACCGTCAACGCGCCCAACGACTCCACGCTCGAAGATGCCAAGGACGTGTTCGAGTATATCTACGACCACGGCGGGAAAGGCGTCACCTACTACCGCGACGGCACCCGCAGCAAGCAGGTGCTGACCACGCGCGCGGACAACGCCGACTTCGCTGACGAGACCGAAGCCGCCGAGACGCTGGTCGAGCAGATCGACGAGATCTTCGGCGGGCTCGAGCAGTTCCTCGAGAGCGAGGAGGTCCAGGACGTCCTCGAGGAGGACGTCGGCGGACTGCTCGACGAGACCGGCCAGCCCGTACAGGTTGACTTCACCGAAAAGCGCGAACGGCCCGACGCCCTCCAGGGCGTCAGCCAGCGCATCGACACCGGCTACGGGAAAATCTACGTGACGATCAACGAAGACCCCGAGACCGGCCAGCCGTTCGAACTGTTCGCGAACATCGGCCACTCCGGTGGCTTCACCAACTCCTTTACCGAGGCGCTGGCGAAGGTCATCTCGACCTCGCTGCGCTCGGGCGTCGACCCCGAGGAGATCGTCGACGAACTCTGTGGCACCCGCTCGCCGAAAGTCGCCTGGGACAAGGGCGAACAGATCCAGTCGATCCCCGACGCCATCGGCACCGCGATGCGTCGCTATCTTGAGGGCGAGATCGACAAGCCGTATCCGAAACAGCAGACGCTCGAGGAGTCGGCTGACGCCGACCGCGTCGAAACCGCTGGTCACAAGACCGACGGCGGTGCGGCCGCCGCACAGGGCGGTGCGGCCGCGGATACCGACGACGATACGACTCAAGACCTCATCGACGCCGGCGAGTCGCCGGAGTGTCCCGACTGTGGGTCGATGTCGCTGTACTTCTCCGAAGGCTGCAAGACCTGCGAGTCCTGTGGCTGGAGCGAGTGCTGAGCGCTGATTGACACGGTCTGCTGTCACGGTGTCCCGGTGGGACCGCAGGACAGTCGCGGTTGCACCGGAACTGACTGACAGGAGTCCGTATGAAGGCGCTTCGACGCTATCTCTCTGTCTCGCTTTTCTCGCGTACTCAGCAGAACACCACACTTAGCACTGGCCAGCGAGAACACTGTGCCATGACTGTCGACGGTGGGGAGCGCACCGCCGGTGATGCAGAGATGGACGACGCGAGCGACCGCGCGGCCGGCGGCCCGCGCTGTCCACACTGTGACGCACCGATGTACAAACGCCACTGCAAATACGTCTGTCCACACCACGGGGTCATCATCGATTGCAGCGACCCCTTCCGGTGAGCGGGTCTCGAAATCGAAGCGCCCAGTTAGCCGTCCGTCGATCGCCTCGAGCCGTCGGCTCGCCGTTGGGTCCGCGCGCGGAGCGTCCGATAGAGCGGGCCGGCGAGCAGGAGGACAGCAGCGAGCGCACAGCCAAGCGAGAGTGCGAACCCGAGACCACCGAGCCCGTTCGTCGAGACCGTCGCCGCGGAGGCACCGACGACGACCGCGGCGATCGTCCACGGGAGTTCACCGATTGCCGTCCCGACGATCAGATGTCGAAGGTCGACGTCGCTGACGGCGGCTGCACAGGTCGCGACGTCCGAGGGGATCGGTGCCAGCCGCGAGGCGGTGACACCCCGTAGCGGCCCCGCCGTGTCGTAATAGCGCGCGACGGTTTCGCCAGTTCGCTCGAGCAAGCCGCCGTCGCTGTCAGCCGCGGCGGCTGTATCGTCGCCGGTGAGCCACCGGATCGCAACGAAAATCGGGATCACCGTCGTGACGACGCCGGCGAGCGCGATGGGAACACCAGCCGCGACGCCGAAGCCGTAGCCGACGACGGCTGCAAGCGGCGTGGTTGGCCAGGCCAGCGCTGGTCGCACGAGATAGAGTCCCGCGACGACAGCCCCGAACGCGAGTGGGTCTGCAGCCACCGCGTCGACGGTCTCGAGTATCGCCGTCGGCGAGACGAGGACGCCGGCGGCGATCATCCCGGCGGCAACGAGCGCCCCGGCGAGCGCGCGCGACTGACTCGACGGTACAGTCATCAGTCGAACCTTTCGCTCGAGCGTTGAAACCTTTGTGACTGTCCCGGTCGCAATGAAGATAGCGGCAAGTATTGGGGCAATCGGGAGAGCGATCGACCGGTAGCGGCGCAAATCGGTCGGAAGTGGTCAGTCAAGTATAACTAGATGTGTGTGATTCGACCGCAGTCGCGGACGCAAAGGAAAGGGCTTTTATAATCACACTGGATACGATTGAGTGCAGACAAAGACAGCGAGCGTGGGTAGCCAAGCCAGGCCAACGGCGCAGCGTTGAGGGCGCTGTCCCGTAGGGGTCCGCCGGTTCGAATCCGGTCCCACGCATCGCATCGGTGGAACACATCCACCACAATCGATGCAGGTGATTTCCCTTCGTGGACATCACCCACGCATAATCCTTTCCGACACTACTTCCGACGAGCCGTCGGTTCGGCTCTCGGGTACTCTCTCGTTCCTCGAGTAGCAGCCACTCTCCAGAGAGTAACCACTTTCCCGCTGCGCTCGAACGACCACACATGGAATACGTCCCCAGAGAGCGCGTGCGGCTTCTCACCGGCGTGTTGAGCGTGGTATCGCTGGCGGTCGTCTTCGCGGCCGCTGGCGGCCGGATCCCGTCCTCGAGCGTCCCCGCAGCTCCGGAGTGGGTCATCGAGACGATTCCGCTCGTCAACGCCGTGCTCAGCGCGGCCGCGATCGGAACGATCACGATGGGGTGGCGAGAGATCCGTCGCGGGAACGTCGACCGCCACCGGGTCGCGATGATGGCGTCGTTCGGCCTGTTCGTGGGCTTTCTGGTCCTCTATCTGTACCGATTGACTGTGACTGGCGGCCCACAGCCGTTCCCTGGTCCGGAGACCGTCTACCAGTTCGTCTATCTGCCGTTGCTGGCGATCCACATCCTGCTGGCGATCGTCTGTATTCCGTTGGTTTACTACGCCCTCATGCTCGCGTTCTCCCGGCCGGCTGCGGAACTCGCGCGGACGAGCCACGCCCGCGTGGGCCGGATCGCGGCAACGCTGTGGCTGATCTCGTTTACACTCGGGATCGTAGTGTTCGTGATCCTCCACGTCATCTACTAGCAACCCTGAGACGGGATCGCAATCCGTCTCAGTCCAAAATATCGCCGACCCGGCGCGGCTCGCCCTGCAGGTTCGGCTGTTCGGCGACAATCTTCAACACTTCGTGGTCGGTCACGTCGTAGTAGGATTTCTCGGTGGCTTCCTCGACTAAGTCCCGCTCGAGGCGGAACTCGGTGCCTTCGTAGACGACATCGACGCCGTCGTCGTCGAACGCGAGTGTAGTCATGACTGGCCGTACGCAACGGGAGTGTAAAAACGGGGCGACTATCCGCGGCCGCCACCGCTCCAGCCGGCAGACGCGCGTCAGACGAACGGCCGACAACGCGCGAGATTTATTAGGTGATATGTCCTTGTGACGTGAATGTGGCCTTCAGCACGGATCCGCTCGACGAACTCGTCGTTCCGGAGGGAACGGAAACGCAAGAGCGCGACATCGTTACCGACGGGGATGTCCTCGTCGGCGGGCGCTCGACCGTCGAGTTCGGGGTCCGCGGCCGGAACGTCTTGGCCGGCGAAGGGGCCGAGTTCGGCGGCGCGATCGAAGCCGACGGCGACTGTCGACTCGACATGTGGTGTGACGTCGCCGAAAACGTCCTCGTCGGGCAAGACGCTTACATCGGAGAACGCGTCCATGTCGGCGGCAGGCTGAAAGTGGCGGGCGATCTCGATATCGGCGACGATGTCGAGATCGAGGAGGGATTCGAGGCCAACGGCTGGATCGTCATCCGCAATCCGATGCCGACGATCGTCTTCCTGTTCGTCTACCTCAAACACCTCCTGTTGATCGGCGAGGACGACACCGCCCAACAGCTCGTCTCCGAACTCCTCGAGGACGACGCGGACGATGCCGACACCGAACCGCTGGTGATCCCGCAGAACGCGACCGTCGGTGACGACGCCTGGCGCGTCTCGACGCCCGCGACGATCGGCGACGACTGCCGACTCCACGGCAACGTCCGCGCGAAGACGATCGACGTCGGGACGACCTGCAATATCTTCGGGAGTCTCCGGGCACGCGGCGACATCACCGTCGGCGACGGCACGCGAATTCACGGCGACGTCACCACCCGTAACGGCGACGTCGAGATCGGCGCCGACGCGCGCATCCTCGGTGACGTCTCCTGTGACGATCTCGAGCTCGGTCCCGACGCCGAGATTGACGGCACGATCCGCGCCGACGGGGAGATCACGATGGGGACGACCGAACGCGAACAGGAGTAACACCGGCCGTTCAGCCGGCCAGCCAACACGGACCACATCCCGATCGTCCGCGAGTCGCGTCGACCTCTGCTGACACTATCCCCGCTCATTCATCGAGAGCAACCCGCTGCGTTGCGATTTCCGATCAGCGATTGCCACCCCTATTCTTAATACCGATACTATGATAGGGGCGCACAGGCATGCGAAAGTTCAACATACAATCATGGAGGGATCGATGAGATCGATCGTGTTGACGAAAGGCGTCCCGGACTTCTCGGAAGGGGCCGTCTCGTTCGACGAAGATGGCCACTTAGAGCGGGGAAAGACGCCGACTGTGATGAACCCAAACGACGAGTTCGCGCTGCAGGCCGCACTGCAGACGAAGGTACGCCACGGCGGCCACGTCACCGGCATGAGTATGGGGCCGCCAGGGTACGCCGAAGTCCTGCAGGGGGCGATGGAGACGGTCTACACCGACGACAGCTATCTCCTCTCTGACCGGGAGCTGGCCGCCTCCGATACGTGGGCAACGGCGATCACGTTGAGTGCCGGGCTCGAGAAATACCAGGACGAAATCGCGGATATCGATCTGGTTTTTGCTGGGTTCAAGACGGCGGACGGAGAGACCGGCCAGACCGGCCCACAGACTTGCTGGGCGATGGACTGGCCGATCGTCACTCACGTCATCGCACTCGATATCGACCCCGACGAGCGGACGCTGCGTGCGAAACGGCTGGTTGAGGGCGATATCGACGAGGTCGAGACGGTCGAAGCGCCGTTGCCCTGTTTCGTCGTCACGGATCCCGAGTTCGAGCCGACCTACCGGAAGGCCTCACATCGACTGACACACAAGGAACTGCGAGCCGAGACGGAACGGCGAGCCACGAACCACGAGGACTACCTGACGACGTGGGATCACACCGACCTCAATCTTGATCCCGACTACATCGGGCTCGACGGCTCGCCGACGATCGTCTCGTCGGTCGACCCGATCCCCAAAGCGCCGTCCGAGCGGGAGGCCACGATGATCGACCCCGACGAGGACGATATGAGCGACGTGCTCGAGGAAATGCAGCCCTACGCTGCGGAGGCAGGTGATTGACATGACAGCCATCGATCCAGACGACTACACCGTCGACGAACTGACCGACGAACTCGAGACGATCGACGACGTCGACGATCTCCAGGCGATTCTCGAGGCCGAGCAGGCCGGGGAGGATCGAACGACGGCCCGTGAGGCGATTCAGGACCGGCTTGAGAAGATCGGTGCCGCCGCCGACGGCGAACACGGCGATACCGAAGCAGGTGAAGCGGCGGCGGACGGAGGCGATGCGGATGACGAGTCGGAATCGGAGAGCGAGGAAGCCGAAGAAGACGATGACCTCTCACGTCCCACTCGGGACAAGAAACACGTCCGGGCGCTCGAGGACGGCAAGTACGCGGACATGTGGGTCTTCTGTGAGACCCAGGGTGGCGAGTTGCTCGACGTCTCGAAGGAGATGCTCGGCAAGGCCCGCGAACTCATGGACGGCTTCGAAGAGGAGTACGGTGACGATGAAGACGTCGTCGCCTTCCTGATGGGCGACGACTGCGAGGGGCTGGCCGAGGAGTGTATCGCCTACGGGGCCGACGTGGCGGTCTACCACGACGACGAACGCCTCGAGCGGTTCCTGCACAAACCCTACACCGAGATCGCGGCCCACATGGCCCGTGGCACGGGCACCGTCGAGAGCACCGGCTGGCGCGACTACGACGAGCCACGGTATATCCTGTTCCCGGCGACGAACAACGGTCGGGACCTCTCGGCGAAGGCCCAGGCCGAACTCGACTCCGGGCTGGCGTCGGACTGTTCGGACCTGTTCATCGAGGAGGAAGAGGTGTCGAACCCGGTTAAGACCGGCGAGCCCGGCGTCAAGAAAACATTCGAGAAGGTCTTGCACATGAAACGGCCGGACTTCTCTGGCTTCGAGTACTCGACGATCCTCTGTCTCGACAATCCGGGCCGAGAGTTCCACCCGCAGGGCTGTTCGGTCATCCCGGGGAGTTTCGAGCCCATCGAGCGCGACCCCGACCGCGATGGGTTGGTCGTGGAACACGATATGGAACTCGAGGACGAGTGGTTCCGCGTCGAGATTACTGACTACGACCGTCTCGAGGCCGGGATCGACCTCACTGGCCACGACGTGATCGTCTGTCTCGGGCGCGGGATCGCCGACGATCCGACCGAGGGAATGGAACTGGGCCTCGAGCTGACCGATGCCTTCGAGGACGCCGCACTCGGCATCACGCGGGGGATCGTCACCTCCTCGTATCAGTTCGAGGGCCATGTCGAGGCGTACTCGAAGGAGGAACGTCAGATCGGCGAGACCGGCCAGGTCGTCGCGCCCGATGTCTACATCGCGGCGGGCGTCTCGGGTGCGGTCCAGCACAAGGTCGGCATGGATGAATCTGACACGATCGTCGCTATCAATACCGATCCTGACGCCCGCATTCGGGACTTCAGCGATTACTTCATCGAGGGAGATCTCTTCGAGGTCCTGCCGCGGCTCACCGCAGCCGTCGAATCGGGTGAGCCGGGACTCGAGCCCGAGGCCGTCGCCGACGGAGGTGACGAGTGATGGCGGCTGGAACGGATGTCTACGAACACTACGAAGCCGTCGTCGTCGGCTGTGGCCCCGGCGGGGCTGCGGCGGCCGCGCGGCTAGCAGACCACGGCGTCGAGACGCTCGTCTTAGAGCGCGGAACGGAAGCGGGCGCGAAGAACGTCTCCGGTGGGCTGATCTACGCCGAGGACTCGGCCCCCTACACGATCGACGACCTCTTCGACGGCTTCCGCGAGCGCGCGTCCGAGCGGCCGGTCACGGACTACTACATCCACAACATCGCCGGCAACGCGGTCAAGACCTACGACCTGACTGACCTCCACGAGCACGATACCGACTGGTGTGATGCCGTGTTGCGTCGGGAGATGGACACCTGGCTCGAGCAACGCGTCCACGAGAAGACCAGCGAGACCGGCGGCGGCGTCCTGACGAACGTCCGGGTCGACGGCCTCTTGCGTGAAGACGGAGAGATCGTCGGTGTCACCTGCGATGAACTCGACCCGATCAAGGCGGACCTGATCGTCGCGGCCGACGGCGTCAACTCCGAACTCGCCCGCGAGGCGGGGCTGATGGACTGGGAGGAGCCCGACGAGTGGTTCCAGGGCGTCAAGGCCGTCGTCGACATGGACCCCGGCGCGATCGACGACCGATTCGACATAGCACCCGACGAGGGGGCCGCGCATCTGTTCTCGGGCGACCTCTTCAGTGACGTCCGCGGCGGTGGCTTCCTCTACACCAACGAGGACTCGCTGTCGATCGGGACCGTCTTCCACCTCGATAGTCTCATGGAGCAGGAGGCCGAACCCCACGAACTGCTCGACGCTCTGTTGACCCACCCGGTGCTGGCTGGCTGGTTCCAAAACGAGTACCACGAGCGCGAGTACGCGGCGAAACTCGTCCCCGACTCGAAAAAGGTCGCCCACCGAGAGCCCTACCGCGACCGACTCGTCCTCGTCGGCGACGCCGCCGGCCAGATGCAGGCCCAGGGGCCGATCATCAAGGGCATGAACCACGCCGTCACAGCGGGCGCACTCGCGGCCGATGCCTTCGCCGTCACCCGCGGCAACCGCGATCCGGAAGCCGCTGGCCGGCGCTATACGAAACTGCTCGAGGACTCCGGGACGATGGACAAGCTCCGGCCTCAGCGGTACGAATTCAGCCGAACCGTCGGCGAACATGACGCCGTGACGAACGCGGTCGAGCGGGTGCTGGACTCGCCGATCGGCTCGCTGGCGGTCGGCAACCCGATCGCCGACCGGCTACTCGAGCGGGCGTACAACTCGCCGTTCCTGGTGTCGATGCTGCCCGATACGAAGACCGGCTACGTCTCCTTGCCAACGCTGATCGCCGAGGAACACGGCAAGACGATCTACTGGGACAGCGAGGTCGAGCCGCCGAGCCTCGAGGAACGCATCGGCGAACTCACGTACGATACCGACGTCGGCAACCCGCACATCCAACTGCTCGACGAGTCGTATGAGGTGAGCGGTGCGGCCGTCACCGCCTGCCCGGTCAGCGCCGAGGATTTCGGCGGTGGCTGTTACCGATCGGAGACGGTCAAGACAAACGGCACCGCGGAGACGGTGGTCAGCCTCGACACTCAGCCCTGCGTCGAGTGTGGGACCTGTGCAGTCGTCGCCGACACGGAGTGGGAACACCCCCGCGGCGGCAAGGGCGTCGAGTTCCGCGAGGGATGAGATGAGTCGCTACGGGCCCCGCATCGCAGCGCTCGCACGCCGCGCCGAACGCGAGCGCGCAGCGTTCGACGGGGTCGAAACGCGACCGGACGACGATCCGATGCTGGATGACCCGGCGCTCCCCGACGACGCCGCCGGCTACCTCCGGGAGGGCGCGGGACAGGCCATCTGGCTCTACGTCGAGGCCCGAACCGGCGGGCGGCTGGCGCCGTTTTCGTCGGCCGAACTCGCCGCCCTCGAGACCGCGATGAACCGCTGGCTCGAGTGTTACACGCGCTGTCACGGCGTTGCGCTCGAGGCCGAGTTTACGATCCGCGAGGCGGCAGAGCTGTTGCTCGAAACGCGAAACATCGTCGATACGGCACAGTTGTTGACCTGCGTTCCGGCTCGCCGTGCCCGCCAGCAACCGACACAGTGACGCGTGGCGGGCACCCCAGATTGCGAAACCGTGACATAGATCTGTCATACACCGACCCGTATTTGACTTCCACGCAGGAGACGGGTATTCAGCTATTCCCGTTGAGCGCAAAGTCAGCGTGATGGCACGAGACGATCGGTTATCCCGACGACGAATGCTTCAGTTGACAGGAGTTGCCGCGTCGACGGCGTTTGTCGCAGGCTGTGGTGGCGATGGTGGCAACGGTAATGGGAACGGAAACGGAAACGGTGGCGGTGGCGATGGCTTCGAAATCGAACCTGGTACGGAGATCGATTTCAGCGGTCAGACGACCCACTGGGAAGGGCTCGCGCCGTCCTCGATCGAGGGAGAACAGAACCCGACGATCATTCTCCAGGAAGGCGAAGATTACACGATCGGTTGGTCGGAAGGCGACGGTGCCAACCACAACTTCGAGATCCGTAACTCAAACGGCGAGGTGATCAACGACCTGACCACCGGCGATCCCGTTTCGGATCCAGGTGAGGGCCAATTCTTGGATATCACGGCAAGCAGCGACATGGCCACGTATAACTGCCAACCCCACCCGCAGATGGAAGGTGAAATTCAGATGGGTGGTAGTGGCGGCGGTGGTGGCGGTGGCGGTAACGAAACTGGTAACGAAACTGGTAACGAAACTGGCAACGAGACGGGGAACGAAAGCAGTTAGTCCCTTCTACGCGTCGGTTGCTGGATCGAACCGATACGCGAGTTCGCACCAGCAGTGGGCGTGCTACTGGTCGACTTGGCTGACGTCGGATGCCGCCTCGAGATCGAGACGTAGTCGACATAGTGTCGGAGACGGGTCCGGAACTACGCGATCGCATCTCGCGTGCGATCGCTTTCAGACCCGTACTGTCCGACAGTTTCAGTAGATGAGTTCGTCGTCGTTCTCGACCATGTACAGCGTCCGCGCGGCGATGTTGACCGTGTGATCGCCGACGCGCTCGAGGTCACGAATCGTCAAGAGCAGCCGTGAAACGTCCTGGAGCAGCTGTTCGACCTCGTCGGGTGACTCGAGTTCGCGCTCGATGAGGTCGCGGACGACGATCTCGCTGGCCCGCTCGGCGAAGTGGTCGAGTTCGTCGTCGCGGTTCGCCAGTTCCCGACAGGCCTCGGTGTCCTCGTCGTCGTAGGCGACCATCGCGTCCTCGAGCATGTCGAGGGTCAACTCGCCCATCTCCTGGACGTCGACATCGGGGAACAGATCGCGCTCGGCGTCGAGCGTGTACTCGCCGAGGTTGGTTGCGAGGTCGCCGATCCGTTCTAAGTCGGTGATGATCTTGAACGAGGCGGCGATAAAGCGCAGATCGCTCGCCACCGGCTGCTGAAGGGCGAGCAGGTCGATACAGTCCTGCTCGAGATCGAGGTACATCCGGTTGATCTCGCCGTCGCCTTCGATCACTTCGCGGGCGAGGTCCTCGTCTTTCTGTTCCAAGGCGTCAAGTCCCATGCGAAGCCGTTCCATGACGACTTCGCTCATGTAGAGGACATCCTCACGGAGTTCCGTGAGCTTGTCCTGATACGATTGTCTGGCCATACCGTTTCCACGGTGTCCGTTCCTGATAAAGGCTGTGTGCGGTGCCAGTTTTGTCGACGCCGGCGTGCGATACACTGTCCGGATGCGCTGGAAATCGGCCCGCTTGAAGTGCGACGACCGTGCTACCGGAACCACTCGAGAACCGGGTTCGACCGAAACGAGAGTGGCCAATACTCGATATCGTGTTTCATTGCGAGCAACCCGACGAGAATCGTGGGTACTACAACGGCCGATGTAAGCGAGTTGAGCAGGAACCAATCAACCGACAGTCCGTACAGGGTCTGGTCGACGGGAGCGAACAGTCGGATACCACCCGACAGAGAATCAAGGAGGATATGTGACCCGAATCCGATCGCAGCAGCCTGCCGGGAGCCGAAATACGAGAAGAGAGCGACCACGATGATACCTCCAAGAAGCGAGTGTGTCAGTCCCCGATGACTCCACAGGGCGCCGGTTACGTATCCGAGTTCGGTCAGCGGCCGAAAGACGAATGTGTCGCTGTCGGGAACGGTAGCGGCGAGCGCCGCAACAAGGTATGGCTCGGGCCGTCTGGACCGAAAAGCCAGCATGACCAGTGCCAGACCAACCAGGATGTGAACCCCAGTGCCGACCATCCGTTTCCGACGGATGCGATATCAGCTAATAAAGTGCATAGTTAGCACACAACACATAATCAGTCGCTCGACTGTCTCCGTACAGACGACGTTCGACTCTGAGAAAAACGCGGCCGATCACAACCGACGAGGCGACTGAAACCGCGAACCGCACGCCGAACAGCGCGACGGTGTGATTACCCGAACTTGCCGGTGATGTAGTCCTCGACGCGTTGACTCTCGGGGTTTTCGAAGATCTTGTCGGTGTCGTCGAACTCGGCGAGTTCGCCACCGGTCAGGAAGACCGCCGTCTTATCCGAGATTCGGGCAGCCTGTTGCATATTGTGCGTGACGATGACGACCGTGTACTCCTCGGACAGTTCTTCGATCAGATCCTCGATCTTCGAGGTCGCAACCGGGTCCAGTGCCGAGGCTGGTTCGTCCATCAGGAGCACGTCCGGGTCAGGCGCGATCGCGCGAGCGATACACAGCCGCTGTTGTTGTCCACCGGAGAGGTCCAGTCCGCTCGAGTCGAGTTGGTCTTTGACTTCGTCCCAGAGCGCAGCGCGGCGGAGTGCCTTCTCGACGATCGCGTCGTAATCGCCTTCGATCCCCTGGACGTTCAGGCCGTAGGCGACGTTGTCGTAGATGCTCTTGGGGAATGGATTCGGCGACTGGAAGACCATCCCGATCTTGCGCCGAAGGACGACTGGATCGACGTCGTCGTCATAGACGTTTTTCCCTTCGAAGTTCAACTCGCCCTCGATTCGTGCAGCGTCGACGAGGTCGTTCATCCGGTTGATACACCGGAGGAACGTCGATTTACCACAACCGGACGGACCGATGATCGCCGTGACCTTCTCGGCCGGGATCTCGATGTCGACGCTCTGCAGCGCCTGCGTCTCGTCGTAGAACACGTCGAGGTTCCGGGATTCGATTACTGTCCGGGTTTCTCCCCCGGAACCGCCCGACTGGCCGGCGTCGATCGACGAATCGACGAGCGGATCACTCGGTTGATTCGATCCCTCGAGATCGGTCGATTGGCTACCAGTACGGCTGTCCGGGTCAGTCATTGAATCTTGTGTCATAGGTTACTCTCGGCGTTGATACTTGTTACGAATCAGGATTGCAGCACCGTTCATGAGCAGGAGAACGACCAGTAGCGTGACAACGCCAGCTGCCAGCACCCCGTGTCGGAACGCGGCGTCGATTTCGCCCGACCAGGTGTAGATCTGGCGCGGCATTGCGCTGAACTTGTTCGTGAACGAACTCGGCGCGATGCGAACGACCGCTGGCGCGCCGATGATGAGCAGCGGTGCTGTCTCACCGATCGCTCGGCCCATCGCGAGGATATTGCCGGTCATGATCCCCGGTAGTGCCTCCGGAAGGACGACGTTGCGAGTCGTCTGCCACTTGGTCGCGCCCATACCGTATGATGCCTGGCGCATCGAGTCAGGGACGGCACTGATCGCCTCTTGTGAGGAGATGATGACGATCGGGAGAATCAACAGTCCGACGGTGAAGCCGCCAACGAGGGCAGTTCCTGAACCGAGCCCGCCCGCTCTGATGAACAGTGCGAGCCCGAGGACCCCGTAAACGACCGATGGCACGCCGGCGAGGTTCCCGATGTTGACCTCGATCAGGTCGACGAGCCGGCCCCAGCGACCTCGTTGCGGGGCGTACTCCTCGAGATAGAGCGCAGCACCGACGCCGACCGGGAACGCGGAGATGACGATGATGAGCAACATCATCACCGAACCGACCAGCGGCGGATAGAAGCCAGCATCTTCGGGCGTCCGCGAGGGTGTGTTTGTCAGGAATCCCCAGTCGAGCCACGGCGTCGGGCCGGCGAATCCGAGCGCGTCCGTGAGGACGACGCTCGCGACGATCCCTCCGACAACGATCAGCGGGAACGCAAGCCCGGACACGCCGGCCCCACGACGGATCACGCTCTCGACGTAGAGACTGACAGGGACGGCAGTGACCGTAACGAGCAGCATCCAGACGAACGGGGTGATGCCGACGATGGGTGCAACGCCGAATCCTGCTGCCGCCCCGACGAGTGTCAGTACCGCAGCGATCGCACCGTCACGGTCGTTTTCGCGCTGTCTGCGGACGAACAGGCCGACGACGACTGCGACCGGCACGACGAACGATCCCAACAGCGTGAGCGACTGCGTCGGCAACATCGGCAGTGAGAGGATGAGCCCCGGAATGAACCAGAGTGCAAGCGCTGGCACAGCCACGACGACCACGAGTCGCTCGAGGTCGGCCTCCGTCCGAACGCGGCTGTGGGCGTACACGATCCCGCCGGCGACGACGAGCGAGACGAGGATCGAGAGCCACTGATAGACGCTGACGACGTGTTCGAACGTGATGAACACCCCGCCGGTGAGCAGCAGCGAGGCGACCGGTAAACCGAGCGCGATGGTCGCCGTCTCACCCGCTCTCGTATCACGCGTATAGTAGTAGCCGATCGCCCCGAGAGCAGGGACGACGACCGTCCCGATGGTGACGAGCAGCCACCCCATGTCCGCCGAAAGGGGCTGGAAAGCGTCGTTCGCGACGTACAGGAGGAGCACGAAGACGGACACCAGGGCCAGAAGGGTCGCACTGAGACAGAGCGTCTTGAACGCTTTGCCACGGACGCGGCTGACTGCCTCGCCCGTTCCGTACCACGTCGCGGTCTGCTGGTCGGTCGCCATTATCTATCCACCTCCATCGTCTCAGTGGTGTCACTCATTGGTACTCCTCCTTGTAGCGTGATGCGACGTAATCGCTCGCGAGGTTCATCACGAACGTGATGACGAACAGCGTCAGTCCGAGTGCGAACATACTCAAATACGTCGCCGAGCCGCCGGTCGCGTCACTGGTGACGGCGTTGACCATGCCCGCAGTCATCGGCTGTCCCGAACTGAGCAGGTTATCGAGTGGGTTCGCGAAGTTGAACATCCGCGGTCGCAAGCCGGCGGCCATGACGACGATCATCGTCTCACCGATCGCCCGCGAGAGTGCGAGGATAAACGACGAGAAAATCCCCGAAATAGCCGCCGGAATCACGACCCCGGTCGACACTTCGTATTTCGTCGCCCCCATCCCGTAGCCCGCCTGCCGGAGCGAGTCCGGCACGGAGCTCATCGCGTCTTCCGACAGCGACGAGACCATCGGGATGATCATGATCCCGACCATGACCGACGCGGACAGCAGATTGAACGTGCTGACGGGGATGCCGATCCACTGGAGCGCAGGGGTCAGGTAGACGAGCGCCAGATAGCCGTAGACGACCGTCGGAATCCCGGCAAGGATCTCGAGCGACGGTTTCAGGACCGATCGCATCCGGTCGCTCGCGTACTCACTAAGATAGACGGCGGCTGCGACGCCGATCGGCACTGCAACGAGCGCCGACACGAAGGTGATAATCAGCGTCGCGGTCACGAGCGGCCAGACGCCGAATGTCCCGCCGTCAGAGCGGGCAACCCACTCCGTTCCCGTGTAGAACGCTGCCGGAGAGACCTTCTCGAAAAACCTGATTGCGTCGGCTGCGAGTGTGACAATAATGCTCGCTGTGACGAACACGGTCAGCGCGGCACAAGCGAACAGCAGCCACTTGTAGACGCGCTCTTTGACGACTCGACCCGACGATGATCGTGTCAAGTCGACGTCTATCGATCGTTCACTCATTTCTGGGGCGTAATTGACTTACCATGGTGAATCGTTCGATTCGGCGCGTCAGTTCGCTTCGCTCTCGAGTTTGTCGCGGTTCGACTGGGCCTGTTCTTCGCTTACGGGGACGTAGCCGACATCAGAGATAACGTCGGTCGAAGACTGCTTGATGTAGAACTCGACGAAGTCGTAGACCGCATCGCGCTGGAGCGATTCGTTGCTGACATAGATGTACAGCGGTCGTGCCATCGGATACTCGCCCGACTGGGCCGCGTCGATGCTCGGTGCGGTACACTCGTCGTCCTCGGTCTCGCGGATCTCGAGTGCTTTGAGTGCGTCTTGGTTCTCTCGATAGTACGCGTAGCCGAAGTAGCCGATCGCGTATTCGTTCGAAGTGATTCCCTCGACGAGTTTGTTGTCGTCTTCGGTCTTTTCGTACTGCGAGATGTGGCTTCCGGCGTCGCCGATGATGTTGGTATTGAACCAGTCGAACGTCCCGGACGTAGTTGGTGGGCCGTAGCGTACTATCTCTTCATCAGGCCATTCGGAATTCACGTCGGACCACGTTTCTGCGCCGTCCTCCCGCCAGATCTGGGCGAGTTCGTCGTAGGTCACACAGTCGATCGGCGAATCGTTGTGGACGGCCATCGTGACCGCGTCTTTGCCGATCTGGAACTCGATGGGGTCGACGCCGCTGTCGCTGCAGTCTTGTACCTCCTCGTCCTTGATCTGGCGCGAAGCACCGTTGATATCAGAGTCGCCTGGGCAGAAGCTGTTGCTGAACCCGCCACCGGTCCCAGTCGGGTCGGTGGTGACGCTTATGCCGTCGGTTTGGTCCATGAACTCTTCGGCGAGCCTGTCGGAGACTGGGAACACCGTACTGCTTCCCGTGACGACGACAAGCTCGTTCCCACCATTACCCGTGTTTTCGGTACAGCCAGCGATCGTAGCGGCGCCCACTGCGCCCGTCGCGGCCAGGAGCTTTCGTCGAGAAAACGAGCGACCCGAACGATCCATCTGGGTATCGGTCATCAGGTGAACGTTCGACTGTATATAGAAATACGATGCTATGTTAGCTATGTATTGCTATATAGATAGCCATAGCTCCGAATAGCTCACTCAGCGAAGACCAATTACACGACACTGAACGGTTTAACGCGTTACTGACGGCATTAGGTGATATGCGCACATTCACCACATATTACATAGCCGACTATAGATGTGTGAGACTATAGATTTCGCAAAACTATAGTGTGGAGACCTGCCAGACGAAATATCGTCGCCACTCTCAAAAAATCGTTCCGATACGGCGGCACCATGGACTCGAGATCCGAAATAAAAACACCGGTCGATTCGGTCCCTGTTCGGATCGAAACCGACCGCAATCCCGTTACTCCCCAACGATCTCCTCGAGCGTCTGGAGATTTGCCTCGGCCTGCTCGTCGCTCGAGGGGACGTAACTAACCTTGTCTGCGATCCAGTCTGCCGTCGAGTTCTCGAGGTAAAAGCGCACGAATCCGGCGACTGCCTCGCACTGCAGTGCCTCCGCGGACGGATAGATAAATAGCGGCCGAGCCATCGGATAGCTGCCCGTTTTGGCTGCCTGCAGGTTTGGGTCGCCACATGCGTCGTCCTCGTTTGCTTTGACCGCGACCGCCGTGATACGGTCTGTGTTCTGTGCGTAGTAGGCATACCCGAAGTAGCCGATCGCGTACGGACTACTCTCGAGTCCCTGGACGATGGTCTCGTCGTCCTCGGTGCTGACGTAGTCGGATCGGTGGGAACCGGCGCGACTGACGACGTGCTGGGAGAACCAGTCGTAGGTTCTCGACGTCGTGTCGGGGCCGTAGCGTTCGAACGGTTCGTCGGGCCAGTCAGCGTTCAGGTCGGCCCACGTTTCTGCGCCGCCCTCGCGCCAGATCTGGGCGGGCTGGTCAAAGGAGAGACAATCGGCTCACGTGTTCTCCGTGCTGACGGCCATCGTGAGTGCATCGCCCGCGATCTGCATTTCGACCGGCGTCACGTCGTTTTTCCCACAGTGGGTTTTCTCCGCGTCCCTGATCGGGCGCGACGCTGCATTGATATCCGAACCGCCGGGACAGAAGTGGTTCTCGAACCCGCCGCCGCTGCCGGTCGAATCGACCGTGACGGTGACATTCGGATGCTTCTCTATGAATCGGTTTTTCATCTCCTCGGAAATCGGATATACCGTACTCGAGCCCGTGATCGTGACCTCGCCGGAGAGGGCGTCGCTATCCTCAGTTTCATCCTTTCTATCACCAGTGGATTCGCCGTCACTACTGGTCTCGCTCCCGAGACAACCGGCGAACGCAGCCGCCGTTATCCCACTAGTTGCCGTCAGGACGTTCCGTCGTGACACTCCCTCGAGAGACCGCCCGAACTGATCGCGTCTCATTACGTGAACGTCTCGGAAGAATATAAAAATACGATGCTATGAGGGCTGTATATCGATCAATAGTAACTCGTTGAGATATAGATGCGTTCTGAAGACCGCTTCTCACCCGATCGTCTATGTCGGCGTCAGGCGAGCAGTTCCTCGCTGTTCTCGAGTGCATAGAGCGTTCGGGCGGCCACGTTTACTGCGTGGTCGCCCACCCGCTCTAAATCGCGGACGATCACGAACGTCCGGGAGACGTCCGAAAGGACGTTTTCGAGTGGCCACGCGTTCGACTCGTTTTGAAACGCCTGTGCACTGTTGACTGCACCGCCGTCGACGCGGAGGTCGATGAGCGTTCGGACGATGCGCTCGGTCACTGCCCCACAGCGGGCATCGAGTTCGTTGTCACGGTCGGCGACCGCAAAACAGGCTGTCACGTCCTCGGTGACGAACGCCTCGATCGCGTCCTCGACCAACTCGAGTGCGAGCGCGGCGATCCGCTCGAAATCGACATCCGGAAGCGGCGGTGTGGATCCGGTCGACGCCAGCGTGTACTCCGCCAAGTTGGTCGCGAGATCGCCCACCCGCTCGAGATCGGTAACGATCTTGAACGTCGCGACGACGCTCCGAAGATCACTGGCGACCGGCTGGTACAGCGCCAGCAGATCGAGGCATTCGCCTTCGATCTCGAGCGAGCGCCGATTGACGGTCCGATCGCCCGCGATCACCTCGCGTGCGAGCGCACGATCGCCGGCGAACAGCGCGCTGAACCCGTCTGCGAGCTGGTCGCGGACGAGATCGCCCAGTGCGATGACCGTCTCGCGAAGGCGCTCGAGGCGGTCCTGATAGTCCTCGCGCGTCATCACCCGAACTTGCCGGTGACGTAGTCTTCGACGCGCTGGCTCTCGGGGTTCTCGAAGATCTTGTCGGTATCGTCGAACTCGACGAGTTCGCCGCCGGTCAGGAAGACCGCCGTCTGATCGGAGATCCGCGCGGCCTGTTGCATGTTGTGGGTGACGACGATGACCGTGTACTCCTCGGCGAGTTCTTCGATCAGGTCCTCGATCTTCGCGGTCGCGATCGGGTCCAGCGCGGAGGCCGGTTCGTCCATCAGGATGACTTCGGGGTCGACAGCGAGACAGCGCGCGATACACAGGCGCTGTTGTTGCCCGCCGGAAAGGCCGAGTGCGTTATCGTCGAGGCGGTCCTCAACCTCGTCCCAGAGGGCTGCGTCCCGAAGACATTGCTCGACCAGTTCGTCTTCTCTGTCTTTGTCATCCCGTCCGAGCAACCGGGGAACCAGCCCACGCTCGAGGTCGCCGTGTTTTCGTGGACCGTAGGCGACGTTTTCGCGGATCGACTTCGGGAACGGGTTCGGGTGCTGGAACACCATGCCGATGCGTTTCCGCAGTTCGACGAGATTGGTGCCGTCAGCGTAGATGTTCTGGCCGTTGAACGTGACTTCGCCCTCGACGCTGGCACCTTTGATCCGATCGTTCATCCGGTTGAGACACCGGAGGAACGTAGACTTCCCACACCCCGAGGGACCGATGAGCGCCGTCACGCTCTTTTCAGGGATGTCGATCGAGATGTCTGTGAGCGCGTGGGCGTCGCCGTACCAGACGTTTAGGTCCTCGACCGACAGGACCGGCTCGCCGTCGAACGTGTACTCGCGCCACTCCGCTTTCGTGCGCTCGTCGCTTTCGCCGGTCGTCGTTTCGTTGCTCGACGTCACTGCGTCGGCGTCTGTTCGTTCCGTTGTCGTGGTAACGCTTGATTCTGTCATTGGTGGAGTTTACTTCTGAAGTACCGTCGGCTCGCGACCCCCATCGCGAAGAACGCGAGGACGACACAGAGCAAGACGAGTGCCGTTCCCCAGCCGAAGGACTCTTCGGCACCGACGCCGGCGGTGATAACCGCGTACAGTTGATAGGGGAGTGCGCTCGCCCGCTCGAGCAATGCTGGGTTCGAGACGTGGATGAACGGTGGCTGCGGGCTGACCCGGACCATGAAACTCGAGAGGATACCGGGTGAGCTCGTCGGGAAGTTCGGCCCGTTGAGGACGAGCAACAGGGGCGCGGTTTCGCCGGCGATCCGACCGACACCGAGGATAACCCCGGTGATGACCCCCGGCATCGAGGCGGGGACGACGACGCTTCTGATGGTCTGCCATTTCGAGACGCCGAGTGCGGCGCTTGCGTCCCGATACTCGTCGGGGACGCTCTTCATCGCCTCTCGACTCGTGATGAGCACGAGCGGGAGGAGCATGAACCCGAGCACCAACTGGGCGGCAAAGATCGAAGGGTTGCCGCCGAATCGTGGGACGAGGAACGCGAGCCCGAACAGCCCGAAGACGATACTGGGCGTGCTCCAGAGGCCGTTCGTGGCGATGTCGACCGCGCGGGTGAAGAGACTGTCTTCGGCGTACTCGGTGAGGAAGACGGCAGCCCCGACGGCCAGAGGAACGGCGAATAGGACGGCTCCGAGGACGACCCAGATCGTCCCGACCATCGCTGGCATCACGCCTTTCTGGATGCCGAGCCCCTGCGACGGGTTCATCACGAACGGCCAGTCGACGGCACCGTTGGCGGCAATCCCGACCGCACCGCCGACGGCGCTGCCCGTGAACACAGCGTGCAGACAGCAGATAACGAACGCGCCCACCGTGACGCCACCAGTCCATGTCAGCGGCGGGACCCACGTCGGGAGCGTTCGGCCACTAACGCGCGCGCCTCCGGTCGCGACGGCCACGATCGCCGAAACGCCGCCCACGGTGAGCGCGAATATCGGAACGATCGCCATTCCGCCAATCGCGAGCTCGATTCCGACGAGGAACTCAAGGAAGACGAGCACGGTCATCGCTCCGACTGCGACGGCGATGAGACGGGCGACGGTACGACCAGCGTCGGTGTCCGGCGACCACGGCGAACTCGAGCGCCGGAGTATATTCAGGAAGACAAGGCCGACGAGCAGTCCCGGCAGCGCACCGACGGTACTCGTCGGTTCGATCGTTACCGTGTCCCCTGAGATGGTGTGGTTCGCGGCGATCGCAGCCGCGAGGGCAAGGGCGACGAGTCCGAGCACAGTTACCACGGCGAGCTGAACGAATGAACCGATCTTGTCGGTCCCGTCCGCGGCCGCCGGGTTGATGTGTCCGATCCGTACCGACACGACGAGCGCCGCCGCGGCGAGGAGCAGTGCCGTCCCGGCACCGATCGTGAGGTTCTCGAGGACGACCGTGATTCCACGCTCGAATACGAACACGAGGAGGAAGGCGAGCACCGAGAGCGTGAGCAACACGACCAGTGAGATCAGCAGGAACGCTCCGTTCTGTCTGCCACGTGTGCCGAAGCCATCGTAGGCGATCGCACTCGATTGGCCCGCGAGGAGACCGCCGACCATCATCAGCAGCGGGATCGCGAGCTGGCCTGGAATAACGGCGTCGAACGCTGTGGGTTCCCACGTCCACGACGGGGAGATCACGCCGGTCATGATGGTAATACCAACGAAGCCGACGAACGCCGCAGTCGGCATCGTCGTACCGAGATCCTCACGAGTCATGAGCGTGAGAGCGCCGACGAGTGGCCCAACGAACACGGCGACGATCCATCCGAGTCCACCGAGCTCGAGCGTGTTACTGGCGACGAAGCCGGTGGTGGCTGTCCAGAGGAAGCCCTGAATGAGGACGGCGCTGAGACCGGACGATCGGTCGGGCGTCGTCTGAACCCCGCCCCACCGCGAGACGGCACCGAGCATCCCGGTCGCGATGCCGAGTGCGAGGAGCACCCCGCCGAAGTACGTCGCCGTCGAGACCCACCCGAACAGTGCCGCGATACCGAGCATGAAGGCCCCGAACGAGCCGACGACGACGCCTATCGCACTTCGTTCGTAGGTCGTGTCACCGCTGTCAACGAGTTGCACCTCGTATGCGTCGCTCATTGTCCACCTCGCAGTTTCCGGTGCATTCGCTGTTCGACGAGTTCCGAGACGATACCGAGGCCGGTGACGATGACCATCAGGAGAACGCCAGCAGCGAACAGCGCACTCCAAAACAACTCACCCGGCGTGACGTGTCCGTAACTGGCAGCGATCAGCGTCGTCAGCGTTTCCGTGCTGTCGAAGGCGTTGTACAGCTCCGGTTTGGGCAATCGACGGCTGTGTGAGATCATCACCGTCGCGGCCATGGTCTCACCGATCGCTCGACCGACCCCAAGCAACACAGCCGCTGAGATACCGGAGAACGCGGTCGGAATGGAGACGCTTTTCATCGTCTGCCAGTCCGTCGCACCCATCGCCATCGAGCCGTCTTTCATCGACTCCGGGACCGCCGAGAGGGCGTCTTCGGCCACGGAGATCACCGTCGGAAGCGCCATAAAGCCGATCACGAGTCCGATGGCGAACAGCGCACCCGGATTGATCGACAACAGATTGCCGACGTACGGGTTGATGATCGTAAACCCGATAAATCCGTACACGATCGACGGCACACCTGCCAACAACTCGACGGCTGGCTTGACGATTTCGCGCAGCCAATCGGGTGCGATCTCGCTGATGAAGAGCGCGCCGGCGACGCCAAACGGTGCTGCAATGACGATCGCAACGATCGTCGTGAGCAGCGTCCCCCAGATCATCGGAACGAGCGAGAACTGCCCCTGGGTCGAACTCCACTCGTTCGAGCCGAACGGCCAGATGAGGTCGAGTCCGGCGTGGCGAACCACCGGAATCGCCTCGAGGATCAGAAACACCCCGATGAGGCCGAGCGTCGAGAGCGTTGCGGCAGTCATCAGGAACGTCACCACCTTCGCCGTGAGTGCCTGTCGGGTGACCCAGCCGACGGCGGCGGCCAACAGGAAGCCGTACAGGAACAGCATCGTCAACGTCGATTGGACGACGAAGCCGGCGAACGTCCCGATGATCAGCAGTATCTGTGCCGTCACAAGGAACAGACTCGGCCGGTCTAAGTCCATCGCCGTTCGAACCAGCGACAGCGTCCGGCGCGACGTCTGCGACGCCGCTTGTGACATCGTCGTGCGTATCCCTAACATAATATATTATAGTGTGTACTTCTCGACTGCAAGACAGTCAGACCGGAATAGTCAGGCAGTGCGAGTCGAGAGCGCGGTTAGGCCTGATCTGCCAGTTTCGACAGTTCCTCCTCACGACGCTCTGGTGGGAGTTTGAAGTAGTTGTTCGGTTCGACGAAGTTCGTCTGTCCGAACTCCGAGAGGATCATGTTGAGAAAGGCGCTCTCGCGTTTGTCAGTTCCATCGTAAGTATAGCAGTGGAGGTCCCGGCTGAGCGGATACTCCTTCGCACCGAGGTTTGTGCCGTACTCGTAGAGGGTGCCATCCAGCTCGAGGCCGATCGGCGGGGTCGCACCGTCGGGTTCGACGAACGCGAGCGCGATGTAGGCGATCGCGTTGTCGTTTTGCTCGACGAGGGTCGCAACCTGCTGGTTCTGCCCTTTACGGGTGTCGGGATCGATCGGCTCCTCGGGGTCACCGTAGAGGTTGCTGCGGAACGCGGTGTCGGTCCCGGAGTCTTCTGCACGGCCGACCGAGTAGATTTCCTTGTCAGGACCGCCGAGTTCGCTCCAGTTCGTGAGTTCCCCTTTGTAAATCGCGCGGAGTTCGTCGCCAGTGACTTGCGTGACGCCTGCGTCGTGGATCTCGCGGCTCACGACGATCGGCTGGCCGTCGACGGCGACGACGTGATCGACGATGTTGTCCAGTTCTTCGTGGTCGGATCCGAGGATTGATTCGGCTGTCGAACTCGCGTCACCGATATCGACGCGTTCGTTGATGACTCCCTCGACGCCCGTCCCGGAGTGGCTCAGCGCGACCTGCGTCGAAAACGGTGGGACGCTACGCTCCTCGGTTGGTTCGAACCCGTAGAGGCCAGCCCAGTAGTCTGCGAGGTTTTGATCCGTGTCGATGCCGTACTGGCCAGGACCCCAGTACTCCTGGTCGTCGGCCGGTGGATTCCCGTTCCAGAGCGAATCAGCGTCATTGGTGATCGGGTAAACGGTTGACGAGCCGTCAGCCGTCAGCGGGTCAGTGTCGCTACTCTCGTTTGCGCTTCCGAGACAGCCAGCAGCTGCCATCGTCCCAAGAGCGCCGGTCGCAGCGATGAACTTCCGTCGCGATACCCCGTCAGCAGAGGACCCGAACTGGTTGTCTGCCATCACGTGTGCAATTCGAGGGGCTATAAAAATACGATGCTATGAACCATATATATGCATCAGTGGCCACATATCTCTCTGATATCTATATAGTCCTCTGTAGCCACCGATTAGCGGCGGCTCGTCCGTCCGGACACGCAAGTCGTCGCGACCCGGCTGTTGGATCACGACACCCACTTACAGCCGGCGGTCTAACTCGTCGTATGGTTTCGCTGCAGGGGACCGCAGTCGCGTTGGTGGGAGTCGCAGCCATCTTCGGCTGTGCCGGCATCGTCTACCGGGACGCAGCTCGGAACGAGGTCTCGAGGCCCCCGCTCTGGGCGGGCGTCGTGATCGTCGCCTGGGGCAGTGCACTTGGTCTCTATCTCGCACCGCTTGCCGTGCCGATTCCCGGCTTGCTCGTGATGGTCGTCGGGGGGCCGGCGCTGTACCTGTTCGAGCGCGACGACACGACACACGGCGACGAGCCCGCCGATCCGTTCTCGCTGCCGGACGGTTCCGACAGCGACTCCTCGAGCGACAGTCGTCGCGACGACTGACCGATCGCTCGCCCGACACACCACACGTCTTTTGCCTTCGCCCATCTAACGGCTGTCAACATGAGCGATTCCGCACCTTCTGGGGCTGACGCCGACGATGGCGGGGCGGCACAGGTCTCGAGTCCGGACTACCACAGTGAGAACCACACGGCTGCCCAGACCTGCGGCTGGACAGCCAATGCCCTGCGCGGCGAGGGCAAGTGTTACAAGAACATCTTCTACGGCATCGAATCCCACCGCTGCATCCAGATGACGCCAGTCGTCCGGTGTAACGAGCGCTGTGTCTTCTGCTGGCGCGACCACAACGGTCACGCCTACGAACTGGACGACGTCGAGTGGGACGACCCCGAGGCGGTCGTCGACGCCTCCATCACACTCCAGAAGAAACTGCTCTCGGGCTTCGGCGGTAACGAGGAAGTCCCACGCGAGGTCTTCGAGCAGGCGATGGAGCCACGCCACGTCGCTATCAGCCTCGACGGCGAGCCGACGCTGTATCCCTATCTGCCCGAACTCATCGAGGCCTTCCACGACCGCGACATCACCACGTTCCTCGTTTCCAATGGCACCCGTCCCGAGGTGCTCGCCGAGTGCGATCCGACCCAACTGTACGTCAGCGTCGACGCCCCCGAACGCCACACCTTCGACCAGGTCGTCGGCGCGATGGAGGACGACGCCTGGGCAAAGCTGCTCGAGACGATGGCCGTCCTCGCCGACAAAGACGAGACCCGCACCGTCATCCGGACGACGCTCGTCGACGGCGAGAATATGCACCACCCAGACTGGTACGCCGGCTTCTACCAGCAGGCCGATCCCGACTTCATCGAGTTGAAAGCGTACATGCACGTCGGTCACTCGCGCGGTCGGCTCGACCGCTCGTCGATGCCCGACCACGAGGACGTCATCGAGTTCGCCGAGGACGTCACAGAGCACATGCCCGAGTTCGACGAAGTCATGGGCGTCCCCGCATCGCGCGTCGCGTTGCTCTCGAAGACCACGGACACGTGGGTGCCGAAACTGAAAAAGGGCAGCGAGTTCTGGAATCGGGACCCTGTGACCGGCGAGTAACCGCATCGGCCAGACCAGCCGCAGTGACCCGTTGCGGAGTGGCCTATCCCGGTCGACAGCTCGAGCCAGCCGGTGGCAAGAACTGTTATCGTAGCCACTGAAAGTCAGTGCACATCTGATCGCACGAGGACTGTGCGATCGGTGTGTAAATCGTTTCAGTTGTTACTATAGGTACCCAACGGCAGAACACCCGACAGTGACTCTTCGATCGTTTATCGAGGACATCGGCTCACCCGACCGGACGATCGCAGTCGTCAACGAGGATGCGGCTGGGCCACTCGAGGCGATGCTCACCGACGCGTTCGACGGCCAGTCGATCAACGTCGACCCGGATGCGACCGTCCCATCCGAGAGGCAACTCGCGCCCGAAATCGCCACGACGCTCGAGACGGGCACGGATACCGCCGTCCTCCTCGAGAACGGGACGCCGGTCGCGGCCTCCCCACTGCCCGAGTTGTACGACGCGCTCCTTGCGATCAACTCCGATCTGTTCGTCACTGGCGCACGCGGTATCGGCGAGATCGACCTCCCGGACGTGCTCTCGGGGCTCGCGGAAACCCGGCTCCGACTACGTGGCTATCCGCTCGCACACAAAGAGAAGCTCCTGTTGATCATCGTCTCCCGATATATCGAACAGCGGGCCTGGGCGGCCGGTGCCGGAACACTACGATCAGCGTTTCAACACCTCTCGCGTCTCGACGACGAGATCGGCACCCACGACGTCTACGCACGCCTCGAAGCAACCGCTGTCGACATCCACGTCTACGGTGTCGACAGCGCGGCGACAGTCGACCTCGATGTGACGGTCCACACCGGAACAGCCGCCGAGTACCGAGATGGCTGGTTCGTCGTCTACAACCCCGACGAGCACGTCGCTCGTTCGGACGCGTCAGCTCTCGAGCCAGCGGCACTGGTCTGTCTCGAGGTCGAACCGCGTGTCTGGGATGGCTTCTGGACGTACGATCCCGATCGCGTCGCCGCGATAGACGACTACATCGCACGCGAACTGTAGGAACAGACAGTGCGGGATAGGCCATCCACAGCCGCCTGGCGACCCAGCACATACGGTCTACTGTCAGTCATTACCGGTGCAACCGCAGGGCGGTCGCGGCTGCACCGGTATATCGTTACAGCAGACCATATCAGTTGTTCCCGGTGACCTCGAGTCGTGACTCCCGAACGACGCCCTCGATCGTCACGCGGAGTTTGCGGCTGATAGCGAACAGTGCCGCTGAGTACACCGCCGCACCGACTGAGACGACGGCGAGGAGGTGGTACCACTGGTTGACGGAGATGGTTCGGACGAGCAGAAGGACCACGATGAACATCAGCACCGACGCTGCGACCTGCTCGAGCAGCGTTCTGGGGACCAACTCGACCGCCGGCAGTTCTCGCCTGATGACGTACGCCGAGAGGAGATACCTGAGCGTCTCGGCAACAATCGTCGCGATCACGACCCCGATTGCCCCGTGTGCGAGCGTCAGCGCGACGCCGAGGACGATGTTCAGCGCGAGCGTCGTCGCCGAGATCCACGTGTTGACGTCCGGCCGGTCGATTCCGCCGATCGCGCTCGTGAGTGGGCCGCTTTGTGTGCTCACGATCTGGAACAGCGCGAGCCCGACCAACAGCGAGGCGGCGTCGGCATACTCGGACCCAAACGCCGTCACGACGAGTGCCTCGGGCATCGCGACGGCGCCGAAGAACATCGGAATCGCGACGATGCTCGCGAACGCGAGCGTGTTCGAGACGTCATCACTGACGTCTTTGCCCTGGCTGTGGAGTCGGCTAACCCGGGCCATCAGCACGCTCTGGGCGGCCATCATCACGAACGTTGCCGGGACGGTGAGCTTCAGCGCGACTTCGTACTGGCCGGCTGCTGCCGGCGCGAGGAGATAGCCGAGCAGGAGGATGTCGAACCGGTCGTAGGTCTGTCCCAGAAACGAGTTCGGAATGCTGTATTTCGCGTACGACCAGAGGCTCGCGATTGTATCCCGGGAGGGAATCGTCGGTGTCGTCCGCACGAAATACCAGAGAACCGGCAGCGAGAGAAACGTCGCCGCAGCCAGCCCGTAGGCCATGCCGGCGGCACCGAGTCCGAGGAGAACGAGTGCAAGCTGGAGCGGGAACGTCAACAGCGACCGGAAGGTGTCGACCCACATCGAGGCACCGACGAGTCCCCGCGCCTGAACGACGCGGTCGGTCGGTTCGTAGAGCGTGACGGCACTCATCAGGACGACGAACAACACCGGTGCCGCGGCGAGTCCCGTATAGGACACGAGCCACCGCGACGCAAGAATACTGATCACTCCCATGAGCCCCAGCCAGCCGAGCGTAAACACCAGTTGGCCGCCGATCAGCTCCCGCTGTGGAGACCCGGCTTCCGAGAACCGTTTCATGATCGCCGTCCCCCAGCCGTTGACTGCCCGATCGCCGAGTTTGACCAGCGAGAAGAGCAGGTAAAACCCGCCGAATCCGGTCGGGCCGAGCACCCGCGCGAAGACGACGGTGCCAGCAAAGCCGATCGCAGCCATCGTGAACTTTGCGACCGTTGCCTTCACCGTCTCCCCGCCGAGGCTGACCGATGTCGCGTCCGTCATTCGTCTCGAGCCGACGGCGACAGACCGACGATTCTAGCGCGACTCGTGTGGCCGACGGGGCCGGCCATGCCGGCTGTCGCTCGAGCGAGCGCGTTCGATCGACGTGACCGACGCGGGAAGGGACTCGTCACCATGGCTAGTAGTGGCGCAGTTGCGTGCGGTCACACTCATTGTCCGGGCGTATCAGTGTACCGCCTGCTCTGACCACAGATCGACGGCAGGGGTCGATCTGCGACCCTCTGCCAGCGATACCGGGGGAGACACTGCCCGGACGTTGAAGGTGCCAGTCGTGGTGTGTGCCTGCATGACGACGCTGGGGATCATCGCCCTCGACGCCGCCGACTACGACCTCGCCCGCGAGTGGGGATGTGAGAACATGCTCCTCGAGACCCACGGGAAACTCGAGACGTTCGCCCATTCCGGCGCGAACCCGAACACGCTCGAGGTCTGGACGTCGGTCGCGACGGGTGTCGAGCCGCCGACCCACGGCCTTGCCTCGACCGGCGAGCAACAGCAGTGGCGCAATCCTGTCCTCGCGTACGCGAGCGCGGTGGCCCCCTACCTCCTGCCAAAGGAGGCACGCGTCAGGATCGGCACGTGGCTGCGCGGGGACGGCGGCGCGACCCAAGACGGCGGTGGCAACGACGGCGTCGGGATGACGCTCCGACAGACCGACCACTCGCACCTCTTCGAGCCAGCAGATCGCGTCGTCCGCTGGTGGCCCGGCATCACTCCCGGCGAACACCTGAGCGAGACGTGGCACTGGCTTAACCTCGCCTCGACCGGCGAAATCACAGACGACGAACTCTGGCGGCGGCTGTACGGGAACGCCGGACTCGAGGCCGGCTGGCTGCAGGGGATGGGACAGACGGATGTCGCCGTCGCCGGGGTCCACATGCACGCCCTCGACGCCGCTGGTCATGCCTTCGCGACGCATCCGGACCGCCTGCGGGCGGTGTACGAGCGGGTTGATCGCCTGCTCGGGTCCGTCCGCGAGCACGTCGACGACCTGCTGGTGCTGTCGGATCACGGCATGCAAGTCGAGTGGATCGACGACGATTCCGAACCCGGCTTTCACAGCTGGCGGGCGCTCGCATCGACGACGCTCGCCGCCGATCTGCCAGAAAGCGTGTTCGACGTTCGCGACTGGGTCGACGAACACGCTGCCGACAGCGACGACAGGCGAGCCGAGCGACAGCCGGCAGTGATGGACACGACGGAAGAACAGCTTCGGGATCTGGGTTACCTCGAGTGACCGACGAGTAATGGCCCGTCGCCGCTCACTCGAGATAGCCGAGTTCGCGAAGGTGGTCCTCAGGGACGTCGATGGCCTCTTTCCCGTCGTTCTCGCGTTCGATACGCGTGTCGCTGACGTGTGCGTCGACCCACGCGCTGACATCGAACACCGATTCGGGACGGGTATCGGTCGTTGCGCTCGCGTACGCCCGCCAGGAGTGTGTCGCCGGGTTCTCGCCGGCATCGGGTGGGTAGAATTCAGTTCGCATCCCGTGGTCGCTGAGTAACAGGAGGTCGTCGCCATCCTCGAGTGCGTCGACCACGTCCTCGACGAACTCGCCGACGCGGGCGTAGGCGTGTCGGAGCGCGTCCTCGTCGTCGGCGTAGGCGTGGCCGGCGGCGTCGAGGGCGTGGACGTGGACGCCGGCGATCGAGACGGGATGGCGGAGCATCTCGCGTGCCCAGGCGAACTGCTGGGCACATTGGCCGAACAGTTCACGCTCGAACTCGCTGCGAGACATTCCCTCGGCGACGGCGTTCATCAGGTCCCACGCCCGCTGGAGCGGCCGGCCGTCGGCGACGCCCGGCCAGTTGTGGACGACTGCGCCTTCGGCATCGAATATCGACGTGGCGTCGGTCCGGCCGATCCGCTCGCGCTCGCCCGTTTGCGACCGGACGACCTTCCCGAGCGTGCCACGCGTCGACTCGTCGAGCCGCCCGGAGATGCGCGAGAGTCCCTCGAGGACGAGGTTGTCCCACTCGCTCGTCCCGCCGCCAGTGATGCCGTGCTCCTCGGGATGCAGACCGGTCGCGACCGTCGCCCACACCTCCGGCGTGTACGGCAGCTCCTGTGTGTGCGCGAACGTCCCGAGGTCGCCACTCGAGGCAAGCCGGAACGCATCGAGGTCGAAGTACTCGACCAGGCCGGCGTCGAGAGCGTCCAGTGCCAGGACGATCACCGTCATCCGTCGCTCCCTCCGTCAGCCGTGGGCCGCAACTCTCCGATCATGCGTATCCGAGATCCTCCAGATCCTCCTGTAGCGCGTCCTCTTTGACCACGTACTCGGGATCGAACCGCTCGAGCTGTCGCTCGAGTGCGGGGTCGCTCGTCGGGTCGCCGTCCGAGAGCCGAACGGTTCCGTCGTCCGTCGCGAGGTGTTCGGCGTTCATCGCCGCCTTGTTCGCTCCGTAGGCAGCGAAAGCGACTTCGCGCTCGAGCGTACCGACGCCATGTTCGCGCCCAGTGAGGACCGTCGGGATGTCGACAAGCGAGACGACGTCACCGAGGTCGGGCGCGTTTCGCGTGCCGAACGGAACGTTGAGCAGTTCCGGCCGCATCTCTCCGGGATGGCCCCACAGGCCGTCCTCGCCAAGGAGTTCGCCGTGGTCCGCACAGAAGACGACGCGCGTCTCGTCGGGAATCGCCTCCCAGAGGCGCGCGAGCTTTCGGTCGAGGTCGACGACCTCCCGGCGGTACAGATCGCGAACGAGGTCTTCGTCGCCCGCCGAGCCGCGGCCAGAGAGGACGCGGCGGGTCACCCGCTGGGCTTCGGCCCGACTGACGGTCGCGCCGTCCGGATCGTACGGATGATGTGGCTCCATGAAGTGGAGCCAGCCGAACCACGCGTCGCGTCCCTCGATCTCCCCGAGGAACTGCTCGATCACGTCGTCTGCCGGTCGAAACGACTTCTCGATGTCGGTCACGCGACTTCGAAGCGCCTGATACCGGTTCCAGCCCCAGCTGGCGACGCGATATGCGAGGGTGCCACGGTCCAGCAGGACCGCACCCTTCTCCTTGAGCGTCTCACCGCCGCCTTTCGGGGAGGTAACCGAGTCGAAGCCGTCGTCGTAGCCATACTCAGCCGAGAGAAGGTGATTTGTCGTCACGGCGATACAGTGACGGTCGAACGCGCGGGCAACGCTCGTTCCGTCCCTGAGGCCGCCACCGGCTGCGTACGCACCGCCGACGATCGCGGGGAAACTCCCGAGGGTCGCCGTCGACGTCGAAAACGCTCGCGGGTGCGTCCGCTCGAGGAACGCTCGCGTCCGCTCCATCTCATCGAAGTGATCGACCCGTAACGAGTCGACGGTGACGAGCAGCGTCGTCTTCGGTGCAGTGGTGTCCGCATCCGTCGTCATCGCTGGATCACCTGTCTGAGAACGCTGGTCGGTGCCATGGCCTCGATGCGTAGCCGTGCGTCTCGTGCGTCCATCACTTTCACCTCGAGCCACGTGGGAAGTGGGAGGTCGCTGTCGAGGATGGCGAGTGGCTTGTCGACGGACTGCGTTCCGAGCCAGAACTCGCGGGCGACGACCTGCTCGTAGCCCCACTTCTCGCGGAAATATGCCTTGCTCGCCAGCAGTTTCGCGCGGTTTCGCCGGTTCGCGTCGTACTCGCTGCCGCCGCCAGGGTGGTGGGAGAAAAGCACGGCAGGACAGGTCCCGAATCGCCAGTCGGTTGCCTGCCAGTGGGAGACGAAGAAGTCGAGGTGTTCGCGGCCGATGACGTAGGTTTCGTCCCAGGCCTGCTCCTCGAGACACGCCCGCCGAAACGTCACGACGTTCGGCACGAAGTCGAACGGGACGAGCGGGTAGCCCGCCACCTGTGCTGCCGTCTTCGTGCCCGTATCGCGGACGAGCACGTCGCCCTCTGCGAACAGATCGTGACACAATCCCTGAACCCGCCCGTGCTCGAGCAACAGGCCGCTGATCCCGCCGAACTCGGGGCGAGCCTCGAGCTGGCGCGTGAGGACATCGACGTTCGTCGGCACCTCGTGGTCGCTGTCGACGACCGTCAGGTACTCCTCGGAGAGGGCGTCGACAATCGCATTGCGGCCGACGCCGATCCCTGCGTCGTAGGGGAGATCGAGCAGTTCGAGGTCGAACGGCCACGACCGGTCGTAGAGGTGGGCGCGCTCTTCGGTCCGCCCGTCGTCGGCGACGTAGACCGTCTCGTAGGCGTCCGCCGGAACCGACTCGAGGAGCCGCTCGAGTTTCCCGGTGCGGTTGAATACCTTGAGACCGAGGGCGGTGCTGGCAGTGCTGGGGGTGCTCACGACGAGTCCACCCCCGTGGCGGTCGCGTTGGCTTCCGTCTGTCGATCGAGTTGTCTCATGATGCGTCTCACTCCGTGTATCCGAGCGATGTCAGGCGGTTCTGAACGTCTACGCTGACCTCGCGGTCGCGGTCCGACTCCGCCTCGAGCGTCGGCCGTCTAGTCGTTTCGTCGCGGGCCTCGAGTTCGATCCACGGCACTCGCCGGACGCTCGAGACGGGTTTGTCGGGGTGGCCCCAGATGCCGAGCTCGCCCATCGCGTTGCCGTGATCGGAACTCACGATCAGCGTGCCGTCGACGTTCCGTCGAAGCGTCGCCACCGATTCCAGTCCGACTCGCAGGTTGTCGGCGTAGGCCGCCCACACCTCGTCGCTGTCCAGTTCGCCGCGTCGCATCCGGCCCCAGACGTCGAGTCCGGCCTCGTCCGGATCCACGACCGAACCCGGCGACCCCCAGTGTGCCGGGCGATAGCCCGCGTGAAGGGCCGGCCGCTCGAGAAACGGGGCGTGAGGCTGCATGTAGTGGACGATGACGCGGTCGAACTCCCCGGACCGACAGACGCGGATCGCGCGGTCGGTGATCGGTTCGGGCCGAATCGTGCCGGCGTCGTCGTCCCAGGCGTACCGCCACACCTCGTCGACCAGTCCAAGCGGGTGATCATCGCCGAGGACCGCCGCAGAGAACGGATTCCCCGTTACGTATGCCGTCCGCTCGAGGGTCGCCGCGTGCGCCGGTGTGAACGTCCGGCGCATCCACTCCTTCGACGACCCCGCGACCGAGTCGATTACCCCCACCTCGACATCGGCCGGCGAGGGGAGCCAGTCGTACTCGGTGGCAACCTCGGCCATCAGGTCGACCCGGCAGGCGTCCAGTAAGACGAGGACATCCCATTCGCGCTCGAAGACGGTCCGATCAGCGAACGTACCCATCCATACCTGTCGACCGACCCACTCGTAAACGACCTCGAGCGACCGGCGAACGCCGCGGTTGGGCACGTTTCGGACGAATCGACTGATCCCCATCAGCCGAGCACCTCTCTTGAGTGTGACGTGCGGAGTCGACGCCCGATCATGCGTATCCCAGGTCCTCGAGTTGTTGCATCACCGAGTCATCGAGGTCCCCGTCTTCTTCGACGTCCTCGCGCCGCTCGAGCGAGTCGACGAGCGCGCGCAGCCGCGTCTGTGGGTCCTCGTAGGGCGCGTCGCCCCACTCCGCGAACCCATCGAACGTTTCGTAGCCGAAGTACCCGCCGAGCGCGACTCCCTCGAGCCACCGGGTTCGGTACGCGACGTCCTCGAATCCCTTCCGGCGCATGGCGTCGAGGTGTCGGTCGGGGAGGCCGTGATACTCGACGAGGGTTTCGCCCTCGCGGAACTCGCCGGGTGCATACTCGCCGTGGCCCGCAGCATCGGCATCGTTGCGCTCGCCAGCGGCCTCGGCGTCGCGTTCCGAGAGCGCAGTGAGATCGCGGCCTCGAGCGGTGAGATCGGACTCGAGGCCGGCCCCAACGAGAACCGTCTCGTGGACGTCCATGAGATTCACTGACCGGCTATCGGTTGTGATTCCCTCGACGGGGCCGTCGCGTGCGTCGTAGACCGACAGCGGCACCCGGGCGAGTTCGGGATAGATGCCCGAGAGGTGTTCCCAGCCGCCGTGTTCGCCGAGGAGTTCGCCGTGGTCGCTGACCGTGATAATCAGGTCAAAGGAGTCGCGCAGGGCCGCGAAAATCCGCTCGTACATATGCGAGAGGTAGCGGACGCTGTCGTCGTAGGCCCGTTCGATGTCCGCGGGGTCGTCTTTCGGCCCGCCCAGCGAGGCGGCCAGTCCCTCGATATCGACGTCGACGGTTTTCCACTCCGGGGGCGGATCGTACGGCGAGTGAGCCTCCATCAGGTTCATAAACAGGAACTCGTCGTCGCCGAACGCCGTCTCGCGGGCGAACTCGAGGGCGGTGCTCGCGCCGTCGTCGACGACCTCGGTGTGGCGACCGAAGCGGGTGTCGCGCAGTTTCAGCTTCGCGCCGTGTTTCAGCGACGGAAGCGTTCGGCTGTCTCCCAGCAGAACCTCCTTGAGCGCGAGCGCGTATCGCTCGGGGCCGCTGTCGCGTGTCTGTGCGATGAAGCCGTCCCAGTCGAAGAGGTCCTCGCCGTGGTGTTTGAGCCGCCAGCTCTTCTCGAGCTGCTCGAAGCCACGGTCGGCGTCGAACACCGGCGAGATGTTGGGATTCGCGCTGAACGCCCGGGTCGTGTAGCCGGCTTCCTGCAGCCGCTCGGCGAGCAGCGGTTCGGGGCAGTCGAACGTCTGTGCGCCGGCGTAGATACCGACCTCGCTGGCGTACCGTCCCGTAAACAGCGACGCGTGGGCCGGGACCGTCCAGTGGCTGGTGCTCCATGCGTATTCGAATCGGCGACCGGGCAGCCAGTCGAAGTGCTCCTCGAAGGCGTCGTATCGCAGCGTATCGAGGACGATGAGTGCGACGTTCGTGTTCGTCATGGATTCGTATGGAGGATCATCTGTTTGATCGAACCGCGTTCGGCAGGTCGTACCGGAGCGTGTCGACGACGTTCCAAACCCCCTTCCGCCACAGCCAGTCGTTGAGCCGCCCTGATAGAGTATCGGGGACGAGCACCGCCTCGTAGCGGTCGGGATACTCCCGTTTCAGGCGCGCCTCGAGCGCCTTGTCGAGCGTCGCCCGCGGCGGATCGGGGTGGTGCATTCGGACCTCATCGTGATACGCACAGTGGCCGTCGGCGTCGCGTTCCATCCGCCAGCCGAACTCAGTGTCATCGCGCCAGCCGGCGAACGTCGAACGAAAGCCGCCGACGGCAAGCGCCGCATCGCGATCGAACGCGAGGTTACAGCCGACGTACCGGCGCTCCCCGTCGTAGGTCCGCCCACCGGAGACGGCCCCCTCGAGACAGACGAGTTCCGGATCGCGATCGAACGCGGCCAGGATTTTCGAGAGCCAGTCTCGAGGCGGGAGACAGTCGTCGTCGGTCAGTGCGACGATTTCGCCGCGGGCAGCACAAATCCCGTCGTTTCGTGCCTCGCAAATGTCGAGCGTCGCATCGTCGACGACGATCACCTCGTAAGCGTCGGCTGTCTGCTCGCGGAGGGATGCGACGACGGCGTCGTGGCTATTCGCGGGAATCGTCGGGATGACCACGGAGAGTGCGGGGTCGGGATGATCGACCGGGTGTAGCAGCGAGCCGTCTGTCGGCTCCGTCACTCGTCGGTCACCCCCTCGAGTGACGTATCGCGATCCGTATCGAGGGCACGGGTCGCCTCGGGAAGGTGACGTCTCCGGGTGCGGGACCGGGACCGTCGACTGGCTTCCAGTTCGTCGGCGGTGTCAGGGGCTACGTCGTCGGCTGCCGTCTCCGTGACGACTTCCTGAAGGCGCTCTGCGAAACGGTCGTACTCGTAGCGTCTGGCGGCCTGACGAATCTCGACGGAGTCGAAGTCGTCGGGATCGAACTGCCGCACCGTCTCTCGGATGGACGCGATGGTCGGTTCGAAACACAGGCCGGTCCGCCCACCCTGAACCTGATACCGCGTGAACCCCTCGTCGACGCCGAGCAGCGGTTTGCCGGCCATCATCGTCTCCGCGCCGACGAGACCGAAGTCCTCCTGTTTCGGCGCGTAGACGACCGCGGTTGCACGTGCGACCAGTGACTCGATGTCGTCGACGTAGCCTCGGACCTCGATATTGTCGTAGTTCGCGGCGAACGCCTCGAGTTGTTCACGTTGCTGGCCGTCGCCAGCGATCACGAGCCGTTCGTCTAGCCCCGCGAACGCTTTCGCGATCAGGTCGATCCGCTTTTCGGGGGCGAGTCGCGACCACGTGACGAAGTAGCCGTCGTCGCCCTCGTTGCGCCAGTCGCCGGTGACTGGGGGGTAGATCACCGTCGCGTCGCGATCGTAGTAGCGCCGGATTCGGTCCCGGACGAGTTCGCTGTTCGCGACGAACTGGTCGACGTAGTCGTTTGCCTCCTTGTCGAGCGCCCGCCACCCCTTCGCGTAGGCCTTGACGCCGGCCTCGAGGATCGGCTTGCGAAACGCCGAGAGTCGATCCCGGTAGAGATCGTAAAGCCACCGCGGTGGACTGTGCGGATAATGAACGATTCGCTGGCCGACATCAGGCACGTAGTTCTTCGAGAGCGGCGCGCTCTCGACGATCACGTCGTAGTCGGCAAGCGACGGATGTGCATCGGTCATGTCGAGTGCCACGTTGAGCGTTTCGAGGGGGTTCATCCCCTCGTTTTGCCACTCGAGAAACGGCTGCCACGGAAGCGAGGTGTACTTTTCCTGCCGGAACGGGACCACGCTAACGTCGGTGGGGAGGTCGGTTCTCGCGGCGACGTAGGCGGTGTAGATCGGCGCGTCGAGGACCCGTGCGGCCTCGATGGCGAACTCCTCGCCGCCGCCGATACCGGGGAACCGATCGTGGAGGATCGCGACGTCGGTCACTGTAACACCTCCCGGAGTTCCTCGTCGGGCGTCCACGTGCCATCGTGGGTCTCGTCGTCGCCATCGGCTCGAGCGCGCAGCAGGGCAACGCTCGCGCGAAACAGCGAAATCTGGGTGTCGAACAGCGAGTAAATCGGCTGGAGCGGGCCGAGCGCGTCGCGGGAGCCGAGTGCGGTGAACACGAGGATGCCGACTGGCGTCGACAATCCGAACGGGCCCAACATCACCAGCGACCCAACCGTAGCCAGCGCGAGTCCGACCGCGACGAGCCACGGTGAGACGATCATGAACCACCAGTTGAAGGGGAGGACGACCCGCCCGTAGGCCCCGTGACTGCCGAGCGCGTCACGGTGTCGCCACAGCAGCCGCAACAGCCCCATCGCGCGCCGGTCTTTCTGCTCGCGACGCTTGCTGAACGACGAGTGAGCCGCCTCTTTGTAGTGGATAGCCGGATCGAAGACGACCCGACCACCGTTGCGTCGAATCTTCAGCGCGAGTTCGGTGTCATCGGCAATCGAGTCCTCGTCGATCGGGACGATCGCATCGCGTTCGAACGCCGAGAACGGCCCGTGGAAGATCAGCGTCGAGTCGATGTGGGACTCGAGCACCTGGATCATCGTCTGGATGTCGCGGTAGCCCCGTTCGACTTCGCTGTCGCCGAGGACCTCGGCGTTGCGACCGGTTACTGCCGCGACCTCGGGATCGGCGAGGTTCGCCACGGCCCGCCGAACCGCGTCGGGTGCGATCCGGGAGTCACAGTCGGTCTTGACGACGACCTCGTTGGCCGCGGCCGCGTAGGCCTCGTTCAGCGCGACCGCAAGGCCCCGGCGCTCGTCTTCACGGATGAGCGTCAGCTGGGGTTCGTCTCGGTCGGCGAAGAAGGACTCGACCAACTCGGCTGTTCCGTCGTCGCTCGAGTCGACGACGACGAGTTCGACCTTCTCCAGGGGGTAGTCGAGGGCGACCAGTTCCTCGAGCTTCGACTCGACGATGGCGGCCTCGTTGTACGTCGGCAGGACGATGCTCACCGACGGTTCTCGCGGCCACGTGTTGGCGGGTGTCCCCGATGGCCGTCGGAGGTAGTAGACGCCGAGGTAGATCAGATACGGCAGGCCTGTCAGTGCGATCAGCCCGAACAACGCCTCGAGGAACCGCTTCATGCGAGTACGCCTCAACGCTCAACGGGTCGCGGCAAAGCACGACGGCTTGCATTGTGCAGGGAGTGGTCGTTCTCCACCGATTACGTTCTACTGTGGCCGGTGGCCACACAGACGAACTCGTCTTGCTCGAGTGATTCGTGATTGACCGGATCAGCGCCGAACCGCCAATTTTCGAGTTATTCACCTCGAAGACGCACGTTCGTTAATAGTGTTTCTGTGGTATCATCACCCATGGATGAAACGTCGTCACCGGTCCGGAACGTCCGTGTCTGGGCAGCACAGGGCCACCTCGGCTGGTGGGCACTGGGAGCCGTGTTGCTGGCCGTGCTAGGGCTCGTCATCGACCAGTACCTCCCGTGGCTCGTCTTCGGGCTATTTATTTACTACGTCGCACGGCCGATCACCCGACGGCTCGAGCAGCGTATCGCTTCGCCGACGCTCGTCGCCGCACTGACGCTGCTCCTGATCGTCGTTCCGATCGTCGTGATGATCGGCGCGATTCTGCTCGTCGCGCTCGGGCAACTGGTGACGGCGGCCGCGGACCTGCCGGTCGACAGGATTCTCGCACAGTTGCCGGTCCAGCTCTCGGAGCTGCCGAACACGCCCTCGGAGGTGTACGACACGACTGCCGTGTTGATTCAGGACCCATCGGTCCAGAACATGGTCGGCACGGTCGGTGGCGCGATCGGGGCGGTCGGTGCGATGCTGTTCAACATGTTCATCTCGCTGCTGATCGCGTTCTTCCTGCTGATCAGCGACCGCAATATCGCCACCTGGTTTGAATCCAACGTGTTCGGCGAGGAGAGTCTGGCGACGGCGTACCTCTCGGCCGTCGATCGCGGGCTGAGTTCGATCTACTTTGGCTACACGATGACGATCTTCGCGGTCATCATCCTCTCCGCGATCATCTATACGCTGTTTAACGCCGCTACACCCGCCGGACTGGCGATTCCGTCGGCAGTGCTTTTTGCCGTCGTCACCGGCCTCTTTACGCTCGTGCCGCTCGTTGGCCGGTCGATCGTCTATTTTACGATCGCTGGAACGCTTGCAGTGCAGGCAGCGATGACCGAACCGCAACTCCTCTGGGTCCCGCTGGTCTTCCTCGCGATCATGATCGTCGCGTTCGACAACCTCGTCCGGACCTACATCCGGCCGTATCTCTCCGGGCGAACGCTCAATACCGGGCTGGTCATGTTCGCGTACCTGTTCGGCCCGCCGCTGTTCGGCTGGTACGGGATCTTCCTGGGGCCGTTCCTGATGCTGTTTATCGTGACGTTCGTCCGGCTGATCCTCCCGGTGCTGGCTAATCCCGAGCGAGAGCGCGTCGCCGTCGAACCCGAGCACACGCTCGACGAGTTCACCGAGGGTGTCCCCGACCGAAAGAAAGCCCCGCCGTCAGACGTCGATCGGACCGACATCGGATCGGGGTGAGCGGTGGCAGCGCGGGAATCACATACGCGCGGCTGCCGGCTGCTGGCCGACCACGGAGCTGATACGCTTCCCTCGCCTCACAGAACGAGATAACTGCCGATCCAGTAGCTCGCATAGAGGGGCGCGAGGATAGCCCCCTCGAGACGTTTGATCCGGCCGCGACGGAGAAACAGGCCGATCACGACCGTCGACACGAAAAACGCCGGCCAGTAAAACGTCAGGACAGAGGGCTCGATGCGCGAACCCGCGCGTGACGGCGAGGAGGCCGACGTTTCCGGTGGCGAAAAAGATCAGGCTGCCGACGATGTTGCCGACGGCGATACTCGGCCGTCCCTCGCGGATCGGAGCCACGACCAGCGTCACCTCCTCGAGTGACATCGCGGCCCCGACGACCGTCATTCCGAACACCGTTTGATTCAGGCCGAACGCGGTGACGATCCCGCGTGCGCCCCGGACGGCGAGTTCGGAGCCGACCACGATACCGACGACGAACAGCGCCGACAACCCGAGATAGTACAGCGATCCTCGGCCCTCGGTGTCGACCTCCTCGAGGGTCTTCGGCCTCTTCGTCCCGAAAGGTCTCTCTCCCGCGGCGCTCTTCACGATAGATGTAGCCGAGGACGAGCCCGAAGTGAACTGCCTCGGGGTCTAATGATCAAGGAAACTTTTGAAAATCAAGGAACTTCTCACACCAGCTCTTTGCGAAACTGACTCGTTGTGTCACTTGATCAAATACGTCCTTGACGAGTTCGTGGAACTCGTCTTCGTTCTCAACGATG
>Ga0207733_100182_pt1 | contig 59239 bp, 61 predicted proteins | sample A23P3SouthBayCA_FD_187735 | JGI IMG/M metagenome (GOLD analysis project Ga0207733, IMG submission 187735) | Aerobic enrichment media microbial communities from Eden Landing Ponds, California, USA - A23 P3 (SPAdes) | ecosystem: Environmental > Aquatic > Marine > Unclassified | place: Emeryville...
CGACCAGTCGTCCCAGACGACTTCGGTGTCGTTCTCGACGAAGGTGGTCACGCCCGACTGGATCGCCTCGACGCAGTACAGCGTCGCCGCCGTCGCGTGTTCGTCGGGGTCCATCGCGAACGTCCCCGGCCGCTTGACGTTGTACAGCCAGTCGAGCAAGCCTCGATCCTCGGCGAACGAACCACGCAAGAGGATGTCCGAGACGTGCGTGTGGGCGTTGATCAGCCCCGGAATGACCGCCCCACCCTCGGCGTCGATCACACGGTCGGGGTCTGGGCTCGCTTCGATGTCGTCGGCCGGTCCGACGGCCGCGATCTCGTCGCCCTCGACCGCCACGGCGCCGTCTTCGACGACGGTGCGGTCGGCGTCCTGTGTGATCACCGTCCCGTTCGTAACGAGCAGGTCGGTCATCGGTCCGCCTCACTGACTGCGACTGGCATCATCGTCCCCACCCCGCAGTCGAAGGCGGCGTCCGCCAGCTGCTCGGATATCATACGACCGTCAACCGCGGGGACCTGAATAAGGGTTTGCACGCTCTCGGATGCCGACCAGTGTTTTGTCCAGAAATCACCGGTCGCGGCGCTCAGGGACGAGTTCGAGTTGTGACCGCTCGCCCGAGACGGATCTATCGGTCTGATACGTCCGTTCCGAGCATATCGCTTACTCGGTGAGGAGCGTGACACGGTCGTCCACAGCGACGGTCTCGCCGCGGTCCGACTCGGGGACGCTGGCGATGATCATCAGCGAATAGAAGTGGTCGAACGCGTCCCGGTCGGCCCACCCGGGAAACGTCTCGCGTCGTTTCTCGACGAACCGCTCGCGGAAGCCGGGCAGCGGGTCGCCGGTGTCGGGGTCGCGTGTCGGAACGACACACCGCCCACAGGCCGTCACGCCGTCGAATCGGACACCGCCCGCCCGGAACGACGGGGCGTCGTCGCCCACGAAGCGGTCCTCCCAGAACGGGTCAGTGCCACCGACCTCGACGTTGGCGCGGAGGCGCCGCCGGGCGCCGTCGACTGTCAGGCCGTCGAACCAGGAGGCGACGGTGTCGAGCGTGGCGGTGCTGACGACGGATGGCCCCATGGTCGGCCGGTCGACGAATCCGACCGAACGGTCGCGAGCGAGTGTCAGGTCGGCGTCGAAGTACGCCGAGAACCACTCGCCAGCACGGTCGCGCCCGGCCTCGTTTCCCAGGGCGAACGTCCGGCAGTCGTCCGCCGGCGGGTCGACCTGTAGTTCAGTCCGCTCGGGGTCGTAGGTCGTCGAGAGGCGATGGAACCGCTCGGACTGCTTCGCGTTGAACGTCTCGCCGTCGGGGCCGAAAAGTGCGAACTCGCGGTCGTGTTCGAGGGGGCCACCCTCTCGGATCCTGGCCGCGTCCACGTCGTGCCCGTCCAGCCCCTTCACCGGATACACAGTGAGTCGTGCGACCGAACGCATCGACGTGGGGTGGGTGTCCCAGGGGCAAAGCCCTTCGGACGGACGCCGCCGCAAGCGTCGACGGCTGGTTATCCGATATCGTGAAAGACATCGAAGTGCTTTCTCGATGGTGAACGAACAGGGTCGAAGGATCGTCGGGCGAAACCTGGAGCGGCCCCCATCCACCCTATTCTAGTGTCAGGCCTGTGACGCCGTCTCCGTCGCCATCGAGGAAGACCGCTGTCGCATGTGCGACGCCGTCGTCGTTCCGGTCCCCGACTCGCTGTCCACGGACTGAGACGGGCAGTCGGGAGTGGGTTGGGGTTGTGTCGGAGCGTCTCCGCGGTCGGCGGCTCACTCCGCGATCACGCTCGCCCCGTCGAGGTCTTAGGTGTCGCGAGACTCCCGCTCTCGTTCGACGAGGTCCGCGAACTCGCCACACCGAGGTCGTGCATACCAGCCGAGCGGGGGCGACAAGTCAAGTACGTGCCGCTGGCGGTGGGTGGTTCCGCTTCGGCCCAGACTCCTTCCCGCCGGTCGAGCGCTCCTTACTCGACGCGGACAGCGAGGACGGCGCTGCTTGGAACCTCGACTGCGAGCGTTCCAGTGGTGTCGAGGTCGGCGTCCGCCGGATCGGGCGCGAATTCGTCGGCGCTGTCCGCCGTCGACGCCATCGCGGGATCGAGGCCATCGAACAGGAGGTCAGCCTGGACGACATCGGCCGCCGCGTCGGCCGGCAGGTCGACGCGCACGTCCCGCGCGTCCAGATCACGGTTTGACAGCGTGACGAAGACGCCCTCGTCTGTCTCGGAGACGGACGCGCTCACGAGCGGGACCGCCGGCAAGTCTTCGGCGGGCGTTCGCTCCTCGGTCTCGACGGTCGAGCGCAGCGCCGTCGCTCCGATGTGCGGTTCGTAGCAGTCGAACACGCGGTACGTGGGGGTTGCCCACGCCGCGTCCACGTCGGTCTGGACGAGACACTGGAGAACGTTGACCGTCTGGGCGATGTTCGCCATCGTCACCGTGTCGGCGTGGCGATTGAGGATGTCGAGAACCCCCGCCGCAGAGACGGCGTCCCGGACGGTGTTGGGCTGTTCGAGACCGTTGTCGTTCTCGGCTTCGGGGTGCCAGACGCCCCACTCGTCGACGATGATCCCGATGTTGGTCCCGGGCGCGTGCGCTTCGACCGTCGCTGCCGCGCGCTCGACATCGTCGGCTATCTGCAGCGAGTCAGCGAACAGGCGGTAGTACTGCTCGTCGGAGAAGTCCGTCGCGTCGCCGGCGCCGTAGTAGCGGTGGACCGAGAGGTGGTCGACCGTGTGCGCGTCGCCGCCGAGTTCGCGCAGGAACTCGCGGTTCCACTCCTCGGTGGTGTGCCCGCAGGCGACGAGTTCGAGGTCGCCGTCGCCCATGAGCCGGTCGTAGCCGCGCAGGTAGGTCGCAAACCGGCGGTAATCACGGGCGTACTCCTCGGGGGCGTAGGTGCCGCCACAGCCCCAGTTCTCGTTCCCGACGCCCCAGTAGGTGACCCCGTAAGATTCCTCACGGCCGTTCGCGCGCCTGCGGTCGGCGAGGTCGGTGTCGCCGTCGTAGTTGCAGTACTCCACCCAGTCGGTCGCTTCGCCCGGGTCGCCCGATCCGACGTTCGCGGCGAGGTACGGCTCAGCGTCGATTGCCGCACAGAGCGAGAGAAACTCGTCGGTGCCGAAGTCGTTCGGTTCCTCGGGGGCGTTCGCGCGACCCTGCGTCCACCAGAGGTTTCGGCGGTCCGGGCGCTCCTCACGCGGGCCGACGCCGTCCTCCCAGTGGTAGTCGTCGGCGAAGCAGCCGCCGGGCCAGCGCAGGACCGGGGTTTCGAGGGAGCGAAGCAGGTCCAGCGTATCGACGCGGACCCCGTCCCGTGTCTCGACCGCGGCGTCCCCGCCGACCCAGAGGCCGCCGTAGATGCAGCGCCCGAGGTGCTCGGCGAAGTGGCCGTAGATGCCCGGGTCGATCCGCGCGATCGGGTCGTCGTGAACGATGACCGTGTCAGTCATGCGCGTCCGGTGTCGCGGCACCGATTTAGTTCGTTCGGCGTCTCCCGCTGAGACGAGACCAAAACATGGAATGGATCGGTTTCTAATGAAAGGATTGACATGATCCGGTCGGTAAGAGCCACCCGATGACAGCGCTCTCGCTGTTCGGGTTGCAGGTACCACTCTTGCTCGTCGGCGGGATCGTCTGGTGTCTCATCGCCGTCTCCATCGCGCTGTGGATCGCACGCGACGCGAGCGCTCGCGGCAGCGACCGGCCGCGGATCTGGGCTATCGCGTCGGTTACCACGCCGATCGGATTGCCCTACTACTTCTATCAGCGGTTCGTCGGCGACGGGATCAGCGACGACCGACCGCCGGCCACGGGACGGGAGCGGTGGATCCAGACGCTGGGGATCGCCAGTCTTGGAGCTGTGCTCGTGGGAACGATGCTCGCACCGCCCGACCCGGTATCCCAGGTCTGGTACATGGCCAGTACGTACGTCGCGGGTGCACCCCTGGCAGCGCTCGTCGTCTTCGGACGGGAGCGCCGTGGGCGAGGCCCGAAAGCAGAGTCGTGAGACTCCGGGCGGAAATCGCGCCGGTGGGGGCCGAATCAGTCCAGTTCGAAGGTACTCTCGACCGCCTCGGCCATCGAAACTCCGTCACTCGTCTCGAAGAACTCCAGGCCGACGTAGCCGTCGTAGCCGGCGTCGTCGAGCGCGTCGAAGACGTTGCCGTAGGCGATTTCGCCCGCTCCCGGTTCCAGACGACCGGGATTGTCCGCGACGTGGACGTGGCCGACCTGGTCGATGTTCTCGGTCAGGTTCCGGATAACGTCGCCCTCGGTGATCTGCTGGTGGTAGATGTCGAACAGGACCTGCACGCGGTCGCTGCCGACCGAGCGCGTGATGTCGAACGCCTCCCGCGAGGCGGTGAGGAAATAGCCGGGGTGGTCGACGACCGTGTTGAGCGGTTCGACGACGGCCGTGACCGCCTCGGCCTCGGCGGTCGGCGCGACCTCTTCGAGGACTGTCTCCAGCGCCCGGCGCTGGGTCGCGCGGTCGAATCCGCCCTGGTTCGGGCCGATAGTGAGGACGAGACAGTCGGCACCGACCCGGCCCGCGGTTTCGAGCGACCGCTCCACGTCGGCGACAGCCTGCTCGCGGTCGTACGGGTTGGTCATCGCCGGCGCCGTTCGGTCGTCGATGTTCGACCCCGCACCGGCCGCGAGGATACCGGCGACGTCGATATCGCGCTCCTCGCAGACCGCCTCGACGGCATCCAGATCCGCGCCCTCCCAGTCGAAGAACTCGACGGCCTCGGCCCCCAGGTCCGCCGCGCGCTCGATTCCCTCGGGGATCGTGCCGTCCCCGGCGAGGATGTCGGCGTTCAGGTCGAACCGGACCATCAGGCGGTCACCTCACGGTGCGTGCGGGCGCTCGTCGGCGATCGGCCCTGCAGTGACGTCTGTTCGGTCATACTGCGTCCACTCTCGGCCAGGTCTTGAACCTGACCGTCACGGAAGAACCCTCGTGGTCGGTCCGAAGACCGGCGAAAGTGGGTCTCGCTCGACCACGAGAGCCTGGTGTCGGCCGCAATTGAACACAGAGAGGCCGGCCATCGTTTGGGCGCAGTTTTATTCCGACCCCTCTCGATTGATGAACTGGATTCACATGGACGCCGTCGACGGTGACTGGGACCGCGAGCGCGCCGAGGCCTTCCTCGAGACGCAGGCGATCCCGGTCAGGATCGGCTGTCGTACCCCTGAGGGCGGGCTCTGGATGCTCTCACTGTGGTATCGCTACCGCGACGGGACCCTCGAGTGCGCGACCGGCGCCGACGCGGAAGTCGTCCGGTACCTCCGGAACGACCCGGGCGTCGCCTGGGAGATATCGACGAACGATCCCCCGTATCGCGGCGTCCGCGGAAACGGGACGGCGACGATCGCGGCCGACGAGGACAAGGCCGTCCTGACCTCGCTACTCGAACGCTATCTCGGCGGCACCGACTCGCCGCTGGCCGAGCGGTTGCTTGCCCCCGAGCGAGCGGAGGTCAGCATCGCGATCGACGTCGACCGTGCGTACTCCTGGGATTTCTCGAGTCGAATGTCGACCCCCGACTCCTGACTCGCTCGGCGGTCATGTACTGATCACTCGCCGCTCCGACGGTGGTTCACTCGATATCGAGCGACAGTTCGTCCCGAGCGAATCGCACGTCGCCGTCGTAGTGGTCGCTCATTGAATCGAGCATCGCCTCGTGTCGGCCGTCAGTGTGTGGATAGAGGTGGGTGAGGTAGACGCGCCCGACGGTCGCGTCGGCGTTCGACAGGGCGCGCCCGAGCGAGGACGGGGTCGGGTGATTGGACACGTCGACGGAATCGGGAAACGAGCAGTCGTGGGCGAGCACCGCGGCGCCGTCGGCGAACTCGATCAGTTCCTCGAAGGCCTCGGAGTCGCCGCTGAAGACGAACGCCGGCGGGTCCCCGTCCGAATGAGTGTCTTCGCCGCCGCCGTCGGCGGACTCGGGGTCGGTGAGCCGGTAGGCGAGACAGTACGTCGAATGACGCGCCTCCATCGCCGCCACCGGGAACCCTGCGAGTTCGAATTGACCGGGGTCGACCTCGCGGACGGTCAGGTCCAGTCGGTCCTGCAGGTAGTCGTGGACATCGAAGAGGTCGGTGAGGAGGTCGCGGGTTCCGGGCGGTCCGGCGACCGTCAGGTCTGTTTCGCCGGCGAGCCACCGGGCCTTGCACAACGCCATGAGGTCTGAGACGTGGTCGAGGTGGTGGTGGGTGAGGAGGACGGCGTCGATCCCCTCGTAACCCACGTCGGTTCGCTGGAGAGCGTGGAGAGTGCCACTCCCGCAGTCGACCATGAGGCTTCGCTCGCCCGATTCGACGAGGAGACCGGTCTGAAACCGGTCACCTGTGGGCATCGCACTGCCGGTGCCGAGAAAAGTGACGCGCATACGCGTCGTCACGGGCGAGACGTGCAAGGACCTACCGGTGGGCGTCTGTCAGTTATCATGCAATTTGCCGCCGAAAAGATGGGCCTCGGTCAGTGGAACCTCCCAGCGATCAGCTCGTCCCGATGGTCGTCTCGCTGAAGATTTTCCATTCTCCGTCCTCTTTCCTGAGTTCGTATCCGACTCTCACGGTTTGGATTCCAAAGGCGGTCGGTGTCTCGGCCGAAAGCGTAGCGATCACGTACGTCCGCTCAGGACCGTCAGGTGTCGATGTCGTTTCGCCGGTACCGCCCAAGCTATCTCGTTGCTCAAGATTGTCGATCGAGAGAGATGACTGCCCGTCGCCCCCGCCCCCGCTTCCATCCAGAGTGATGCTCGATTCCGAGTGGATGTAGCTTCGCGCTTCGTCAATATTGCCGTTCTGGCTCGCCTCGAGGTAGCCCCTGACGACTGACTTCGGTCCGCCGTCACCGCCCGCGAGGAACTCGGTGTAGCCGAAATAGCCGAGGACGGCCACGCCCAAGCCGCCACCGCCGTACTTCAGCACCTCGCGACGCTCGTAGCCCGCAATCTTGTTTGACTGGCCCCCACCCGGTGGGCCGCGAGCGGGCTGTCCCTGTCGGTACTGGCCCTGCCCCTGGCCCTGCTGATACCCGCCACCTTGCTGTTGGCCCTGCTGCGGCTGACCCTGTCGACCCTGCCGAGGCTGGCCCTGTCTGCCCTGCTGCGGCTGACCCTGACGACCCTGCCGGGGCTGTCCCTGTCCCTGACCTTGCTGCGGCTGGCCCTGACGACCCTGCCGCGGCTGGCCCTGTCCCTGGCCTTGCTGCGGCTGGCCCTGTCGACCCTGCCGGGGCTGGCCCTGTCCCTGACCTTGCTGCGGCTGGCCCTGACGACCCTGCCGGGGCTGGCCCTGTCCCTGACCTTGCTGCGGCTGGCCCTGACGACCCTGCCGGGGCTGGCCCTGTCCCTGGCCCTGTTGGTTCTGGTAGCCTCCGTCGTCTTGATGACTATGCTGCTCACCCTGGTGTGTGCCCCCTTCCTCGCTCCCCTGCAGCGAGGCGCCACAGCTCGAACACGCGACGGCGTCATCGGAGACGTCCGCACCGCAGTTTGGACAACTTGGCATGTCACTTGTATCACTGCGAGACGATGGGTTAAAACCTGTGAACGGTTCACCGCGCTGACTGGCTTTCCGCTCGGCACTAAACACCTAGAAGTAGGCCGTGCTGTGGGAATGCCGGCCGACGTGTCGGCGCCGATCGTTTCTCCTCGAATTTTCCCCGGCTGACCTGCCGTTAGTCCTCGATAGTCTGTGCCGAAAGGATCCGCCACTCGCCGTCGTACCGACGCAGTAGGAATATACGGGTTCCCGTCGCGATCCCGTACACCGAGGTCACCTCGTACGTCGTGCTGACGTAAATAAAGTCCTCCCCGGTCGGCGCGGTCCCAGACCAACCCCCGAGGTCTTCCGTCTCAGAGACGCTCTCGATCGAGACCGATACGCCTTCTCCCCTCTCCATCGGGCTCATCGTCGAATCAGGATGAAGCAGACTCCGCGCCTCCCCTGGGTTCCCGTTCGCCTGCTCTTTCAGGTACGACCGCACCACCGACTCGGCAGCGCTGTCGTTCGGCCCGGCGACGAACTCGGTATACCCGACGAACCCTGCGCTGAGCAACAGCGCTATGCCGCCGCTATACGTGAGCACGTCGCGACGCTCGTAGCCGGCGATAGTGTCGGAACCGTGACCACCTGGCTGACCGCGAGCCGGCTGCCCCTGACGTGGCTGACCCTGACCCCGTCGTGGCTGCCTTTGGCCTTGTTGTGGCTGCCCCTGGGCCTGCTGCGGCTGGCCGCGTCCCTGTTGAGGATGTTGCGGTTGATCCCGTTGGGACTGATCCCGGACACTGCGCCGCGTTTGCCCGCTTCGCCGGTCGGTGCGGTTCTGGCTGTGCTGTTTTCCCTGTTGCCGCTGCCCGGAAAGCGAAACACCACAACTCGGGCAAGCGAGGGCACCGTCGGCGAACTCCGCATCGCAGTTCGGACAGTTCGCCATGCTGTGGTGATCTGTGTTACATCCGCTGATAAAACTCCTGAATAGTTTTGCTCCAGCTGATACGTCTCCGAAACCAACCCCGAGTGAATCGTCTCGCCCGAAACGACTACACCCGGAGCCGTGCCATTCGTTGCGGGTTCAGGGGTTCGACTTCGAGGGTCACTCGATATGTCGTCCGCTGAGACACAAAATTCTTGTACGCACTGCCGGTAGGTTCGATCGATATGACACAGCGGTCGCGACTGGCGGAGACGCGCTCGCTCGGTCTCGGTATCGCCATCGTCGTCGGGTTCATGGTCGTTCTCGAAGCGACGCGACGGTTGGACGTGAGCCCAGGCGCGCTCAGCGACCAGCCGTTCGCGGTGGCGACCGGCATCGCGATAGTCGTCGTGTTCGCGGTGATCTGGATCGTGACCGACTCGGCTTTCGAATCCTGAATACAGGCTCGGTCCTCCTCGGTCGCCCCGACATGCCACGAACACTGGTCCCCGGGCCACGCTGATCGAAGTCCGCGGCGCCACCACACTCGTCACCCCAGCCGTCGGAACCCACTTGACGCGGCAACCCGAATCGACGGGCGGGAACGCCGTCAATGGGACCACGCGAGTTACTCGCACAGCGAGATCTGGGGTTCGACCCCGCGTCGGCGACGATAGACGACGCCGAGGTACTGGACCTGCTCGCGCCCGTCGTCCGCGAGTGGTGGGTCGACGAATTCGGCGCGTTCGTCCCAGAGAACGACGGCTTCTTCACGCCGCCACAGAAGGAGGCCATCCCGCTCATTCATCGGGGCGAGAACGCGCTCATCGCCGCGCCGACCGGGTCGGGCAAGACGCTGGCTTCTTTCACGGGCATCATCAACGAACTCTTCGAGCGCGACCGGGCCGACGGACTCGAAAACTCGGTGTACTGTCTGTACGTCTCACCGCTCAAATCGCTGGCCAACGACATCCACCGGAACCTGGAGGTGCCCCTCGACGCGGTCACCGAACGCCTGGCCGACCGCGACGAGGACGTGTCGATCCGCCACGCCATCCGCCACGGCGACACGAGCGACGCCGACCGCCAGGCCATGCTCGAGACGACGCCACATATCCTCAACACCACGCCAGAAACCCTCGCCATCCTGCTCAACTCCCCGAAGTTCCGCGAGAAGTTACGGACCGTGGAGTACGTCGTCGTCGACGAGATCCACAGCCTCGCCGAGAACAAGCGCGGGACGCACCTCTCCGTCTCGCTGGAGCGCCTGGAAGCGCTGGCCGACACCTCGCCGACGCGGATCGGCTGTTCGGCGACCGTCGAACCGCTCGACGCCATGGCTGAGTTCCTCGTCGGCCGGGCCGAACCGAACGGAGAAGCGCGCGACTACGAGATCGTCGACGCACGGTTCGCCCGCGAGTTCGACATGGAGCTCGTCTGCCCGACCGACGACCTGGTGAACACGCCACGGAACACGGTCAACGACCGCTTCTATCGCGACCTCCACGACCTGATCGGCGACCACACGAACACGCTCGTGTTCACAAACACCCGGTCGGGCGCCGAGCGTGTTCTCCACAACCTCCGCGAGCGATTCGACGACTACGGCGAGGATAACTCCGGCTGTCACCACGGGAGCCTCTCGAAAGAACGTCGCCAGGAGATCGAGGGCCGACTCAAAGAAGGCGACCTCGACGTGGTGACCACTTCGACGAGCCTCGAACTCGGGATCGACATGCCGTATATCGACCTCGTCGTGCAGGTCGGGTCGCCAAAGTCCGTCGCTGCCCTGCTCCAGCGGGTGGGCCGGGCCGGCCACCAGCTCGGCCAGACGGTCACGGGGCGGGTCTTCGCGCTCGACCGCGACGAACTCGTCGAGTGTGCGGTCATGCTCACAAAGGCCGAGGAAGGGTTCGTCGACCGCGTGTTCGTCCCCGAGCGCGCACAGGACGTTGCCACGCAGCACGTCTATGGCATGGCCATCGCGGAGATCCGGCCCGAAAGCACTGTCAGGTCGATCCTCGAACGGGCCTACCCGTACTGGAATTACACCGACGAAGAGTGGGAGTCGCTCCTGCGATATCTGACCGCTGACTACGACGGCCTCGAGGAGAAGAACGTCTACGCGAAAGTGTGGCGCGATGCCAACGACCCGCCCGACGGCGAGTACCACTACGAGGAGTACCCGGTCGGCGAAGTGCTGATGGGCAAGCGTGGCCGCCTCGCGCGAGTTATCTATATGACCAACATCGGGACGATCCCCGACTCGTTTACCTGCGACGTGTCCACTCGGTCTGGTAACGAGTGGGTCGGGCAGCTCGACGAGCAGTACCTCGACACGCTCGAAGCGGGCGACGTGTTCGTCCTCGGCGGCGACCGCTTCGAATACCAGTACCGCCGCGGGTCGAAGGTGTACGTCGACCGCACCAGCGCCCGGCCGACCGTCCCGTCGTGGTACTCCGAGCGGTTGCCGCTCTCGTACGACCTGGGTCGTGAAATACTCCGGTTTCAGCGGGCGCTGCTCGACCGCTTCGACAGTCGAGGGGTCCCGGGCGTGCGTAACTGGCTCCGGGAGTTCCCCCTCGACGAGAACGCCATCCGTGCGGTGGCACGGATGTTCGACGAGCAGGTTCGCTACGCCGGCCCCGAGAGCGTCAGCACCGACGAGCGTCTCGTCGTCGAGGAGGAACTCGACCGCGACGAGTACGAGCGGCGCTACTACGTCCACTCCAACTACGGCCGGCGGTTCAACGACGGCTTCTCGCGACTGCTGGCCTACCGGATCGCCCAGACGGCCAACGCCAACGTCCAGGTCGCCGTCGCCGACAACGGCTTCACGCTCTCGATGCCGCTCAACAGGAAAGTCGACGTCGAAGGGGTGATCGCCGACCTCGAACCGGCGGACGTGCGCCCGGACCTGCGGGCGAGTCTCGACGGGACGGACCTGCTCCAGCGCTACTTCCGGATCAACGCGACCCGCGCGTTGATGATCCTCAAACGCTACAAGGGCTACGAGAAATCGGCGAGCGAACAGCAGGTCAGCTCCGAAATGCTACTCGGGTTCGCCGAGGACCTGGAGGAGTTCGCGGTGATCGAGGAGACCTATCGAGAGATCCTGGAGGACAAACTCGCGGTCGACGCCATCGAGCGCGTCGTCGCGGCGATCAACGCCGACGACCTCGAACTCTTCCATCACCGCGTCGACTCGCCGTCGCCCCGGGCGTTCGGGCTGGCGACGCTCATGGCCTCGGACGTGGTCCTCGCCGAAGACGAGAGCGCCGTGCTCCAGGAGTTCCACGAGCGCGTGTTATCCGAAATAGAAGGGGAGTACGCGGACGGCGATTCTGGAGCCGAGGCGGGGCGGAATTAGCAACCGGTCGCGGAAGCGGTTCTCACGGTCACGACGCTACATCATTGGTGGGTTCACGCGGACCTCGATCACCTCGCTCACGTCGGGGTAGTCGTAGCCGTCCATGACCGCCGCGACCGGACGGACTGTCCCCATCTCGCTCGGGCCGGTGTCGGTGCCGGACTGGCGGGGTGCCTGGTGCTCGCCGACGCCGGGTTCCTCGTTTTCCTCGGTGCCGGCGTCCCAGAGACGGATCTGGTCAGTCACGTCGCCCAGGGCGGGTTCACCGTCATCGAAGAGCGCGATGCCCGCTGGGTCCGGGGCGTAGAACAGGTCGTTCGACTGGACGAACATCGTGGCGACTGTGAGTCGACGCGACGGGCCAGCCTCGACCTCGAACGTGTAGCTCTCGCCGGGGCCGATCGGACCGGAACCGTCCGCCCTGTTGGCAGTCGCCACGGCGCCCACCGCGTGGACACCACTCGCGCCCCGCAGTTCGCCGGCGAGGTCACCCGGCATACCGTCTTCTGCGAGTGCTTCGAGGCCTGCGCTGGCCGTCTCGCCTTCGCTGAAGACAGCCGCATCGTCGGTGTGCACGGCGAAAGCGAGCGGCGAGAGTGGGACCGCGAGGTCGTCGCCCGCCGACGTGGTGAGCGTCTCCGCCGCCGAGACGTTCGTCACGGTCACCTCGAGGGGAGTCGGTTCGGCCATCCCGTCGCCGGAATCAGTTGTGCTGCCCACACCGCCGTCGGTGCCGGTCGTGCCGCTCATGGCGTCCCCGGTGTCGGTCATCCCCTCGATGTCGGTGTCGGTGCCGTCACCACCACCGCCGCTATCGAGACAGCCGGCGATGCCGGCCACCGTGGCGGTCGCAACGGTGCCACGGAGGAAATCACGGCGAGTCTTCTCGTCAGTCATCGTTCTGTTTGTCTCCACGCCCGGACTCCAGATAAGGAATTTTCAAACTCCGTTCATAATTCGTCGCGCATCGCCCCGTCCCGGTCGTCGGGCAGTCATGTCCCGTCGACGAGGAGCGTGTCCAGCGCGTCGGGGACGACCAGCACGTAGCTGCCCGGTTCGACCGCGTCTGCGACCCTCTCGCGGGCGTGCATCAGGCACGCCTCGACGACATCCGGATGGACGCTGTCGGTGACGTGGACGTCGTGGTTCCGAAGGGTGCGGGCGACGACGAACGCTCGCTGGGCGCCGGCGCCGTAGCCCTCGCGCATCTCCTCGTAGAGCGCCGCGGCGCTCTCGGCCCCGGAGAGCCAGTCGAAAAAGCGCTGCTCGCCGGTACCCTCACCGGCGCCCTCGGGCAGCGCTGCGGGCAGGACGACCCGGCCACCCTCCCGGAGCGGGTTGTATGCGCCGAGGACCACGTACGTCGCGGCGCGCGTCGTCTGGTAGAGGTTGGCGTCTTTCGGCGCGCCGACGCCCGCTATCACGGCGTCGTACTCGCCGGTGACGGGCGTCGCGAGCGCATCCCGTGCGGTGGCTGCGAGGTCCCGGACGACCGCGCGGTGGTCGCCCGCGCTGGCGCCGTAGATGCCCTCCGGGCCGTGGGTGACGTTCACCGCGAAGTCGACGCCAACGAGGTCGCCGGCCTCGTCGAGGAACGCTCTGAAGGGGTTGTCTGTGACGCGACCCAGGCGGACGCCCTCGTTCGAGAGCATCGCCGGGCCGTGCGTGTAGCCGATCTGTGATTCGCTGCCCGCACCGACCACGACCGTCTTCGCGCCGCCGGAGAAGCCGGCGTACTGGTGTGGCTCGACCATCCCCGTCGAGACGACGCTGTCGGCCGCGGCAACGGTCTCGTTGATCTCGATGTGGACTCGCTGGCCCTCCGACTCGACCGTGCCGACTTCGACGACGGCGTCGGGGTCGTGGTTCTCGGCGAGGTCGGCGTTGGCACCGAGCGCGCGCTCGATCTCCGCGTCGTCCATCGGCCGATGGAGGCCGAGGCCGATGACGACCGTGACCTGCTCGCGGGCGACGCCGCCCGATTCGAGTTCCGAGAGGAGCACGTCGAGCAAGGCGTCGTCGGGTGTGGCGCGAGTCACGTCGGTTACGACGATAGCGACGGTGTCGTCCGGACTGACGCGGCGAGAGAGTCGTGGCCCGTGCGGGTCGGCGACCGCTGCCTCGGCGGCGGTCTGCGGGTCGACGGCCGTGCCGCCAGGCGGCCGCGCGACCGTCACGTCGCAGTCGGGGAGCGAGACCGAAATCGTCTCGTCCCCGAGCGGGAGTTCCACTGGCACACCCTCACAGAGCGCCCCGCGAGTCGAGAAAGTACCGGTCACGGGAGCCCGCGTCACCGCGCGCGGCGACTGGCATCAGTCATCAGTCGGCTGTCTGGGGAGTCGCAAATGCATCGGAACGGCCCGCCAGCGCCGGAAGCGCGACGATGCCGAACGCGAGCGCGAAGTTCGCGACGCCGGCGACGCCGAGGAGCGACTCGACAGTTTCGGCGATGGCAACCGCGGCCCCGACGAAGAGGAGTCCGCCGACGCTGAGGACCGCTCGTTCGGTTCGCGACCGGAACCGGCCCTCGTCGAAGACGCCGGCCGACAGGCCGACCGTTCCCGCGAGCGCGCCGAGGCTGCCGCCGAGCGCGAGCGCGGCGTCGGCGTTCCCGCCGGTCACGACGACTGCAGGCACCGAGAGCGCGACCGCGAGCGCGAAGACTGTGGCCGCGCCGCGTTCGAGCGCGACGGCGAGGACGCCCAGCGCCGCCAGCCCGACGCCGAAGCCGGCCAGGATGTCGCCGAGGTAGTGGACGCCGAGGACGACTCGCGAGAGCCCGACGGCGAGGACGAGCGTGCCAACGCCGAGGACGGCACGCGGGTCACGATAGCGGTCGGCGACGACGAGCGCGCCCCCGTAGACGACCGTCGCGGAGATGGCGTGGCCGCTGGGGAAGCCGACGGGACTCGGGTCCACGGGGTAGCGCTGGACCGCGGCCGGCGGGCGGGGGAGGTGAAACCAGTATTTCAGGAAGAGCGTTGCCGCGAGCGCGAGGAAGGCGGTGCTGACGAGCGCGAGGAGTGTCTCGCGGTGGGCCTCGAGGTTCCAGTACGCGAGCGAGAGCCCGACCATCAGGAACTTGGCACTGCCCAGCATCGTGATGGCCCAGACGACCGGGACCAGTTCGTCGGGGACCGCCGCCCTGAACGGCTCGCTCGCCGCCGTCAACCTGAACACGTCCGGGTCTGGGCGCGCTGGGTGGTATATATCTTGCGCCCTCGCGCAGTTCGCGTCGGCTCTCGGTCGCCGTCGGAGATGCAGTTATCCGACCGGAGCGCATCTATGCGGCCGTGACCACCGATGGCTGACTCCGAACTCGACCTGAGCGCGCCGGCACTGGCTCCCGAGGACGTTCTTCGGATCGACGACCCGTATTACGAGGCCGACACTGTTGCACTCGTGACCGGTGCGGCCTCCGGGATCGGTCGAGCGACCGCTGTCGCGCTTGCCGCCAACGGCCTCACCGTCGTCGGGGCCGACATCGACGAATCCGGTCTCGCCGAGACGGCGGACATCGTCGACGATTTCGACGCGGACGGGTGGTTCGTCAGCGTCCCGACGGACCTCACCGCCGACACGGACGTCGAGACGGTCGTCGACGCGGCCGCCGACGAGGGTGACCTGCGGTTCGTCGCGAACATCGCGGGGATGCAACACATCGCGAGCCTCCCCGAGTTCCCGATGGCGCAGTACGACCGACTGACCGACGTGATGCTGCGGGCCCCGTTCAACACGGCGCGGGCCGCGATGCCACACATCCGGGACACCGAGGACGGCGTCGGCGCGATCGCCAACATGTCTTCGGTCCACGGCCACTACGCGACGAGTGACAAGGCGGCGTATATCACGGCCAAGCACGGGATCATGGGCCTGACCAGAGCGATCGCTGCCGAAGGCGAGGGAGATCTCCGCGGGTTCTCGGTCAGCGTCGGCTACGTGCTGACGCCGCTGATGGTCGACCAGATCGAGGACACCGCCGCGGAACGCGGCATCTCGACGCGGGAAGTCGTCGAGGACGTCATGCTTGGCCAGGCGCGCACGAAGGAGATGATGACGCCGATGGAGGTGGCGAACCTGTTCGTCTTCGGCTTCTCCAGCCACGCCAGCCACCTCAACGGGGGCGACCTGCTGTTCGACGGCGGATACACCCACACCTACGACTGAGGGCGCGGCCTCGCAGGCAGGGACTGCCGCGCGGACCGGTCACTTCGGCGTCCACTCACAGGCCTCGCCGACAGTCAGGCCCTCTTCGTCGATGTACGAGGACAGACAGGCGTAGTTACAGAAGTAGGTCGGCGACCCGCAGTCGTCCGTGCAGTCGCGCACGCAGACCGGATCGTGATCGAAGATGGCGGAGTCACAGTAGGCACAGGTCTGGTCGGGACCGGGTCGTTCGATCGCCGTCGACATACTCTCACGGACGGCCGCGTCGCCACTGTACCTTTCGTTCGTGGGGGCGCTGTCGCCTGCCCCTCCGGGTGGCTCCTACTGCGGGTGGACCGGGTCGCCACAGGCCGGACACTCGGCGAACAGGCGTGGCCAGTCGCCAGTGCTCTCGTAGCGAATCAGGAGGTTCTCCTGCGGTATCTGCACGTCGCAGGTCGGGCACGTCCCGAGCGGTCCCTGTCGCGGTTCGTGGTCGCCGGCCCCAGACATACTCCCTCTTGCGAGGCGTGGATCCGTAGTTAATAACTCTATACTGCCACGTTCGCGCCGCAAAACAGGAGTCGATAGCTCAGTTTCGCGCCCACTCGACCATCCGGCCGTAGGTGTCGTCGGTCGAGAGCGCGGTCGCGTCCCCGACGAGCACGAGGCCCTTCTTCGCCCGCGTCAGCGCGACGTTGACCCGGCGGTAGTCCTCGAATATCGGGCTGTCGAGGTCGCCCGTCGCGACGAAGGAGATGACGATCACCTCCTTGCTCGAACCCTGGAAGCGGTCGACGGTGTCGACGGCGATATCGTCGGGCAGGCGCTTGCCGATTTCGGCCACCTGCGCGCGGAAGGGCGCGATCACGCCGATCTCCGGGGCCGCGACACCGGCCTCGCGGTAGCTGTCGACGACGGCCGCGACCGCTTCGGCCTCTGTCGGATTCGTGTTCCCGTCGGCGTGGCCGTCGGGGTCGACGAACGCGACTCGCCCGCGGAGGTGGTCGTGGAGCGCATCGGGGTCCACGCCCGGCAGGTCGGTGACGTGCTGGCCGGCTACCTCACCGGTCGCCGGGCGGAGTCGGCCGTCGTAGAACTCCTGCGAGGCAAAGGCCTGGATGCGCTGGGCCATCCGGTACTGGCGGTCGAGCATCACCGACGCGTCTGGGTAGCGCTCGATCAGCCGCTGGAACAGCGACTGGGAGAGGTCGCCGCCCATGCCATCGTCGAGGTCGTCGGGCTGGTCGGCGCGGACCACGGGCGGGAGTTGCTGGTGGTCGCCGACGAGGACGAACCGCTCTGCGAGCGTCGTCGCCGCGAACGTACCGGGCTCGGTCAACTGGCCGGCTTCGTCGATGACGGCCACGTCGAACTCCTGTTCGCGCATGATCCGCGACCCGCAGGAGGCCGTCGTCGCGGCGACGACGGGTGCGTCCCGTAGCTCCGCTACCCGCTCGTCGGGGTCACCTGCCTGCTCTAACCTGTACTCCTGCATGTCCGCGCGGACGCCGCTCTCGGTCCCGACTCGCAGGAAGTCGTCGAATCCCTGGTCTTCGAGCGCTTCGAGCGCGTTATCGACCGCTCTATTGGTAAAGGCCGAGAGCAGCACGCGGTCGCCACGCTCGACCAGCGCCCGGACGACCTGGCCGAGCGTGTAGGTCTTGCCCGTCCCCGGCGGCCCGTGGACGAGCGCGCAGTCCTCGGCGCCGACGGCGAGTTTCACCGCCGCGTCCTGAGCCTCGTTGTTGTCGACGAACGTCTCCGACACGTCCGAAAATTCGGGCTCGCGCCGACCGAACAGGACGTCTTTCTCGTCGGGCGACTGGGTGAGGACGGCGTCGTGGAGCGCGGTGAGCAGCCGGTCGGTCGTCAGTTCCGACGGGTAGATGTCTAGCCGCCGGAGATCTACGGGTTCGTCCGCGGTGACGACGATCTCGTTCTCGCTGTCGTCACCGCCACCCAGCCGCTCGACGCGGGCGAGTTCGGCCTCGCCGCGGATCGGTTCGCCGTCGCTGGCGAGCACGAGATCGCCCTCGCGGATCTTCGAAACGGCGCCGGTCCCGCGAGCGCGAAGTTCCCACCGGCCGCCGTCGAGTTCCGTCTTCCCCGTCGGTTCGAGGTCCACGAGCGCCCGGTCGTCGTTCGCCCGTTCGTCGGGACTCTGCTCCCAGAGCTTGGCGTACTCGCGGTGGACGGCCTCGCGCTCGCGCTCGATCGCCCGGTAGGTCCGGTCGAAGTACTCGCGCTCTTCGTCGGGCACTGCCGTCCCGACCTGCCCGGCCTTCGACTCCTGGTCGAGTCGGCCCGAGACGGCCATGCAGGTGTCCTGTTCGAAGCAGTACTCGCATTTCGCGTCGGCCTCGTAGCCCGTTGGAATCTCTGAATCGTGTTCCATCGCCGCGAGCGCGTTCCGCGTCCGGAGGACGAACTTGAGGAAGCCAGACCCGATCGAGAAGTCCTTGGCCGGCGAGAGGTCGCCGCTCTCCTCGGTGCGTTCGACGGCGGCGTTTTTCGTGTAGAGGAGCGTCCCGGTGTCGGGCGCTTCCCCGCGGCGCTCGCCGAGGATGAGCGCGTAACAAGTGGCCTGCACCTTGTCGTGAAACCGGGGTTCACGGCTCGTGTTCTTCCCGGTCTTCAGTTCGACCGGCATCCCGCGTCGGACCGCGTCGGCCCGCCCTTTCAGGCCGTAGGTCTCGCTGACCAGCGTCATCTCCGAGCGCCACTCGTCGGTTTCGGTCAGCGTGCCCTGGTTCAGCCACCCCTCGATAGCGCTGGCGTGCTGGCGTACGTCTTCGCGGACGCCGGCCGCGCTCTTGCCGAGCAGTCCGAGTTCCAGTCCTGCCTCCGCGACGCGCTCGTCGATTGCTTCGTCGAGGTCTCGGCCCCGGAGCAGGTCGCCGAACACCTCGTGGACGATGGTCCCCTTGACAACGGGGTAGGCGTTCGGGACGCCGCCGATCTTGTTGAGGTAGTACATCCGCGGGCACTGCACCCACGAGCGCACGTCGGTCACGTCGACGAGAAAGTCGGGTTCGACGACGACCATCGAATCGCCAGTGGTCTGGTACTGGCTCTCCCCCTTGTATTCGCGTTCCTCGGGGTCGGTCACGGCCAGTTCCATCCCCGGTTCGAGGTAGTCGCCGGTCTCGGTCCACTTGTCCCACAGCGTCACCTGCGTCGGCTCGCCCCGGCCGCGGTCGGGCCGGAGCGTCACTTCGAGCAGTTCGCTCTCGCCGTACTGTGTCGAGACGGTCTTGGGGCCGTCCACGCCGACGACGACGCCGCGGAGAGTCACGCAGACACCTCCGCCGTGCAGGGACTAAAGCCCTGTCGTCCGCCCCGCGGTCGCGCTGGCGGTTTCCGCGATCCGGTGCCGTCACTCTCTCGGAACCGGTGCCTTCATTCTCTATCACCCCCTTGACTGGGGTATGCGCGTCCGCGACTGGGAGGACATACTGGCTGACGTCGTGGAGAGCAACGCCGACCCCGAAGGCTGGCGCGCGGTGGGCGGCGACCGCGCCGGCGGGATCGGGGAAGACCTCTATTTCGGACACCCTGGCGTCGGGGTCTTCCAGGTGAAGACCTACGCGAAAAACCCCTACGAGGTACAGGGCGTCGGTGCCGAAGTCGCTCGCCGGATCGACGACGAACTCGACCCGCTCTTTCCGAAGGAAGCGGACGAGGGAATGTTCGGCGTCCAGCAGCCCGTCGAGAGCGAGGACGAGGCCGAGGACAAGGCCTCGCAACTCGAGGAGGTCGTCCGGACCCACGCGGACGCACCGACCACGCCCGACGCGCTGTTCGAGGACGTGATGGACGTGCTCGACAGCCCGGCTTACGGGCCGATGGAGTTCGACCACTACGACCGCCCCGACGCGCTCGACGACCTCGCCAACACCTTCGAGGAAGCCGAGGAGTTGCTCGACGCCGAGCTCGAGGACGTCGTCGAGGAGGACGTGGACAGGGGGTTCCAGTGACGGGGGGATTGTGGTGACGGGGGGACTGCAGTGATGAGTGTCCGCTCGCGGATCGAAGCATACTACGACGCGCTCCGGGACGGCGACCCGCTCTACTCCTACTTCGCGCCGGACACCGAGGTCGTCAAAGTCGCGATCTCGGAGCGACTCGTCGGCTACGAGGCCGTCGAGACGGCGCTGCGCGAGCAGAGCCGGACCACTGCGGACTGGACCGTCGAGAGCGCAGACCTGCGGGTGACCGAACGGGATCGTCACGCCTGGTTCGACGACGCCGTCTCGCTCGCGTGGACCGACACGGAACGCGACGAGCGCCACTCGTTCGAGACGCGCTGGAGCGGGACGCTCGAACGCGAGCGCCGGGCCGCGGGCGAGGGCGACGACGGCCCGGGCGACTGGCGGTTTGTCGGCATGCACGTCAGCACTGCGAGGGACATCGAATGACCGCGACGAGGAGAACAATGACGGTAACGACGAGAAAAGCGAGGAGAACACACCGATGGTCGACCCGATAGGCGACGAGGAGCGCGCGTCGTTCACCCGTCGTGTCAAGTGGGGTGTGACGGTCCTCGTCGGACTCTCTGCCGGACTCGTCGCTGCACAGGTCGACGCGACGGCAGCCGAGGCCGGGGCCACGGTCGTCGTCGGCCTCGCTGTGGGGTACGTGATCGCCTGGTTCATCGTTCCCTCGGGTCCGGCACCCGCGACCCAACAGCGGCGCCGCCGCGAGCGCCAGCGCGATAGCGTCGAGAACCCGTTCGCCGACGGCGGCGACCCCGGCCTCGAAGACGGCGAGACCGACGAGAGATCTGGGGAAAAGTCCAACGAGGAGCCGAACGAACACCGGTTCAACTGAGACCACCCTGGTCCGACCGCGCCGCTGGGCCCGAACTCACGCTGTCGGAGAGCGGACACGGAGTCGTGCTGAGAGGTTCCAGCGGCAGTTGCTCTGACGCGGCGAACCCGTTGTGACGAGAAAAACGGCGTGAGTCGGCGACCGTCCTGGGTCAGGCAGCCCCGTTCAGACGCGCTCTTCCTCGGCGTTCGGGGCGTTGCGCTTGATGCTCTCGATCGCGTCGTAGGCCTTGTTGCGCTCGGTGTACCCCTCGCCGCTGTCTGCGAGGATGTTGCCGTTACGGTGGCGGAGTCGCCAGCGGAACTCTCCGGCCTTGTCCTCGAAGACCTCGAACGCCGCGCGGCCGATGTCGAGGATACGGGCGTCGGGGGCGTAGTTCTGGATCCGCTCGACGGCCTCCTCGGCGCCGCTGCGAGAGCTGTACCCCTCGCCGCTGTCGGCGACGATCTGGTCGTTTCCGCTCGTCAATCGCCAGCGGTACTCGCCGGCGTTGTCCTCGAAGACCTCGAACGCGAGGTCGTCGACCCGCTCCCGGAGTCGGTCGGCGGCGCGGCGCGCGTCGTTCCGGCGAGTGTAGCCCTCCCCACTGTCGGCGAGGATGTTGCCGTTCCGGTGGACGAGTCGCCAGCGCCATTCCTCGGCGGCGTCGCGGTACACCTCGAAACCGACGGGGTCGAACCGCAGGTAGTCCGCCGGACCGGCGTACTCCCGGATCCGACTCACCGCACGGCGAGCGTTGCTCGCGGAAGAGTACCCCTCACCGCTGTCGGCGATGATGTTGCCGTTATCGTGGCGGAGCCGCCAGCGGTACTTGCCCGCGGCGTCCTCGTGGATCTCGTAGGTGCCCTGGCTCTCGACGTCGACGACGGGTTCGAACTCCTCGTCTTCCTCGGGCACTTCCTCCTCGCGCTCGATGTGCATGACAGTCGCGCCCAGGGCGTTCCGTCGGACGCTCTGCATCCCCTTCTGGGCGTTGTGCTTGCGGGTGTAGCCTTCGCCGCTGTCGGCGATGACGTTGCCGTTGCGGTGGCGCAGCCGCCAGCGCCACTGGTCGCCGCGGTCCTCGTAGAGTTCGAACCGGGCCTGGCTCGCGCGGATCGCCTCCAGCCGGGCCGCGAGGTCGGCCTCGTCGGCCGCCGTGTCGGCCTGCCGGGCGCGGATCTCGTCGATGACTTCCGCGAGGTCTTCTTCGTCGGCTTCGGCGTCCGCCAGCGCGTCCTGTAGCTCTTCGAGTCGCTCGCGCTGGTATGACAGTGCTTCCTGCTGGTTCTCGATCGCGGCCTGCTGCCGGGCGATCTCGGCCTCGCGCTCGGCGTTTTTCCCGAGAACCGGGACGAAGACACCGCCGACGGCCATGATCAGCAGACCCACCGAGTACAGGCCGATTATCATGCTGGCGCTGTCTCGCCACCCCGGGTACGCGGTGACGAACCAGGGAACCGCGGCGAGTCCGAGTATCGCCCCCAGATAGACGAGGACGTTCGCGAGCGGTCGCAGTGGTAACCTGATCAGCGGGCCGGCGATCAGGCAGATCAGCGCGACCGCGGCCAGGACGACCGGCCACTGCGAAACCGAGCCTTCCAAATCGCTCGTTATCAGGAGTCCGACGCCGACTATCCCGAGTACGACCCCGACCGCGAACACCAGATAGCCGCGTGCTTCGTCCGCCGTGTCGGGTTTACCGATCCGGGAACTGTACCATTGTGTCAGTGAATCGTCCGTGGGTTCTTCCGTCGCCATAAGAATTACACTGCATCGTACTCCTACCGCTCACTTAGCTTTTACCCAGTATATTATATTATGATAGATCATACATAACAGCGCAGTCGTCGTCTGGGTTGGACGGGGCGTGAAGAGGGTGTTTCGGTGAGGGAAAGACTGCAACTCCGGGGAACACAGTCGAGACTCCAGAACAGGTGGTCGTGACGGTCGCTCGATTCAGTTGTCGTCCATCCGGGCGACCCAGAGGTCCGGGTCATCGAGTTCCTCGTCGGTCGGCAGGTAGTTCGAACCGTCCCAGACTCTGCCCGCATACGCCACGTCGCGTGCGTCGACGACGGCGTCGAAGAAGGCCTTGCCGCGCTCGTACTGGCGCTCTTTCATGCCCAGTCCGAGCAGGCGGCGAATCAGTTTCGCGACCGGGCCGCGCCCCTGGCGGCGTTCGTCCACCTTCCGCCGCAAGTCGGCGTACTCCTCGTCGAACGCGCGGTCCATGACCAGTTCGGCGTACCCCTCGACGGCGGTCATCGTCGTGTCGAGTTCCGAGAGTGCGTCCCTGTCCAGCGTCCCCTCGGTGAGGTCCTCGATGGCGCCTTCCATCGTCTCCTCGAGGTAGTCAGACAGCCACGGTGCAGCGCCGAATTCGGCGGCGTGTGTCACCTCGTGGAAGGCGATCCACCGCCGAAAGCGGGGCAGTTCGACATCGAGCTCGGCGGCGACGCGCTCGATGTTCGGGTGGACGAAATACAGCGCGTGGTCGTCGCCCTCGGCGAGCAAGAGCGGGTCGTACTGGCCGAGGACGTTGTTCCCGAGGAAGCCGAGTGCGACGGCCATCGACCCGGTGTTGACGACGCGAGCCGCACCGGGGAAGACCCCGGTCTGGTCTTCGAGCGGGCGCATGACGCGGCGGAAAGTGGCGACGTTCGCGTCGATCCAGTGGTGGCGGTGCTGGATCTCGACGGTCGCCGGGAGGTCGAAGTTCAGTGCGGCCACTTCGCGGACGCGGTCACGAGCGTCCCGTACGTCGGTCGCGTAGCCCTCCTCGACCTCGGGCGCCAGGTCGATCGATCCGGAATCGGTCGAAGCCTTCGCCGCCGCCGCAACCGCCTCCCAGTCGACGGGGCCGTCACCTGACGCCCCCGACACCGCCCGCACGCTCTCGTACAATCCCATACCCGGACCTGGCTCTCGCCGGTCATAGGCCTTCCCCTCGCCCGCTCGTGGGACGGAAAATAGAGTGACGACCCCCAGGATCCGGTCGCCCGTGGTGTCGACCTCCGGGATCCGGTCGTTCGGTCCCGGCACCCCGACTCCGTGGTCGTCCCGGCGGCTACTCTTCGTCGTCCCCGTCGCCGAGTAATTTCTTGACGACGACGACGAGCAAGACCAGCACGACTACCGCCACGAGCGCACCGACCGGACCGGAGTCGTCACCGTCGGCCGCCGCGTCGCCGTCGGGTCCGAACTCGCTCCAGTCGCTATCGTCCATCCCTTCGGCGTCGTCCGCGTCGGCGCTACTGAACGGGGCGTTCGCCGTGAACTCTGCTCCGTCGAGGTGGACCTCGAAAAGTGTGAACTCGACCATATGTCTGTTTCGCGTGGCCTCCGGAAAGGGGTTTCGCCAGATGGCTCTCCGCTCCGGGTCTGGTGGGTCTTCCCACGTGGCGTTCCGCTCGTTTAATACGACCGGCGATGCAGGCGGTGGGTATGGCACCGGAGATCACGAAGATCGAGAGCGTGGAGTTCAGCTACGAGATCCCCGACGTGGGGACCGACCAGCACGGCTTCAATCTCGTATACGAACCGGGTGCGGTTACAGAGCGAAAGCTGTTCGCGTTGACTGTCCACACCGACGAGGGGATAACCGGGGAGTACGTCGGCGGGAACTCCCCTGGCGCTGCCCAGATCAACACCTTCGCCGACTACCTCGTCGGCAAGAACCCCCTCGCCCGTGAGAAGCACTGGTCGGAGATCAAGCGGGCGCTGCGCAAGTACGACCGCATGGGCATCGGTCCCATCGATATCGCGCTGTGGGACTTCGCCGGCAAGTACTACGACGCGCCGATCCACGAACTCCTGGGGACCTACCGGACACGGTTTCCGGCCTACGCGTCGACGTATCACGGCGACGAGAACGGGGGGCTCGAAACCCCCGAGGACTTCGCCGACTTCGCCGAGGAGTGCCTGGAGATGGGCTATCCTGCCTTCAAGATCCACGGCTGGGGGGGCAGCATGGGGTCTCGCGACCTCGACCGCGAGGTCGCGGCCGTCGAGGCAGTCGGCGACCGCGTCGGCGACGAGATGGACCTGATGCACGACCCCGCCTGCGAACTGGAGACCTTCGCGGACACGATGACACTCGGGCGGGCCCTCGACGAGGCCGGTTTCTTCTGGTTCGAGGACCCCTACCGCGACGGTGGTATCTCCCAGCACGCCCACCGGAAACTCCGCCAGCAGATCGACACGCCGGTGCTCCAGACCGAACACGTCCGTGGGCTGGAGCCGTTTACCGACTTCATCGACGCCGAAGCGACGGACTTCGTCCGCGCCGACCCCGAGTACGACGGCGGCATCACGGGCGCGATGAAGCGGGTCCGCGTCGCCGAAGGTCACGGCCTCGACGTGGAGTTCCACGCGCCCGGCCCCGCGCAGCGACACTGTATCGCCGCGACACGCAACACCAACTACTACGAACTCGCGCTGGTCCACCCGGACTGTCCGAACACTCAGCCACCGGTCTACGAGGGCGACTACTCTGACATGATCGACACCGTCGACGACCAGGGCTGCGTCGAAGTCCCGGAGGGTCCCGGCCTCGGCGTCGATTACGACTGGGAGTTCATCGAGGACAACGCCACCGGCAGCGTCCACGTGTACGAGTGACGGCGGTCGGATGCTGTGGGCGACCGGCTGACCGCGTCTGCGAGTTGCCGGCGGTTCGCGACCGCGAGTGAACGAATACAGATCCGTCGTTTACTTCTCCCGAACGACGTTCTCCCACGAACAGCGTGACTCCACGAAAACACCCAAGAGGGGCGGGTGAGAATCCGGTTTCCATGACGGACTACCGGGCCGGGATCGTCGGGGCCGGCGGGATCGCCGGGCTGGGCATCCTCGGGATGCACGACGAGGCCGACATCGGCGAGACGAAGTTCACCGCGAGCCACGCGGGCGGTTACGACGCCACCGACGGGGTCGAACTCGTCGCCGTCGCGGACGTTGACGCGGAGAAACTCGCGACCTTCGGCGACGCGTGGGACATCGACGAGAGCGGACTGTACACCGACCACCGCGAGATGCTCGACGCGGAGGACCTGGACGCCGTCTCGGTGTGCACCCCGTCGTATCTCCACCGCGACCACGTCCTCGACGCCGTCGAGTACGGCGACCCGGACGTGGTCTGGTGCGAGAAGCCAATCGCCTCGTCGGTGACCGACGCCAACGAGATGGTCGCGGCCTGCGACGACGCTAGCGCCGAACTGCTCGTCAACCACTCCTTTCGATTCACCGAGAAACAGCGCCGGCTCCGCGAGCTCGTCCGCGAAGAGGGGATCCTCGGCGAGGTTCACTCTGTGAGCACGCAGTTCCGGATGGAACTGTTACGCAATTCGACGCACCTGCTCGACACGCTCGTGTATCTGCTCGACGCGCGCGCCGACCAGGTGTCGGGGTATATCACGGGCGAGAACGAGGCCGTCGACTCACTCGACGCCGGGCAGACCGTCGACGACGCCGGCGGCGGCGGCTTCGTCGTGATGGACGACGGCTCGTTCGTCACCGTCGACTGTACCGTCCCGCGCGCGGACTCCTCGATGACGCTGCAGTTCGTCGGGAGCGCGGGGAAACTCTATCTGAACAACGACGACGGTGAGTGGCGCTACTGGACGCTTGAGGATGGCGAACACGTCGAGGTCGACCTCGCCGAGTGGGGCATCGATGGCGCCTGGACGTGGGACGACGACTACGGGCGGGCGTTCCCGAACGCGGCCCATCACGTCGAAGAGCTACTCCGGGGCGATGCAGAGAACCGCTCGACTGGTCACGAAGCCACTCGTTCGCTGGAAATTATCGTGGGCTTCTACGTCTCACATTACACCGGCGGACAGGTGTCGGTCCCGCTCGACAGGCCGCTGCGGGACGTGGAGATAACGTCGTGGTGAGTTCACGGAGGATAGACGAATGCTCGTCGACACACACACGCACGCCTGGGGCGCCGACACTGACGAACTTCCGTGGCAAGAGTCGATGCTTCCACCGAGGTGGGAGGGGAGCTACACCCACGCAGAACTCGTCGCGGACATGGATCGTCTGGGTATCGACGAGGCGGTCGTGGTCACGAACCCGCTGTACGGTCGCGGTCCGCGGGCCAACGAGTACACGATGCGCGCCATCGAGGCCCACCCCGACCGACTCTACGGGGTCGGCCATACCGACTACTTCGGCGGCGGCACCACCGGCCGGGACCGCGGCCGCGCCGGCGACGAAGCCGCCATTCGCGAGCGCGTCCGCCAGGTCGTCGGTCACGAGCGCATGCTCGGGGTCCGCTTCTACGCCGCGCTTGAGTACAGCGAGTTCCCGACAGACCTCGACCGGACAGGCGACTGGATCAGCGACGACGCGCTCGACCCGGTATTCGACGAGCTCGTCCGGCAGGACGCCTGTCTCTACGTCTTCCCGAAGGCCGAGCAGCTGACGCAGGTGGCCGCGATAGCCGACGAAAACCCGGACCTCGACATCGTCGTGGACCACATGGCCTTCCCGGACGAGACGACTGACCCCGACGAGGCGCCGTGGGCCGACTTCGAGGCCGTCGCTGAGCGTGCGAACACGTACGTCAAGGTGAGTTCGCTGCCGCGGTCCGCGGACTCGGCGTTCCCGTATCCGGACCTGCACGGCTACGTTCGAAACCTGCTGGCGTGGTTCGGACCCGAGCGGCTCCTGCTCGGCTCGGACTACCCGTGGATGGACGACTGGGCCGACTACGGTGACTGTCTGCAGTGGGTCGAGGCGGTCGACTGGCTGTCGGCACGCGACGCGGCGTGGCTTCGATACCGGAGCTTCCGGCGGTTACACGGGTTGTCGGGGTAGTCCGCGAGCCACGCTCCGTGGCACACGTTTCAAGGAGTCCGCGGCGTATGATCGGCCATGGACGACGAGCGCAGACAGTTCCTCGACGACCTGCTCGACACAGCCAGTCCCTCGGGCTACGAAGTGCCCGGGCAGCGAGTCTGGGTCGACCACGTGAGCGAGTACGCCGACGAGGTCCGGAGCGACGAGTACGGCAACGCCGTCGCCGTCCACGAGGGCGACCCCGACTGTGAGACCGAAATCGCCTTCGCTGGTCACGGCGACGAGATCGGATTCATCGTCCGCGACGTGACCGAGGACGGGTTCCTGAAGATCGGCCGCGTCGGCGGGTCGGACAGGACTGTCACGCGCGGCCAGCACGTCACAGTCCACGCGGACGGGGGAGAGGTCCCGGGCGTCGTCGGTCAGACCGCGATCCACCTCAGAGAGAACGGCGGTGACGGCCCGCCGGACGTGGCCGAACAGCGCGTCGATATCGGGGCCGAAGACGCGGAGACCGCAGGGGAGCTGGTCGAAGTCGGCGACCCGGTCACGTTCACGCAGGAAGTCCACGAACTCGCAGACGGTCGTCTCACGGCCCGCGGGATGGACAACCGAATCGGGATCTGGGCGGCCGCGGAAGGGCTTCGCCGCGCGGCCGCCCAGGGGGCCGACGCGACCGTCTACGCCGTCAGTACGGTCCAGGAGGAGGTCGGCCTCCGGGGTGCGCGGATGGTCGGGTTCGACCTTGACCCCGATGCAGTGATCGCGACGGACGTGACCCACGCCACCGACTCACCGGGCGTCCCGAGCGGGAAATCGACTGGGGTCGAACTCGGTGGGGGCCCGGTGGTCGCTCGCGGGAGCGCGAACCACCCGGCACTCGTCGCGGCAGTGCGGGACGTGGCCGACGAGGCCGAGGTCGATGTCCAGCTCCAGGCGACCGGGAACCGGACGGGAACCGACGCAGACGTCTTCTACACCTCGCGGGGCGGCACGCCGTCCCTGAACGTGGGCCTGCCCAATCGGTACATGCATACGCCGGTCGAGGTGATAGACGAGAGCGACCTGGACGCGCTGGCGGCCCTGCTCGGGGCCGTCGGTGTCAGCGCCGAAACGCACGCCCCGTTCGGCGTCGACCTCTGAGACGGTCGGGGCTCAGTCAGTTGCGGAACTCACAGGCCAATTCGGGCGATATATGCTTTCTGGTGGCGGAAGCGGCGACTGTGGGGAGTCTGAGAGTCGGTACGTTTATGCCTGCGACGACAGCCAGTTCGGGTATGAGCGGACGACCGCTGGACGTGTTGGAAGCGTCGCTCGGCGAGGAGGTCGTGGTCCGTCTGAAAGGCGGCGAGGAGTACGTGGGCGAACTCGCCGGCTACGACCAGCACATGAATCTGGTCATCGAGGACGGCCGAGACACAACGATTATACGCGGCGACAACGTCGTCTCGATAAGCCCATGACTGGCGCAGGCACCCCGAGTCAAGGCAAGAAAAACACCACGACACACGTCAAGTGTCGCCGGTGTGGCGAGAAATCGTATCACAAACGCAAGAAAGTCTGTGCGTCCTGCGGGTTCGGCGAATCGGCAAAGCGCCGAGAGTACGCCTGGCAGGGCAAAGCGGGCGAGTAAGGAATGCACGAGAAGTGCGGCGTTGTCGGCGTCTCACTCGCCGACCGCGACGTCGCCCGACCCCTCTACTACTCTCTGTACGCCCTCCAGCATCGCGGCCAGGAGTCGGCCGGCATCGTCACCCACGACGGCTTCCAGCAGTACGAACACGTCGAGATGGGCCTCGTCAGTGAGGCCTTTCAGGAAGGGGATCTGGAACCCCTGAACGGCTCCAACGGCATCGGCCACGTCCGCTACCCCACCTCCGGCAGTGTCGATGCCTGCTGTGCCCAGCCGTTCTCTGTCTCGTTCAAGAGCGGGTCGCTCGGCCTCTCGCACAACGGGAACCTCGTCAACACCGACGAGATACGCGAGGAACTGGCCGGTCTCGGCCACGCGTTCACTTCTGACGGTGACACGGAGGTCATCGCGCACGACCTGGCACGGAACCTCCTCGAAGCGGACCTCGTGCGGGCGGTCAAGCGGACGATGAACCGCATCCACGGGTCGTACTCGCTGACAATCATGCACGACGAAACCGTCCTCGGCCTCAGGGACCCACAGGGCAATCGGCCGCTCTGCATCGGCGAACTCGAAGACGGCTACGTCCTCGCCTCCGAAAGCGCGGCCATCGACACGCTCGACGGCGAGCTGATCCGCGACGTGCGGCCCGGTGAGCTGGTCGTCCTCCATCCCGACGGCACCGGCTTCGACACCTACCAGCTCGTCGAAACCGAGAACACCGCGAACTGCTTTTTCGAACACGTCTACTTCGCGCGACCCGACTCGGTCATCGACGACAACCTCGTGTACAAGGTCCGACGCGAGCTCGGTCGCTCACTGTGGGAGGAGTCGGGTATCGAGACGGATGTCGTGATGCCCGTCCCGGACTCCGGGCGGTCGTTCGCCTCGGGGTACGCCGACGCGGCGCCCGACGGCGTCGAGTTCGCCGAGGGGCTGATGAAAAACCGATACGTCGGACGCACGTTCATCATGCCCACGCAGGACGAACGCGAGCGCGCCGTCAGGCTGAAGCTCAACCCGATAAAGAGCACAGTCGAGGGTCGCACCGTGACGGTGATAGACGACTCCATCGTCCGCGGGACGACCTCCTCGCAACTGGTCGAACTCCTCTACGAGGCCGGCGCCGAGGAGGTCCACGTCCGGATCGGCGCACCGCCGATCGTCGCCCCCTGCTACATGGGGATAGATATGGCGAGTCGCGACGAGCTCATCGCAGCCGACCGCTCTGTCGAGGAGATCCGTGAGGAGATACAGGCCGACTCGCTGGCCTACCTCTCCATCGAGGCCATCGCCACCGCCCTCGACAAGAGCGGTTCAGACCTCTGTCTCGGCTGTGTCACCGGCGAGTACCCATACGACATCGATGGCGAACAGACAGACCGCGACGTCCAGCGGCCCGTTGTCGGCCACTCCTCGGCAGACGACTGACCGCTTCGGGACCGTCGTTTTTTCTGCCGTTCGACGACCAATTTCGACCGCCAGTGGGCTGAGCCGTTCGATCAAAATGGCCCCAGCAGATCTGCGCTGCCGTGACTCGCAGGATCGCAGCCCGGATACAGTTCCAGGATCGCAGCCCGGATACAGTCTCGTCTGCGAAGGATCAGTGTCGAGAAACCGCCGTGCTGGTGGGGCAGTGGCGTGCTGGTCGACCAAGCGGTGCGCTGGTCGAACGAGCGGTGCGCTGGTCGGAGCGTCACCAGTGAATCGGTCGCTATCGCTGTCGGAGTTGACCCAGGCAGGAAATGTAGGGTGGGGTGGGTGTGGGGGTGGGTGGGGTGGGGTGTGGCACCGAACTGGTGCCGCACCTGAATAGAAGAGCGGGGTATGTAAAAAACCACCGGCTCAATTATCGCAAACGATAACTACACACCGAGTGAATCGATAGAGAGTCGCGGAGTCGACGGGCTCGTCCGACCCAGCGCCAACGCGAGAGCAGCGATCGCGCTATCAGCGGCGACAGTGGGGCCACAACCTATTTTATATAGTAGTTGAAACTGCGGACAAATGAGTCACCGCGACCGCTTCCGGTTCCCGCCCGGGACTGCGGGGGATCGACAGTGACGGACGCTGAGGCGACCGTTCTCGTCGTCGACGACAATCGACCGATAGCGGATACGTACGCGGCGTTCGTCGACGATGAGTACGATGTCAGGACGGCATACGGTGGCGAGGAGGCGCTGGCGGAACTGGACCCATCGGTCGACGTGGTCTTGCTCGACCGGCGGATGCCGGACCGCTCGGGGGACGAAGTGTTGGCCGAGATCGAGCGGCGCGCGCTCGACCCGCGTGTCGTCATGGTAACGGCCGTCGAACCCGAGTTCGACATCGTCGACATGGCCTTCGACGAGTACGTCGTCAAGCCGGTCCAGCGGGGCGATATCGTCGCAGTCGTCGAGGAGATGGTCGAACGAGCGACCTACGACGACGACTTCCGCAAGTTCCTCGCGCTCGCGTCGAAGAAGGCCACGCTGGAACGCGAACGCACGAGCGCGGAACTCGCTCGGAGCGACGAGTACGAGCGGATCGAGCGCCGCCTCGCCGAGCAACGCGACGCTGTCGGCGTCGAAACCGACGACCTCGAAGCGGTCATGCGGGGTGACGCCCCGGATATCGCCGAAGCGGGCGGCCGGTCCCCAGGGGAGTGACGGCGCCATCCCATCGACGGCGGTACACCGGCGACGGGACACCGGTGGCGAGACGGTGACAGCTGTCTGGCGGGTGGACGGTCCGGGGTCCGGCCGTGATCTGGTCCCAGATCCAGCCACGGTCCGGTACGCTTACGACCCGTCAGTTGTTTCATCTGTCCGATGGAGGGTACTCTCTGGTACGTGCTCACCGGGACGCGGGGTGGGGAAAACCGGATCCGTATCCTCCGAGCGGTCGACGAGCGGCCCAGAAACGCGAACCAACTCGCCGATGACCTCGAGCTGGACTACAAGACGGTCCGCCACCACCTCGACGTTCTGATCGACAACGACATGCTCGCAAAAAGCGGCGAGGAGTACGGGGCCGTGTATCTCCCATCGGACCGGGTCCGCGCGAACTGGGAGACGGTCGAAGAGATATTTCAACGGGTGAACTGAGTATGGTCGAAATTGGGAACAAGTATATTCGGACGACTCCGCAAGGGAGGCACAGATGAGCGTCTGGCTCGACGCCGCGAGCGCGGCCGCGACTGTCAACGTCGCCCTACTGACCGTGCTCGTCGTCATCTGGGCCCGCAACTACGCGCAGTTCCGCTCGAAGCACCCGCTGGGACTGCTCGTCTTCGGCGTCCTTCTGCTCGCGGAGAACTGTCTGTCATTTTATTACTACGTCCTCGACCCGGAGGTCGCGCAGCTGCTCCGGAGCGCGGCTCCAGTCGCCGGGCGCGCGATGACGTTCGTTCAGCTACTCGAACTCGGCGCCATTGCCTTTCTCGTCTGGGTTACCTGGGACTGACTCACCTGGGACCGACCTCGCCCGTTCCCGCCATCCGTCTGCCGCGGCCCATCGCCGCTATCCGTCTGCCGCGGCCCATCGCCGCTATCCGTCTGCCGCGGCCCATCGCCGACTCCGCACGGAATCAGACTGAAATTGGGTGAGAGACTGGCGATCCTATGGGCCGAGGTCGGACAACGTTGATACGCGATTCTTCCTGTGTCCCAGGTGATGACACGGAAGACACGTCGTCAGGTGCTCGCAGCGCTCAGTGCATCGGCCGCGCTCGGAGTTGCGGGGTGTAGCTCCGGTGGCGACGACGAATCCACCGAATCCGAAGACGGCAGTGGCGACGAAATGGACGGCATGACCGACACCGACGGTATGGGCGGCATGACCGACACCGACGGTATGGGCGGCATGACCGACACCGACGGCATGATGGGCGAAGCGGCCAACCTCCGCGTCGCGCACATGTCCCCGGACGCCCCGAACGTCGATGTCTACGTCAACGACGAGACGGTCCTGACGGACGTCCCGTTCACGACAGTCAGCGACTACCTGGAACTCCCGACCGGGACGCACCAAGTCATGATCACGGCCGCCGGCGACCCCGACACCGTCGCCTTCGATGGCGAGGTAACGCTCGAAGCGAGCGACTATACGGTCGCCGCGGTCGGCGAACTGTCCAGCGAGGACACGGAGTTCCGACCGCTGATCCTAGAGGACGACAACAGCGGTCCTGGCGAGAACATGGCACGACTCCGCGTCGTCCACGCCTCGCCGGACGCCCCCGCGGTCGACGTGACCGCCGCTGGCGGCGACGTGGTGCTGTTCGACGGCGTCCCCTTCGGCGAATCCGGCTACACGACCGTCGAGGCGAACGACTACACCGTGGAGATCCGCGGTGACACGGAGAGCGACGACGGCGACGTCGTCGCCGACTACGACGTGTCCCTCAATGGCGGGACCGTCTACACCGCCTTCGCCCGTGGCTACCTCTCGGCAGACGACGACCCAACCGACGAGGCGTTTTCTCTTCAGGTCGTCCAGGACGCCAGCTACTGACTGTCGGTCGACCGCCGCTGACATCGTCTCTCCCTCATTTCGCCTGAGAATATCCGTCGAGTCGGCAGCCGTCGGTCCGCGAACGGGTGTGTCCTCGTCGAACCGAGAGATACGGGCGGGCGCTCGACGGCCAGCGCTGTGGCTCGCCGAATTGCGCCGTGAGAAGTTTGCGTGGGTGCAGTCCCTCTGGGAGTGCACCTGCACTGTGTCCGCGTGAACGCGGAGTAGTGCGTGGGACCGGATGTGAACTTCCGTCACTTCGCTACGCTCGTGACGACGTTCGCGGGCGGTGCACCCGCCCGCTCACCGGCGGACCCCTACGGGACAGCACTGTCGCTCACTGAGTTGCGTTGCGAGAAGTTTGCGTGGGTGCAGTCCCTTTGGGAGTGCACCTGCACTGTGTCCGCGTGAACGCGGAGTAGTGCGTGGGACCGGATTTGAACCGGCGGACCCCTACGGGACAGCGCCCTCAACGCTGCGCCGTTGGCCTGGCTTGGCTACCCACGCACTCGGTTGCTGTTGGGTCGCCTGCAACCCAGTGTTCCCGAGGGTGATTAAAATCACTGTCGGTTCGCCGGCTCAGTGGGGGACGGCCCCACATCCGAACCGGAGAATTCGGACCCGTTGAACCGCTCGAACGGAACCGACTAAACCACCGGAGCCGTCCGATTAGAACCGGCCGGATCGGGGCCGGCAGGGCCGGCCGGGCGGAACAGGTTTGGCCGCCCGGACAGGACAGGCTGGGTTCCCCACAGTCAGTCTGGCTATCTGGTCAGCGCGGGAACGCAAAGCGGACGATTCAAATAGCGCCACTCCACTACGACCGGGCATGGCCAAGTACTCGACCGGTGGCGGCGGATCCGGGACGAGCGAGAGTTGCGAGCTCTGCGGCGCCGAGGACGCTGACCTCCGGACGGCGAACGTCGCCGGTGCGACACTGCAGGTCTGCCCGGACTGTGCACAGCACGGGGAGACTCCAGGGGGGCCCGAGGGCTCGGACGGGAGTGACGACGGCGACAGCGACCGTGACCGAAAGCGGCGCGCTGCCCAGAACACCGCTCGTCTCCAGGACGCCCGTAAGGGCAACCCCGACCACTGGGAGGACGGCGCGGACTACGACGACGACCAACTCCCGTATCTCGTCACAGACTACGGCGAACGCCTCACCGAAGCGCGCCAGGCCGCTGGCCTCCAGACTGCCGAACTCGCTGAGGCCATCGAGGCCGACGAAGCCGACGTTCTCGCCGTCGAACAGGGTCGCGCTACCCAGGCCAACGTCGGCGGCTCGCTCATCGCCGCGCTCGAGTCCGAACTCGACATCGAACTCGCCGAGTCGACCTGACTGCCGCGCGGGTCGTTTGTTTTCTGCACGCGTGCGATCCGGGGATGAATTGGAGGGCTGGACCCGAGATTTTTGTTTCGAGCCGACCTCATCACGCCAATGACCTCCCGCGCAGCCACCGACCCATCCGTTACCGATTTCGAAGCGGCCGTCGAGCGTACCGACGACCGCGAAGTCGTCCTCGACGAGACGTACTTCTATCCCGAAGGCGGCGGCCAGCCCGCCGACCGCGGGCAGATCGCAGGGATCGCTGTCACGGATGTCCAGCAGCGAAACGGTGAAGTCGTCCACCACCTCGCCGACGGCCCGTCTATCGAGGCCGGCGCGACCGTCTCCGCGAGCGTCGACGCGGCGTTTCGCACCTACTGCATGCGCGCCCACACTGCGAGCCACGTCCTCTACGGCGCCAGTCGGCGCGTCCTCGACGACCTCGGCTACGGCGGGTTCGGGATCGGCGAATCGAAGGTCCGGGTCGATTTCACGACCCCGACAGAGATCGACGACGATCGACTCGTCGAACTCGAGCGACTCGTGAACCAGGCGGTGTGGGATTCCAGAGCGGTCTCCTGGGAAACAGTGCCGCGGGAGGCTGCCCTCGACCGTGACGACGTGGCGTTCAACACCAAGACAGAGGAGGGGATCACCGGCGAGACGGTGCGGTTGGTGAGCGTCGCCGACTGGGACGTGGCGGCCTGCGGCGGGACCCACGTCTCGAACACTCGCGAGATCGGTCCCGTCACGCTGCTGGACCGCTCGAACCCCGGTGAAGGCCTCACCCGCGTGGAGTTCGCCGTCGGACCGGCGGCCATCGAGCGCCGGGCGAGCGACCACGAGAACGCCAGGACCGCGGCGCGAGCACTCGACACCCGCGTCGACGAGTTGCCCGACGCAGTGGCGCGACTCCAGCAGGAGCGCGACGCGCTCGAGCGCGAGGTCGAGGACCTCCGCGAACAGGTCGTCGAGGCGCGACTGTCGGAACTCCGCGAGGCGGTCGAGACGCGGGCGGGCCGCGATTGGCTGGTCGGTGCCCTCCCTGGGCTCGACGCGAACGACCTCGCCGACGTCGCGCAGTCGATGGCCGGCACGGCGGCAGACGTAGTCGTGCTCGTCGCCGAGGACGGCTCCTATCTCGCTGTAGGCTCGACCTGTGACCTCGACGCCGGTGCTGTCGTGGAGCGGGCGACCGACGCCTTCGGCGGCGGTGGCGGCGGGAGTCCGACAGTGGCGCAGGCCGGCGGCCTCGGTGCGAACGCCGACGAGGTCCTGGCACTGTACGAGGCGGACTGACCCGACTCGGTGCCTCCTCCGTGCGATAGTATTTTCGCAGCGAGAAGTCAGCCGAAAGCAATTTACGAACGTCCATTGACACGCCACGTAGTGTCAACCCCGAGACTCGGCGAGCGCGTCCGAAGCGTTTCCCCCACGCTCGGCGCCTTGCTGATGATACTCATCGTCATCTTGCTCGCAGCCATCCTGACGGTTACAGTGACGGGGTTCGCCGAAACGACGAAACAGGAGACGAAAGTGCACGCAGTCGGTGACTACGACTTCGATGTCGTGGAGGCGAGCGGAGACACACTGCGGATCTCACCGCGGTCGGTATCGCTGCACGGTGCGGACCTGGTGATCCGGGTCAACGGCAACCGCGTCCACACCTGGGATGGGCAGAACGTGGTCGAGATGACGTGTCTGTACCCGGGAGACCACCTCCAGGTCATCTCCGAAAAGGGCGAGTCTACGTCGATCGTCGACGACCACCGGATGATCCGCTCGCTCAAGTGCGACCGTATCCGGCCGCTCCCGGAGAAGTTCGAGTACGCCTACGTGGATTACGAGGGAACGAGCAAGAAAGTCCGAGTCCAGCCCGACTTCACCTTCGGGGTCGAGATCGACCCCGACGGGCCGGGCTCAGACGGCGGCCCCAGCGCGGTGTTCAAAGAGGACATCGGCACGGTCCCGGTGACCAACGAGTGGCATTACATCAGGCGGTACGACCGGGAAATCGAGGGCTTCGACCCGCCGGTCTGGGTCGTGGTGATGACCGATAACGTTCACTGGAAAAACGGTGGCGGCTCGAACGGGCTGAACTGGACGGACGACCCCGCTGGTGAGCCGGGTATCGACTCCTACGAGATCGACGGCGACTCCGTTCGGGTGACCGCCAGCGGGAGCGAACCGACCAACGACATCTACCTTGTGTTCAAACCGGGGTGTGACGAGAGCCGTCTCAAGATCGTCGATGTCTCCGCTGGCTACAACAACCGCATCTACCTCGAGGGCGACGTGGCGATCGAAGATACTTACGACTACAGCGCGTCCAACAGCAGTCGAACTGCACCGCCGGTGACGCTCGACGCACCGGGCGTGAACTGTCCCGGCGGGTGACCGGAGCGGCTGGGTCGGACTGCCGACTCGGCGCGCCGGGCAATTTTTGCCGGGGCCGGCCCAACGGAAGGTATGGAACTGTCGGCGACGCAGGAGGCGGTCCGGGAGACAGTCTGCGAGTTCGCGGTCGAAGAGATCCGGCCCGTCGCAGCCGACGCAGACGACTCCGAGGAGTTTCCCGAGGAGGTCTGGGACGGCCTCGCCGACCTCGACCTAACGGGGCTGACCGTGCCGGAGGCGTACGGCGGCTTCGACGCCGACCGACTCACCTACGCCGTGGTCAACGAACAACTGGCTTACGGCGCCCTCGCTGTCGCCACAGCACTGTCAGTTCACTGTCTCGCCACCTCCTGTATCGCGGCGTTCGCCGACGAGTCCGTCCGGGAGGCGTGGCTCCCCGAGATGGTCGACGGCCGCCCGGTCGGCGCGTTCGCGCTCTCGGAGCCACAGGCTGGCTCGAACCCGGCCGAGATGTCGACCACGGCGACGCCCGTGGGGGACGTGGATGACATCGGCGACCCCGAAGCGTACGTGATCGACGGGGAGAAACAGTGGATCACGAACGGAGAGCGCTCGGGTGTGGTGATCGTCTTCGCGAAGACCGACCACGAGGATCCGAACTCGATCACGCAGTTTCTCGTCCCCAAGGACGCCGACGGCCTCAGCGTGGGCGACCCCGAGGACAAACTCGGGCTGCGGGCGAGCGACACGACGAGCCTGACTTTCGACGGCGTCGAAATCCCCGCGGAGTACCGATTGACCGAGCCCGGTCGCGGACTCGCGGCCGCCCTCTCGATCCTCACCGGCGGGCGCGTCGGCATCGCTGCCCAGTCGGTCGGGCTGGCACAGGCCGCGCTCGACGAAGCGGTCGCGTACGCGGGCGATCGCGAGCAGTTCGACCAGCCAGTCGCCGAGTTTCAGAGCATCCGGCACAAACTGGCGCGGATGTGGACTGACGTGCGGTCGGCGCGACTGTTGACCTGGGACGCAGCCGAGCGCCTGGAAGCGGGCGAAGGCAACGGAGCGTCACAGCACGGTGCGAGCCCGCGAGCCGCTGCGAGCATGGCAAAGGCCGTCGCCAGCGAGACGGCCCTCGACGTGACCAACGAGGCCGTCCAGATCCACGGCGGCTACGGCTACACGACCGACTTCCCGGTCGAGCGGTTCTACCGTGACGCGAAGGTGACGACCATCTACGAGGGGACGACGCAGATCCAGCACGACGTGATCGCTCGCGAGCTGTTGGAGTAAGTCGCCGTCCGCGGCGGCCGCCTGCGCCCCATGACCGCCGTCCCGACACGCATTTGCACCACTCCCCCCTACGTCGACTGTGAGCGAGTACGAGGCCGTCGTATACGACTTGGACGGGACGCTCGTCCGCCTGGACGTGGACTGGGACGCGGTCGCCACCCGCTGTGGCGCGGTCCTGCGCGCCCGTGACGTCGACGTCGAGGGGGCGAGCATCTGGGAGATGCGCGAGCGGGCGGCGGAACACGACCTGCTGGACCGCGTCGACGAGGCTATTGCCGAGTTCGAACGCGAGGGCGCACGGAGCGCGCGTCGGCTCGCGCTCGCCGACGAACTCCCCCGCGAGGAGCCGGTCGGCGTCTGCTCGCTGAACGCGTCAGCCGCCTGCCGCATCGCGCTGGAACTCCACGGACTCGACGGCCACGTCGGGACCATCGTCGGCCGCGACTCGGTCGAAACGGTCAAGCCCGACCCCGAACCGCTGCTCGCGGCCGTCGAGGCGCTCGACGCGACGCCCGAGCAGACGCTCTTCATCGGCGACTCCGACACAGACGAACTCGCGGCCCGCAGGGCTGGAACGGATTTCCAGTGGGTCGAGGACAGGGTCTGACCACCCGGCGGACGCTGCGTTCGCTCCCCACTTCATCAGTCCTCTGACTCTTCGCCGTCGGCGAGCGCGCGCTTTCGCTCGACCCAGAAGACGCTCAGAGCGGTGACGATCCAGACGACCGCGCCGACGCGAACGGCGAAGCCGACCCGGTCGCCCCAGGTCGGCAGGTCGAACGGCACCGAGAGAAGCGCGACGAGCGGCGCGCCGACCGCGATGGTGACGACGAAGGTGACCTGCATGACTCGCCCGTAGTCGACGCCGTCGGGGTCGGTCTGCTCGACACGCGCTGGCACGGCCGGATCTTCCGGTGCGCGTCCCTTGAGTGTCGCGATTGCGCCACGCGACGCGGTCGTCCGGCCGAGATCACTGTCGGACGCGATCGCGGAGAAACGCGCCCACCGCTTCGCCGAAATCGCGAGGCCGCTCGACCATCGCGAGGTGGGCCGCGTTCCGCACCTCTGCGTACTCACACCGCGGCAGCTCTTCAGCCAGGTACTCGTGAAACTGCGGCGGCGTCAGCCTATCGTATTCTCCCACGAGCGCGAGCGCCGGGGCGGAGATGTCGGAGAGTCTGTTTCGCACGTCGAACCGGTGGCAGGTGAGGAAGTCCCGTTCCGTCACGTCTCGGCCGGTGGCGCGCATCTGCTCTCGGGAGCGCTGGGTGGCCCGCTCGTCGGCGTCGTGAAAGAGCAGGTCCTCACCGTGGAGCGCGTCGACGGCCGCCTCGAAGTCCCCAGAGAGGAGTTCCCGGAGGTCCTCTCGGACCGCGAGCTTCGCGCCCGTGCCGGCGAGGACGAGCGCCGCGGGCTCGAAGTCGGTTTCGAGCGCCACCCACTGGACGACCGCGCCGCCGAGCGAGTTACCGACGAGGACGCCGGCACCTGTCTCCTGGGCGACGGCGACCACGTCTCGCGCGTACGCGGAGAGCGTCTCCGCTCCAGGCTGGGTGTCGATGTCGGCCGAATCGCCGTGGCCGCTGAGGTCGAGGGCGACGGCCAATCCGCCAGGGCCGTCCGGCGCGTACTGTTGTGCCCACAGACGGTGGGTCGCCCCGCTCCCGTGGACGTACAGCAGCGTTTCGGACGCGGTGTTTCCTCCTTCGGCCCCGCGAGAGGCCGCGATCCTGTAGGCCGTCTCACGTCCGTGGTGGCGAACCCTCTCCATACTCCCGTTTCGCGCGCCGCCATGAAAACGACGGTGCCGGTCTCGGATCGCCGACGAAAAGTGTGAACCGCAATTCTACCGTCCAGCAGAGATAGGCGTACGTACGGCACTTATCTACGAAAGTTTTATATACTTATCGCGCTAACTCAGAGTTAGTATGACCGCACTACAAGAGCTGGGCGACGACATCGGACTGTCGCGGCACGAGTACGACGAGACGGTGGTGTTCGCGGCCGATTTCGGTCCCGGACAGGACGCGTCCGTGGACGTGCTCGGTGATACAGTCATGGTCGTTGTCGGCGACGAGCAGTACGACCTGGAGATAGCGGGAGACGCACGAGCGTTTATGAAAAACGGCGTCCTCACCATCGAGGTGGAGCGATGAAACTCACCGTCAAGCCCCTCAAGCAGAAACACGCCGGACGCGACCTGGCCGCCATCGACCGCGCGGCCATGTCCGAGCTGGACCTCGAGAACGGCGATTACATCGTCATCGAGGGCGAGGGCCGCGCCGTCGCACGCGTCTACCCGGGCTACCCCGAAGACGAAGGAAACGGCGTCGCGCGCATCGACGGGCGCCTCCGTCAGGAGGCCGGCGTCGGCATCGACGACCGCGTCACCGTCGAGAAGGCGGATGTCAACCCCGCGACCCGCGTGACCGTCGCGCTCCCGCAGAATCTCCAGATCCGTGGCAACGTCGGTCCCCACATCCGGAAGAAGCTGTCCGGCCACGCCGTCACACAGGGCCAGACCGTCCCGATCGGCCTGGGCCTCGGTCCGCTCTCGTCGATGAGCGGGCAGAAGATCCCGCTGAAGATAGCCAGCACCGACCCCTCGGGCACGGTCGTCGTGACCGACTCCACCGACGTCGACGTCACCGACCAGCCCGCCGAGGAGATAGCGGGCGCGACCCCTGGGACCACCGAGGGTCCGGACGTGAACTACGAGGACATCGGCGGCCTCGACGACGAGCTCGAGCAGGTCCGCGAGATGATCGAGTTGCCGATGCGCCACCCCGAACTGTTCGAGACGCTCGGCATCGAGCCGCCGAAAGGCGTCTTGCTCCACGGTCCGCCGGGCACCGGGAAGACGCTGATGGCCAAGGCGGTGGCCAACGAGATCGACGCGTACTTCACCGACATCTCGGGGCCGGAGATCATGTCGAAGTACTACGGGGAGAGCGAGGAACAGCTCCGCGAGGTGTTCGACGAGGCCGAGGAGAACGCCCCCGCGATCGTCTTCATCGACGAGATCGACTCCATCGCGCCCAAGCGCGGTGAGACGCAGGGCGACGTGGAGCGCCGCGTCGTCGCGCAACTGCTCTCGCTGATGGACGGCCTCGAATCGCGGGGCCAAGTCATCGTCATCGGCGCGACCAACCGCGTCGACGCCGTCGACCCGGCCCTGCGCCGCGGCGGTCGCTTCGACCGCGAGATCGAGATCGGCGTCCCCGACAAGAACGGTCGCAAAGAGATCCTGCAGGTCCACACCCGCGGGATGCCCATGGCCGAGGAGATCGACCTCGAGCAGTACGCCGAGAGCACGCACGGCTTCGTCGGCGCCGACCTCGAGTCGCTGGCCAAGGAGTCGGCGATGAACGCGCTGCGACGCATCCGGCCCGAGCTCGACCTCGAGTCGGACGAAATCGACGCAGAAGTGCTCGACCACCTGGAGGTCTCCGAGCGCGACGTCAAGGACGCGCTGAAAGGCATCGAGCCGTCGGCGCTCCGCGAGGTCTTCGTCGAGGTGCCGGACGTCACGTGGAACGACGTGGGCGGCCTGGAGGACACCAAAGAACAGCTCCGCGAGACGATCCAGTGGCCGCTGGACTATCCCGAGGTGTTCGAGACGCTGGACATGCAGGCCGCCAAGGGCGTCCTGATGTACGGCCCGCCGGGCACGGGGAAGACCCTGCTCGCCAAAGCCGTCGCTAACGAAGCCCAGTCGAACTTCATCTCGGTGAAGGGGCCGGAACTGCTGAACAAGTTCGTCGGCGAGTCCGAGAAGGGCGTCCGCGAAGTGTTCAGCAAGGCCCGCGAGAACGCCCCGACCGTGGTGTTCTTCGACGAAATCGACTCCATCGCGGGCGAGCGCGGCCAGGGCGCGACCGACTCCGGCGTCGGTGAGCGCGTCGTCTCGCAGCTGCTGACCGAACTCGATGGGCTCGAGGAACTGGAGGACGTCGTCGTGGTCGCGACGACCAACCGCCCCGACCTGATCGATTCGGCGCTGTTGCGTCCCGGTCGCCTGGACCGCCACGTCCACGTGCCGGTGCCGGACGACGAAGGCCGCCGCGCCATCCTGGAAGTCCACACGCGTGACAAGCCGCTGGCCGACGACGTCGACCTGGACGACGTGGCCGGGCGCATGGACGGCTACGTCGGCGCCGATATCGAAGCAGTCGCGCGCGAAGCCTCGATGGCCGCCAGCCGGGAGTTCCTCACGAGCGTCGACCCCGAGGAGATCGGTGACACGGTCGGGAACGTCCGCGTCACGATGGACCACTTCGAGCAGGCCCTCGACGAAGTCGGCCCCAGCGTGGACGAGGAGACCCGCGAGGAGTACGAGGAGATCGAGGAGCGCTTCGACACCACCGAAGGACCTAGCGACGAGGACACAGTCGGTCGGACCTTCCACTGACCGACCGAGCGCGGTCACTGCCTGACCGACCGAGCGCGGTCACTGCCTGACCGACCGAGCGCAGTCACTGTATTTGTTCGACTGCGCGTTCCGAACCGCAAGGACATTGCCATACGAACGTCTAGCCGGAGGCGATGAACGTCAGACGGCACGTCCCCGCACTGACCGGCGTTCTCTCGGTCGTGTCCCTCGCGCTCGTGTTCGCCGCCGCGGGGCAGGCGATCCCGAAATCGCTGCTCCCGCGGGCGCCCAACGCGGTGCTCCACGCCATCCCGCACGTCAACGCGGCGCTGAGCGTGACCGCCGTGGGTACCATCGTCGTCGGCGTGCGCGCGATCCGCCGCGGAAACGTCGCGCGCCACCGCCGCGCGATGCTCGTGACGACCGCACTGTTCGCGACGTTCCTGGTCGCGTACCTCTACCGCGTCGCGCTCAAAGGCCCCACCGACTTCGGGGGCCCGAGCGCCGTCGAACAGTTCCTCTATTTCCCGCTTCTGGGGATCCACATCCTTCTCGCCATCGTCGCGGTGCCGCTCGTGATCTACGTCCTGTTGCTCGCGCTGTCACACCCGGTGGCGGAACTTCCAGAGACCCGACATCCGCAGGTCGGTCGCGTCGCGGCCGCGCTGTGGCTGGTCTCGTTCGTGCTCGGGACCGTCGTCTACCTCCTGCTGTACGTGGTGTACTGACCGCTGACGCCGGCTGGCCGTGGTCGCCCGAAAGCCCGACCGACCTTCCGCATTCGTGCGTTTGAATACCGTCGCCGGTCTCGACCCGATGGTGACAGACACGACGACCGGGAGTCTCCGCGCCGCGCTCTCCGGCGAGAAAGCCAGATTTCAGGCGCTGTTTTTCGTCTATTACGCCTCGTTCTCGGGATTCGCGGTCTTCCGGAACGTCTACCTCGAAGAGATGGGGATGTCCGGGTCCGCGATGGGGCAGATCGGCTTCCTCATGACCGCGACCGGGGTGGCCGTCCAGCCGCTGTGGGGCGTCGCGAGCGACTACTTCCGGGCCGAGCGCCCCGTGTTGATCCTCGGTGCGGTCGCCTCGGCGGTCGCGTTGCTCTCTTACCCGGTGGCCGCCGGGCTCGCGGCGCCGTTCCTGCTGGTCGCCGTCGGGACTGCTATCTACTCCGCCGCCCGAGCGCCCATCGTCCCGATCACGAACGGGCTGGTGCTCTCGCGGGGCTACGACTACGGGAGCGTCCGCGCCTTCGGCTCGATCGCTTTCGGGATCGGGAGTCTCGGCTTCGGGTTCCTCGTCGCCGCGCTCGGTACGGCCTCGGTCGTCTACTTCTACGTCGGCGGGACCGCCGTCCTCGTCGCCATCGTCCTCTCGGTCTCCGAGAGCGCGGACTCGGAGAGCGACGGAGCCGACACGGGCGACGGAACCGATACTGGCGAAGAGGGCAACACGAGCGACGGTGTCAGCGCGGATCGGACGGCCACCGACGGCGGCGACGAGTCGGCAACGGCCGACGACGATGCTGGAGGGGACGAAGCGTCGCTCTCTGAAGCGGTCCGGGCGCTCGTGACTAACAGCCAGTTCCTGGTCGTCCTCGTCATCGGCTTCCTCGTCGGCTTCTCGATCCGCGGCGGCTCCGCCTACTTCTCGGTGTACATGCGCGCAGTCGATGCCGGGATGGCCGTCGGGCCGTGGTCGCTCTCGCCCGACGCGGTCACCGGTCTCTCCTGGGCCGTCAAGACGGCCTTCGAGGCGGCCGCGTTCGTCTACGCCGTCCGCCTCTCGTGGTCGTACCGTTCGTTTCTCCTCCTGGGCGGAGTCGCCGTCACGGTCCCCAACCTCGTTTACGGCCTGACCGGCCAACCGTGGGCGATCATCGCCGTCCAGTCCGCCAGCGGCCTCGGCTACGGCCTCTACTACGTCGCCATCGTCAACCTCGTTTACGTCGTCGCTAGCGACCGCGTGACTTCGACCGCCCAGACGGTCCTGACCGGCGTCGGTATCGGCTTCGGCGGCGCCGTCGGCCAGGTCGCCGGCGGCGAACTCATGGATCTGGTCGGCGTTCAGGAGATGTACCTCTACATCGCCGTCGTCGGCTTCGTCGGTGCGGCCGTCGCAGTCTTCGTCCGCCAGGACGGCACCATCGGCGACGAGAATCGAGCGGTCTGAGCTCGGTCGGCCTCCAGCCAGCGGCCAACGTGGCTCAGTCCTCGTCCTTGGCGGAGTCGACACCGAGTTCGCCGCGCTCGACGAGGTCGACGAAGGCGTTGTCTTCAGCGTCGAGCGGCAGGTCGACGCGCCCGCGCTTGCGGACCGACTCGTAGGCCGCGAAGATCACCTCGGCGGTCTTGAGCCCGTTGCGCGCGCCGAGTTCTGACTCGCGATCCTCCTCGAGGGCGGCGACGACTTCGGCGGCCGCGCGGTCGATGAACTCGCTGCCGTACTCGCGGTCCTCGGCGCCGGCCCCGTGCATGTTCTCCCCGTCGACGTCGACCGCCGTCCAGTTCTCTTCGCCGGCGCGTCGGATCTCGAGCATGTTGCCGGAGTCGCTCTCGATACGGATCTCGCCGTCAGTGCCGGCGAGGCGGTGTGCAGCGTCACAGAGGTCGTCGCCGGGGCCGGTCGACATGACGGCGGTGACGCCGGTGTCGTACTCCCAGCGAACCCACGCCTGGTTCTCCTGGTGCATCCCGAAGCGTACGTCCTCGTCGCGGTAATCGATCTGGGCGATCACCCACTCGGGGTTCGCCTCGTCGGCGAACATTCCCGTGAGGTCGACCGTGTGTGCCCCGGTGTCGTAGAGGTCGCCCCACGCCGTCTCGACGCGCTGAAGGTCACCGATCTCACCCTCGGCGACGAGGTCGCGGGCGCGCCGGAACGGCGCGCCGAAGCGGCGCTGACGGTTGAACGTCAGCTGTACGTCGCGGCGCCAGCAGGCCTCGGCCATCCGCCGGGCCGCGCCCCAGGTGTCGGCCATCGGTTTCTCACAGTGGACCGCGTCGACGACGCCACTGTGGGCGCAGTCGACGACGACGGGCTCGTGAATCGCCGGCGGGACGGCGACCGTGACGATATCCGGTTCGACGGCGGCGAGCATCGCTTCGTAGTCCTCGAAAACGTGCTCGTCGGGGAGGTCGAACGTACGCCCGAACGCCGCCGCGTTCTCCGGGACGATATCCGCACAGGCGACGACGTCGCAGGCTTCGTGGTTCGCGAACGACTCTCCGTGACGATATCCCATCGCGAACCCCTCGACCGTGGGGTTCTCCGGGTCGGGCCCGGTCCCAACGACGGCTACTTCGTAGCTCATGTAACGGCCGTTCACAGTGTGAAGACACCGAAATCCCTTTCGGTCGACCACACGCACTTCCGCTACCTGTCCACACGGTGTGCCCGTCCCCCAGCGCCGACCAGCCGGCCCGCACGCCCGGTACGTTATTGGAAACTGTAATCCGGAAAGAAAATATATAAAGGATCCCTGGGGAACTTTACCTGCAAGGCGTCATAGGAGCATCCATGGTTTCACTCAACGTCGGGGATCACGAGTACACCTACGAGCGGGTCGCGAAGAACAGGTCCGAAAACGTCTTCGAAGCCATCGTCGTTGCGGAGTCTCGCACCGGCGAACTCTCTGTCCGACGGTTCGAGCTCGACGTGGACGCACGAGACGAACTCTCGAGCGAGCGCGTCGAAGAAGCGCTGACAGAGTGGCATGCGGACCACGAGAACCTCACTATCCACCGGCTGGTCATCGAGGAGACAAACCGGTGTGCGTTCGGGACGCGTGCGCCCGAGGGAGCGACGGCCGAGGACGCGGCCGACGCCGAGGGCGCGGCCGGTCCCGCGGACCGTGCGGCCGCAGACGGGCCGCTCTACCGCGGCGGCACGTCCGCGACCAGAGCACAGGTCGGCTTCGGCGACGTTGCCGTTGAACACGGCGAAGAAATCGAGTACTACGTCGCCGGCCCCTCGACGTCCGTCTACGGCACCGACACCGGGACCGTGACCGGCGTCAAATCCGGGACCGAGGAGTATCACATCCTCGTCGTCGAGACCGACGACGGGACCAAACGCGTCCGCGAGGACTGGCTCGTCAGCGAAAACGACGACTGAGACACCGTTCGCGGCTGTTCGCCGCCCCCGATAGCGATGCTTCCAGCTCCGAATGCGGTCCACACTGCGGCGTGTCCGGTGTGTCGGACCGCCTCCGGCGTCGGTCACACATAGCGGGCTCGACAGTTCCGATCGGGTCCGAGGTGACTGACTCCTACCGGACGCACGAATCACGAAAAAGAACGTTGCCGGTCAGTACGAGCGCTCTTTGGGCTCGTACTCTTTCTCCGCCTCGAGTTCGACGGGCTTGTAGTAGAGTTGCGGGTTCCCGTCGTTCCAGGCGAGCAGGGTGTGTTTGAGCCAGTTCTCGTCGTCACGGTACTGGTGCTGTTCGCGCCAGTGCGCACCGCGGAACTCGTCGCGGGCGAGCGCGCCGGCCGTGATGGCTTCGGCGATGTCGATGATGTTGCGCGTCTCCATCGTGTGCAGCAGGTCGGTGTTGAAGGTCCGCGAGGGGTCAGACGCCGAGACGTGTCGGTAGCGCTCGCGGGCCTCGTGAATGTCTTCCAGCGCCTCGACGAGGTTCTCCTCGCGGCGGAAGACGTTGACGTTCTCCGTCATCGTCTCCTGGATATCGTCGCGGACGTGGGCGTGGTTGATGCCGTCCTCTTCGAGCAGCGTCTCGACGCGGTTGCGCTCGCGCTCGACGGCCTGCGAGAGCACCTCGCCGGCCTCGACGGCGGCCCCGTCCGCGGCGACGGCCGCGTCCCCGCTCTCGAGGGCGCCGATCTCTACGTCCGCGCCGAGGTCACCGTCCTCGCTTTTCGCGCTCGGCCCGGTCTGTATCTCCGGCTCTTTCATGTCTGCACCGGCGGCGTGACGGCCGGCGCGCGCGCCGAAGACGAGGAGTTCGGGCAGCGCGTTCCCGCCAAGTCTGTTGGCGCCGTGCAGTGAGACGCAGGCCGTCTCGCCGGCTGCGTAGAGACCATCGATGCAGGTCTGGCCGTTCTCGTTGCACTCGACGCCGCCCATCTGGTAGTGTTGTCCGGGCTTGACCGGCATCGGCTCGTCGAGCCCGTCCACGCCCTCGAAGTCCTCCGCGAGGTGGAGGATGTTCTCCAGCCTGTCGAGGATGCGCTCCTCGCCGAGATGTCGCATGTCGAGGTGGACGTACTCGTCTTCGATCCCGCGGCCTTCATTGACCTCGGTCAGTTCGGCACGGGAAACTACGTCGCGCGAGGCGAGTTCCCCCTCGTTGTTCGCGTAGCCGTGCTCGAACATGAACCGCTCTTCGTCCTCGTTGTAGAGGATGCCGCCCTCGCCGCGGACACCCTCGGAGATGAGCACGCCCGTCGACGGCAGGGTGGTCGGGTGGAACTGGACGAACTCCATGTCCTCCAGCGGGACACCCGCGCGGTAGGCCATCGCGTAGCCGTCGCCGGAGTTGGCGACGGCGTTGGTCGTGTGGTCGAACACCTGGCCGGGGCCGCCGGTGGCGAGGATAACGCCGTCGCGGGCGCTGAAGCCTTCGACGGATCCGGAGGCGATGTCGTAGGCGACGACGCCGTGACACTCGCGGTCCTCGACGTCGTCGTGGTCGGTGACCGCGAGGTTGAGCACCTGCCACTCCTCGTAGACCTCGATGCCGCGCTTGACGACCTGCTCGTACATCGTGTGGAGCAGGTGGTGGCCCGTCTCCGCGCCTGCGTAGGTGGTCCGGGGATGCGAGAGACCGCCGAAGGGGCGCTGAGAGACGGTGCCGTCCTCCTCGCGCGAGAAGGGCATCCCCCAGTGTTCGAGTTGGATGACTTCGTCCGGGGCGTCCTGGGCGAACGTCTCGACTGCGGGGGCGTCGCCGAGGTAGTCCGACCCCTTCATCGTGTCGTAGGCGTGTAGCTCCCAGGAGTCCTCGGGGTGCAGTGCCGCGTTGATACCGCCTTCCGCGGCGCCGGTGTGTGAGCGGACGGGGTGAAGCTTCGTGACCATAGCCACGTCGGCTCCTTCCTCGTGGGCGGCGATGGCCGCCCGCAGGCCCGCACCGCCGGCACCGACGACGAGTACATCGTGTTCGTACATGGTTACCAGAACTTGAGGTTGGACTTGACTGCTTCGCGTTTCAGTTCCTGGATGTGCTCGGTGAGCGGGATGTCCTTCGGGCACACCTCCGTACAGGAGAACTGGGTCTGGCAGCGCCAGACGCCGTGTTCTTGCTCGATGGTCTCCAGCCGGTTGGCCTTCGCGTTCTCGCCTTCCCGCTCGTCCATCGCGAACCGGTAGGCCTTGTTGATCGCAGCCGGGCCCAGATACTGGTTGTCACCGGCCGCAACGTTACACGAGGACATGCAGGCGCCACACCAGATACACCGCGTCGACATCTTCACTTTCTCCCGGTTCTCGGGCGTCTGGCGCTGTTCCTCGTGTTCACCTTCGGGCAGGTCGTCGGGCTGGAAGTACGGCTCGACGGCTTGCATCTGCTCGTAAAAGTGCTCCATGTCCACGACGAGGTCCTTGACAACGTCTTGGTGGGGGAGCGGTTCGATCCGGACCGGCGTCTCGAGGTCCGCGATCTGAGTCTTGCAGCCGAGTCGCTGCTGGCCGTTGACGAACAGCGCGTCGGAGCCACAGACGGCTTGCCGGCAGGAGTGACGGAAGGTGAGCGATGAGTCGTAGTGGTCCCGCGCGTAGATGAGCGCGTCGAGGATTGTCATCCCCTTGTGGAAGGGGACCCGGAAGTCGTCGAAGCGCGGCTCCTCTTTCCCCTCGACTTCGGGGTCGTAGCGGAACACCTTGATCCGGATGTCGTTGTCGGCGTCGCGGACGGCCTCGCGCTCCCGGCGCTGGCGTTCGTTGGCCTCGGCGCGGGCGCGCTTCTCGGATAGCCGTCGTTCCTGGTTGGACTGTTCGGCGGGCTCTATCTCCGTCTCGGCCTCGGCCTCTTCGTCGGTTTCCTTCTGTTCGATTTGCGTGCTCATAGTAGGTCAGTCATCGCGAGTGCCACGCGCGTTCCCTGGGCGATCAGTGCTATGCTCGCCAGCGTCAAAACGGCCCCGACCGCTCGCTTGGCGGTGCCGTCGATCCCCTGATTGACGAGCGCGTTGTAGACGCCGTTGACACCGTGGAACGTGGCGGTGACGAGGAACAGCCACATGGTGGCGAAGTAGCCCACCTGGCTCATCCGCGCCTGCGTCCCGGCGAAGGTGATGTCGGCGGCGTGATTGACGAAGTGGAGCAAGAAGAAGTGGAAGGCGAGGACGCCGATCAGGAAGACGGCGGTCACGCGCTGGAGGAGCCAGCGGACGCCGCCGCGCTCGAACGAGGAGTAGTATTCGGCCATCGGTCACACCCCCGCGAGGAACGTCGGCACGCTCGCGACGGTGATCGCGGCCGTCACGACGAGCGACGCGTAGAAGCTCTTGTCCTGACTGTCCAGCCCGAGTCCCAGGTCTACCATCAGCAGTCGGACGCCATTGAGGATGTGGAAGACGGCCACCGCCAGCAGGCCAACCTCGAGCACCCGCACCACGAGCAGGTTCTCCAGCCCGTGAAGCGTATCGGTGTAGACGGCCGGGTCCGACGCGGTGGCAGTCGACAGCACCGCGATGTGGGTAAAGAGGTAGCCCACGAGCACCCAGCCGGTGAACTTGTGGAAGATCCAGGCCCACATCCCGGACCGGAACTCGCGCCACCGGCCGAAGTCCTCGACCGATCCGCGGTCGTAAGTCTCGCTCATACACCGGCGCAAAGTAGGCGGAGGGTAAAGTAGTTTCTACCCCGCCCCGCATCAACAGCCGAACACGTTCACGTTCGTCCACGAGCGCGCCCGTCTCCGTTCCGTCCGGACAGTTTCCCGCGGCCGCTCGCCGATAGTGTAATCTCTCGAACAGTCGTCGACCCGCGTCCCGACCAGTCCATCATCGGCAGTCAGTTGCCGCCACTCCCACGGGCGTCCGAGGCGAGCCCCGCCTCAGCCGGGCGACCTGACGTCACCGTCCCGCTCGATGGCCGCGAGCGTCTTGCCGTCGAGTTTCGCGAGGTGACAGAGCGGGTTGCCCGGATAGACGACGGGGTTCTCGAGGACGCCGACGAGCAGGCCGGTAAACGGTGCGTCGACGACAGTCGTCTCGGTCTTGAACGGGTTGGCGATGGTACAGACCGCCTCGCCCTCGCGGACGACCGACCCCCGGTCGTAGTGCATGTCGACGAGACCGCCGGCGTCCGCGCGGAGCCACGTCTTCTCGCTGGACCCCTCGACGACGGTCCGCCAGCCGGGCCAGCCGACCTGCTGTGTGGGGAGGAGACCGAACTCCGCGAGGACGCTCTCCACGCCGACCAGCGCACGGTCGATGAACTCCCGCTGGAAGCGGTGGGCTTCGCCCATCTCGATGGTCGCCGTCGCGATGTCCCGACGGCTGGCCTCCCGCCGGAGGGTTCCGTCGGGACCGTCACCGTCGATGATCAGATTCGAGGCGAACGCCTTGGCGACGCGGGCGACCCGGTCGTCGCTCATGTCCGCCCGGACGTGGAGCATGTTCGTTCGTCCGCGCGTGGAGGTGTGGAAGTCAAGGCCGATGTCGCACGGTTCGACGAAGTTGTCGAAGATGCGGCGCGCCATCCGCTTGGCGCTCGTGCTGTCGGCCTTGCCCGGGAACGAGCGGTTCAGGTCGCGGTCGTAGACGGGGAGGTACCGCTCCTGGGCGATGAAGCCGGGGACGTTGAGGACGGGGAGACAGACGAGTGTCCCGCGGAGGTCCGAGAGGTCCCATTCGTGGGCGACCTCGCGGACGACTTCGACGCCGTTGAGTTCGTCGCCGTGGGCGGCGGCGCTGAGAAACGCGGTCGGCCCCGGTTCGGCACCGTTGACGATAGTGACCGGGAGACGGACGGGGTCGCCGAGGTACGTCTCGCTGACCGTGTAACGCACGTTCGCGGTCTCCCCGGGGTCGACCCGACCACCGTCGTACGTGAACGGCGCAGCAGTGTTCATACGCCGGAGTAGACGCCACCACTGAAACGTGTGACGGCCCGCGGTGCTCGGTTTCGGGCCGGGAGGCCTCGGACGCTTCCAGAACCGACGCGTCGCTGGAGACGTGCGCCTGCCGAGTTCCGGCAGACATTTTGGGTGGCCACGAGACGGCCACGTATGACGACTTCTGACAGCGATTCTGTGAGCGAACCGGTCTCTGTCGGCGTGTTGAGTCTCCACAACAGCAAGGAGACGAAGGCGATCTGCAACGCGGTGGATGCGCTCGGCCACGACCCCCAGTGGCTCCGCCACGAGAACACGACCATCCACATCGACGACGGCGAGCCGAAACTGGACCCTGATGTCGACGTGCTCGTCAACCGGCTCCTGCTGTCGAAGTCGACCGAGCCCGAAGAGGAACTCGGGCTCGCGAACGCGCTCGACCGACTTCGGCCGATGCTCAACCGCCCCGACGAGACGCTGACCGCGATGCACAAGCTCGCGACGGCGGTCGCGCTGACCAACGAGGACCTCCCCGTCCCGGACGCGCTCATGGCCCTGTCTTCGGATCGGCTCAACGACGCTCGCGGCGACTTCGGCGAGGAGGCCGTCTACAAGACCGCCATCGGTACGAACGGCGGCGGTACCTGGAAAGTCGGCCCCGGCGAGCGCGTCAACGCCCGCGTCGGTAACCGCTACGCGTTCCTCCAGTCGCTCCTGGAGGGGTCGGTCGACGGCATCCGCGACCTGCGGGTCTACGTCGTCGGGGGGGACGTCGTCGGCGCGATGTACCGCTACGCGCCGGAGGAGGACTGGCGGACGAACGTCGCGCTCGGCGGCAAGGTCGAGGACGCGACTGACGAAGTTCCGGAGGAGGTCCTCTACACGGCCCGGGCGGCCACCGACGCCATCGGTCTCGACTACGCCGGAGTCGACCTCATGGAGGGTGACGACGGCTGGTCAGTCCTCGAAGTCAATCCCACTGCGGGCTTCAAGGGGCTGTTCGAGGCCACCGGCCGGAGTCCGGCGCCGTACATCGCGAAACTCGCCATCGAGCGCGCCGGCGGCGCGGTCGCGGACGAGCGCGTCCGGGAGCTGTCCGCGACGCTCGACGATAGCGTCCCCGACTGCAAGCCACAGCGCCCGTCCCAGCGCTCCGGGACGCCGCTGGTCATCGGCTACACCGAGGACGTCGTCGTCAGCGGCACGAGCGGCTCCGAGACCGTCGTCGCCAAATCAGACACCGGAGCCACGCGTACCAGCATCGATACGCAACTCGCCGCCGACATCGGTGCGGGGCCGATAAAGAGTATCGCCAAGGTCCGCTCGGGGTCCAGCAAGTCCTCGAAGAGCCGGCCGGTCGTCGACGTCGTCGTCGGCGTGGGCGGCAACCGACACACCGTCACCGCCAGCGTCGAGGACCGCAGTCACATGAACTACCCCGTCATCCTCGGCCGGGACATCCTCGGCGACTACCAGGTCGACGTCAGCCGGCAGGCTGACCGCAAGTCCGACGGCGAGCTCGAATCCGAGGAGTAAGCCGGATGTCGAGGCAGGGACGGAGTCACCCCAGCTCGGCGACCCGGAAGCGGGTGTAGCTCGCGACGAGCGCGACGGCGCCCCAGGCTGCCATCACGAGCCAGCTGTACCACGGGTTCGTGTACAGTGCATCCGTCTCGTCGACGTAGTTCTGGTCGATCCGCGCGTATTCCCCGCTCCCGACGACACCTTCGTACACCGGTTCGAGGCCGGCGAGATACGCCGTCGTCGGCGAAGAGAACTGGATATACCCGAACGTCTCGTCAGAGACAGTCACGCCGAGCAGGTCCGCGACCGTGTTGACGATCGTCAGGAGGTTGACGACGGGGAGGAACCCGAACCAGAACGGTCCGAGGACGAAGTAGGCCGTAATGACGCCGAACATCGCCCGCGAGCGCCGACTGGTCAGCGTCGAGAGCGCGACGAACACCGCCGTCAGCGAGACGACGAACAGCGCGGTTATCGCGGCGAACTTCACGAACCGCAGTGGGTCGACGGGGTCCGTGTACAGTGCGGCCCCGAGCACGAGGGCGACGAGCGTGGAGACGAGGACGGCGACGGTGGCGACGCTCGCGCGTGAGGCGAACTTGGCGGCGACGTACTCGGCACGCGTGTTCGGCAGCCCGAGCGCGTGCTTGATCGAGCCACGCTCGCGGTCGCCAGCGACCGACAGGTAGGTGAGCGGGATCAGGATGAGCGGGAAGACGAGGAAGAAGAAAAAGGAGACGTCGACCAGCGCGCGGAAGGCGTCCGCCTGATAGTCGGCGACCTGGTAGACGATCAGGGCGACGAAGGCGGTGAGGGCGCCGATAACGCCCAGCACGACGTACGAGCGTCGGCTGTTCGTGAAGTCGTCGCGGAGGACGGCAGTGAAGCTCACGCCGACTCACCTCCCGTCGCTGTAGCGGACTCTGTCGGGCGGTCCGCCGTCGCTGTCGCCTCGCCGTCATCGGCGCCGTTGGTGTACTGTTCGAACAGCGCCTCGAGCGACGCTTCGTCGATGGAGATGTCCTCGACGGTCGCTCGCTCGTCGAGGCGGCGCAGGACAGCCATCTTCGCCGGTCCAGTCGTACACTCCGCGGTGACGGTGTCCTCATCGACAGTCACGTCCCGGACGCCGTCGAGGGACGCGACCCCCGCGCGGTCGGGGACGGCATCGAGCGTCGCCGAGACGGTCGCGCCCGCCTCGACCTGGTCGCGGAGATTGTCGATAGTGTCGAGCGCGACGAGTTCCCCCTCGTTGAGAATGCCCACCCGGTCACAGACCTTCTCGACCTCTTCGAGGATGTGACTCGAGAAGAAGACCGTCGCGCCGCGGTCGGTCTCCTCGCGGATGATCTCTCGCAACAGCGAGACTCCGTCGGGGTCCAGCCCAGACGAGGGCTCGTCGAACACCAACAGGTCGGGGTCGCCGACAAGCGAGACTGCGAGCGTCATCCGCTGTTGCATCCCCGTGGAGTACTCCTTTGCCGGACGACCGGCGTCGTCGAGGTCCAGCCCGACCCGCTCGAGGAGGACGTCCGGGTCGTCGTCGGCGCCCTTCGCACGGATCGCTGACTGGACGTGTTCGCGGCCGGTCAGGTTGGGGTACGGTTCGTACCCCTCCGGGAGGAGGCCGAGGCGCTGGCGCACCGCGCGAGACTGTTCGGTGACGTCCTTGCCGAGGACGCGAACCGTCCCGCTCGAGGGGGCGAGGAACCCGAGGAGGATGTTGATCGTCGTGGACTTGCCGGCGCCGTTCGGACCGAGAAACCCGAACACTTCGCCGGACTCGACGGTGAGGTCAAGGTCCGAGACCGCGTGGACCTCACCGAACCGCTTGTTCAGGGCGTTCGTCTCTATCGCTGCCATCATGCGGGCGGTCACGCGCCGCTCTCAAATAATTCTGGTTCTCGGGACCGGTCATCGTTCGGTGTCCGGACCGCCATCGTCCGCAATCGGACCGTCTTCGTCCGCAATCGGACCGTCTTCGTCCGCAATGGAGCCGCCCTCGTCGGCGTCGGGACCGCCCTCGTCGCCAACGACTGCCGCTGCGAGTTCCCTCGCCTGATCGACGTGTTCATCTGCGCGGTCGTCACCGGTCCCCTCGACCGCCGCCAGCAGGTCGACGACGTGGGCAACTCGTTTCCGGCGGACGGCCGGGTCGAGGCCGTCCGTCGCAGCGTCTTCGGCGACGGCCTCGGCTTCACCGATCCAGCGACTCGCTGCCCGCTCGACGGGCAGTTCGGCCGTTGCCGCGAGTTCCGCGTGGAGGCGTGCCACCAGCGACGCCGTCCGGTCGGGGTCGTCGTCCGCCACGCTAGGCCCCCAGCAGCCTGAATCCGATGTCGCGGCCGTGCGACCGGGAGAGATGGATCCACAGGCGCGCGAGGTCTTCGAGCATGACCGCCGCGTCGAGTCCGCCGGCATCGATAACGCCGAAACCCAGGTCGCTCGCCAGCGCCGTCGCGACGGCTTTGGCGTCCGGGTCGTCGCTCGCGACGAACATCGACGCGCGCTCGCTAGCTATCTCCGGATCCGCCATGCTGTCGGTGCCGATGGTGTTGAACGCCTTGACGACACGAGCATCGGGCGCGGCCGCGGCGATCCGCTCGGCGACAGCGTCACTGGTTCGCTCCATCGAATTCGTGGGGTCGATCAGCGCTTTCCCGGCGAGTTCGTCAGCCAGGTCGGCCGCAACATCCGGCGCGGCGCCGCCCGGCACCGCGAGGACGACGATTTCGCCGTCGCCCGCCGCGGTCTTCGGCGTCGTCACTCGTGCCGACGTGTTGCTGTCGGCGACGGAATCCGTCACGGTGTCGTCCTCGGGCGTTCGCGACCCGAAGACGACATCGTGGCCCGCCACCCCGAATCCGCGAGCCAGCGTCTCGCCCACGCTCCCGGTGCCGATGATTCCGATCTCCATACCTGGCCAGACGGGATTGTCGGTTGTGAACGTTGGCGATCGTTGCCCGGAACTGAGACCGGTTCGACTCGCGCTGGCCCAGACAGTGCGGACCGGTAGCAGGCCGCAAACCCCCGATAGCGTTACCATATCGCTCGCCCATCGTCGAATATGGCCACCGAGAGCGACCGACTGCAGGCAGCGTTTCTCGACGCCGTCTACAGGCGCGCGAACCGCGACGACGGAGCGTACTACGTCGACCGCGCCACGGCGGTCGATGGTCCGGTCCTGGAACTCGGCTCTGGCACCGGCCGGATCTATCTCGAACTGCTCGAAGCGGGGGTCGACGCCGACGGTATCGACCTCGACCCGGCGTCGCTGGCGCTGCTCCGCGAGCATGCCGACGAGCGCGGCCTCGACCCGAACGTCTGGCGAGGGGATATGACTGACCTGCGTGTCGACCGGTCGTACGCGCTCGTCACCTGTCCGTTCAACGCGGTGCAGGAACTCACGACGATCGAGGAACAGCAGGCGTTCCTCGCGTCGGTGTACGACGCGCTCGCGCCCGGCGGGACGCTCGTCTTCGATACGTTCGTCCCCGACTTCGAGTACATCGCGGAGCAGTGGGACGAATGGCAGCAGCGGACCGTCGAGTTTCGCGGCGAGGACCACGAGTATCACACGCGCTCGCGACTGGTCGACGCGGTGGCCCAGGAGTACGTCTCGGAGAAACGGGCTGTCGCGCCGGACGGCGCGGAACTGTTCGCCTTCGAGGGGCGCGCGACGCTTCTCCCCTCCCGGGAGATCGAGTTGCTCGTCCGACAGTCGCCGTTCGAGTCGTGGACTGCCACCGGCGACTACACCGCCGAGCCGCTGGCGGACGGACACTCGGCACAGGTCTGGTCGCTCGAACGGACGGCCTGAGTACCAGGTTCGGACGCGTCCGACTGTCGACGTTCAGTCGCGTTCGACGAGCGGACAGGTCAGTCGACCGTGCGCCAGAGAAAGAGGCTGGCGTAGCTCCGGTAGGGCTCCCAGGCCCCTGCCCGGTCGCGCATCTCCGCACGAGTCATCTCGTCGTCGAACACCTCGCTCATACCCTTGCGGATACCCAGGTCCTCGACCGGGAAGACGTCCGGGCGGCCGAGGCCAAAGATCAGTACCATCTTGGCGGTCCAGGGGCCAACGCCGCGGATATCAGTGAGTTCAGCCGTGATGCGTTCGTCGTCCATGCCGGCGAAGTACTCGTGGTCGTACCCGTGTCTCCGGAACGCCCGCGCGGTGGCTTTTACATACTCGACCTTGGCTTCGGAGAGGCCGACCGCGTGCAGGTCGTCGGGGTCGGCACCGAGCATCGCCGCGGGCGTGACCTCGAACGCGTCGAACAGTCGCTCGCGGATCGCCGCGGCGGCGTCCATCGACACCTGCTGGCGGACCAGCGAGACGACGAGGCGCTCGTAGAGGTCCTGGGCCGGCCCTATCGTGACTGGCCCGTGTTCGGTGACGACCGGGCCAAGATGGGGGTCGTCGACGAGTGCCTCGCGAGCGCGTTCGTGTTCGGGGAGCGGATCGACATCCGACGCGTCACTCATCGATAGGGCCTGGGTGCGCGGGCGGAAAAGCGGTTTCGGCCCGTTGGCGGACCGGCGACAGCGCCGATGTTGTCACGGCGCCGTTGCGTCGCAACAGGGTCTGGTGGCGGCGTCGTCTTCGACAGTCGCGTCGGTCGGTCTGTCCATCGCGCCCTCGTCCGCGTCGGTGGGCGCCCCTCGTTCTGCGCTGGCTTCGGCCGCCTCGTCGACGCGGTGGGCAGGGTTCCCGACGACCGTCGCGCCGGCCGGGACATCCTCGACGACCACTGCGCCGGCGCCGACGGTGGCACCCTCGCCGACGACGATATCGCCGACGACGGTCGAATTGGCGCCGAGCGTGGCGTCGTCCTCGACGGTCGGGTGGCGCTTGACCGGCCGCGGGTCGTCGCCGCCGAGCGTCACGCCGTGATACATGTTTACATCGTCGCCGATTTCGGCCGTTTCACCCACCACGACGCCCATTCCGTGGTCGATGAACACCCGGCGACCCAGGTCCGCAGCGGGATGGATCTCGACGGCAGTCAGGAAGCGGGTGACTTGCGACAGGAGGCGTGCGGTGAAGTGTAACTCGCGGTTCCAGAGCCAGTGTGCGATGCGGTACAGCCAGACGGCGTGGAGGCCGGCATACAGGAGGACTTCGGCGGTGGACCTGGCGGCGGGGTCCGTCTCGCGGGCTGTGCGAACGTCGTCGACGATGTGGTCTAACATTGGTGGGAGCCGGTCGGTGTGAGGTGGACGTGTCGTGTCCAGTCGTAGGTCGCACGGACGCGGTGTGTCCGGCGATAGTCGGGCGATGTGGCGTGAGAAGAGCGAGCGCTCAACAACAGCGCCGCCGGCGACGGACCGGCGATTCGAACGCGGTGCGACCGGACGAGCGCGAGCGTCCGAAGAGCATACGAAAACGTCGGCCGCCCAGGGATTTAAATCGTGCGACGAAGGGTTCGGGTCTCCGGGAACGGTCGAGGGCCGAAACGCCCGCTCCAGCGGTTAGACCATGCCCTTGCCGAGCAACTCGCGGGCGATGATGTTCTTCTGGATCTCGGAGGTGCCCTCGTATATCTGGGTGATCTTGGCGTCGCGGTAGAACCGTTCGACGTCGAAGTCGTTGACGTAGCCGGCGCCGCCGTGGACCTGGACGGCCTCGTCGGCCACCTCG